>Ga0208588_1000187_pt1 | contig 20144 bp, 19 predicted proteins | sample NGESurshal092012_8_FD_184483 | JGI IMG/M metagenome (GOLD analysis project Ga0208588, IMG submission 184483) | Arctic peat soil microbial communities from Barrow, Alaska - NGEE Surface sample 415-3 shallow-092012 (SPAdes) | ecosystem: Environmental > Terrestrial > Soil > Wetlands > Peat ...
AAGTCGACGCTGATGAACATCATCGGCTGCCTGGACGAACCGACCCGAGGCCGGTACCTGCTCGACGGGGTCGATGTCCGCCGTCGCCAGGAGGCAACCCTGTCCCGGATCCGCAACCGCAAGATCGGGTTCATCTTCCAGAGCTTCAACCTGATCCCGCGAACCTCCGCCTTGCGCAACGTGGAGCTCCCGCTCGCCTACGCCGGTGTGACCTCGGCGGAGCGACGGGCCCGTGCACTGGCGGCCCTGGACAAGGTCGGGCTCAGCGATCGCACCGACCACGACCCATCACAGCTCTCCGGCGGCCAGCAGCAGCGCGTCGCTGTGGCGAGAGCGATCGTCACCGAACCGGTGCTGCTGCTCGCAGACGAACCCACCGGCGCGCTGGACAGTCACAGCACCGCGGAAGTCCTCGATCTGTTCGACGAGCTGTCCGCGGCCGGGCGCACGATCGTCGTCATCACCCATGAGGACGAAGTCGCTCACCACGCCAAGCGGATCCTGCGGATGCGCGACGGCCTCATCGTGGCAGACGACCGCACCGTACCGGTCGACGAGCTCCCGCCAGCATTCCGGGTGAAGGCAGTGGCCTCATGAACCTCCAAGAGAGCACCCGCTTCGCCATCCAAGGGGTGACCGCCAACAAGGTCCGATCCGCCCTGACCACCCTCGGCATCCTCATCGGCGTCGCGGCCGTGATCATTCTCGTCGCCGTGGGCACCGGGTCGAGCAAGGCTGTGGCCGACTCGATCAGCAAGCTCGGCAGCAACGTGCTGACGGTGTCCAGCACCTCCACCGCGGCCGGCGGCGGACGAGCCGGCGCCGGTGGCCCCGGCGGAGGTGGTGGCTTCGCGGCACTCTTCGGCGGTGGGTCAGCCACGACAACGGACTCCGGGACCAAGTCGAGGTCACCGCAGCTCACGATGGAGGACGCGCGAGCTCTCACCGACAAGACCACAGCGCCCGACATCGAGGGTGTCGCGCCCGTCGTGTCTGCCCAGTCGGTCACCGCGACCTACCAGGGCGCGTCCCACACCGTGGGCACGTTCACCGGAACGACGGCGGCCTACCTGCTCATCAACAACGACTCCGTCGCGACAGGTTCGGCCTTCACCGACGACGACTACAACAACCACGCCCGCGTGGCCGTCGTCGGGACGACCGTGGCGAAGGACCTCGCCGGCGGCGACGGCACCAGCATCGTCGGGAAGACCGTGGCCTTCAACGGCAAGGAGTTCACCGTCGTCGGCATCCTCGGATCCAAAGGGTCCCAGGGACCGCAGGACCAGGACGACGTCGTCCTCGCCCCCGCCACCGCCGTTCAGGACACCCTCTCCGGCTACGGGAGCATCTCCCAGATCAAGGTGAAGGCAACGTCAGCCGACACGACGTCGGCGGCGCAGACCGAGGTCGACACCGTCCTGGACGGTCGGCACGGGACGACCTCGAGCGACCGGGACTTCAGCGTGTTCAACCAGGCGCAGATCCTCTCAGCAGCCACCTCATCGAACGCGACGTTCACCGTCCTCCTCGGAGCCGTCGCCGCGATCTCGCTGCTGGTCGGCGGTATCGGCGTCATGAACATCATGCTCGTCACCGTGACCGAACGAACCCGCGAGATCGGTATCCGCAAGGCGATCGGAGCCGGGAAGGGCGACATCGTCAGCCAGTTCCTGCTCGAGGCAGTGATCCTGTCGCTGTTCGGCGCCATCGTCGGGGTAGCAGTCGGGCTCATCGGAGCCCACTTCACCATCGTCGGAGTCCAACCCGTCGTCGCCCCGTACTCCGTCGTCCTCGCCTTCGGCGTCGCACTGGCCACCGGCCTGTTCTTCGGCCTCTATCCCGCCAACCGGGCCGCCAAGCTCCGTCCCATCGACGCCCTTCGCTACGAGTGAGGAAACCATGACCGACACACCACTGACTGAGCTGCTCGACCCCGACACCGCGAGCGGCGGAAGGACGGCCGTGGTCGACGAGACGGACGACTTCGACGACGACTTCGACGACGCCGCTCCCGGGGGGCGCCTGCCTCGGCTCACGATGCTGCTCCTCGCTGCCGTGCTCGTCGCCGTGGGCTTCACCGGCGGAGTCCTCCTGCAGAAGCACGCGGTCGCGGGCACCACTGCCACCGGGATCCCCTCCTTCGGCGCAGGGTTCCCCTCCGGTGCATTCCCCGGTGCGGGTGGAGGGCAGCCGCCGGGTGCCGGCCCCAGTACTCCAACGGGGGCCTCGAACGGCTCCGCGTCCTCTACCGGGTCCCCCGTGGTGATCGGCACCGTCGCGCAGGTGGACGGCACGACCGTCATCGTCAAGGACTTCGGCGGCAAGGAGCACAAGGTCACCACGACGCCCGACACCGCCATCACCCAATCGGCCAGCATCCCGGCCAGCCAGCTCAAGCCAGGTCAGTCGGTCCGCGTCGACGGGTCGAAGAAGTCCGACGGCACGATCGTCGCCACCTCTGTCACCGCCCGATGAACCCCGTCAACAACACTCGAAAGGCACGTCGCATGTTCACGACCCACCACCTGGCCCGTCGGGGCTCCGCCGCGGCGGTTGCCACTATCGCGATCCTCACCCTCGCCGCCTGCGGCAACTCCACCCCTGCAAACTCCACGGCGTCCACGCCCGCCCCGACCGCGGCCATCCCCAGTGGCGCACCGTCCAACCTCCAGGGACAGTTCGCCAAGATCCAGGAATGCCTCACCGCAGCAGGACTCGACATCAAGGCCCCCGGGGGAAACTTCCCGTCCGGCGGCCCCACAGGTGCGCCGCCTACGGGCCCGCGTCCCACGGATGGCAGCTTCACCCCCCCGGCGGGTGCCGGACAAGGCGGCCTACAGGACCCCAAGGTCAAAGCAGCACTCCAAGCCTGCGGCATCTCCCTTCCAGGTGCGCCGGGTAGCAGACCGAGCGGCGCCACCCCCTCGTCGACGAACTAGTGGTCTTCGGCGTTAGTTCTTCGGGGGTCATGCTGCTGGGTTGAGCGATTCGTGGGCGGCGAGTCGCTGGAGGTAGGCGTTGAGGTCTGTCTTGGTGTAGCGCCAGTCGAACGGGGTCGCGGTGGCGTTGTAGCGGGTCTCGAAGGCGAGCAGGCGCTGCCCGAGGGTTGCGAGGTCGGCGAAGTTGGCGGGCTTGATGATCTTGCGTTGCACGATCGAGAAGTAGATCTCGACTTGGTTGAGCCACGAGGCGTGGATCGGCAGATGCACGAGAACGGCGGTGGGCCAGGCCTCGCGCATCCGGTCGACGGAGGCCCGGCCGGCGTGCGAGGAGCCGTTGTCGACGACCCAGAACACGCGCCGTGCGGACGCGTAGGGCTCCTGGGTCATGACCTGCTCGACGAGTTCGCCGAACGGCACGATCCCGGTGGTGGGGGCGCAGCGGCCCATCACCGTGGCGTGGTGGACGTCGAGGGCGGCGAGGTAGGCCAGGGTGCCGCCGCGGGAGTACTCAAACTCCACCCGTCGGGTCCGTTCCGGTCCGGGTGGCAGGTCGTCGTGTCGGCGGTGCAGGGCTTGGAGTTGGGACTTCTCATCGGCGCTGATGACGTACTCGTCAGGGCGCAGGCGGCGACCCCGCCAACGCCGGTCATAGAGGTCGAGGACTTGCCCGGCCTTCGTGGCGAAGTCGGGGTCGCGGGGGAAGATCCAGGACCGGTGCTGCCACGGCTTGATGGCGTCAGCGTCGAGCCAGCGCCGCACCGTGGATCCAGACACCCGCTCGGTGATGCCGCGGGTGACGGCTTCCCGAGCCAGGTCCTGTGCCGACCAGCGCGACAACGGCAGCCCGTGTTCGGCTGGCAACGAACACGCCAGCGCCTTGACCTCGGCCCGCACGGTCGCGGCGAACACCGCTGGCCGACCCGAGCGGGGCCGATCCGCCAGGCCCGTGATGCCCTCGGCGGCGAACCGGCCGCGCCAGGTCCGGACGGTGTCGACGTGCAGGCCCAAGTCCCGGGCGATCTGGGCGTTGTGCTGGCCGTCCGCTGCGGCCAACACGATCCAGGCGCGCTGCACGGTGCGCAGCGGGGCCTTGCGGGCGCGGGCCACGTGCTCCAGCTCCGCGCGATCTCGGTCGGTGAGGGTGATCAGGACCGGGGAAGTGGTCGTGGTCATGGCTCTGTTGTCCCGCGGGCTGGCGGTGGCCACTGCTCGACACGCCGGACCTCGCCGTCGGCAGCCGACCTGCGACCCTCGACGATGAGCAGCATGACGAAAGTCCCGGACTCCACGAAGTCCTCGCTGCAGTACAAGCTCTCGGCCCGAGCACGAGACCGCTGGCCACAACTGACCAGCGTCGAGGTCACCCACCGAGCCGCCTACGCCTACGTCACCGGCACCCTCGCCGACGGCGAGCAGATCCCGCTGTGTCGGCTGCGCTACGGCGGGTCCGCGAGCATCTGGGGCTTCGCGATCTACCGCGCCAGCCACCAGGACTACCAACCCAGCGTGCTGCCCAACGGCCAGACCGCCGGCAGCCCCGAAGACGCCCTCGACACCGCCTGCGGCCTCTACCTCAACGACCCCACCGCCTGGACCTGACCCCCGAAGAACTAACGCCGAGAAGCACTAGTTGGCGACAAGCAGCTCGAATCCCACTAATCGCCCGCTGGCCTGGGCTGTCACGCAGCCTGGCTGTCTCGTTCACAAGCCGGTTTCTGCGCCATGCCGACGGCAAGTCGCCCACTGCTCCACGCCAATGACCTGCGAAAGATGCGGCATCGCCTTGGCGCTTCCATCCTGTGAAACGACTCGTCGAGACGGTCGGCGCGGCGTGGGCTCGCAGGATCCTGGTGACCGCTCTCGGCCGACTCAGACCTGGGTGGCCAGCTGGAGCTCGAGCTCGCCGAGGACGCGGTAGCAGTCGAGGACCGAGGCCACGCTCGAGTTCGGCTGGCGGCCCTCGCGCATCGCGGCGACGAACTCGCGGTCCTGAAGCTCGATCCCGTTGGTGGAGACGGCGACCTGGGTGACGTCGATCGGTTCCTCCTTGCCGTCCAGCAGGTCGTCGTAGCGTGCGATGTAGGTGCCGTTGTCGCAGATGTAGCGGAAGAAGGTCCCTAGAGGTCCGTCGTTGTTGAAGCTGAGCGACAGCGTGCAGATCTTGCCGGTCTCGGTGCGAAGCTGGATGGACATGTCCATCGCGATGCCGAGCTCGGGGTGGATCGGGCCCTGCACTGCGTTGGCGATGGTGACCCGCTCGCCGGTCTGATACTGGAACAGGTCGACGGTGTGCGCGGCGTGGTGCCACAGCAGGTGGTCGGTCCAGCTGCGCGGCTGGCCGAGCGCGTTCATGTTCTTGCGGCGGAAGAAGTAGGTTTGCACGTCCATCTGCTGGACCGTGAGCTCGCCGGCGACGACGCGCCGGTGGACCCACTGGTGCGACGGGTTGAAGCGGCGGGTGTGACCGACCATCGCCACGAGCCCCGTCTCCTGCTGCACCCGCTCCACCTCGACGGCGTCGGCCCACGAGTCGGCGAGCGGGATCTCGACCTGCACGTGCTTGCCGGCGCGCATCGTGGCGATCGCCTGCTGTGCGTGCAGCTGGGTCGGGGTGCAGAGGATGACGGCGTCGACGTCGTCGCGGGCGAGCGCGTCGTCGAGCTCGGTCGAGGCGTGGGGTACACCGTACTTGTCGGCGACCTCCCGGGCCTGCTCGAGGCGTCGGCTCACCACGGAGGTGACGGTGACGCCGTCGATCGCGGTGAGGGCGTCGAGGTGCTTGATGCCGAAGGCACCGGCTCCGGCGAGGGCGATGCGCATGCGTGTGTCTCTCTGGTCTGGGAGGTCAGGACGTGGGCTGCAGGACGAGATGTCCGACTGCCGTGTTGCTCGCGGGCACGTGGTAGAAGCGGTGCAGCTCCTCGACTGAGTCGCCGAGCGCACCGCGCATGATCAGCCACATGACCATCTCGATGCCCTCCGATCCGGTCTCGCGGAGGTACTCGACGTGCGGGATCTGCGCGACCGTGTCGGGGTCCGCGATGAGACCGTCCATGAACGCGGCGTCCCACACGGGGTTGATGAGGCCGGCGCGCGCACCCTGGATCTGGTGGCTCATGCCGCCGGTGCCCCACACCTGAACCGCAAGGTCGTCAGGGAAGCTCTCCACCGCCCTGTGGATGGCGCGGCCGAGGCTGAGGCAGCGGTGCCCGGTGGGCGGCGGGTACTGGACGACGTTGACGGCCAGCGGGATGACCTTCGTGGGCCACGCCGTCGGCTGCCCGTAGACCAGGGACAGCGGCACGGTGAGGCCGTGGTCGACGTCGAGCTCGTTCATCAGGGTGAGGTCGAACTCGTCGAGGATGAGTGACTGTGCGAGGTGCGCGGCGAGCTCGGGGTGACCGTCCACGACCGGCACGGGGCGTGGCCCGTAGCCCTCGTCGCACGGCTGGAACGACTCGGCGCAGCCTAGTGCGAAGGTCGGGATCATCCGCAGGTCGAACGCGGACGCGTGGTCGTTGTAGACGAGGATGACGACGTCAGGGGGATCGGCGTCGGCCCACTTCTTGGTCCATTCGTAGCCTGCGAACACCGGCTGCCAGTACGGCTCGTCGGTCTTGCCGAGGTCGACGGCCATGCCGATGGCGGGGACGTGGCTGGTGGTCAGGCCAGCGGTGATGCGTGCCATGTCAGGAGGGCCTCTCGCTCTTGCTGCGCCAACCGTCGGGGCTGCGTCCGCCGGCCAGCATCATGGCTTGGTACTCCTCGACGGTGTACTCGGTCATCGTGCTCACGGCCTGGACGTAGGACAGGCCGTCGCTGGCGAAGATCTTGGACAGGAAGTAGACGTTGCCGCCGAGGTCGAGCATGCGCTGGAAGTTGCGCTCGATCACGGCCTGCTTCTGGTTCTCGGACATCGGCCACTCGTCGAGGTAGGCCCGTTCGTCGGCGTGGAACCGGTCGCGGTTCGGGGCCTTCATCAGGCTCATGCAGAACTGGTTGAGGTGGTAGCCCTTTCGCGAGCGCTCGGCCGTGAACACGGTGGTGCCGGGGATGTCGTCGAGTGCAGCGTTGTCGACCATCTAGGCCTCCCAGTAGAGCCGGGTGGGGTTGTCCACGAGGAGCGCCTGCTGGAGCTCCTCGGTCGGTGCGATGTGCGGGATGACGTCGACCAGGAGGCCGTCGTCGGGCATGTGGCTCGTCATGTTCGGGTGCGGCCAGTCCGTGCCCCACAGGACGCGGTCGGAGTAGCGATGGACGATCGTGCGCGCAAAGGGATGCACGTCGGAGTACGTCGGCGGGCCCGCGACGGACAACCGCTCGGGGCAGCTCACCTTGCTCCAGACGTCGGCCGAGGAGTCCATGAACCTCAAGAACTGGCCGAAATCCTCGCCGTCGACGGCCTTGCCGACCTCGGGTCGTCCCATGTGGTCGACTACCACGGGGACACCGAAGGAGGTGAACAGGTTCCACCGCTCCGCGAGGTCAGGCGCCTCGAAGTAGACGACGACGTGCCAGCCGAGCGGGGCGATCCGCTCGACGAGCGCGCGGTAGTAGGCGTCGGGCTTCGGGTCGACGAGCCGCTTCACGAAGTTGAACCTCACCCCACGCACGCCGGCGTCGTGCATGTCGCGCAGCTCGCCCTCGGTGACGGATGGTCGGATCGTCGCGACCCCGCGGGCACGTCCGCCGGAGTGTCGGAGTGCGTCGACCATCGCGCCGTTGTCCGCCCCGTGGCAGGTGGCCTGCACGACTACGTTGCGGTCAAAGCCGAGGAAGTCGCGCAGGGCCCAGAGCTGGTCCTTGCTCGCGTCGCACGGCGTGTACTTGCGCTCGGGTGCGAACGGGAACTCGTCGCCCGGCCCGAACACGTGGCAGTGCGCGTCGACGGCGCCGGCCGGCGGCACGTAGGCAGGCTTCGTCGGGCTCGGGTCCCAGTCGAGCCAGTCGGCGTCCTTGGTGAAGGCCGGCATGCTCACAGCCCCTTGGCCTTCAGCGAGGCGTCGAGGCGCGGGTAGACGCGCCGCGCGTTGCCGCTGAACACCTGCATCTTCGCCGCGTCGCTGATGTCCAGGGCGTCGACGTAGCGCTTGGTGTCATCGAAGTAGTGGCCGGTCTGCGGGTCGATGCCGCGGACCGCGCCGACCATCTCCGAGCCGAAAAGGATGTTGTCGACGTCGATGACCTCGAAGAGCAGGTCGATGCCGGGCTGGTGGTAGACGCAGGTGTCGAAGAAGACGTTCATCATCACGTGGGTGTCCAGCGAGGGCTTCTTCAGCATGTCGGCGAGCCCGCGGTAGCGGCCCCAGTGGTAGGGCACCGCGCCGCCGCCATGCGGAATCACCAGGCGCAGGTCCGGGAAGTCGGCGAACAGGTCGCCCTGGATGAGCTGCATGAACGCGGTGGTGTCGGCGTTGATGTAGTGCGCGCCGGTGGCGTGGAAGACCGGGGTGCAGCTGGCCGAGACGTGCACCATAGCGGGCACGTCGAGCTCGACCATCGCCTCGTACATCGGGTACCAGAAGCGGTCGGTCAGCGGCGGCGAGCTCCAGTGCCCGCCGCTCGGGTCGGGGTTGAGGTTGAGTCCGACGAACCCCATGTCGACGCAGCGGCGCAGCTCCGCGAGCGCGGCGTCGAGCGGGTCGCCGGCGAACTGGGGCAGCTGGCAGACGCCGATGAAGGTGTCGGGGAACAGGTCGACGACGCGCGCGATGAGGTCGTTGCAGGCGTACGCCCAGTCGATGCCGACCGTGAGATCGCCCTCGTGGTGAGCCATCGCGGACGCGCGCGGGGAGAAGATGGTCATGTCCGAGCCGCGCTCGCGCAGCAGCCTGAGCTGGTTCTGCTCGATCGTGTCGCGGATCTCGTCGTCGGAGATCACCGGGTACGCCGGAGCCGCACGGCCCTCAAGGAACGCCTGCAGCTGCGTCTCGCGCCACTCGTTGTGCGTGCTCGGGGCCGTCGTGTAGTGACCGTGGCAGTCGATGATCACGCGGGCGCCTCCTCCTCGTCGTCGTCGTACTCGTCGTTGGAGGCAGCTGACTTGTTCATGGCGGTCAGCACGGCGTCCAGCATCGCGATGGTGGAACCGGCTCCGACGGCCTCGGGGAACTGGGCCGCCCAAAGCTGGCGCTCGACGGCTGCGGCCGACATCCACGGGTCTATCCCGGCCTCGGCCACGGTCGCCGCGGCCTCCTGCATCTCCTCCGAACGCCGCGTGCCGTGCTGCAGGGAGCGGGAGATGAAGTAGCCGGCCACGGCCTCCCAGTCGGCCGGCGGGAGGATGTTGGGCAGCGAGTCGAGCACGTCGCGCTCGACCCCGTGCACGCGGGCCGCGAGAAGCGACTCGGTGAGCAGGGACTCGAGGCCTTTCACCACCACGGAGCGGCAGAGCTTCGTGGCCGCCGCCCGCCCGACCTCGTCCGACACGACCGTGACGTCGCCGATGCCGAACGAGGCCGCCGCCGAGGCGAACTCGTGCGCGTGCGCCCCGCCGAGGAGGAAGGGCGAGAGCAGCCGCCGCGGCCCGATGGGCGACATCAGCGCGGCCTCGACGTAGCGGGCGCCTGCTCCGTCGATCGCCGCGGCGGCCGCCTGCTTGTGCCCGGGGGAGCTGGAGTTCAGGTCGAAGAACCAGGTGCCGGCGGAGAGCCCGGGGCCGGTCGACGCGGCGGCGGCCACGCACTGGGCGGCGGTCACGGCGCTGACCACCAGGTCGGCACCGGCGACGGCGGCCGGTGCGGAGCCCGCCGCCGCTAGCCCGAGCTCCCGCGCGTTGCGCGAGGCGGGGCTCGCCGCATCGGCGAACGCCGTGTCCCACAGGGTGAGGTCGCGGATCCCGGCGGCGCGCAGGTCCTCGGCGAAGGTGCGACCGACCTCCCCGAGCCCGACCAGGGCGACGCGCGTCATGCACCGCTCCAGACGCTCGCGGGCACCATGACGTGGCCGCGCATGAGCAGCCGGGCGGTGCGCAGCAGTGCTGCGCGCTGCACGTCGGGACGGGCGCCGGACCGGTCGAGCGTGAGGCTCACCGTGAAGAAGCCGGTGGGGTGCTCCACGGTCACGTCGACCGGCCCGTCATCGGTCGCGAGGACCGCGACCTCGGAGGCCACCGAGCCCGGGAGCAGGCAGGCGGTGGCGACCGAGACGGCACCCAGGACCCCGATAGCCTCATGCACCCGGTGGGGGATGAGGGTGCGGGTCGAGACCGCTCCGCCCGCAGCGGGGGGCGAGAGCAGGCTCATCTTCGGCACGGTCGCGTTCGCGACGTCGCCGAGGTTCATGAGCGGGCCGGCGGCGAGCCGGACCGCCTCGATGCGGGCCTTCACCTCGGGCATCGCCTCGATCTCGGCCGGGGTCTCGGTGCCGGTGAGGCCGAGGTCCGCGGCGGCCAGGCAGACGACGGGCATCCCGTTGTCGATGCAGGTGACGCGCAGCCCCTCGATCTCGTCCGCGACGTTTCCGGTGGGGAGAAGTGCCCCGCAGGACGATCCGGCGGTGTCGGCGAACTCGAGCGGGATCGGCGCGTGGGTGCCCGGTACGCCGTCGATGCGGGCGTCGCCGTCGTAGCGGACTGAGCCGCCCGGGGTCTGCACGTACGCCGTGGCGAGGGTTTCGGTGTTCACCATCCAGATCCGGACTGGCGTGACGTCGCCCGTCGCGGTCACGAGGCCGTGGTCGATCGCGAACGGGCCGACCGCGGCGAGCATGTTGCCGCAGTTCTGCGAGTCGGAGACCTCGGGACGGTCCGGCCACACCTGAAGGAAGAGGTAGTCGACATCTGCGTCGACGCGCTCGGACCGTGACACGACGGCAACCTTGGAGGTCAGCGGGTGCGCGCCGCCGAGGCCGTCGATCTCGCGCTCGTCGGGCGACCCCATCGCCGCGAGCAGGACGGAGTCACGCACAGCGCGATCCGCCGGCAGGTCGTCGCGCAGGAACACGAGGCCCTTCGACGTGCCGCCGCGCATCACGTCGCACGGCACGGCCGTCTGCGAGTACGTCGCCAGAGTCACGAGCCCTCCGGGAAGTCGACGTAGCGCAGGCCCTTCTCGGCGAGGCGCTCGCGCATGGAGTAGATGTCGAGGCCGAGGTCGCCTGCGGCGAGGCGTGCGCGTTTCGAGGCCTCGTTCGCCTCGCGCGCCTGCGCCCGCTCGAGGACTGAGGCCGCGTCGTCGCGGGGCACGCATACGACACCGTCGTCATCCGCGACGATCACGTCGCCCGGACGCACCTGCACGCCGGCGACCACGATCGGCACCTGGCAGTCGCCCGGGGTCTCCTTCACGGTGCCCTGAGCGCAGATCGCCTTCGCCCACACGGGGAAGCCCATCTCGGTGAGCGTCTGCACGTCGCGCACGCCGGCATCGATGACGAGCCCTCGTACGCCGTGGGCGAGCAGGCTCTCCGCGAGCAGGTCGCCGAGGTAGCCGTCGTCGCAGGGGCTGGTGGGGGTGACGACCAGGATGTCGCCGGGTTGCGCCTGCTCGACCGCGACGTGGATCGTCCAGTTGTCGCCGGGCGCCACGGTGCAGGTGAGCGCGTTGCCCGCGACGCGGGCCGGCCGGTAGATCGGGCGCAGCCGGTGGTGGAGCAGCCCGGTCCGGCCCTGCGCCTCGTGCACGGTCGCGGTTCCGGCCTCGCCGAGCGCGTCGACGATCGCGAGGTCGGTGCGCGGGGTGTTGCGGACGACGACGGGCACGGACCCTCCTGAGGGGCGCTCGTTGTGGGAGTCCCACTTTCCCAGGCCGGGGCCCCGGGGGATACCGTCCGTTTCCGTCAGACGGAAACTCACCCGAGGAGGCGCGATGGCGGCCGACCCGCGGCCCTCGGTGACGTCACGTGTGCTGGCGATCCTCGGGGCCTTCGACGAGCATCGGCCGCGACTGACCCTCACCGAACTCGCTCAGGCGGCTGACCTGCCCGTCTCGACAGCCCATCGGCTCGTCGGCGAGCTGCGGGCGTGGGACGCGGTCGAGCGCGACGCCGACGGCCGCTACGTCGTCGGTCGTCGGCTGTGGAAGCTCGGCACGCTCGCGCCGGTCGCCCGCGAGCTGCGCGAGGCGTCGCTTCCCGCGATGCAGGACCTCTACGAGGCCACGCACGAGAACGTGCAGATCGCCGTGCGCGAGGGGACCACCGCGCTCTACGTCGAGCGAATCCACGGCAAGGCGTCGGTTCCGGTGCTCAGCCGGCCGGGCGTCCCGCTGCCGTTGCACGCCACGGGCGTCGGCAAGGTGCTGCTGGCGTACGCGCCGCGCGAGGTCGTCGAGCAGTGCGTCGAGAACCTGCAGCCGATCACCCGATACACGATCACCGAGCGCGGCCGGATGCTCCGCGAGCTCGCCGCCGTACGCCGCCTCGGCTATGCCCGCACGGTCGAGGAGATGGGCTACGGCACGTGCTCGCTCGCCGTCCCCGTCCTCGGACCCGACGACGAGGTCGTCGCGTCCCTCGCGCTCGTCACCAGCACGGTGCGTCGCGACCTGGTGAAGTTCGCCCCCGCGCTGCGCGTCGCCGCGGCGTCGATCACCCGCCGCATGTCCCTCTGACGGGCTTCCGTCCAACGGAAGCCTGCCCTGGTGGGGGCGATCGGATGGCCCCAGGCTGCCACGCATGCGTACCCAGGTCGCCATCGTCGGTGCCGGTCCGTCCGGCCTGCTGCTGTCCCAGATCCTCGCGAAGCACGGCGTGGAGTCGGTCATGGTCGAGAACCGCTCGCAGGACTACGTCCTCGCACGCATCCGCGCCGGCGTCGTCGAGCACGGCGCGGTCGACGTCCTGACCGACTACGGCGTCGGCGAGCGGCTGCACCGCGAGGGGATGCGACACGACGGCGTGTACCTGCAGTGGCCGGGCGAGCGCCGTCGTATCGACTTCGTCGAGTCGTGCGGCCACTCGGTCTGGGTCTACGGCCAGACCGAGATCACCAAGGACCTGATCCACGCGCGCCAGGCCGACGGCCAGCAGATCTTCTGGTCGGTGTCCGACACCGCGATCCTCGACGCCGACACCGACCACCCGCGGGTCACGTTCGTCGACGGCGACGGTCACATGCAGAGCATCGAGGCCGACTACATCGCGGGCTGCGACGGCTTCCACGGCGTGAGCCGCCCGACCATCCCGGAGAGCGTCCGCAGCGTCCGTGAGCGCCTGTTCCCGTACGCCTGGCTCGGGATCCTCGCCGAGGTCGCGCCTTCGACCGACGAGCTCATCTACGCCCTGCACCCTGACGGCTTCGCGATGCACTCGATGCGCTCGGAGTCGGTGAGCCGCCTCTACCTGCAGGTCGCTCCCGACGACGACATCGCGAACTGGTCCGACGACCGCATCTGGGACGGTCTCTCGACCCGGATGGCGCTCGAGGGGTGGAGCCTGCAGCCGGGCCCGACCCTGGAGAAGTCGATCACCCCTATGCGCAGCTTCGTGAGCGCCCCGATGCGCTGGGGCCGTCTCTTCCTCGCCGGCGACGCCTCGCACATCGTCCCGCCCACGGGCGCCAAGGGACTCAACCTCGCGATCGCCGACGTGAAGCGCCTCGGCTCCGCCCTGGCCACGAAGTACGCCGACGACTCGGACGACCTCCTCGACCGCTACTCCGACGACGCGCTCGAGCGGGTCTGGCAGTCCACGCACTTCTCGGGGTGGATGACGTCGATGCTGCACATGCCGCCGGCCGCGGACCCTGATCGCGACTTCCTCGTGCAGATGCAGCTCACCCAGCTCACGTACGTCACGACGTCGAAGGCCGCCGCCGCGATGCTCGCGGAGAACTACACCGGCTCCGTCCTGCCCTATCCCTGACGGCTCGGGCGCCCTAGCCTCTCGGGCACATCCACGTCGCACCCGGGAGAACCGATGACCGCTCGCACGACGCCGCCGTTCCGCGCCGACCACGTCGGCAGCCTGCTCAGGCCGCAGGCCCTGCTCGATGCGCGCGCCCGGCACAAGGCGGGGGAGATCGACGCGGACGCGCTGCGAGAGGTCGAGGACGCGGCGATCCGCGACGCGGTGCGGATGCAGGAGGAGGTCGGCCTGCGCTCGGCGACGGACGGCGAGTTCCGGCGTACGTCGTGGCACATGGACTTCATCTACTCCCTCGGCGGCGTCGACCCGACCGACGAGAAGCTCAAGGTCCACTTCCGCAACGCCGACGGCGAGCTCGACTTCGAGTCGGCGGCGCTCAGCGTGCACGACCGGATCTCCCTGCCGCGCACCATCTTCGCCGAGGCGTTCACGTTCCTCCGGGACACGGTGACGACCAACGTGCCGAAGCTGACCATCCCGTCGCCGAGCATGGTGCACTACCGCGGCGGCCGGGCGGCGATCGATCCAGCGGTCTATCCGGAACTCGACGGCTTCTGGGCCGACCTCACCGCCGCCTACGCCCAGGAGGTGGCCGCGCTCGCGGAGCTCGGCTGTCGCTACCTGCAGCTCGACGACACGAGCCTCGCCTACCTTAACGACCCGCAGCAGCGGGCGCTCATCGAGTCGATGGGCGGCGACGGCGAGCACCAGCACGAGCAATACATCCGGATCATCAACGCGGCGCTGGCCGGGCGACCGGAGGAGCTCCGCGTCACGACGCACATGTGCCGGGGCAACTTCCGGTCGTCGTGGGCGGCAGAGGGTTCGTACGACTTCGTCGCCGAGGCGCTGTTCACGCAGCTGGAGGTGGACGGCTTCTTCCTCGAGTTCGACGACGAGCGCTCGGGCGGCTTCGAGCCGCTGCGCTTCGTCCCCCCGGGCAAGCTGGTCGTCCTCGGGCTCGTCACCACCAAGCGGGGTGCCCTAGAGGACAAGGACGCACTCAAGCGACGCATCGACGAGGCCGCTCGGTTCGTGCCGCTCGAGCAGCTCTGCCTCTCGCCCCAGTGCGGCTTCTCCTCGACGGTCGAGGGCAACGCATTGACCTACGACGAGCAGGTCGCCAAGCTCGCCCTGATCGTCGAGACGGCCGCCGAGGTCTGGGGCTGACGTCCCGACCCCGACGGCCTCCCGATTGCTGGAACGAGCCCCTTAGAACGGGTACTGGGGGAGCGTGCCGCGCACAGTCACCCACTGGGTGTCGGTGAACGCCTCCAGGTTCGCCTGCGGTCCGCCGTGACGCGCCCCGGTTCCGCTGCTGCCGACGCCGCCGAACGGAATGGTGGCCTCATCGTTGATCGTCTGGTCGTTGATGTGCACGAGCCCGCTGGGGATCTGCTCGGCGATCTCCAGCCCACGCATCACGTCGCGCGTGAGGATGCCGAGGGACAGGCCGTACTCCGTGTCGCGCGCTAGCTCGATCGCCTGCTCGACCGACTCGATCCGCACGACGGGCGCGACGGGCCCGAAGATCTCCTGGGTGTACGCCGTCGACGAGAGCGGGACGTCGGCGAGCACGGTCGGCCGGTAGAAGAGGTTCTCGTACGTCCCGCCCGCGGTGAGCCGCGCGCCCTCCTCGACCGACCCCGTCACCATCGCGTGGATCTTGTCGCGCTGCCCAGCATCGATCACGGGGCCGAGAGCGACCGTTCCGGTGGTGGGGTCTCCGACGGGCAGGTGGTCTGCACGGGCCGACAGCGCCTCGACGTACTGGTCGGCGATGCTCGCCATCACGAGGTGCCGTCCGGTCGTCATGCAGACCTGCCCCTGGTGGGCGAACGACCCCCAGGCCCCGACGGACGACGCGGCGTCGACGTCGACGTCGTCGAGCACGAGCATCGCCGAGTTGCCGCCTAGCTCGAGGTGAACGCGCTTGAGGTGCCTTGCGGCGAGCTCGGCAACAGCGCGTCCCGCGGCCGTGGAGCCGGTGAACGACACGACGCGCACCAGCGGGTCGCTCACGAGCGCGGCGCCCGTGTCGGCCCCGCCGGGCAGGACGTGCAGCACGCTGTCGGGAAGGCCTGCGGCGGCGAAGATCTCGGCGAGCACGGCCCCGCCGGACACCGACGTTCGCGGGTCGGGCTTGAGGAGGACCGCGTTGCCGAGCGCCAGCGCCGGCGCCACCGCGCGGATGGACAGGATCGTCGGCACGTTGAAGGGGGAGATGACTCCGACCACGCCGACCGGGACGCGCCGCGACATCGACAGTCGTGGGCTCGAGGAGCGCAGGAGCTCGCCGTACGGCGCGGACGCCAGCGCGGCGGCTTCGTAGCACTCCTCGGCCGAGGTCATGATCTGGAAGCCGCCGAACGGGCCGATGGCGCCAGTCTCGCGCATCAGCCAGTCGGTGATCTCCTCCGAGTTCGCGTGCCACAGGTCGCCGGCGCGGCGCAGGACAGCGGCCCGCTCGTTGTAGGGGAGCGCCGCCCACGCGGGCTGCGCCTCGGCCGCGGTGGCCGCGGCGGCACCCACGTCCGCAGGGCTGGCCAGCCCGATGGACCCGATCTGCTCACCCGTCGACGGAGACACGACGGCTCGAGTGCCTCCGGTCCCGTCGGTCCACCCTCCCGAGTAGATGCGTCCGTGCCAGTCCGACCCGGCGAGCAGCGACATGTGTCCTCCCTGGTGTGAACGCATCGCCTCCAGCCCGAGATCGGCGATCGTGGGGACACGGTGCCACCAGGCGTCCCGGGTACGCAGGAAGAACGGTGAAGCCGTGACGAGGCCAGACCCGCAATCGGCGCGGTCGAGTGGCCCGGTACGTCATTCGTCTTGTGGGGCAGCGGTCTTCGTCGAGCCCTACGAAACGCACGCGCCACCACCGCCTACGGGGCTTCGCAGCGTGGTCGCCAAGAACAAGGCCGCCTCTGGACAGCAAGCTATGGAAGCGCCACAATTGTGACCATGACTACCCGGTCGCTGCGCGACGTGCGTGATCACCTGTCCGAGGTCATCGATCGGGTCGAGCACCAGCACGACCGGGTTGTGGTGACCCGCAACGGGAAGCCGGCGGCGGTCATCCTCAGTCCTGAGGACCTTGCCCAGCTGGAGGAAACCATCGACGTCCTGGGCGACCGGCAGGCTCTGACCGACATCCGTGAGGCCGATGCCGCCTACGCTCGCGGTGACGTCGTGCGTGGGGCGGATGCCGTGCGCCAGCTCCGCCCGTGACCGAGCAGCGCTATGAGATCGTCCTGACCCCTCCGGCGCGTCGGGCCATGACCGCGGAGCTACCGGAGGCGGTCGCGGCCGCTGTCATCGAGTTCGTGACTACGGCCCTCCTGGACAACCCGCACCGGGTCGGCAAGCCTCTCCGCGATGACCTCGGCGGGATCTGGTCCGCTCGACGCGGTACATATCGTGTGCTCTACCGGATCCGGGGAGATACGCGGGAAGTCGTTGTCCTGCGCATTGACCACCGACGTGATGCCTACCGATCGACACCGTAGTGCGCGTCTCGATCAAGCCCACCTCGGGCTCCGCCGATGCCCGATTCCATGTTGACGGCGTCAACAGCCGGAACCGTCGGGACCCGATAGATCCGGACGGAACCCGACGGGTTGTGCTCGCAGCCACCGGGTTCCGACGGGTCCCGACGGTTCCGACGAGTTCGATTCCCGCCACCTCCACCCCTGTCAGGCCTCTGACCTGCGGAAACGCTCCAAGAGGAGGCGGGAGTTCCTCCCGACTCCTCTTCCCGTGCAGGACAAGGGGTTTCGCGGCCGGCACGGTCACTCGACGTGACCGCGCCGGCCGCGATCTTGAGCGTTGCCGCAGGTCCCTGGCGGACGGAGTTGTGTTGACGGCGTCAACACGACTCCACAGCGTCACCTGGCGCGCGATAGCCGGACGCTCCTTGTGTCAGATGTGCGTTCGATAGTCGGACGAATCTTGAGTCAACGAGCGTGTCCGGGTAAGCCCCGGCCTCAGCGCCGTGGCGCCCTGTCGCAGAGGTTTGCTGGCTCTTCGCAGCTGGCCGTGAAACGAGTCAGGCGTGCCGATCCCGGGGTAGACGGGTTGTGCTCGCAACCACCGGGTTCCGGCGTGTCCGGACGGGTCGGACGAGTTGATTCCCGCCACCGTCACCCGATCACGCAGAGTCTGTCGCGGGGTCAGCGTCGTACCGTCGGAGGTACCTCGTAGCATCCCCGTGCAGGCTGAGACGAGTGATCGTGGTGGGGGCCGGTGGACTACGACGATATCGAGCGGCTCCGCCAGGACAGTGCTGCCTGGCGCCTGCTCCGGGCCGACCACGCTGCGCTGATCCTGTCGTTCCTCGGCAGGGTCTTCGTCGACGAGAACGTGCGGTCGATTCTGTTCGCATCGCTGGCCGAGCGGCTCGAGGAGACGCTCTACGGGCTCAACGGGCAGCTGGGGGAGGACACCTTCCCCCGATCGGCCAAGGCCTACCTCGACGACTGGTCGGCGCCGTCCGCCGGGTGGCTGCGCAAGTACTACCCGCCGGGCTCCACCGACGCCCATCTCGACGCGACACCTGCACTCGAGCGTGCGGTCGGGTGGGTGCGGGCGCTGCCACAGCGCAGCTTCGTGGGCACCGAGTCGCGGTTGAGCACGGCCTTCGACCTCCTCCGCCAGATCGCGTTCGGCGGCGAGACCGACCGAGATGTCCGCCTCGAGGAGCTCCACCGCCGACGTGCCGAGCTCGACGAGGAGATCGCGGCACTCAACGAGGGTCACGTCGAGCTCATGGACGCCACAGCGATCCGAGACCGATATCAGCAGTTCGTCATGACTGCGACCGGGCTGCTCAGTGACTTCCGCGAGGTCGAGGACAACTTCCGAGTGCTCGATCGCCGGTTGCGTGAGCGGGTCGCGACGTGGGAGGGCTCGAAGGGTGACCTCCTCGACGACGTCCTCGGTGATCGGGGCGCGATCGCCGAGTCCGATCAGGGGCGCAGCTTCCACGCGTTCTACGACTTCCTCCTCGTGCGCAGCCGGCAGGAGGAGTTCGCCGACCTGCTGGCCCGGGTGCACGCGCTCGACGCGATCGAGGAGGCCGATCCGCGGATCCGGCGAGTGCACTTCGACTGGCTCGATGCGGGGGAGCGCACCCAGGCCACGGTGCGGTTGCTGTCGGAGCAGCTGCGTCGATTCCTCGACGACCGCGCATGGCTGGAGAACCGACGTGTCATGGACGTGTTGCGCTCCATCGAGTCGCACTCGCTGGCCCTGCGTGACAACCCGGGTGGCGCACCGGGTTACGACCTCGATGCCACCGGCCCCAGCATCGCTCTGCCGTTCGAGCGTCCGCTGTATTCACCGCGCCCGGCGTTGGCACTCGATACGTCACCGGCCGTCGCGGGTGACGCTGAGCTCGACGTATCCATCCTCTTCGAGCAGACCTTCATCGATCGTGAGCGGCTCGCGTCGGAGGTCCGTCGCGCCCTCGCCCAGCGGTCGCAGGTCGCGCTGAGCGAGGTGCTCAAGACAGCCCCGCTCGAACACGGGCTCGCGGAGCTCGTGGGCTACTTCTCGCTGACCGACCCGGCCTTCCAGACGATCATCGATGGCGACACCCGTGACAGCGTGAGCTGGACGGACCCCGAGGGACGGATCCGGGTCGCTCGAGTGCCGGGACTGACGTATCTGCGCGGCCCCGCGAGCGAGAGGCGGACCTCATGAGCGGCACCACCACGGCGCGCACCGAGCCCAACCTCTCGGTGGTCGCGACGGCCTTGATGAAGGGAGTCGTATATCGCGACACCACTCCTGCCGTCTGGCAGCAGCTCCTTGCCCTCCAACCCCAGGTGCAGGACTACGTTGCCGTGCTCGGGCTCGTCGCGATCATCGACGAGAGCGAGGGCTACGCGTTCCTACGTTCGCGCCCGGATCCCGACGAGGGATCCGACGAGCCGGTGATCCCACGGCTCGTCGCTCGCCGGGCTCTGTCGTTCCCGGTCAGCCTGCTCCTGGCCTTGCTGCGCAAGAAGCTGGCCGAGGCCGACGCGTCGTCCGCGGAGAGCAGGCTCATGCTCACCCGCGACCAGATCCTCGAGATGCTCGTGGTGTTCCTGCCGACCAGCTCGAACGAGGCGCGCCTGGTCGATCTCGTCGACTCCCACATCGGGAAGGCCGTCGAGCTCGGCTTCCTGCGCAAGGTGGGCGACAGGCCCCCGGAGTACGAGGTACGCCGGATCCTGAAGGCGTTCGTCGACGCGCAGTGGCTCGCCGACTTCGACGAGCGGCTCGCGGCGTATCGCGCCAGTCCGAACGCCGCAGACGGCATCGACCCCGACGACACCCGTGGCTCGGCCGGTCGCCTGGCCGCGGCCAAGGCAGAGGCCGTCATCCGTCCCGGCGGCGACGCCCTGG
>Ga0208588_1000188_pt1 | contig 20118 bp, 23 predicted proteins | sample NGESurshal092012_8_FD_184483 | JGI IMG/M metagenome (GOLD analysis project Ga0208588, IMG submission 184483) | Arctic peat soil microbial communities from Barrow, Alaska - NGEE Surface sample 415-3 shallow-092012 (SPAdes) | ecosystem: Environmental > Terrestrial > Soil > Wetlands > Peat ...
AAACAGGGAATGGCTGGAGATATGGCCAGCCAGCCTTTAACTCAAACACTTTTTGAAGAAGCCGATGCTCTGTTGGGCTGGTCGGTATCAGAGCGGTGTGCAGGGCCCCAGGATGAATTGGATAAAACTCTCTATACCCAACCTTGTCTTTATGTCGTTTCTGCTGCGGCTACCCTTTATTACCGCGCCTTAGGACATGTCCCCGATGTGGTCTGTGGTCATTCTCTTGGAGAATATACGGCCCTTTGGTCTGCGGGCGTCTTCGATTTTGCAACAGGATTGAAGTTGGTACAAAAGCGGGCCTGGCTCATGGACGAACAAACCCAGCAAGCTCCTGGCAGTATGGCAGCTGTTCTTGGCTTTGACCGGACAGAGCTCGAGAGACTGATTCAAGAGATCGATGGCGTGGTAGTGGCCAATGACAATAGCTCAGGTCAGGTAGTGATTTCAGGAACTAAAGAAGCGGTTTCAGCGATGAAAAGCCAACTCAAAGCCAAACGCTTTATCCCTCTAGCTGTCAGCGGAGCCTTCCATTCACCGCTGATGACGCCTGCGGCACAAGCTTTTCGAGAAATTCTGGAAATTATCCCTTTTCAGACAGCGCATGTTCCTGTTCTCTCCAATACTGAACCCATCGCCACGGAAGATCCAACAGTCCTTAAAGAACGGCTGGCACGTCAGATTGATGGTCCAGTGCGCTGGAGAGAAACCGTGATCCAACTAGCGGCGCTCTCTGTAGCAAAGACGGTGGAGATTGGGCCAGGAAGTGTTCTGACGGGTTTAATTAAAAAAACAGATATTCCTGAGCGTCCGGGTCCTGTCTTCCAAACAGAAAACTTCTTCCCTGTGCCGTTTTGATCTCTAAGGTTTCTATCGGCATCTCAAACAGCGTAAGCATTGCAAAAGCGTAGGTATACACGGCTAATGCTCTTAGGGCCTAGCAGAGACATGTTGTTCACGTTTAGAACGATTAAGGATCAGTTCTATAGCCAGTTCCATAGCATGCATCATACTCTTAGCGTCTGCTATGCCCTGACCGGCAATATCAAAAGCAGTTCCATGGTCTGGAGAGGTGCGCACCAACGGCAGTCCGACCGTGACATTTACGGCTCGGTCAAACGCTAATAGCTTTACGGGGATTAAACCTTGGTCATGGTAGAGGGCAAGATAGCCGGAATATCCCTTTGCTGGCGTGTGGGAGTCTTGCCAAAGCTGACCGGGCTGGACCCAGAGAGTATCTGGAGGAACGGGACCGCTGACTTGGGGATATTGAGCAAGGAGCGGGGTCAACCATTCCACTTCTTCAGTGCCTAAAGCTCCTGCTTCTCCGGCATGGGGGTTAAGACCAGCTACCGCGATCTTGGGATCCGGTTCATTAAAATCTTGCCTCAGAACTTCCAGAAATAAATCCAGTTTTTGACGGACAAGCTGGCTATTTAAAACCTCTGGGACTAGGCGTAGGGGAATATGGGTCGTGGCCAAGAGTACCCGCAAAGCCCAGTTTGTGTGAGGAGAACGGGCATGAAACATCATGCCATAGCGTTCTACATTGCTTAGTTGGGCCAACAATTCCGTTTGCCCTGGATAAAAATGACCGGCCTGATGCCAAGCGGTTTTAGAAATCGGGGCGGTGACTATGCCATCAAATCGACCTGCCAATGTCTCCTGAATCGCCCTCTTCAGATAATGAAAACTGGCTGCTCCACTACTGGCTTGGGCGGAACCCAACGTGAAGGATGCACAGGGTAATTCCAGGAGTTCCCACTGGTCCGGGTCGGATATATGACCCCGATGTTCTAGAGATTGATAGCAGCTATGCAATACGCTGGCAGTGCCGACCAAGGTGATTTGACACTGGGTCTGCCAATTCTTCTGGGCCAGGGCTTTGAGCACCACTTCGGGGCCGATGCCTGCGGGGTCGCCTATCGTAAGGGCGATTCTAGGTACTCTTGGGATGGACACGGGGATAACCATGGAGAACTGGGACCTAATAGACATGTTAAAGTTTCTGAGCCTGAATCACCTGTAGGCTACCTCCGGCATGAAGGTGCATTTTTCGGACGGCAAATCCCTGCTGCTGAAGGAGTGGTGTAGGTTTTTGTTCTATCCACTGCCAAGAAGTTTCGGTTTCAAAAAGCCAGAGAAATAGAGCCAAGCCCGGCCAAAGGAAAGGAATGGACGGCTTATGAAAGTCAATAAAGGTAAAAACTCCACCAGGTTTCAGCACCCGATAGACTTCGCTATAAATTTTTTGGACTTGCGCCGAGGTCATCTCATGTAAGGCCATGCTGGTATGGACCAAATCAAACTGATTGGCCTCCAGGGGTAATTTCTCGGCTCGTCCTAAGACAAATTTCCCCTTCGGGACCGTGGCTTGTGCTGTTTTGATAGCGATGGGAGAACAGTCCAAACCGGTTAGGTCATATCCTTCTTCAGAGAGTGCTTGAGAGGCTAAACCACTTCCACAGCAAAGGTCTAGAGCTTTTTTCTCTGGGTTGGCCAAAAGACCTTGCAGGGCCAACGTTCGAAACCGTTGTTCTCCTCCCACCAAGAGGCTCGTACTTTTTGAAACGAGGTTGTAGAACCAGAGATAGCGAAAAGCCCATGTGCGCAAAATAGTTGCCATGCTTCCATTATCAATCGATAGCAGGAGCCTTTCTCTAAAGCCACCCGTGATAGGGTAAAAAAACTTAGCATGATCACCATGGCCGCACCCGTAACCCTCTCCCCGAATTTCACGCTGTCCTTAATCGTTCTTGCCTTAGGGATTGCGGCGCTATTTATCTTGCCCCTGGTGCCCGCGCTTCTTCTGGTTCTCTTCGGCTTATTTCTTATCTATCAAACGGCTACGCTGCGCATTGTTTTTTTAGAAACCACTTTTGCGGTGCAGCGTTCCGGGAAAACCTTGGTGGATTTTCCCTATGTAGATTGGTTCACCTGGAAAATTCTTTGGTCTCCCGTGCCCATTCTCCTTTTTTTCAAAGAAGTGAAGAGTATTCATTTCATTCCGATGCTATTTTCACCCAAGGAATTGCGGGAAAACTTGGAACGGTTTATTCCCCAAGGAGGAGCTAAGTGAATTCCTGGATCGGGGCTTTCGGGATTCCGGTGGGTTATCTATTGGGCTCTATTCCCAGCGGTTATTGGGCGGGCAAGTGGCTGAAAAATATTGATATTCGTGAATACGGGTCCAAATCGACAGGAGCGACCAATGTCCTTCGCGTTTTAGGAAAAGGGCCAGCTACAGCTGTTTTTACCGCAGATGTATTTAAAGGAGTCCTAGCTGTTTTAAGTGCTCAGTTTTTAGGTCAGGGATCAGACCTCTGGGTGATTGCCGCAGGGCTCATGGCGATCCTGGGCCACAGTAAATCTATCTTTTTGAATTTTTCCGGTGGCAAGTCGGTAGCGGTCAGTGTCGGGCTTCTTTTGGCGATGGATTGGCGCGTAGGTCTCTGTGCACTGGCCTTATGGGGTGTGATTGTCGGCTTGACCCGTTGGGTTTCCTTAGGTTCTGTGCTGGCAGCCTTGTCCATTGCCCCAATGATGTATATTTTCAGCAATCCCCCTAGCTACGTGATCTTTGGGGCGGTCGGTGGTTTGTACGTGATCATTCGTCACAAGGCTAATATGCAGCGACTCTTGAAGGGGACAGAGCCTCGCATTGGGGAGAAGGCGGAGGTTTGACCTCTCCGCATGCCGAGAGGGGAGAACTTAATCCTCTCCAAATCTCAAAGCTTAAGAAACAATAAAGAACAAACGATTAATGAAGCTCAATGATCCCTTCAGTGTTTGATAATAGTTCAACATGTCGTAGCTCCACCGCCCTATAGGATAGATGCGAATCTATACGGTCATACCGAATGGAACAGAAAGTGAAAAAGCTTGTGGTAGTAGGCCTAGAACAACTGTTACCAGGAAATTCTACAGATTTAAGCTTCTTTAATGAACAACTTAATACCATCCGAGAACAAGTGTTCCTGGTTTATACCACAGACTACAGTTTGGGCTCGGTTTTAGCCCTTGAGCATATGCTCAGTAGCCAACCTGTAGGTTTGTTGATACCGGACTACTTAATTTGCGAAGGGGGGATTGGACTTTACCAGCGCGAAGGGACCGATTACTCTCCTTTGCTGCAATGGATGAATGACCTCAATCAGAATTGGTCCAGAGAAAAAGTTTTAGTGATCACACAGCAATTTTCCTCCGATGTGCTGGCCCTCCAACCTGAAGAGCCAGAAGATATAACTGCTGCTGGAGGGCCTTTCCGACTTCGTTTTTCTGTGGACCCAGGGCAAGAATGGGTGGTACAGCATCTAGAAGATTTGTTCCTCCAACATAAGATCAAAGCGCAGATCGTTTCTAGCCAGGATTGGTGCTTAGATGTGCTGGCTGCTGACAAGGCGGAAGCGGTGGACTATCTGCGTGCCGAATTGGAAATTTCCGATGAAGACAGTTACTTCTTTGGAGATCATCCTTCAGAGCTGAGTCTACTCAAGTTACCCTGTCGGGGAACCGTTTTGGGGAATGCTCGCACTGAACTAACGGCTCATTTGGAAAGGATACATCAGCTTTACCGCAGTCCCTATCCTAATGGCCAAGGCATTATCGATGGCCTGCATCACTGGGGAGTCCTCAATAACTTTGCGTTCCAGAATTCAAAAGCAGGGTGATACTGTTAAGAGCGCCCATTATGCGCTCTTAATCTTGAATTAGCTGGAAGACTAGAATGGTTCCTACGGTTCAATATGAAACGCATACGTGGCTGTGGCGGGGACACAAAATTAACTATACCGTTAGGGGCCAGGGCCAACCTCTCGTTTTACTCCATGGCTTTGGGGCCTCGGTAGGGCACTGGCGCAAAAATATCCCTGTTTTAGCTGAACATTATCAGGTCTACGCCCTGGATTGGATTGGGTTTGGTGCTTCTGATAAACCCGAGGTGGAGTACACCTTGAATTTATTGGAAGAGCAGTTGATTGATTTTTTGAAAACATTTATCACCGAACCTGTTGTGCTGGTGGGTAATTCGATCGGGTCTCTGGTAGCTTTGATGGCTAGTGCCCATCAACCTTCAGGGGTTCCTATAAAAGGAACGGTGCTTCTCAACTGTGCCGGGGGCCTTACGCATCGCCCTGAAGAACTTCCAGCTTTCCTCCGCCCGATGATGGAAGTTTTTCGCCTTGCCTTGAATATCCCTGGAGTAGGAGCGTTTTTGTTTAACCGAGTCCGCTCTCCTCGGAATGTGCGCAATACCCTACTCCAAGTTTATGGAAATAAGGATGCAGTCACCGATGAATTGGTAGACCTCCTGTGTAAACCGGCAGAGGATCCAGGGGCCGCCCAAGTATTTATCAAAATTATTGCTGGACCTGCCGGGGATGAATTACCGGAAGAACTCTTACCGTTAGTGCCTAACCCAATTTTGGTTCTATGGGGTGAAGATGACCCTTGGACCCCGATTAAGCGAGGACGAGACTTCACAAAGTACCATCCCAATCTGGAATTTGTAGCCCTTCCCCAGACAGGGCATTGTCCCCACGATGACCAGCCTGAGCTTGTCCATAGCTACTTACTGCCTTGGCTCAATCAACTCGTCCAGAGGAATTGATTTAGCGGCAATATTGACTGACGTCTTCCCCGCACTGGTCTACGAGAAAGCTCATAGCTCGGAAGCGCAGCATGACGAACTGGTCATAAAAAGGATTGAGCGTGCAAAGGGCTGGAATGTGGAACAAAGTGCGACCAAATAGTCGAACATCCCGTTCAAAAGGACATTGCGAAGGAATGAGTTTACAAATCTGATGAGCTATCTTCGGATCCGTGACTTCTAGTGTTTCCAACCAGTCACGTACAGGGCTCCAGAGATCTTTCCGAGGATAAACGGGCAAGGTAGAGGGGGAAGGCTTCAAGAGGCGCGGAGCGGTACAAACTTTCATCTTTAGTTCAGTAAATTTTAGAGAAGATACACGCATCGAAAACAGTTTTTTCTTCGTTTTGTATCATCTTCTTTACATATATTATTAAGTTCTGAAAAGCCATTTTGTATATTTCGATACCAAATATAAGAACTATATGATTTCCTAATCATTGATATCAGACTTCCTGATATGTGGTCCCTATCCCTATCCAGCTATGAGTTAGCGCCTCTACCCGCCTGAGCAAAATGACCAAATTAAAAGCTCATAAAAAGAGGCATCTTACTGAGACGCCTCTTTTTATGAGCACAGAAAGGTTACTTCTGGACAAATAGGACTTCTGTTTTTTGTGACTGAATGCCTTGAGGGTCCGTAGCGGTAATGTTGACCCGATAACGTGTCCCAGAAGGCAAGTTGAAGGAAGGTTGCAGCGTAAACATAAAGAGCCCCGCTCCATCTGCCTTAACAGTGGTGTCCAGGATCTGCTGAGAAATACCAATCGGGCCTAATAAAGTAGAGGCTGCATCTGCTTGAATCTGGACACTAGCAAATGGAGCAGTTTTACCCTCAATCCTGGCGGGGATAGGGATGCTGTCTCCACTCTTGAAGTTCGTCAATGTCGGTAGTAACTTGGCCTGTTCAGAAGGTAATGTAGTGGCATTCCCAGGGGTTCCAAAACCAAAGGACCACTTCAGACTGGCTTTATTGCCGGCCCGGTCTGCCAGCTGCACCTCTACTCTCGTCATACTATCGGGGAGCGCCTGAGAAGGCCGATAAGCCACAAAATCTCGACCAATGGTTGCTCTTCTGGTCACATCCTGATCATTGACCAAAAGACGAATAGTCTGCGGATCTACACCCGTACCTTCTCCATCACTGAAGCTTATAGAAATGTCTGGAGTACGACTCACTACAGAACTGCCATCCTCTGGTTGGGCATTTTGAAGGAGGGGGGCCAGCGCATCTAGAGAGATCGGCGTATCGGCTGCTTGGGTAACAGGGTCAGCACCTTGACGGCTCAGCGTTACCAATAGCTTAGCGTTGGCTTTGCTGTCATTCCGGCGAACGGTATAGCTTCCTTCGTACATGCCTTCTTGCATCTCTTTCATCGGCAAGTTTTGGGCGAACCCCTCAATGGCAAACGAAGCATTGGCTTTAGGGGTTCCTGTCGCTTTGACGATCAGTTCATCACCTGCCAGGAGTGGACCAGTAGGGCGGGTGGTAATCTTTTCAATGCGCAGCGTACTGGCGGTAGGAGCTGCTGGAACAGGTGCAGTGGCTGGAGCATTTAGGGAAATAGTAGTATCGGCAGCTTTGGTGACGGAGGTAGCCTTGGGAGCGCTTAGCGTGACCAAAAGTTTAGCCTTGGTTCCTTTATCAATGGTTCGGACCGTATAGTTTGCTTCGTAGACCCCAGGCTGTATCTCTTTCAGGGGAATTCCCTGTTGGCCCCCTTCTATACCAAAGGTGGCTGTTGCGGAGGGGGTACCTAGTGCCTGTATTACAAGCTCATCTCCTGCTTTCAAGGAGTCAGGAGAACTGATGGTGATTCGATTAATGGATAGAGTGACCTTTTTTGGAGCTTTGTTCTTTGGGGCTTTCGCATAGAGCACGCCAGTAGTTTCTGCTTGGACAGGAATATAAATGCTGCTGATGGAAAGGCTGCTCGCTAGAAAGATACTTTTGATGAACCGACTAGTCATTTTTTTCTTGAAGAACACTTGTTTCTCCTCAAATTTGTAGGCCTGATCGCTTTAGGCTTATTCGTAAAGAAAATTACCATGTCCAGGGGATTCCTGCACTGAAAGTTCACAACGAACAAACTTAAGCGTGATTCATTGACGCACAGGAGGACGGCTTTCCAAGGTAATTTCCATAACGTAGGCTCCCGTTGGATCTGGCTTTGGAGGAGGATTAAGCGTGACATTTTTTAAAGCTGCAAAGGCCGATTTATTGAATTTCTCATCACTGGTAGGCTTAATCCACTGCACATCCAAGAGTTTGCCTTCATTGCTAATCGCTATCCGCACATCTCCTTTGATGGTGAAGCGCTTACGGGGCATCTTTTGATTGAGGGTACCAATTACTTCTTCGTACCAGTTATTGAGTGCGGTCTCCTGCGCTTTTTCTTTTACATTCTCGTCAAAACTATTGCCGGGGGCTTTTGTGGTTGTTTGCTGGGGAGTCACCGTTCCTCCCAATACAGAAGCTTGGGCAAACACAGGGGTGTTCAACGTGAAAGCGGACAACAATGCCCAAATGGTTATTTTATACATTTATCCCAATAGGTCTCCTAAACGAGCGGCCACAGTATCGACATCTTTATCGCCTCTACCGGAGCAGTTAATCACTATGATCTGATCAGACTTTAGGGTTGGACAGAGGGTTCCAAGGTAAGCAAAAGCATGAGCCGTTTCTAAAGCCGGAATAATTCCTTCCAAGCGAGAAACCTGTTGGAAAGCATCCAATGCTTCTTGATCAGAAATACTGTAGTACTCTGCCCTCGCCATATCCTTGAGGTAGCTATGCTCTGGTCCGACGCCGGGGTAGTCCAAACCAGCACTGATGGAGTGGGCTTCTTGGACTTGGCCTTGGTCATCTTGCAAGAGATAACTCATCGCTCCGTGAAGGACCCCTACACGGCCCTTGGTTAGGGTCGCCGCATGGCGGGGGGTGAGCACTCCTTCTCCAGCCGCTTCAATGCCGATCATCCGCACCGTCGGTTCGTCAATAAATTCATGAAATAAGCCCATGGCGTTAGAGCCCCCGCCAATACAGGCCAAGAGCACATCCGGTAGACGACCAAAACGCTCCAGGCACTGTCTGCGGGTTTCACGACCAATCACCGCTTGAAAGTCTCGGACAATCATGGGATAGGGATGAGGACCCGCTACAGAACCCAGAATGTAGTGGGTGTCGTTGACATTGGTTACCCAGTCGCGGATCGCTTCACTGGTAGCATCCTTGAGCGTTCCGCTGCCTGCAGATACTGGATGCACTTTTGCGCCCATGAGTTTCATGCGGACGACATTAAGATGCTGCCGCTCAATATCTTCCACACCCATGTAGATGATGCATTCCAAACCAAAGCGGGCACAGACCGTTGCGGTTGCTACTCCATGCTGACCAGCTCCGGTTTCCGCAATAATGCGTTTTTTGCCCATTCTGATCGCCAGGAGCGCTTGCCCCAAGGCGTTGTTAATTTTATGGGCACCGGTGTGGTTTAAATCTTCGCGTTTCAGATAGATCTGTGGACCACCGTAGTGTGCGGTAAGCCGCTCTGCAAAATATAACGGGGTTTCGCGGCCTACAAAATCTCTGAGATAGCCTTGGAGTTCTTGTTGAAACTGAGGGTCTTGGGTATGGAGATAGTAAGCTTTTTCCAATTCTTCTAGCGCACTCATCAAGGTTTCTGGTACGTATTTGCCGCCATAAATTCCATACCTTCCCAGGGCATCTGGGCGGGGACCAAGGGCTGTGTTCGTCTGGGTTGCATCTTGAGCATGGAGGGGAGTGTAGGTCACAGGTCAAACTCTGCAGGTAGCTAGTACTCTCGATTTTACCGTGGCTAGAGCCCTCAGAAATTTATCTCCGTAGAAGAGCCTATGGGCGAATCTGCTCCGCTCTTGCCTACAATGGAATCAGTGGAAGAATGTATAACCCTGCTGCTCTGGTTTGAGGTCCTCTTTTCATGCAAGTCTTTTCCGTCCTAGCTGCCATATTTTCAATACTGATCCTGATTATCATTCATGAACTGGGCCACTTCTTGGCAGCCAGACTTCAGGGGATTTATGCCACTCGCTTTTCTATTGGTTTTGGTCCTGTGATTTGGAAGTATCAGGGGCCGATGACAGAGTATGCCGTCAGGGCTATCCCTCTCGGCGGATATGTTGGTTTTCCTGATGAAGATCCTGATAGCAAGATTCCACCCAATGACCCCAATCTACTGAAGAATCGTCCGGTCATTCAGCGGATCGTCGTCATTTCAGCGGGGGTTATTGCCAACTTCATCTTTGCTTGGTTCGCCATAATCACCATGATTAGTATTGGTGGTCTCCCGGAAGGACATCGGGATACCCCCAGCGGAGTTTTGCTAGCCCAAATTATTCCAGATAGCCCTGCCCAAAGAGCGAACCTCAAAGCAGGCGATGTGGTTCTAGCCGTAAATGGTCAGCCCTTATCTGGAGATGAGAAAGGACTCGGGGCTATGGCTGAAGTGGTCAAGAGTAGCAAGGGCAAGGCTGTCACCTTGAGGGTTGAGAAGGCGCAGAGCAAAGAACAACTGACTATGGAAATCAGACCCAACGAGAAGGGCCAAATTGGAGTACAGCTACAACCCCACGGTGCACGTGTTTATCGCCCGGTTTCTGGTCTTTCAGAAGCGGTGAGCAAGACCAATCAAATTTATAGTGGCATGTTCAGTCAGACCCTTGGAGGCATCACGGGATTGTTCTCTGGCCACACCAGCGTCAATGACCTTTCTTCCCCCGTCGGGATTGTCGATAAGGGTTCTCAACTGATTCAAGACGATTGGCGTTCTTTCTTCTGGTTAACGGCAATTATCAGCATTAGCTTGGGTGTAATTAATATCCTTCCCTTACCTGCCTTGGATGGTGGACATTTAGTCTTCCTCTTATTCGAGGCCGTGCGCGGTAAGCCTGCTTCTGAAGCTTTCCAAATGCAGGTAATGCAAACAGGTTTGCTCTTGCTTGTCGGTTTGGGATTGGTCTTAATTTTCAAAGATACTTTTTCTCTCGTAGCAGGCGCGCTTCAAAGCAACAGTTAAGCTATGCCCCGCATCTCTCATAAAGCTCAAATAGCCAGAGCTCTGGAAGTTTTGACTCGACTCAAAATTCATTATCCAGATGCCACTTGCTCTCTATACTATGAAACGCCTTTCCAACTCTTGGTGGCGACGATTCTCTCCGCTCAATGTACTGATGAACGGGTCAATAAGGTCACACCTCCTCTTTTTGCTCGCTTCCCTGATGCGCAATCTATGGCTGAGGCTGACCCTATAGAGATTGAAGATCTAGTAAAATCTACGGGATTCTTCCGCAACAAAGCCAAGAATATTCAGGCCGCTGCTCAGAAAATCATTCGTGAATTTGATGGGGTGGTTCCGAATACGATGGAAGAATTGATTACGTTACCCGGTGCTGCTCGAAAAACGGCCAACGTGGTTCTTGCCCACGCCTACGGTATCAATGCCGGAGTGACCGTCGATACCCATGTAAAGCGTCTTTCAAATCGCTTAGGATTTACCGATCACAATGATCCAGGAAAGATAGAGAAAGACCTTATGAAGATTTTGCCCCAATCTGATTGGGAAAACTGGTCAATTCGACTGATTTATCATGGTCGATCTACTTGCGATGCGCGTAAGCCTGATTGTGCTTCTTGTTTCTTAGTTGATTTATGTCCAAGTGCAGCTCAAGTTGTTATATCAATGCCTTAGAATAGCATGAGGCTTGGATTAACCGTTAGATTAGTAAGATAGCAGGGTGGAATACAGATGTTAAAACGTACTATCCCATGGATATTGTTTGTAGGGTTAGCCTTGAGCCTAGGCTCTTGTGCCGGGGGTGGAACGGAGGTCGAAAAACCGCTGACCCCGGCTGAGATTGATAAAAAAATTACCCGCACCACGGATGCTAAAAACAACTCTGTTGTCTATCGAATTCCAGATACGGTCAATGATGATAAAGACGCACAATGGCGCTTAGATTTTCTGAATATTTTTAAGTCGTCTGGCAACCGCTATAACTATATCCAGTTGCGCGTAGACCCTCGTTATAACTACGAAATTGTTACAGGTCAGCCCCTAGAGTTAAAAATTGGTGACAAGAACTATACGCTCAAGAATGATGCAACAAGCCGTAATCGTATTGCCCTTTATTCTGTGACAGAACAATTGGATGCTTTGAAAAAAGCAGATGCTGTTTCTCTGACCTTTATGATGAAACCTGATTTTTCGCGGACAGGCACCGAGAAAAGGACTATTACGATTAAGAAATCTGTCCTAGATGGGTGGAGAAAAATAGATAATATTAAAGACCCCAACATCTTCTACCCCGCAGCAACTTATTAGTTCTTTATAGAGGCTTTTATGACACTCGATACCACCATCCCGAGTACCCGCATCTTCCAGCGGCTGATTCAAGAACAAACTACCGTAGAGATCAAAATAATTACGGATGAATTGCTGATTGGCAAAATCAAATGGATAGATACGGATTGTTTTTGCCTTCTGGACAACTTCAATATAGAAATATATATTCTTCGTAGTGCCATTTGCTATGTCAAACCCAAATGAGACTGGAACTGCTCCAAGGGGGATTGATTGTTTCCTGCCAGGCCCCCAAAGATTCACCTTTGCATGACCCCCATGTAATTGCTGCGATGGCACTGACCGCTCAGAAGCGTGGTGCCGTTGCCCTACGTATTGAAAGCCCTGCTCATATCGAGGCCGTCCGTCGGCTGGTGAGCATTCCGATCATCGGGTTGTGGAAGCGGACTGATCCCGGTTCTTCCGTATATATCACTCCTACCTTTGAGGATGCCCAAACCGTCGTCGAAGCAGGAGCGGACATCGTTGCGCTAGATGCCACAGAACGCCCCAGAGTCGATGGGGTCGCTATTCAAGAATTACTTCCGAAGATTCGAAAAAAATTGGCCGTTCCTGTGATGGCTGACATTGCCACGTTTGAAGAAGGAAAACTCAGTGCAAGTTTAGGAGCTGAACTGATCGGAACAACGCTATACGGCTATACGGAAGCAACCCAATACTTTACCCCTCCAGGTTTTGATCTCTTGCAAACCTTAGCGAGGCAACTTGCGGTCCCTATTATTTGTGAAGGAGGCATCACCACTCCTGAAGACGTTGCTAAGGCTTACCAATTAGGTGCTTTTAGTGTAGTGGTCGGCACAGCGATTACGGGTATGGATGCAAGAGTAACCGCTTTTTGTAAAGCAACCTCACGCTTTGAGACTAAATCCCATTTTCCGAAAAACGAATAACATCCATCTTCGAAAATTGCCATCCACCTGAGGGAGAATCTACTGGAAAACCGTTAGGGCGAATTACCACAAAAGAGCCACTGTTAAAGTCATCGGGGTCCACCTTATAGCCTTTGGCTTTCAATTTTCGTATAGCCTGCTGGAACAGGCGGTCTAAAACTTGGCTCATCAATCTGACCGAACAGTAGACTGGAATTAGTCTTGCATCAGAGGCTAAAGGTATCACACTCTGGGCCTCAGAGCGTAGGATCTAACCTCTTTCCCGATGATTCTCTCATCTTCTAGGATTTTGATTTAATTCTGGATGCTCTTTCAAGATCTTTTGCACTTCTGCAAAACCCTCTTTATTGAGGGTGAATTTGTCGGGCTTACCATTATTTAAATAGCTTTCACTCTGCAAAGTTCCGAGTTGAATGATTTGGCCGATGCCTGGGGCGGGCCTTACCAGGGTACGCGCTTCAATCAAAGGGCCTCGGCCTTCTTTGAGAATACGACCCGTGGTAAAAGAACGGCTGGCTATTTGTTTGAGCGTGGCTTCTAACTGTTCTGGCTGAATCGTACGTTCGACCCGTGCCACAATCCGGTCACTTCCCTGGTCATAGAGAATGTCAAATTTTTGCGCCCCAGGAATGGCTGTCCGAGAAATAGGAAATAGACTCAGGGCGAACAATCCAGCGGCCAATACACCCAAAAACCCCGTAGTCCCAATGGCCTGGAACCGCCACGGTGTTTTACGGACTAAGCCAAAGATGGCTGCCAAGGTCGTTGCGATCATGAGTCCAAGGGTAATCCAGGTTCCTGTGCGAAATAGTTCCATAGCCGTCTAGGGAGTTACTTCTTTAGCATACGTCTGAAGCGCAAAACCCACCTTGAGTTAGGATCAAGAGAGGTAATCCCTAAGTTACTCTCAGTCCTGTGGAATTTTGTTATATGGAATTGTTTGAGCTCAAACAAGCAGCGACCGAACTCCGTGAGCGCCTGGGTAAAACTCAGGAATATCTTTGACCTTCCTAAACTCAAAGACCGCGTTCATGATTTAGAACAACGCATCAGCGCCCCAGACTTTTGGGATGACAATGACCAGGCCCAAGCGATGATGCAGCAATTGAGTACCTTGAAGACGCCCCTAGAGAGCTATAAGCGCTGGTGTACAGCCCTAGAAGATACGCAGACAGTTCTGGAATTACTGGAAGAAACGGGCGATGAGTCTCTCCTCCCTGAGGCGGAACAGAATGTGCAGATGCTCAAGTCGGAATTGGAAGAGTGGGAGCTAGAACAACTCTTGAGCGGTCCCTATGATGAGCGGGGAGCCATTTTGACGATTAATGCGGGAGCAGGTGGTACGGATGCCCAGGATTGGGCGGAAATGCTGCTCAAGATGTATACACGTTGGGCGCAAAATCGAGGTTATAAGACAAGTTTGGTGGATATTTCAGAGGGAGGGGAGGCCGGTATCAAGTCCGCAACCCTGATTGTGGATGGTCGCAATGCCTATGGCTTTTTGACGGCTGAAAAAGGCAACCACCGCATGGAACGTATCAGTCCCTTTAATGCCGCAGGTAAACGGCAGACTAGTTTCGCAGGGGTGGAAGTGATGCCCCTCATCGACAATTCTGTGAAGGTAGAGCTTAAACCCGATGATTTAGAATTTGATACCTCTCGGTCTGGGGGCGCTGGTGGACAGAATGTCAATAAAGTAGAAACAGCAGTTCGGGTCACCCACAAACCAACTGGCATCGCCGTCCGGTGTACCCAACAGCGTTCTCAACTGCAAAATAAAGAACTAGCGTTGGCGATCCTGAAAGCGAAGTTGGTGGAACTTGCCGAACAGAAACGCAAAGAAGAACTGGCCCAAATCCGTGGTGAAGTGGTGACCGCCGGGTTTGGAGGGCGCATTCGCACCTATACTTTTGACCCGTATCAACTGATTAAGGACCACCGAACCAATGCCGAAACGAGTAATGTGAGTGGCTTTATGAATGGGGATATCAAAGAAATTGATGGATTTATCAATACGTATCTAAGGCAACAAAAAGAGCTTTAGAGTGGGGTTTCTCGGCTGGCTTCGGCCCCGCTGAGCCATCCCAGGGCAGGCCGCTCAACCCACACGGGGAAGCTTCTTCATGCCATCAAGAATGGCTATAATTTCTGGATTTTGAAGTAACTCGATTTATATGCTTGACGATCCCCGATTTATTAACTAATGTAAATATAGATGAACTTATTTATCATTCATCATTTGGGAGTCAAGTTATGACCAACAATACCCAGTCTGAAATCAAGTTCGGATTTACCGAATTTGCAGAACAGCTCAATGGTCGTCTTGCCATGATTGGTTTCGCTGCTGCCATCATCGTCGAAGCTATTACCGGTCAAGGCGTTCTTGCTTTCTTGGGCCTCAAATAGGTCTTTTGGAGAGTCAAGAAAAGGGGGCCACAAGCCCCTTTTTTTTATGAATTTACGATGGCGAGCTCTGTTTGAGGGGCGCTATTTCGGTATTCATCTAGGAATTCTAGTGAGCTGGATTCTTTGTCGCTAATAGTGTGCGTAAAGCTGGACCGTTAGCGAAAGAACGCCATTAAGGCTTGATTCACCGCTTCGGGGGCTTCCTGCTGCACCCAATGCCCACAATCGGGCAGGCGGACTTCCTGATAGGCGCTGTCTACGTATTTTTTCAGATCCTTCACGGTTTCAGGCAGGATAGCAAAATCTTTTTCTCCATAGATGAAGAGGGTCGGCACTTTAACCGGGTCCTGAAATTGTTGGAGTTGGTTATTTAACCCAAGGTTTGCCCGATAGTAGTTAATCCCTGCGGTTAAAGCTCCTGGTTGGGCACAAGCTTCTTTAAAAACCTGAATATCTGCCTGGGAAAAAGTCCCTGGTTTGCTTGTAGTAGCCGTGAGAATCTCTTCTATCAGTCGGTAGTTATTCAAACTGATCATTAGTTCGGGCAACCCAGGCACCTGAAAAGCCGCGATGTACCAACTGGCCTGGAGTTGGTTGCCCTTCATATTTTCTAGAAAGCGGCGCGGATGAGGAACTTGAAGGGCTGCTAGTTTTAATACTCGTTCCGGATGAAGCAAGGCCGTGGCCCAAGCGATCATCGCTCCCCAATCGTGGCCTACCAGATAGAATTGCTCTGCCCCATAATAGTCGGCCAGGCCAAGAACATCTTTTACCAGGTAGTTCAAGCGATAGGCAGACACTTCTATTGGTTTTTCACTGAGGTTGTAGCCCCTCAAATCAGGAGCTACAACCCGGAAGTATTCTGCCAAGACAGGGATTTGGTGACGCCAGGAGTACCAGCATTCAGGAAATCCATGGAGCAATAGGACCAGGGGTTTACTGTTCTGCCTTGTTTTCGTGCCCGTAAACCCCTCTTCCACTAAATGGAACCTGAGATGATTGGCAATGATTGGGCGGTGATTGATCAACGCCGTCTACTTCCACCAAAGCTGCGGCTCTTTTGCATGCTGCCAAAGCCGCCCGATCTAGGTGCAGAACGATATTGTTGGTCTCCATAGGAACGCCTGAGAGTGCTAGAACCATACCCAGATCCAGTGGACCGATTCTGCGTTGACCTACTTAAGCTATCGGTTCTTGGGTTCCGGGAAAGCCCTGTGGTGCGCAGAGCCCGCTGATTTTGAACGGCTAGAGGAGGACTTCCATAGCGGGATTGGTATTGACCAATAGCCTGGTTATAGGTATTGCCATAGCCCCCATAACCTGTTAGGCCACCGGGAGAATAAACCGGAGGCATATAGTAGCGAGGAGCAAATAGAGCATTCGCTACCATGTTGCCTGCCATAGCCCCCAAGAAAGGAGTCCAGAAGCTAGATTCCTGATGGACGACGACCGTTTCTTTCTGCCCGGTTTGTGCGTTGGTCTTTTCTTCGATCACATTGTGGACGTAGGAGATCTGGAACTTCTCAGGGATGTGCAGGGAAGCCTTTCCTCCTTCCACTTTGAGATAGCCCTTTTCACCAGCTTTCTCTTCTTCAGGAGTTAGACGAGCCATCTGTACGGCAGTGTCACGGAAGGTTGGGGGAGTGGTGTTGAGCAAAAATACGGTATAGGCACCGGTTCCATCATCGTAGGTGGCTTGTTGAACGGCATATTTGCCATCAGCCAGCTTTGTAGGAGCTTGCTGCTGTGTACTATTGGTGGCAACGGCACTATCGGGTTTTTCAGCCGCACAGCCTAAAGGTAACAAACCAAGGATCACTACAAGAGAGAGGGCGGTGAGCTTTTTCCATTTGGGTGCGTGGTTCATCTGTCTTTTTTGAACTCGTTAAGGGTTGTTGGGGATTCAGCGTCATATATCTTCATAATGGCGCAAGTTCAGGGAAATTCAGTAAGAGTTGGTCTGGGTCCAATTCGTCCCCAAAACGAGCGGGGGAGAAATGGACTTGTATGGCTCGCAGTCTTTCCTGATAGTGCAGATTGACCAAGGCTTTAAGCGCTTCTTTCATCGCAACGTCTTTCGTCAAGTCTGCCTCTAAGGCTGGCACTTCACCCTCGTAGGCTACGGTAATCATGACGACTACGTTACGGGTTGCTGGTGCATAAAGGTCTGTTTCCGCAGTCGCGGGAGTGGGGTCAGGTTCACTCATATAGCGCTGGGAAGAGTCCGTGAATAGTTCCTGAACATAATCCCCAGCTTCTCCTTCATCCCAGAAGACGTTGCCTTCATTGGCAGCAGAGGCCCACATCGAATCGTATTGCAGCAGGCTTTCACAGATTTTTACCAATCCTTCACCTAGCACATCCAGCTCTCCATCGGAATCCATGGCGTCTTGGGCAGAGCGATTGAGGACGCCTAAGAGGGGGGCAACCTGTTCACCACCTAAGTGCAAAAACAGACGACAGACAACAAAACGGGTCTGGCCTGTCATTTTGTTAAAGCGGTCTTGCCATGAAGTCATCGGGCACCTATACAAACCATCTTTTCCAATCTAACGAATTACGCAAAGGGATAGGGTGGCATGAATGCTATGGAAAGAATAGGAAAACGATATGGTTTGAGAATTATTCAAAGCCTTTTGTGTGCATTGGCCCCAGCATACAAACTCTGAGGTGGGCTTTCAGGGGATTTACGTAAGGATAGCGGCTCACCTGCTCTGAGAGCTTGAGGGTAAATCCCAAACCGCACAAGAAATGTAATGTGCGAGATGGGATTCAAAACCAGAACGGGGAAGACTAAGGCAGGAGCCATTTTGTCGGCTAGGTAATCCCTGCATGAAACAGATCTATCTCGAAGACATCATCATCCGTCGTGCTCATCTGAATGATCATCCCCGCATTGTTCAGCTTCAGCAATGCTCTCTACAAGTCCTTTGTCAAAAGGACTATAGCGTTGAGCAAGTCAAGGTGCTTCTGAAAGATAAGCGTGATTACAAACATTGGAAATGGGGTGAAACTGTTTTTGTTGCTGAATATGAAAGAACTATAGTCGGATTTGCAGCACGAAATCAAAACTGGATTACTGCTGTTTATGCACATCCAGAATTTACGCGAAAAGGTATTGGTTCCCGTTTATTGAACATTATTGAAGACGATTCTAAAGCCTGTGGAATTAACGCTTTATTTGTTGATGCTTCGATAACGGCTAAGCCATTTTATGATTCCTGTGGCTACCAAATGAAAACGCCTGTTTTGGTAAGTGTACGCGGTATTCAGGTGCATTGTATTGAAATGCAAAAAGTGATCGGGCCTATTTCAGATCATAGACAAGTATCCTTTAGGGATACCAACAGCTCGAAGATCAAGCTAAAGTCCCCTCTGATGGTTATGTTTATAATAATTCTGTGTGCAAAAATGGCACAGTGGTTTATGCAAAACAACGGATATCTTTTCTAAGGTCTTGATCTAAAATTGGAGTTTAGACTAATTCCATAGATAGTGTTTTCCTTTAAGATTTAAAACTTATGAATACTATAGGTAACGTAACTTTAAATTTAGTCTAAACTCCATTCTAAAATCGACTGCGTATAAACCGCAACTTGCTGCTAGCAAAGCCAATCGCTATTTTCAACTCTGATACGGTTGATCATGATCCTAATTCAAGAATGTAACCCTAAAAAAGCTAAACTTCCGATTCCAGATAAAATAAACAAGCCCTTTTTCAGGAAAAATGCATCAACGGGGAGACTGAGAAGAAACAAAAAGTAAAGATCCATATAAACACGGGAATAGTCAATATAATAACTTAAAATTGTCATGCGACTAAAGACGAGCATCGTGCAAACGAGGAGTGAACAGAGATACACTGCTCGATTGCATAGTGGGTTTTGACGGTAGTACCAGAATATAGAGACTGCGATCGCAATCAGCAACCCGAATAGAAACCCCTCAAAGAGATTCTTTGACGTAAGACCGTTGTGAAATAGTGAGGCGAATTTATTCAAGATACCCAAAAATGGAAGACCAAAATGGTGGCTGATCACTGGATCTCCTGGTAAATGTTGGTTGATGACGTATAAGTTCCATAGCACTGCTGGAATCGGAGCCAGAATGAGGGGAAGGATCATTTCCTTTCGTCGTTCCCAAAGACTTGTCACCCCAATTCCTATCCATATCAGCAGTATCGTCTCTCGCGTCAGGCAACCCAAGCCTAAGGCGATCGCAGTCAAAGGGGGTTCCCTTTGGGAATATCCATAGACCGCAGTCACTAAAAAAAGATTACTGAGAAGATCCGCTGTTGAGAGAGATAACACCATCCAAACCCCAGGGATGCAGAGGACAAAAAGCGGATACGATTGGAATTGGGGATAAGATTTGAAATAATTACTTAGCACCCACACTAGTATCAGGATCGTTACTCCATTGATCGCAACCATAGCGTAGGGAATTAAAGTGGGGTTGCCCAACCCCAATACATAACCCATTAGCGGGTAGAGTATGCGTCGATAGCGATAGCTAGGGTTATCGAGGGCAGTTATGGTGTCTGGGTTCTGCAAACCCGGATCGAGCGCCAGGCTTAAAAATTGCTGGCCATCATAGCCTATCTCCCCCTTAAAGATTAAAGCCTGATCCGGATTGAGATAGGGCGATAGGTAGGAAAAAACTGAACCAATCCGAAAAAATCCAGTAATATTCCCCGAAAATTTGCCCCAGTATAGATAGCCAACGACCATGGTGACGATGAAGGTGCTAATCAGGACGTTCTTAATCTCAGGAGAAA
>Ga0208588_1000189_pt1 | contig 20106 bp, 15 predicted proteins | sample NGESurshal092012_8_FD_184483 | JGI IMG/M metagenome (GOLD analysis project Ga0208588, IMG submission 184483) | Arctic peat soil microbial communities from Barrow, Alaska - NGEE Surface sample 415-3 shallow-092012 (SPAdes) | ecosystem: Environmental > Terrestrial > Soil > Wetlands > Peat ...
CGTCGCCGACCAGGGCGTGGTCAACGTCAGCCACGGCTGCATCAACCTGTCAGCGGAGAGCGCCCAAGCGTATTTCGAGTCGGCGATCTACGGCGACCCGGTGCAGGTCACCGGGACCAGCGTGCAGCTGTCGGCGGACGACGGGGACATCTACGACTGGGCGCTGAGCTGGGAGCAATGGAAAGCGCTCGCTGTGACCTGACGGCTCACCGGCGGTGGACGTGCCGCTGCAGCCGCTCCCGGCAGAGGTCTGGTACCGCACCCACTGCGGATCACCGCGGCTTTCCGGTGCGTGGGTCCAGCACCTTGGCGCAGGCATCTTCGGCCCGGCGTTCGGCGGTGATCAACCAGTGCTGCTCCGCGGGCGGGACCGACCCCGGTCTGGTCAGCGACCGTCGGATCGCCTCCGCCAACGCGTTCAACTGGGCTAGCCGTGGGCTAGCCGGCTGTTTCTCCGGTGAAGGGGTCTTGCGCACAACGGGCTGAGCCTTGCGCCGGAGCGGAGTCAGTCAAAGCGGCGCCGACACCTCTTCTCCGCCAAGGATCCCCGCCCCGCATCTCGTCCTCAATCCGAGCGGGGACCGCAACGCTCGATGAGGCTTGGCTGTGGGCATCCCCGTAGCCTCAGCTATGGACGGCGACATCTACCCTCTTCTCGAACTCGAAGACAACGGCGACTTTGCTCCGATGAACGTTCGTCTGGTGCTGCCCGGTACGGCCGAACACATGCGCGAGTCCGAGCTCCTTGACTCCATTGTCGGCGGTCCTCACGGGAGAAGATCCAAGCCTCGGGGTGCGTTCATCGAGTTCTACGACCGAAGCGGTGCGTCCACCCCCTACGGCCACCGCATTTGCGGCTGCTGGCTTGAGACCCTTCTCGAGAGTCGGGAGGTCGATGAGGGCGAAGGTTCAGACCTGGACGGCGGCGTCGGCGCATGGGCTCTCACCCCCAGGGCTCTTGTTGACGTACTCACCTGGGCGGAGCTGACTGCGGAGGCAGCGGGTCATCCTGAGGAATAGGAACCACATGGATCAGCAGGGATCAGGAGGGGAACAAGGGGCCTGGCTCCATCGGCGTCATACGCCGAAACCGCCGAGACGGCGCCTCTGCCCTGAGCCCGAATACGTATGACAGTGCGACTCCCAACCTCGGCATTGATCCGACGCACAGACAACGGAGCCAGGCCTTTGATATGCATCGTCCGCGGGGCGCATGGGAAGGTCCTGCCCAAGCCGGGGGTACGGGCACACCGATGAGCGCCGAGTGGTTCGGCGCTTGCGGTGGTGTTCCCTGGGACGCCCGTTCATTGTCTTTGGGCGGCAACGGCTCCCGCAGCACCCGGCCTCGGGATGGAACAGTGATCCGGCCACCGGATGACCTGGTGAGCCGTTCAACCGGTGGGTCGAGGGTCAGCTGCTGCTGCGTGGGCGGTCCGTCTCGCGACGGATCTCCGTCTCGGTCCGCAGGTCCCGGCTGTAGACGTCCCAGGGCGTTCGCGGCGACACCGATGCCCCACCCGATCCTCAGCGGGTGAGGTGGTCCGCCCAGGCCGGTAAGCGATTTCGGCGTTTGGCTCAGCCGGCGATGACCGGTTCCTCGGTTATCCCGCTATGTGTTGCGTCCAGGAAGGCTGAGTCACGGCCAGCGTGATGAGTGCGATGTCGATAATCACGCCGAGCATCACCCGGGTGTCCCAGAACGCGACGAGCAGCACCAGCGAGAACGTGGACGCGACGATCGCCAGGATCGGCCACGCCGCGGAAAGCCCGGGCACCCCCCACACGGCCAGGGCCAGCACCGCGAAAGCGGCGATGGTGGCCGCGATCAGCGCCAGCGCGACGGGTCGGCGCGCCGACTCCGGAACCAGCCACGAATCCTGAATCGAGAACTCGGGCACGTCCTGCGCCAGGTACAACAGGTGGACCAGGCCGTGGGCCAGCAGCAACACGCCGGTCACGACACGAATCACGACAATCATCGGCGCCCTCGTTCTTTCGGTCAAACACCTTGAGCAGTAAACACCTTGAGCAGTAAGCGTTATGGCCGTGCCGCCAACATCCCCATGAGATGGCGAAGAGGATTCCCCCGGTCGGTGTGACCCGAAATCCGGCTCCAGATAGATCCGGAATCGAACGAGGTGTGCAGCCCGTCCCGATACCCTGCCCGCGGGGCGGGCTATGTAGTTGGGGCCGCCGCTCCGTCGGGGACAAGGCTGAATGCGCCTTCTTCTTCCTGCGCGTTGTGCAGCCGGAGCACGGCGTACAACCCGTAGAGCAGTCGGCGGAGTTCGATGATGTCCTCGGGTTCTGTGGTCTGAGGGTCGAGCCCGTCGAGCAGCCGCCGCAGCCGGCCGATCTGATGCTCGATCTCGGCGTGGGTCGCCCGCACGTGGTCCACCGGTGCGTGCATCCGGACGGCGGCGTGTGGTGGGCTGCGCATCCCGTCCAGCGGGTGCACGTCCAGGATCCGTTCGGTGTAGGCCCACCCCAAGGCCGACCGCAGTACCCGCATTCGTGCCCACACCGTCGGGTCCGGCCACCCCTGCGATCGCCAGTTGGCGCAGGCGGCCGCCAGCACTTTCGGGGTGAGGTCCACCGCCCGCCGGCTCCCGACCGGATACTGGGTCAGGAACCCCGCCACTGACCGGTACCCGGCCACCGTCGACGGTCGCCACCCGTGGTCGGCACACTGCCACTCCCGAAGGAGGGCAGCGAGTGTGATGCCCGGCCGGGTCCGCCCGGATGACCGCACCAGTTCGGCCTTCGCCGCCCACCGCTGCCTGGCCTCCTGCGCCGACTCGCGGTCCCCGCGCACGGTCAGCGACCGGTACCGCGAACGGCCGCTGACCGGGTCCGGGCCCACCGCGACCCGCACCTCCCGCACCCCCGGACGTCGCTGCCGCAACGACCCGTCACCACGCGCATCTCTCATGGCGCAACCGTACGAACCTCGATCGACACGCCGACCGGACTCACCAAGGGGTCGACGGCCGGGGTCAATGGGACGGTTAAAGGGATGCGATCTTGTAGCAAGATCACCCCGAACAGCCGAAAAGGCTGCGGCGCAACGGATCTGGGGAGCGCGCCCGGAGGGATTCGAACCCCCAACCTTCTGATCCAAATTGCCCGAGTCATACCATTTGCTCGAATCGTATCGGGGCCAAGGAGTTTCAGAGAGAAGGTCGGCGTCCGGCAGGGCGGAAGCGCGGGCTCGTGCGAGCTTGGTGTCGCGGGTGTTCTTCGCATTTCCGATTTCCGTTCAACCGCCTCGTGACGATTAAGCCGCCCAGCTGGGGTGCCGACGGTCAACACGACCGCTTGCCTGAATCCCTACTGCTCTCCGCGGCACCTCACGAAGAGAAGCGGGGCATGATGTGACCCGCGCGGTTGGCCGTCCTGCTCTTCGTGTGTTGGGCCCGGGCGAGGCGGAGCGGCAGGCTCTACTGGACGAATGGGTGCTGCGGCAACGCGCCGGCGGTCTGTCAGCCAAGACCATCCAAGAGCGGCTCGCCGTGGTGTCTCGACTGTCCGATCCGGTCCGCCTCAGCCCGGTCGATGTCGACCGATTCCTGGCCAACCCGGCGTGGTCGAAATCAACGCGGGCGACCTATCATGGCGCGATACGCGCCTGGTCCCTGTGGCTGGTGAGAACGGGGCGACGCCCGGATGACCCCACGCTGATCGCGACCACCCCGAAGGTGCCAAAGGGCAGACCGCGACCGGTCGCCGATGAGCACCTCACCGTTCTGCTCAGCACGAGGATGTCCGGGCGGACTCGGGCGATGATCCTGCTCGGCGCGTACGCGGGTCTGCGGGTCAGCGAGATCGCGGCGATCCGCGGTGAGCACGTCGACCTGATCACGTGCACCATTGCGATCACGGGCAAGGGTGAGAAGACGCGCTACATTCCGTTGCATCCGATCCTTCAACGGTTGGCGGTTGAGATGCCCGAACGGAGTTGGTGGTTTCCGTCATGGGTGGGGAATCGCGAATACGGCGCCGGCGGTCCAGTCTTGGGCAATTCGGTCAGCGCCGGGATCTCGAAGGCGATGGACCGCGCCGGTGTCCCCGGAAAACCGCATTCTCTACGTCATTGGTTCGGCAGCACTTTGAAGGATGCCGGTGTCGATTCCCTGGTCATCAAGGAATTGATGGGTCACGAGTCACTGGCGACGACAGCGATTTATGTGCGGGTGCCGCTGAGAATGCAATGCACGGCGGTGAACCTGCTACCCGATGTCCAGCCGCCGGCGCGACAGCGACGGATTGCCCTACCGCAGGACGTACCGCTGAGCATCGTACGAGCCGGGCCCCATTCTGCGGCCATGTGATTGACCAAATCTGGACCGGGACGGGCTCAACATTCTGAACCCTTGCGAACCGGCCCGGATGCCGTCGGCGAATCGTTTGACCGGGAAGGTTGCTGTTGAGTGTGCTCGGCCTCGAGACAGCCGAACACCGCCGACGGCGAGACATCGCAGCGCAAGCGCTCATCAACCGGGCAACGATTGCGGGTTGGTGTTGCCTGACGGGTCCTAAGGGGTTGGACCCGTCAGGCCGCACGCGTCGGCCCCCGACGGAGACGGACGCGAGGTCAGTCTGCGGCATGGTGCCGGAAACGGACAGCCCCGAGCGAGTGGACTTCGCTACGTAACGAAGGCGCGCCCAGAGGTGGGTCGGGGGTCCACCGCTGGGCGCATGTTTCAGCGTCGAGGACGGCGCACAAACCGACAATCCCTCAGCAGGGTGAAGCCCAACGACACCGACGAGTGCGGGTTGGCTCTGAATGACCCGGAACGAATGACGGGTGGTCCCGCAAAGGCGCGGTCGAGTGAACCGTCACGTGCGTTCGAACGTCATGTCTGCGATGGACGCGACCCTGAGGTTTGAGGGGACGTCAGGGCCGCGTCCATCAGACAAGATCCCAAGTGGCGACAGGACACCGACTGCACCTGATCAGCCTCGACGCTCGGAACGATTCCAATCAGGGAAGGAGAGAAAGCAAGAAAGCAAGAAAGCAAGAAATTCCGATGTGGTGAGCCACTTGCGGGACACCATGTCAAGGATCGCGATCGCGGCCCGCCCGGCGCGGGTGAAATGGGTGAAATCGTAGGCCCAGATGCGGTTCGGCTTCCATTCCAACCAGTCCGGCCACGGCGCCCTGGGGACCGGGTCCCGGCGTGGATTCCCCGGCAGGGCAATGCCTTCCGCGGCCAGCACCCGCAGCACGGTGGACTCGGACACATGAACCAGGTCGAGCCGGGAACCGCGGTGCGCGAGCTTGCGGTGCGACCTGTCGATCTCACCCCACGCCTGAAACAACCCCAGGATCGCGGCCCGTTCGGCAGGCAGCAGGCCGTGCAGCGCCGCGCCGCCCGGGGCCCGGTCGGTCAGCTCCCCGCATTACCGCCGGTGCTGCCAGCGGGCCAGCCGGGAGTCGTCGATACCGAGCCTGGCCGCCGCCCGCCGCGGCGACCAGCCGGCGTCCACGGCGTGGTCCACGAGATCCAGCAGGTCGGCCTTGACGCACGCGTCCACTCGGGACGGGACCGGGCCGGCGCTCAGTCCCAACGTGCTTTCCCTCCGCGAGGTGGATCACCACGGCCTGCTCGGTGACGGTGGCCCGGAGTCGCTCGATCTCCTCCCGCGCCGCGGCCGTCGCCGCCTGTTCCCCGGTCTGGCCCGGCCGCCCAGGCACCGACGCGGCCAGTGCGTCCAACGCGCCCTGCTTGGCGACCCGGCAGATGTGCACGACTGTGGAGCGGTCCACCTTCCACCGTTCGGCCGCCTCCCGCTGCGTCGCCTGCCCGGTCAACACCTGCAGGTACAGCTGGTACTTCTCGCTGGGCGCCAACCGCCGCCGACGCCGCGCCGAACTGCTTGGATCCACTCCCATGCTGCCCAACCTCCTCGATCGAGGATCTTGCTGATATCGATCTGGCTGGTTGGGTATTTCCAAGGCGGGTCTTACTCACGAAGTCAGACGCAAAACAGCTACCCGACCTTCGGGCCTGCGGCGGAGGGCCCCAAACGGAGATGTCGGAATTCACTTACCGAGCCGCCGATGGAGTCTGGGTCCCTCATGCCCGTGAGAACTTTCTCTACTCCTTCAAGAGCAGCCCGGCGTCGCCCCGCCAACCGACGCCAGAGCATCAATGTTCTGCGCCCCCACGCCGCGAAGAGCGCCTGAAAAGCTGACACGGAAAGGTGGACTTGAACCCTTCGGCGGGGTCGCGACGGGTTCGGGGCGGTACGCTCAGTAGTGCAGGCGCACGCTGCGTATCTGCCGAATGAGCAACGACGCCGGACGCGAGGCGGTCAGTGGTGAACAGGTTCGTCGCCCTGGTGGTGACCGTGGCCCTGTTGCTGGTCGGAACCGACATTCTCGACCGTGTCGGGCCAACGGCCCTCGCTGCCACCAGTTCGGTGACTCGTCCGTTCGCTGCTACCAGCCCGTTCAACGTGCCCGTGAGCGCGGCACCCAGGGTGGATGGCAACAGCGCGGCCATGATCGCCCGCACGAGTCGGACCGGACTCGGCTACGCCAATCTGGTCGCGTTCGGCATTCCGATCTTCGTTGCTTCGCCGTCGACGCCGCGCCAGCAGGTCACGTGCACCATCACGGACTGGGGTCCCTGCCCGCTGGCTGCCAGTCCCAGACCGATACCCGCGAGCGCCGCACCCAACACCGGCAGCGACGGCGTCATGACGGTCATCGACCCTGCGGCAGGCACGGTGGACGAATACTGGCAGGCCCGCCGGGTCAGTGGTGGCTGGACGACGAGTTGGGGCGCGATCAGTTCGTTGTCCGGGTCGGGTTGGGGCACCACCAGTACCGGGGCAGGAGCTTCCCGGCTGGCCGGGGTGGTCCGGGTCGCCGAGATCGATGCGGGTCAGATCCCGCACGCGTTGGCACTGCAGAGCGACACGGCCTGCGCCAAGGTCTTTCGTGCGCCGGCGACCAAGACCGACGGCTTGTCGACCCGGTCCGACTGCATTCCCGAGGGGTCGCGGCTACAGCTCGACCCGGCGATCAACGTGGCCGCCATCCCGAACATCACTCCAGGCGAACGCGCGGTGGCCAGAGCCCTGCAGCTCTACGGCGGTTACCTCATCGATCGCGCCGACACGTCCTTGTCGGTCAGCTTCGAGTTGGCTCCCGACGCGAGCCCGACCAGCACCGGAACGGTGTACAACCGGGCCGGATTCACGTGGGACTACTTCGGCATGCCGCATGTTCCGTGGAAGAAGCTGCGGGTGCTCGCGGCCGGCAACGGCTGATCAGCCCCGCACCGATCCCAGCGGAACGACGTCGCGAAAGGCCTTCGACGCCTTCTCCGCCACCGCGGTCCAGGACGCGGCGTTCTGCACCCGCAGCGCAGCCTGGGCGCCCAACCGGTCGGCGAGGTCCGGGTCGTCGAGTACCTCGACGAGCGCCGCCGCCACCGCGGCCGGATCCGGGTCCGCCAGCAAACCGGTCACCCGATCCGGCACCGCATCGCTCATCGATCCCACGTCGGTGGCCACCACCGGCCGTCCGAAGGTATAGGCCATGTGCACGCTCCCGCTGATGTTCACCGTCTCGTAGGTGAACACGACCACGCGGTGGCCGGCGAACAGCTCCGGCAGCTCGGTCATCGGGACGTAGCCGGGCCGCAGGTCGACGTTGCCGATGCCGGCGGCGCGTTCGGAAATCCCGGGGAGATCCACATCCGGCATGACCGGCCCGGCGATGGTCAGCCGCGCGTTGGGTAGCTGCCGGCGGACGAGGTCGAAGGAATCCAGCAGCAACGGCAGATTCTTGTACTTCGTCCAGGCCCCGAAGAACAGGACGTTCGCCGGCGCGGCCGAGGGCGGCGGCACGTCATCGGACTCCAGCACCGACGAATAGTCGCCATGGCCGCAGACGACGACCCGGTCGAGCCCCGGGAAGGCCGCCAGCAGATTCGCCCGTGGGCCGTCGCCCAGGACCAGCACCAGATCGCACGCCCGATACGCCCCGGCCAGCATCGATCTCGTGAGTCGACCGCCCTTTTCCACCGACTCGCTCTTCCCGTTGACGTCGTAGGGCAGCGGGTTGTGCGCCACATCGACCAACGCCGTGCCGGGACAGCGTCGCGCGAGCATCTGGAACATCCCGCTGTCCAGTGGATAGCGGAGCTCGCCGAACTGGGCGATGTCGGGCCGAAGGAGACGGATGAATCGTGTCGCCCGCCGCCAGGACTCGGCCAGCAGCAGTGCCCGGGACAGCCGCCTGGCCTTCCGCCGGAGCCCGGAGCCGCCCGGTTTCGCAGTGGGATGCCAAGTCGGGAAGATCTCGACAACCTCGAAACCGGGTGTGGTCGAACGAAGTTCGGGGTCGGGTCCGGTGAGCAGGAGCACCTCGTGTCCCTGCCGGGCCAGGGCCTGACCGAACAGGAACGTGAACTGGAACATGCCGCCACTGGGCAGGAATTCGACCAGGACGATCTTCAGGCGGCCACCGGCGGAAGACTCTTCGATGGTCGGGGCCGGTGGTGATGCGAACCCTGCCGATCCCACACTGGCCGATCTCACCGTGGCCGATCTCACCGTGGCCGATCCCACAGTGGCCGATCCCAAGTGGCCGATCCCACGGTGGTCGATCCAACGGACGCCGATCCCGAGGATGCGGTTTCCAAGGATGCCGATTCAACTGCCATGTGTGCCGACCGTTCGCTCCGGGACCAGGGCCTGCTCCGCGCCGCCCACGTCGTCGAGGACTGCCGGTTTCCGCCTCTTCTTCGAGTTCCGCATCGCCACCAGCAGGTGGTATACCGCCTGCTGGATCGCGACGCCGGCCACCAACGCCACGACGACGGCGAGCACCAGCAGGGTTGTCGGTGAGGTGCCGGACGAGAACGCCGAGCCCTCGGCGGTGTGCACCAATTCGGTCCGGTAGGGCTTGGACAGTCCGGCCAGGTACTTGGACGCCAGCGTGGTGGTGGCGTCGGCCATCTGTTCGGCGATCGCCGCGGTGCCGGCGGTCGTCCGCACCAGGATCACCGAGGTGTCCGGCACCACGCTCACCGTCGTGGTCACGGCGGCGCGTTGCGCGTCGCTCAACTGCAGGGTCTGCTCGGCCTGTTGCTGGAAGCGGAGGTTGTCCGCGACCTCGGCGAAGGTGGCGACAATCTGCCCCCGGCTGAGCGTCTCGTAGTAGGCCGCCGAGTCGGAGGCACTCAGATCTGCGCCGGGCAGCACCACCAGGGCGGATTCCGCGGTCCATTTCGTCGGGGTGGTCAGGGCCATCCAGGCTCCGGCGGCCACGACCAGCAGCGCCACGACCGCGCCCGCCAGGACGCTGATCCGGAGTTCGCGGCGGGCCAGGGCACTCTGCGCACTCATCACCGGATCGCCACCGAATCGTCCACCGCGCCGGCCTTGTCGCCGGCGAGCACCGCGCGATAGAGGGAACCCAGCCGCGCGGACAGCCGGTCGAGTCCGTGGGCCAGTTCGGCTCGCTCCCGAGCGGCCTGCGACATCCGACGCCGTGCGGCGGAATCGTCGATCACGTCGCCGAGCGCGTCCGCGAGCGCCTGCGCGTCGCCCGGCTCGACCACCCGACCCTCGATGCCGTCCCGAATGAGATCGGGGACCGCGCCGATCGAGGTGCCGACAACCGCCAGTCCGGAGGCCATCGCCTCGATGATGGCGATCGGCTGACCCTCGAGAAATGATGGCAGCACGAAGATGTCGGCGTGCGCGAGCCGGGATTTGATTTGATCGCCGTACTCCGGTCCGACCATCGACTCGCGAAGTCCGGCGGCGTCGAACTCGCCGAGGATCTCGTCGTACTCGGCCTGCGGGGTCGGTCCCTGGCCGCCGACGACGACCAGGTTCCAGTCGCGGGTCCCGCGTTCACACAGGGCCCGTCCGGCCCGCGCGAGCTCGAGCAGTCCCTTGCGCCGGCAGATCACGCCCACGAACAGCACGGTCGGCGGATCACCGTCCGCCCGGCCCGCCGGAAAGTCGTCGAGATCGACTGCGTTGTCCACGGTCTCGACCCAGGTGCGGGGAGCCAGGGATCGCATGGTGTCGGTCCCGACCGTGGACACCGTGCACACCAGATCCGCCAGCCCCAGTGTGCGCAGCGCCCATCGGTCGACCCGCCCGTAGGTCGCGATCTCCGGACGACCGGCGTTGCCCACCGCCGAGTGCACGTGCGCGATGAGCTTCGCTCGGCCGGCGGCGGCCGCCAGGTTCAACGCGGCGGCCCGCAGGCAGGGCAGGCCCGGGTCGGCCACCAGTTGCAGATGCACGATGTCGGCCTTGCGCGCGGCACGGAACACCCGCCAGGCGTCGGCGACTGCGTATCGAACGTTGGCCAGGTTGAACCGCCCCCCCTCACGGGTCGCGACCCGCGCGGTGTTGAGCAGCTGGACGTCGAAATCCCTGGCCAGCAAGGGATCCGCGGTGATCGTCTCGGCGAAGGTGGCAATGCCCCCGCGCATCGGGGTGGCCTCCGCGACGACAACCACCACCGGCCGCTGTGCGGTCATGTCGACACCTCCACGCGTCCCTTGGCATCGATGGCCTTTTGATAGACGGCCCGCAGCGAGCCGGCCCACAGTCGCGCGTCGAACAGCCGCTCCATCCGGCGGCGACCGGCCTCGCCCATCCGGTCGCGCAGATCGGCGTCCGCGAGCAGTTGCAGGACCGCGGTCGCGATCGCCGGCGAATCACCGGGCGCAACCAACAGGCCCGTCTCCCCGTTCGCGACGATGTCGCTGATGCCGCCGACATCGCTGGCGACCACGGGCCGACCGCAGCCGCCCGCCTCCATCAGCACCGTCGGCAGGTTCTCGCCGTAGATCGACGGGAGCAGGACGAGGTCAGATCCCCGTAGCACCGCGGGAATGTCGCTGCGCATCCCGGCGAAGACCACCGATGCGGTCAGCTCGAGCCGGGCGACCTGGGCCCGCAACGCCGGCTCCTGCTCGCCTGAACCGACCAGCAGCAGTCGCGCGGTCGGCTGCTGCCCGAGAACAGCGGGCCAGGCGTCGATGGCGTGCGTGATGCCCTTGAAGTCCCGGAGGGCGGCCAGGACGGTGACCACCGGCGCGTCGTGCAGGCCCAGGTCGGGCGGCAACGGCGAGACACCCCGGGTGGCGCCGGGTGTGAAGTATTCGAGGTCGATGCCGTTGTGCACCACCGTCCACGACGCCGGGACGGGTCGGGAACGCCGATACCGGTCGGCGAAGGAAATCAGTGATGCCTGCGAAACGAAGATCGCGGTGGCGCTGCGGGTGGCGATCTCCACGGCGAGCCGCTCCCGAGCGGATGCCCGCCCGGACAGGGGCCGATGCACGTGATGAAACGTCCCGACGGCCGGGACGTGGGCCAGCCGAGCCGCCGGAATGCCCATCGTCATCGCCATTTCCAGATGCGCATGGACGACGTCGGGCTTGGTTTCCTTGAGATAGCCGACCAGGCGACGGAAACCGGCGACGTCCACGGTTCGCTTGACGTCCAGATATTCGGGGACGACGCCGGATTCCAGGAGCAGCGGCTCGAGTTTGGAGAGCTCCGGCGAACGGCCGTGCAGGCTGAGCACGGACAATTCGATCCCGGCCCCGGCGCTGACCCGGCCGAGCTGCGCGATAAGCGTTTCCGCGCCACCGAGCCGCAGTGCGTCCACCACGGTGAGCACTCGCACGCCCGTCTCCTTCGGTCGTCGTGGGCCGTAGGCCATGGTCCGCGAAACGCGCATCTTGCTTGTCTTCAGTTAACCCATTCAGACTACACTGGCCGTATTGCCGGAATAGCATCTCTACGTAATGCGGATATCGCGCCCGAGGGCGTCATCAATGGGGGAAGTCGAGTACCGAATGCTCACATCTGGTGGCGTTCGCACGAACCGATCGACCCCGAAGGACTGATCCAGCCACCGGAAGAGGTGGCCGCAGTTGCACACCGTCGTCTGTCAGCTCTCGCCCGGGGAGGGGATCGGCCATCCACATCATCGACAGCGACGACGTCGGGCCCGACGCGCAGTCGCCGGGTCTGCCTCTGACCGACTCGGCCGGGACCTCCGACTCCTCTGCGGCGTTGGCCCGCAGTTCGGTCGGTGGGTTCCTCTGGACAACCCTGGCCTGGGGGTCCAACCGCATCGTGATCCTCGGGCTCACCTTGCTGCTGGCCAGGCTGCTCACTCCTGAGGACTTCGGCATGGTCACCGCGGCCGTGACGATCATCGCGATGCTCGATGCCGCCCTGGACCTGGGGGTCGGCGCTGCGGTGGTCGCCCGTCAGGAGCAAGGGATCACCCCGGCCACCCGGATGGCCATGACGCTCAACTTAGGCATCAGCGCGATCATCTGCGTGGCCGGCATCGTCGCATCGCCGTGGATCGCCGCGCTCTTCGATTCGAGCTCGCAGGCCGACCTGTTCGCCCTGCTGTTCCTGTACCCGCTGTTCCGCGGAGCGGGGCAGGTCAGTGACGCGGTCCTCAAGCGCGACCTGCTGTTCCGCCGGCGCACCGCGATCGACCTCACGCGGGCCGCGGTGCGGGTGTGCATCTCGGTGCCGCTGGCCTTGACGATCGGCGGTGCCATCAGCATCGCGGCGGGCATCGTCGGCGGCGAACTCGTGGCCATGGTCCTGCTCTGGATTCTCGTGCCCATCCGGCCGGCCTTCATCGCGCACCGGCACCTCATCCCCGGGCTGCTGAAGTTCGGTGGCCTGGTGACAGTGATCCGGGTGCTGGGTTCGATCCGCGCGTCCGCCGACTATCTGGTCGTCGGCGCGATGGTCGGCACGACGGCGCTGGGCTACTACGGGATGGCGTACAAACTCCCCGAGCTGGTCATCGAGAACGTGCTCTGGATTTTCTCCGCCGTTGCGTTGTCGGCGTACTCCAAGGCCCGGGTGATCAGCGCGGAGGTACTCACCGCCGGCATGCTGCGCGCCACCCGGATGCTGTCCATCTACGGACTCACCGCCGGCGCGACGCTCGCCGTGATCGCACCCGAGGCCGTTCCTGTGCTGTTCTCGCCCCAGTGGGAACCCGCCGTTGGGCCGATGGTCTTCATCTCCCTGGCCCTGGGGTTCATGGCGGTCGGCTGGGCCAGCGGCGACGTCTTCACTGCCAACGGTCGCCCCGGAACACTGGTGGCACTGGACATCCCAGCGACCATCGCGCTGATCGTCGGTTTCGTCGTTGCCGCCGGACACGGCCTGGTCGGCGTCGCCGCGGCGTTGCTGATCTTCAACGTGGTGTACTGCGTGGCCCGGCTGGCGCTCGTCCGGTACGCGCACGGGACGTCCTGGCACCGGCTGCTGGCAGCCGTCGCACCGGCCGTCGGCATCGCCGCCGCGACCGGCGGGGTCGGGCTGACGGTTCGCTCGTTCCTGCCCAGCGGTCAGTTCCTCACGCTGGCCGTCGTGTCGCTGGCCTGCGCCGTGACGGCCGTCGGCGCCAGCCTGCTGTTCGCCCGGTCCACGGTGCTCGAGATGACCTCCCTGCTCCGCCGGCGCGGGATCGGTGCCCGGTGAACCTCCGCTACGACCCCGGTGACCAGTCGTCTTACAGCCGCGAGCCCCGCTGGAAGTGGAACACATGACCGCGACGGCGAGCGCACCCACCACCCGAGCGGTGCTGATCACCGCGACCGAACCTGAACCCCGTTCCTTCGGCAAGCAGGTCGTCCTCGGCGGCATGCTCGACTACCTGTGCGACCGGCTGGGTCCGGAACAGGTCCATGTCATCTTGATCGGCCGGACCGGCGTTGACCGCCCCGCCGTGCTGTACCACCTGCACGTCATCGAAAAACCGTCGGCCAGCGAACAGCTCCGTGCGGTCGTCGAACGCGTGCTGCCTCCGCCGCATTCTTCGCTGCAGGAGGCTGCCCTGTGGTCCGACCGGGTGCTGGCGGCCATCGCCGAGAAACTCGCGGAAATACGCGCCGACCTGCAGATCTGGGACACCATGCGCGCCGGCCAGTACGCGCGGCGCCTGGGACGCAAGCGGCGGGTGCTGTACGCCGACGATCTGTTCTCCAAGCGGTATGCCAGCATGCTCGAGCGAATCGAGAAGGACCCGTCGAAGGTCGCCGATCCGCTGGGTGAATTCGGGAAACTGCTGCCGAGCGCGGTCGGTCGGATTGTCGGACGCAAGTTCGTCTACCGGCGGCTGCTGCAGCTCGAACAGAAGATGACCAGCCGGTCGGAGGACCGGGCACCCGACCTGTTCGACGGCACCTTCCTGGTCAACGCTCAGGAGTCCGATGAGCTGTTCCAGCGCACCGGCAACCCGACGATCGGCACGCTGCTTCCGCTGCTGCGCGACACCGTGGCGCGCGAGCGGCAATGGGACGGCACACCGGTTTTCGTCTTTCTCGGCGGCCTGGATTTCGCCCCCAATCGCGACGGGCTGACCTGGTTCCTGGCCAACTTCCGGGAGCAGGTGCTGGCGGCGATCCCGGACTTCCGGCTGCTCATCGTGGGCCGGGGCGCGGCCCGCCCACTGCCGGAGGCGACGGCCTGGGGTTATCACGTCCAAATACTGGGTTGGGTCGACGATCTGGACGAGGTGCTCAGCTCGTGCGCGGCCCTGTTGTCGCCACTCCGGGTCGGCAGTGGCACCAAGATCAAGGTGCTCGAAGCCCTCGCCCGCGGGCTACCGGTGGTGGCGACGCGGGCCGGGGTTCTCGGGTTGCCGGTCGGCCGGTCGGACGGTTGCCTGGTCGCGCAGTCTCCGGAGCAACTGGTCGAACTGCTTGCGCAGGCCGCCGATCCGGCGGTCAACGACGGTCTGGCCGGGGCGGCGCGGGCCAGTTGGCTTCGGAATTTCGCCCCGGCTGTGGTCGGCCCGGCGTATGACTCGGCCTTCGGCATCGAGCGGACCCAGGACTCGGTAACGCTGTCATGAAGGCCGTGCTCTCATGAAAGACCTGCTGCTGGTGGGCGCCGGCCTCCTGCTGGCGGCCTTCGTCGTGCTCGCGGTCAGGTTTCCCCGGGTCTCGTTGCTGACCCTGGTGGCTTTGGACGTGTCCAACATCAACGGGGTGATCGCCGACCAGGTGGGCATCAGCCCGTACAAGCCGCAACTGGCAATCGCGGTGGTCGTGGTTCTGGTGATGGTGCGACGCCGCATGTTTCGCTTTCGCTGGTCACCGGTCCTGCTGGGCACGATGGTGCTGTTCGCCGGATTCTGCGTGAGCTTTGTCGCCGCGGCCGATCCGGTGACCTCGCAGGACGTGCTGCTCGGTCAGGCCCGGGACATGCTTTATTTCGTGGTGGTGTACGCACTTCTGCTGTCCACCGATCAGATCAAAGCGGTCGTCTCGGTGGCGGTGTTCGTGCTGGCAGGCCTGGCCGGACTGACCGTCATCCACGAATTCTTGCTGCACAACTCGGGCAGCCTGTACGGGCTGAGCCGGGTTCCGCTGGTCCAGGAGGGCGGGGCGCTGACCCCCAGGCATGCCGGCACGTCGTCGGATGTCAATTTCTGGGCCCGGCTGCTGATCCTGTTCACGCCGTTGTCCCTGTCCCTCCTGGCAATCAGCCGATCCTGGCGCGACCGTGTGCTGTGGGGCGGCTGTTTCCTGGCCCTGTTACTGGGCGTGTACCTGACCCAGTCCCGGGGCGGGTTCATCGCCCTGTTCGTCGGGCTGGTGGTGTGGGCGCTGCTGGCCGGTGGCCATTACCGGAAGTCGTTGCTGTACCTGCCCATTGCGCTGATCGTGCTCGTCCCGTTGACCGGCATCGGCAGTCGGCTCGGCACGTTGAGCGCGATCGTCTCCGGCTCCACCAACACGGCCGATCCCTCGGTCGTCACCCGCAAGCGATTCCAACTCGACGCCTGGAACATGTTTCTGGACAGTCCGATCACCGGCCACGGGATCGGCAGTTACGGGACGCTGTTCCCCCGGTACGACCGGGTGGCGAACTTCTATGAGCCGGTCACCATCGTGGTGGCCGCGCACAACTTTTACCTCGAGCAGGCGGCGGACGGCGGCATCATCCTGCTGCTGTGCTGGGCCTTCTTCTTCGGCTCGGTGGTCTTCGTGTGCTTGCGGACACTCATCCGCGCGCCTCGGGCGAGCGATCACACCGATCGATTCCTGGCGGTGGGAATTCTGGGTGGCCTGACGGGTTGGTTGATCGCGAGCGTCTTCCTGCACCTGTCAGATTTCCGCGCGCTGTTGGTGATCGCGGCGATCGCGGCCGCGGTCGACGTGCGCAGCCGGACCGCCGCCGACCCATCAACGGTGGATGAGGCAGCGGATTGGGCAGCCGATCTGCCACTGGATCCACTCGGACGGCGTCCGAGCCGGGCGCTCGTCGCCGGTCTGGCCAGTGTCGCCGCGCTCGGCCTGGTGGGTTTGACGGTCGTGATCGCGACCGAGAACACCGCCTACACCAGCTCCACAACGCTTGGCGTCGCGCCCTCGGGAGCGGTGAATGGCGCCAACGCGTACGGGCTGGATGTCGTCAGTCGCGGGTTGATCGTCCCGACGATCACCGAGGTGCTGGATCGGTCCATCGGCGTGGGCGAACTGCAGGAGCAGGCGGGGCGGTTCCCGAACAGTGTCGAGGCCACGGATGCCAGCGTCTCCTTCGCGGAGTCCAGGTTGGGCGGTGCGGTGGTCGTCACCGTCACCGCCGACCAACCCTCCACCGCCGCCGCGTTGACCACGGCAGCGGTGACGCTGAGCAAGACCCAGGTGGCGAATTTGCAGATGGGCTATGAGCTGACCGGGGATCCCGTTGACCCGCAAACGATCTCATCACCCGCCTGGTGGTGGATGCCGACACTCACAGTGATCACGGTCGGTTTCGCCGGGCTGGCCATCGTTGCAGATCGTCGCCGGATTTCATGGGCGCGTAGCACAGTAGACCTAGGGTAGCGGAAGGGGCCATATGGGCGAACTAGCGAGCTTCGCGATCAACGAACTATTCGCATCGTCACTTCAGGTGGACGACCCATGACAGCATTGAGCCCGAATCCGATCAGTAACGACACTAATGCGCGCCTTAAGCGTCCGGAACGACGACGATCCCTGGTCCGACGGTTTCTTTGGCGAATCCGGGCCTGGATGATCGTCCTCCCGGTCGACGCGCTGATGCTGATGTCGCCAATGCTCTGGGCGCCCGATCAGTACACCGCGACCATCGCGATGACCGCCCTCTCGCTGTTCCTCAGCGTCGATCGCGGTCGATATCACGCCCGTCTGCATATCAGCGTCCTGGACGAGTTGCCGAGCCTGCTAGCCAGCCTGTTCACGGCCGCCGCGATCGTCGCGACGGCGATCGCGCTGGTGCCCGGGGGGGCCATGGTCACCGATTTCCTGCACAACACGGCCATTGCCATCGCCCTGGTCGTCGTCGGCCGCATCGTGACCTCGCAGCTGATCATCTTCAGCCGGCGGCGCCGGATCAGCCACCATCGGACGGTCCTCATCGGGGGCGGCCCGACTTCGGCCGAGTTGATTCGCATCCTGCGACAACACCAGCGGTACGGACTTTCAGTTGTCGGATTCGTCGATGACAGCGAGGATTCGGCCGCCGGCAAGATCGCTACCCGGCTGGGCAACCTCGGCGCGCTTGACGCGGTCGTCGTCCGGTACCGGGCCGATGTGCTGCTGGTGGCCGACTCTGCCTCGCCGGAGCGCACTCTCATCAAGGAGGTGCGTGCTCCCGCCAGCTCACAGTGCGACCTGCTGGTAGTTCCCAGGATGTACCAGTTCCGCACCGAGTCCGGACGCTCGGACCGGATCGGCTCGATTCCGATCATGAGAATCGGTGCTCCGCGCCTCAGCGGCCCGGCGACCGGCGTCAAGCGCGTCTTCGACATCCTCGTGTCGGCCATCATGTTGATCCTCGTTGCGCCGGTGCTGGCCGTCTGCGCCCTGGCCATCCGCATCGACAGCGGCCCGGGCGTGATCTTCCGGCAGCCACGGGTCGGCCGGAACGGGGAGCTGTTCAACTGCCTGAAACTGCGCTCGATGCGGCCGGCCACCAGTGCCGAGTCGGCGACGAACTGGTCCATCGCCACCGACAACCGGGTCAGCAAGTTCGGCCGGTTCCTGCGCAGGACATCGCTGGACGAGCTGCCACAACTATGGAATATCCTGCGCGGGGACATGACCCTGGTGGGACCGCGGCCCGAGCGGCCGCATTTCGTCGAGCAGTTCTCCGAGCAATACGACCGCTACAGCTACCGCCACCGGGTTCAGGTCGGCCTGACCGGCCTTGCCCAGGTCAGCGGTCTGCGCGGGGATACCTCGATCGCCGATCGGGCTCGATATGACAACTACTACATCGAGAACTGGTCGCTCTGGCTTGACGTCAAGATCATCATCCGAACCTTCTTCGAGGTGGTCTTCGCCCGCGGGCGGTAGTTTCGGCGCTGAGTCGCCGGCCCACCCGGCGATTCCAGCACGGAGTGCGCTCCGACGAACCCGCAATCGCCCTGGCCTGCGACGGATATCGCGACGAGTGCCGGCGGGTCTCATAGCATTGTCGAGGGTGAGGTCTGCATTGGGCGAGTCTTCATCCGCGGGGCCAGTGGTCGATCATGATCTGGTGCGATCTCACATGCAGTCCGCAGATTGCTGAACAGTGGCAGCCCCGAGAATCTGATCGCTGGGTTCCACCCTCGTGAGCAAGATGCCGGGCCCGATCAACGGCAACGTCCTCGGGTGGGTCTTACAGTCTCACTGGAGTCAGCGCGATCAGCGGTACCTGACCACCGGTCCCCCTTGACGCTCGAGTCCGGCAGGAATTCGCGGGCCAGGTCGTATGACAATCGGTCATCCGGTGGGTCGAGAACCCCGGATACGCCTGCCACAGCACTGACCCGGATTCTCCTACATGATAAGCCGGGTGGTCGTGATCACCCTAGCTCGACGGACACACCTGTTACTGCCGGATCCAGGACGCAGGCCTCGGTGAAGAGTATTATACAATTCGCCGCCTGAGAGCTGTAAACCGCGGTCCGGGGTTTGGCTGGGGCGCTTGGGTAAATTGCGACCAGGACCGCGGGTGATCGAGCCCGTACACGCCTGCGGGTGCTCAGGTATTGTCAGTGTCGGGCGGAACCGAATCCCTCAGTGCTGAGAGCGATTGTCGGTGCGACGGGTCGACCGGATGCGACATGGGCCTGGAGCTGCCGTTCCTGTCAGGTTGCAGCGTGTTGACAAAGGTATCCATGGGCGGCCAGGGAACCTGAAGTTGCGCCCCCCAAACGGGGTACACCTATCGGGTTGCGGTGGAAGGAACATCGGCCCAAGAGAAGACAATGCGACGATACTTGTGCTCGTCAACCCCACCGGCCACGATCTTTCAGGCAAATCCCCGCGAATCGGATTGACGAGACGGATGACCCTGAGCTACACCTAGCCGCAGGAATTCCACTTGCGCGGGAGGTGTCACCCAGTCACCAATTCACTCATCACCCCAACCTAATTGACCACGTTCGATAACAATCGATGCCGACCGCCCGCAAATACTACGGCACAAGAGGCGGGCACATTGCCCGAGAAATCATGGTGCCCTGGTAGCGTCGTCAACGCTGCTCGCGCTGCTGGCTGGTAAACGCGACCGGGAATGAAGCTTTTCTTTCGCGAGCCGAATTGGGCGATTGATCTCAGCCGCGAGTGATCAATCTGGGCCCGTTGTCCCGCCGGACAAGACACTGGCTGAGTCGAGTCGGTCGAACCCTTTCGTCCGGGTGCGCCTCAAGACCTCGTCGTCGATCCTGCACTGCCCTCCGATAAGGATGCAAGCCGTGACACCATTTGCCACCAGACGCCGGAGCTCAGCCCTGGCCAAGAGATACCGCCAGAAATTGTTGGCGATCACCTGCACGTCCACCCTGGCGATGGGCCTTCTCCTCGGTTTGGGGATTGCGGCGCCGGCAAACGCGGCTGTTCCGAAGACCATCGTCAGCCTGACCTTCGATGACGGCAACGACAATCAGTTCGCCGCCGAGCAGGTGTTGAAGACGCACGGACTGGTCGGAACATTCTTCATCACCACCAGTTGGATCGGCTCCCCGACGTACCCAGGGCCTCGGCAAAGTCCGTGGGGCGGTGTGTCGGCGGCATTTCAGCTGGTCAGCAGCAGTGTGATCGGGTGTTT
>Ga0208588_1000191_pt1 | contig 19893 bp, 16 predicted proteins | sample NGESurshal092012_8_FD_184483 | JGI IMG/M metagenome (GOLD analysis project Ga0208588, IMG submission 184483) | Arctic peat soil microbial communities from Barrow, Alaska - NGEE Surface sample 415-3 shallow-092012 (SPAdes) | ecosystem: Environmental > Terrestrial > Soil > Wetlands > Peat ...
CGGCCAACAGATCGGGTCCGCCGCGCTGGTCGCCGACGGTCTGCATGCGGACCAGCCTTCACCCGCCTCCAACAGGAAATGGCCGAACTGCACAGCATTGGCGAAGAACTCGCCCGGCACAGCGACCTCGAGGCGACCTGGCGCAGCGCCATCCAGACCGCACAGGCCGCGGCCGCCGCGGCGTCGCTCGCCGAACACGACCGCGATCAACTCGGCACCCGCGCCCGCCGCCGCCGCGCCGAAATCGACACCCGCATCACCGAACTCCAGAAACAAGCGACGCAGGCGCTCGAAGCTGCGGCCACCGCCGCGGACCTCGGGCTCGTGAGCCCGAGCAGACCCGCCGCGGCCGACAGGTTGACCACGGCGAACACCATGAGTGCCACGCCGACGACGGCCAGCACCTTCGTCCGCCGCTCGCCCGAGGCGAACATCGGCAGTCCGGCGAGCGCGAGCAGACCGGGCATCGTGCCGATCGCGAAGACCGCCATGACGGTGCCCGCCCGCAGCGGGGAACCGGTGGTCATGGCGTAGAGCTGGACGATCTGGGTGAAGCCGCACGGCAGGATGAAGGTGGCGGCGCCGAGCGACGCGGCGCGGAGATCGGAGTAGGGCTTCGCGGCGTCCGCGGACACCGAGCGGGACCAGGACTCGGGCAGGGCGAGCGACCACCCGGCCAGCCGCGGGGACAGCCCGGTGAGGCGCAGCCCCAGCAGCGCCATCGCGACACCGATGACGACGACGACCAGTGCCTGGACCTGGTCGGGCAGCGAGAAGCGCGCCCCGACCGCACCGAGCACCGCACCGAGCACGAAGAAGCCACCGACCCGGCCCGCGTGGAAGGCCAGGTGCGGACGCCAGCGCGCGAAGCCGGAGGTGCGTCCCGCCTCCTCGCGGTTCGCGGAGACGGCGAGCACGAGGCCGCCCACCAGCGCCATGCAGGTGGAGACGCCTGCGGTGAGGCCGAGGACGAGCACGAGCGCGAGACCGCCCGAGCCGGGATCGCCGAGCCGGGAGCCGAGGTCTCCGACGCCGACGACGAACAGCAGCCAGGCAGCGACGCCGACGAGCAGCACCGCGATCAGCGCCCTGCGCCAGGTGCGCGAGTCGCGGGTGAACCAGGGCGAGCGGCCGACGGAGTAGCCGGCCTGCTCCACCGCGACCGCGATCTCGCCCCACGGGATCTCGCCCGCGACGGTCAGCGTCGCGTTGCCCGACCTGGCCGACACCGTCGCCGACTCGACCCCGGCGACCGCGGACAGCGCCTTGGTGACGCGGCGCTCGCAGGCAGCACAGGTCATGCCGGTGATCGGCAGCCGCACGCGGAGCAGGTCTGCCGTGCCGTTGTCGTGGGCGCTCATGGCTCCCCGTCCGATACTCCCCGGGGGTTCCCCGGACGTCGATCACGGTAGCGCCGTGACGGTCCACCAGGCACGGCGACGAGGCCGGCCGTGACCGGTCTCACGCCCTCCTGCTGCGGGTCGGGGGCGCCCCTCCCTGCAGCCGTGCCCGGGACGGGTCGCCGGGTGTGTACGGTGAGGGAACACAACTGAACATCACGCGTCTGACGTCCAGGGGAAGCCGGTCCGATTCCGGCGCTGACCCGCAACCGTAGGCCGCTGCCCCACCCGGGACGGCGGCGAGCCGGAGCACCTGGCGGGCGCGAGAGGCTCACCCCGTCGAGGTCTACGGAAACGAGCCCGGACCGTGCCCCGGTCCGCACACTCGCCCCTCGACCAGGTCCGATCCAGGACCACGGTTCGAGGGGTTCGTTCGTCCCGGGGAGCTGTCCGGCCACGTGGTCGGCAGACCGCTCCTCGAAAGGACCCCTGTGGTCTCGATCCACCGCCGGATCCCCTCCCGCCGGCGCACCGCAGCCGCGCTCGTCGCCACCGCGACGGCGCTGCTGCTCGGACCGTCGCTGGTCCCCGCAGCGGCGGCGGCCTCCCCGCTGCAGGCCGGCCTCTTCGGCGACCAGGACCCGACGTACGACGGCGTCTTCCGCCAGTCGCTCGGGCTGCTGGCCTACGCCGCGGTCGGCGAGACACCGCCCGCCGACGCCGTCTCGTGGCTGCTCGGCCAGCAGTGCCCTGACGGCGGGTTCCAGGCCTTCCGCCCCGTCGCGTCCGACCCGTGCCAGAAGTCCGACCCGATCGCGTACGCGGGCGAGGACACGAACTCCACCGGCATCGCGGCCGCGGCGCTGCGCGCGATCGGGCAGCCGCACGCGGCGGACCGAGCCCTGGCCTGGGCCGCCGGGGCGCAGAACAGCGACGGCGGCTTCCCCTACTTCGTCGGGGGGAGCTCGGACGCCAACTCCACGGCCGTGGTGCTGTTCGGGACGAACACCGCCGGTCGACCGCCCGCGTCGGTCGCCGTGGGCGGCGTCTCGGCCGCCGACTTCCTCGTCGGGCTGCAGCTCGGGTGTGCCGGGGCAGCGACCGACGACGACGGCGGCTTCGCCTTCCAGGACTACGGCAGCGGACTGCTCGACAACGACGCCGCGTCGGTGCAGGCGGTCCTCGCGCTCAGCGGCGCCGCACTCCCCGTCACCCCGCGCACCGTGTCGACCTCCGTGCCGCGAGCCGACTGCACCACCAGCCCGCCCCCCTCGACCACGGCCGGCCCGGCCGAGCTGGGCGCCGGCCATCTGGCCCGGGTGCTCGACGCGTTCTCCGGGGCGATCCCGCAGTTCGACTACAGCTCCGGCGCTCGGGTGCCCGGCAGCGTCTCCGCCGGCGACACGGCGTGGGCGGCGATGTCGCTCGCGGCGGTCGGCATCGGTCGTTCCCAGCTCGACGCCGCGCTCGGCGTGCTCGGCGCCGCCCCGACGACGGCGGCGGGCGTGCGCACCGGGCGGGTCGCCGACGCCGCCGCGGCGGCCGCGACGGCCGACCAGCCGGGTCAGCTCGCCCTCGTCGCCCTGGCCGCGAGAGCGGGCGGCGCCGGCGTAGCGACCGTCGCAGCGTTCGTCGCCCGCATCGGTGCCACGATGCGCCTCGCGCCTGCGGCGACGGCGCCGTCCCCGTCGTCGTCGAGCACAGCGCCGTCGGCGCCGTCGAGCGCCGCTCCGTCCGCGTCCTCGAGCGCGACGCCGTCCGGGAGCCCGACGCGCAGCGCCTCCGCCTCACCGTCGGTCAGCCCGACGTCGTCGGCGTCTCCGTCGTCGTCCGACCTCGGGGCGCTCTCCCCCACGGGTGCCACGCCCCTGACCCCGGTCCTCGGCGTGCTCGGCGCGACCCTGCTGCTGGCCGGCCTCGGGCTCCTTGCGACCGCACGACGCCGGAGCGCGCACGCATGACCCGGGGCCGCCGCACCACGCCCGTCAGGCAGCACGCCGCGACGGTCCTCGCGGGCGTGCTCGCCGCCGTCGGGCTGGTGCTCGCCGCCGTGCTGGCGGCGGCGCCGGCCGAGGCGTCGACGTACCGCTACTGGACCTACTGGTGGGGCTCGGGCAGCGGCAAGACGGCGCAGGGCTGGACCTTCGCGCAGGTGGGGCCGGCCGGCCACCGGGTCAACGACACCTGGGTGCTGGGCTGGCGCTACGAGACCTCGACCACGACCACGGCGTCGGAGCGTCCGCGGCAGTCCCCGGACTTCGCCGCGCTCTGCCCGTCGCTCGCCGCCGCGGTCGCCGGTCAGGACCGCGTGGCCGTCGTCGTCGACTACGGCACGGCGACCGACGCGCCGCCCGGGCAGAGCCCGCCCGCGACCTCGACCGTGCGCGTCGAGTGCCTCACCCTGCCGGCGTCGCCCCAGCACCAGACCGGCGTGCAGGCGCTGGCCGCGGCGAACGTGACCGTGCGCAGCGAGAACGGGCTCGTCTGCGCCCTCGACGGCTACCCCGTGGGCGAGTGCGCGCCGGTCATCCCCGACCCCGTGGCGTCGTCGCCGTCGCCGTCGCCGTCGGCCTCGGGCCCGCCGCCCAGCATCGGCGCGCCGAGCACCGCGGGCACCGCGCCGGCGGCCGCCGCGAGCAGGACCCCCGTCAGCGCGACCCCGACGCCTGCGACCTCCGGCAGGTCGAGCGCCCCGGGCGGTCCGAGCCGTACGTCGACGGCGTCGTCGTCCGCGGCAGTGTCGGTGCCGTCCGCGCGTCCGGCCTCCGCCGCGGGCTCCCCGGCCTCCCCCACCTCTCCGGCCACCTCGGCGTCGGCGACGGTCTCCGCGGCCACGACCCCGGGTCCCACGGACGCGACGGGATCCGGCGCGGGTGGTTCCGACCCGTCGGTCTCGACCGACGCCCTCCTGCCCGCGGCCGCAGGCGCCCCCGCGACCGCACCGCAGCCCAGCGGCAGCCCTGTCGGCCTCCTCGTCGGCGCGACGGTCGTGGCGCTGGTCGCCGGCTCGGCCTGGTGGACCTCGCGTCGACGGGGGCCGGGCGCATGACGCGGACCGCGCCCGCGCTCGGCGACCGTGCGCTCCCCCGCTGGACCCACCCGGGTGCGTGGTGGGTCTGGGCGCTCGGGCTGGCGACGGCGGCCAGCCGGACGACGAACCCGATCCTGCTCGCGCTGATCGTGGCCGTCGCAGGCTGGGTCGTGCAGCGACGGCGGCCGGATGCGCCGTGGTCGCGGTCGTTCGCGGTGTTCCTGCGGCTCGGTCTCGTGGTGATCGGGATCCGGGTGCTGTTCACCGCTGTCCTGGGCACCGGCGTGGGCCAGCACGTGATCCTCACGCTGCCCGAGGTCCCGCTGCCGGACTGGATGGCGGGGGTGAGCCTCGGCGGACCGGTGACGGCCGAGGAGCTGCTGCTCGCGGTCTACGAGGGCATGGTTCTCGCGACGATGCTCGCCTGCATCGGCGCGGCCAACTCCCTCGCGAGCCCGGCGCGGCTGCTCGCGAGCGTGCCCGCCGCGCTCTACGAGGTCGGGGTCGCCGTCGTCGTCGCCATGACCTTCGCCCCGCAGCTCGTCGGCGACGTCGCGCGGGTGCGCACGGCGCGGCGCCTGCGCGGGCGGTCGGACCGCGGCGTCGGCGCGTTCCTCGGCTCGGTCATGCCCGTGCTCGAGGGCGCCCTCGAGCGTGCGGTCGACCTCGCCGCGGCAATGGACTCGCGCGGCTACGGCCGCACCGGACCGGTCTCGCGCGGGGTACGGCGAAGCGGCTCGGCCCTCCTGCTCCTGGGAGTGGTCGGTGTCTGCCTCGGGGTCTACGCCCTGCTCGACGGCGGCACGCCCGGTGCGGTCGGCCTGCCGCTGCTCGTCGTCGGTCTCGCGGCCGGGCTCGTGGGCATGCGCCTCGCGGGCCGTCGCGGCATCCGCACCCGTTACCGCCCGGACCCGTGGGCGCTGCCCGAGTGGCTCGTGTCCGCCTGCGGCGCGGTGCCGGCGGTGACGCTCATCGTGGTCTCCGTGCTCGACCCGCTCACGCTGGTCTCAGCCACCGCCCCGCCCGCGTGGCCGTCGTTGCCCGTCGTCCCTGCCGCGGCGATCCTGCTCGCGGCGCTCGCCGGGTTCGTGGCGCCACGGCCGCCCGGTCCCGGAACCGTCCGCGACGACGCCGCCTCGCGCCGTCCCGACCTGGAGGAGGTCGCCGCGTGATCCGCTTCGAGGACGTCTCGGTCACCTACGACGGCGCGACCGCCCCCGTGCTGGCGCACGTCGACCTGCACGTGTCCGAGGGCGAGCTCGTCCTCGTCGTCGGGCGGACGGGCACCGGCAAGTCCACCCTGCTGCGCTGCGTCAACGGGCTGGTGCCGCACTTCACCGGGGGCACGCTGTCCGGACGCGTGACGGTCGCGGGGCGCGACACCCGGCTGCACCCGCCGCGCGAGCTCGCCGACGTCGTCGGCGTCGTGCCCCAGGACCCGCTCTCGGGCTTCGTGACCGACATGGTCGAGGACGAGCTCGCCTACGGCATGGAGTCGATCGGCCTCGCGCCCGCGCTCATGCGGCGTCGGGTCGAGGAGACCCTCGACCTGCTCGGGCTCGCCGACCTCCGGCAGCGCTCGCTGCTCTCGCTGTCCGGCGGTCAGCGCCAGCGCGTCGCCATCGGTGCGGTGCTCACCACGCACCCGAAGGTGCTGGTGCTCGACGAGCCGACGTCGGCGCTGGATCCCGGTGCGGCAGAAGAGGTCCTGGCTGCCTTGCAGCGGCTCGTGCACGACCTCGGCGTCACCGTCCTGCTCGCCGAGCACCGGCTCGAGCGCGTCGTGCAGTACGCCGACCGCGTCGTCGTGGTGCCCGGCGACGGCGAGGCACTCGTCGTCGGGACGCCCGCCGACGTCATGGTCGACGCGCCGGTCGCCCCGCCGGTCGTCGAGCTCGGCCGCCTCGCCGGCTGGTCGCCGCTCCCGCTCACGGTGCGCGACGCGCGTCGTGCGGCCGGACCGCTCGCCGAGCGGCTCGCGCCGCTGGTCGACGAGGCGGCGCGACGCACCCGCGCCGCGTTGCACGTCATCGACGGCGAGCCGGCGCTGACCGTCTCCGACGTCGTCGTCCGGCACGGCTCGGTCCCCGCGCTGCGCGGAGTGTCCCTGGCGGCCGACCGCGGCGAGATCGTGGCGCTGATGGGCCGCAACGGCGCGGGCAAGTCGACGCTGCTCTCGACCCTCGTCGGGCTGCATGTGCCGCAGCGCGGAACCGTCTCCGTGGGCGGGGCCGCCCCGGCGACGCTGCGCGGACGCGAGCTCGTGCGACGGGTCGGCCTCGTGCCGCAGGAGCCCACGGACCTCCTCGTGGCCGACCGCGTCCGTGAGGAGTGCGCGGCCTCCGACCGCGACTGCGGAGTCGCAGCGGGGACGACGCGCGCGGTCCTGGACCGCCTCGCACCCGGCATCTCCCCCGACACCCATCCCCGCGACCTGTCCGAGGGGCAGCGGCTCGCGCTCGCGCTCTCGGTGGTCCTGGCCGCCCAGCCCCCGGTCCTGCTGCTCGACGAGCCGACCCGCGGGCTCGACTACTCCGCCAAGCAACGCCTCGTCGCGACCCTGCGCGAGCTGTCCGCCGCCGGGCACTGCGTCCTGATGGCCACGCACGACGTGGAGCTGGCGGCCGAGGTCGCGACCCGCGTCGTGGTGCTCGCGGACGGCGAGGTCGTCGCCGACGGCCCGGCCACCGACGTCGTGGTGGGCTCCCCCATGTTCGCCCCGCAGGTGAGCAAGGTGCTGGCCCCGCAGCCCTGGCTCACCGTGTCCGAGGTCGCCGCCGCCCTGGTCGCCGCGTCATGACCGCCGTCCCGGCGATCGAGCCACCGGTCGCCCTGACCTCGGCCCCGGCCGGGAGGCGGCGCGCCGCCGCCGTCCGGCTCGGTCCGCGCACGAGCATCCTCGTCGCGCTGACCAGCGCCGTGGGACTGATGGCGTTCGGCTGGCCCTTGCTCGCCTCGTCCTCGTCGGTCGTGGTCGCGCACGCCAACGACGCGCCCTGGCTGTTCGCGGTGGTGCTGCCGCTGGTGATCGCGGTGGTGCTCGCCGACGTCGCCGACGGTGGTCTCGACGCGAAGGGGGTCGCGCTCCTCGGGGTGCTCTCGGCCGCGGCGGCCGCCATGCGGCCGTTCGGGTCCGGGCACGCCGGCTTCGAGCCGATGTGGATCGTCGTGATCCTCGGTGGCCGCGCGCTCGGCCCCGGCTTCGGCTTCTGCCTCGGCGCCGTGGGCATGTTCTCCTCGGCGCTCGTCACCGGCGGTGTCGGGCCGTGGCTGCCGTTCCAGATGATCGGCGCTGCGTGGATCGGGCTCGGTGCCGGTCTCCTGCCGCGCGCCACCGGCCGTCGTGAGATCGCGATCCTCGCGTCGTACTCCGCGTTCGCCTGCGTCGCCTACGGCTTCATGCTCAATCTGTGGTTCTGGCCGTTCCTCACAGCCGACTCCGGATTCCCTCCGGGGCTGTCCTACGTCGCCGGTGCCCCGCTCGTCACCAACCTGCAGCACTGGCTGCGGTTCGACGTCGCGACCTCGCTCGGCTTCGACATCCCCCGTGCCGTGCTGACCGTGACCCTCGTCGTCGTCGCGGGACGTGCCGTGCTCGTGGCGCTGCGACGGGCCTCACGCCGAGCCGCGTTCGACGCCGACGTCGTCTTCGTCCGCGGGCAGGACTGATGGAGGTCCTGCTGCTCGGCACGGGGTCGGCCGACGGGTGGCCGAACCCGTGGTGCCGCTGCGCGTCGTGCACATGGGCCCGCGAGACCGGCACGCTGCGCTCCACCACCGCCGCGCTCGTCGACCGCGTGCTCCTGGTCGACTGCGGCCCCGACGCCCCGCGGCAGGCCGACCGCGCCGGCGTCGGCCTCGCCGACGTGACATGCCTGCTTCTGACCCACGCGCACCCCGACCACCTCGCGCCCGAGGCGCTGCTCGCCCGCTCGTGGTCCGGCAACACGGCCACGTTGCGCGTGCTCGGTCCCGCGTCGGCCGTCGACGCCTGCCGCGACTGGGTCGGGCCGGACGACGCCGTACGCCTCGAGGTGGTGTCCCCGGGCGACGTCGTCACCGTCGACGGCTACGTCGTCCGCGTCCTCGCCGCCGCGCACGACGTCGGTCGCGACGACCTGACCCGCGACGCCGTCCTCTACGACATCACCGCGCCCGACGGCTCGCGCCTGCTGCACGCCACCGACACCGGACCGCTCGGGGACGCCACGATGGCGGACGTCTCGCGCGCGGCCTACGACGTGGTCCTGCTCGAGGAGTCGTTCGGGACACGGACCGACCACGGCACGGGGCACCTCGACCTCGCCACGTTCCCGCGACAGCTCGCCGCGCTGCGCGAGGCCGGAGCCGTCGTCGAGCGCACCGACGTCGTCGCCGTGCACCTCAGCCACCACAACCCGCGCGGTGACGAGCTCGCGCGCATCCTCGAGCCGTGGGGCGCGCGCGTCGTCGACGACCTCACTGTCCTGAGCACGAGCCCGGACGCCGCACGCCGCGAGTCCACAGCGCCGCCGCGACGTCAGCTCGTCCTCGGCGGCGCCCGGTCCGGCAAGTCGCACGAGGCCGAGCGTCGGCTGCTGGCGCGGGCCTCGGTCCGCTACGTCGCCACCGGGGGCGAACGGGCCGACGACGCCGAGTGGCGGGCCCGGGTCGCGACGCACCGCGCGCGAAGGCCCCCGACCTGGACGACCGAGGAGACCCTCGACGTGGCAGCGGTGCTGCGCTCCGCGTCGCGCGACGACGCGGTCCTCGTCGACTGCGTCGCGCTGTGGCTGTCCGGGCAGCTCGACCTCGCCCGCACCTGGGACGGCGCACCGGGCTCGGCGGGTCGGGCCGAGTCTCTCGCCTCCGTCGCGCGCGCGAGCGACGACCTCGTCGCGTCGGTGGCGTCGACGCAGGCCCACGTCGTGCTCGTGAGCAACGAGGTCGGTGGTGGCGTCGTGCCGGCGCACGAGTCGGGCCGGCTCTACCGCGACCTGCTCGGCGTCCTCAACACCCGTCTCGCCGCCGTGTGCGACGACGTCGGCCTCGTCGTCGCCGGGCGGGTGCTGCGGCTGTGACACACCGAGCCGAACCAACGCCCGAGCACCCGCCGTACCCAGCACCGGAGCCGCAGCCGTGACCGACGCCCTCGACCTCGCCGACCTCGTCGAGCGCATCGGCCTGCCCGATGCCGACGCGCGCGAGGCCGCGGCCGCCCGGCAGCTCGTGCTGACCAAGCCCACCGGCGCGCTCGGGCGGCTCGAGGACCTGTCGCTGTGGCTCTGCGCGGCGCAGGGCGCGTGCCCGCCCAGGCCGCTCGAGCGCGTGCGCGCGGTGGTCTTCGCCGGTGACCACGGCGTCGCCCGGACCGCCGCGACGAGCGCCTACCCGCCCGAGGTCACGGCGCAGATGGTGCTCAACTTCCTGGCGGGCGGCGCCGCGGTGAACGTGCTCGCCCGCCAGAACGGTGCGACCGTGCGCGTGGTGGACATGTCCGTCGACGCCGACTACGCCGAGCTCGGCGCCACCGTGCCCGACGAGGTCACCCGGCACCGGGTGCGCCGATCCTCGGGCTCGATCGACCGCGAGGACGCGCTCACCCGCGAGGAGGCCGAGCGTGCGTTCGTGGCCGGCGTCCGCATCGCCGACGAGGAGGTCGACTCCGGGGCGGACCTGCTGATCCCGGGCGACATGGGCATCGGCAACACCACTCCCGCGGCGGTGCTCGTCGGCCTGCTCTGCGCGGTCGACCCCGCGCGCGTCGTCGGGCGCGGCACCGGCATCGACGACGACACCTGGATGCGCAAGACCGCCGCGGTGCGCGACGCGATGCGCCGCGGTCGTCCGCTCAAGGGCGACCCGATCGGACTGCTCGCGGCCGTCGGCGGCGCCGACCTCGCCGCGACGACCGGATTCCTGCTCGGTGCCGCCGCACGGCGTACGCCGGTCCTGCTCGACGGTGTCGTGTCGTGCGCGGCCGCCGTGCTGGCGCACCGGATCGCCTTCCGCTCGCGCGAGTGGTGGCTCGCGGGCACCCGTTCGACCGAGCCGGCGCAGCGGGCCGCGCTCGAGCGCCTCGACCTCGAGCCGATCGTCGACTACGGCCTGCGCCTCGGCGAGGGCACCGGCGCGCTCGTGGCGCTCCCGGTGCTGGCCGCCGCGGGGGCGACCCTGCGCGAGATGGCGACCTTCGGCGAGGCCGGCGTGTCGGACCGCGACGCCTGATGCCCGACGCACTGCGGCTCGTGCTCGGCACGCTCACGATCGTGCGGGTGCCTCCCCCGGGTCGGGTCACGCCGAGGGTGGCCGGCACCGCGATGGTCCTCGCGCCTGCCGTCGGTGCCCTGCTCGGCGTGGTCGCAGCAGCCGTCGTCGCCGTCGTCGTGCGGGTCGGCGGGCGGCACGACGCGTCGACGCTGGTCGACCTGCTCGGCGCCGTCCTCGCGGTCGCCGCGCTCGCGCTGCTCACCCGAGGGCTGCACCTCGACGGCCTGGCCGACACCGCCGACGGCCTCGGCGTGAAGGGCAGCGACGACGGCGTCCGCGACCGTCGGCTCGCGGTGATGCGCGCTCCCGACGTCGGGGCCTTCGGCGTCGTCGCCGTGGTGCTCGTCCTGGCGCTGCAGGTCGTGGCTCTCGCCCTCTGCGCGTCCGAGGGCGCGGGCACGGCAGCCGCCGTGACCGCCGCGGCGGTCGGTCGCCTCTCGATCACGTGGTGCTGCACCCCGTGGGTGTCCTCGGCGCGACCCGACGGTCTCGGTGCAGCGGTCGCCGGCACCGTTCCGCGCGGCGCCGCGGTCCTCACCACCGTCGTGGCCCTGCTCGGCGTCGCCCTCCTCGCCTGGACCACCGCCGGCGCCTCGGTCACGGTCACCGGGTCCTTCGTCGTCGCGGCCGTGGTCGGTCTCGGCGCAGGCGCACTGGTCCTGCGCCGTTGCGTGTCCCGGTTCGGCGGCCTGACCGGCGACGTCCTCGGCGCCGTCGTCGAGGTCACCACCGCGGTCGTGCTCGTCGTCGCGGCGCTCGCCCTCGGCCTGCGCTGAGCCACCGGGTCAGGAGGCGACGTCGACGCGCCAGACGGTGTCCTGGTCGAAGTTGGAGATCCAGAGGGATCCGAAGGCGTAGACGAGCCCGGTCGGGCTCTCCTCCCAGGGCAGGGTGAGCAGCAGCGTGACCGCCTTGGTGGCGGTGTCGACGGCGTAGACGTGGGTGTAGTCGGGCCGGTACCAGAGGTGCCCGTGGTTGTCTCCGGTGAGGGCCCAGTTCCAGTCGTCGAGGTGCTTCGGCGCGGGGATCACCAGGATCGGCTTGAGGGTGACGGGGTCGAGCTGGGTGATCCGGCCGTCGTCGGGCACGCGGTAGATGTCGCTGCCGATGGGCGGGACGAGCCAGCTCGTGTCGACGGGCAGCATCCCGAGCGACGCCCCGGCGGGCGTGTAGGCGGCCGTCGTGCTGCCGCCGCCGATGATGACCCGGCCATGGGCGAGGACGACCGGACCACCGCTCCCGGACGCCGGGAGGGGAAGATGCTTGCGGACGGTGCCGCTCGAAGCGTCGAGCAGGGTGACGCCGACGTCGTCGGGTCCGGCCGCCACCCACGCCGTCGCTCCGACGACCCGGATCGAGCCTCCGTTGCACCCGGTCTCGGCCGAGGACGTGACGGTGAGGGCGGTGACGTCGATGTGGTGGGCCTTGTTGTCCGCATTCGTGCACGCCCACGCCGGGTCGTTGTCGCTGATGTTGACCTCACCGCCGACCGTCACCGAGCCCACGACCCGGTTCGTCGTAGGGTCGATCTTCTCCAGCGTCCCCGCGCGGTGGTTGGAGACCCAGATCGCGTCGGTCGTCGCGACGAACCCGGCCGGGCCGTGGTCGGTCGGGATGACCGCCTTCACCGAGGAGGGGACGCTCGCCGATGCTGCCGGGGCCGAGGCACTCGTCGACGCCGAGCCTGCGCCGCCGCCGCTTCCCGGGCTGCTGCCCGACGCCGCGCAGGCGCTGAGCACGAGCGAGGCGGCGGCGACGGCCGGCAGGAGCGCGCGCCGCGGTCGTGTTCTCATGGGGAGACCTCCGTTGCGTAGAGAAGCGCGGTGACGGGCGACACCGCGACCAGCAGCGATCCGGACGAGGACAGGGACGCCACCGTCGCCCCGACGGCGGGCAGCAGGGAGGACCGGCCCTCGGCGGTGATCCGGGAGAGGCTCCCGGCGCTCGTCGCGACGACGGCGGAGCCGTCGTCCAGCGCGGTCACGGCGCTCGGGGTCGCGTCGGTCGCGACCCGGGCGAGCACGCGGCTGGGATCAGCGGCGTCGAGGTCGACGAGAGCCCCGCCACGCAGTGCCACCCAGGTCGAGCTCGCGGTGGCGGCGACGGCTACCGGGCGATCCGCGAGGGGAATGGGGAGGACCCCGCTGCCACGGTTCGCGTCGAGGGCCACGCGGACCACCTGCGTCGGTGCCGTGACCCACACGTACCCGCCGCCGGCGCTCACCGAGACGGACCCCGGCGGCACGTCCACAGAGCCGTTCTGCGTGACCGTGCCCGCGTCGTACCGGTCGAGGGTGTTGTTCCCGCCGGACAGCACCCACACCGTCGACCCGGTGACGGCGAGGCCGAGCGGACGGAGGGACGTCTGCGAGGTGGCGATCACGTGCCCGTCCGCAGGGTCGAGCTTGAGCAGGTGCGACGACCCGGCATCGAGCACCCACAACGCGTCAGGACCCAGCGCGAGGGCGGTGGGGCGGGTCGCGTCACGGATCGACCACGATGCCGACAGCTTCTTCGCGTCGATGGCGGTGACCGCTCCAGGTCCGGCGTCCGCGACGAACACGGTGCTGCCATCCGTGACGACAGCCACGGGGTGGGAGCCGGCCGAGACGGTCGTCATCACGTTCGGGACGACCACTGACCGGGTGCGCCATGTCCCCGCCACGAGGAACCCCACGACGATCGCCACGACGGCGAGCCCCGTGACCACCTGCAGGACGCGACGCGATCCCGCCCGTCCCTGTCCGGAGGGCTGCGCCGGCACCGCATGCCTGAGGGACTCGGCGGCCAGGGAGGCGCGCGCCCGCTGGGCGCGGCCGGCGAGCACGTCGCTGTTCTCGTCCATCATCGACCGTCCTCCCCGACGTGCAGCCGGCGGGCGAGCGAGGCGCGCCCCTTGTGCAGGTGCGCCTTCACGGTCCCCTCCGCCAGCTCGAGCACCACCGCGATGTCCGCCACCGGGAGGTCCTCGTAGTAGTGCAGTGCCAGGACCTTGGCCTGCTGGCGAGGCAGCGACCGGACCGCGGCCCAGAACTCGTCGTCGACGTCAGGGAGGGTCCAGTCGTCGGTGTGTCGTCCCGCGAGCCGCACCAGTGCGGCTGCCTCGCGGGCGCGTCGCCGCAGCGTCGAGGTCGCGAGGTTGATCGCCACCCGACGTACCCACGCACCGGGCTCGTCGTAGGCGGACACCTGGTTCCACCGCTGGTGGGCGCGCAGGAACGCCTCCTGCGTCACGTCGTCGGCCACCCAGCCGCTGCCCGTCAGAGCCCAGGCCACCGCGCGTACGGCCCGGTACTCCCGCCGGTAGAACGAGTCGAAGTCGAGCGCGCTCGGGGTCTCCACGTCGGAGACCTCGCGCGACTCCCTCGACACAGCCACCCTCCCTGGGCGATGGGCCAACTTCCCGGTCAGACGGGTCACAGGATGCTCCGCGGGGCGCAGTCCGTCCGGACAGCGGGCTGATCGGTCTAACCCAGGTGCGCGGTCAGGAACCCGCAGAAGTCGACCTGCCCGTTGATGATCGGGAACGCCCCGGTCTCCGAGACGACCGTGCGACTGACCATCGAGCCGTCCGGAGCGAACACGTAGTCGGCGACCAGGTGACCCTTGTCCGCGACGACGTCACCGTTCCAGGCCTTGAACTGCTCGCGGATTCCGTCGAACGCCACCCGGTAGTTGGCGGTGCCGTCGGCGAGGTGCGCGGCGGAGACGAGCTTCGCGGGACCGGAGAAGTCGTCCTCCATCCAGCGGCCGTCCGCCGCCGTGAGCCGCTGGACGACATGACCGGTGTTGACGGTGACGACATCGCCGCCCGCGAGCACCTTCCCGGTGGAGACGACGGGATTCGAGCCGGTGATCTCCGCGTGGACCGGAACGCCGCACGGCGTGTCGTCGAACGACGCCCGCACCTTCGGCGGGCCGGCCAGGGTGGCGCTCGCGGGCGACAGGGCGGTCAGCGCCGACGTCACGGCGAACGACGCGGTCAGCACGACAAGGGCACGGGTCCGGTTCACGACGACCTCCGACAGTCCGACGACGACCAACACCTCAGACACGCCGCACGCCCCGGCCGGGTTTACCTCGGCCGAGACTGATCATGCGCGGGTGTTGGCAGCCCGGAAACCCCCGCACGACCAGTCTCGGCAGGGGGTGCGCTCGCGTCGGACGTCAGCGGGTGCTGCGCTCGACGAACGGCGGCGTCCTCACGGCGAACCTGGCCGGGCGGCCGCGGACGTCGACGAGCACCTCGTCGCCGTCGCTCAGTCCGGCCGCCGTCGACAGCAGCGCGAGCGCGATGCCCACCTTGAGCGTCGGGGAGAAGGTGCCGGAGGTGATCTCACCGAGAGCAGCGCCGTCGATCGCGGTCACCTGCATGTGGGGGCGCGGGATCGCGCGCTCGAGGGAGACGAGACCGACCGAGCGGCGCAGCGGCCCGGCGGCCTTCTCGGCGAGCAGCGCGTCGCGCCCGAGGAAGGCGGGCTTGGCCCACCCGACGGCCCAGCCCGCGCGCGCCTGCACCGGGGTGATGTCGAGGGAGAGGTCCTGGCCGTGCAGCGGGTAGCCCATCTCGGTGCGCAGCGTGTCGCGCGCCCCGAGACCGCACGGCAGCACGCCGTACGCCGCACCCGCCTCCATCAGCTCGTCCCACACCGTCTGCGCGTGCGCCCACGGCACGACGAGCTCGTAGCCGTGCTCGCCGGTGTAGCCGGTCCGGCACACGATGATCTCGACCCCGCGGTGCGTCGCCTCGGCGAAGGCCATGTACTCGAGCTCGGTGGGCAGTCCCAGGTCCGTGAGCAGCGCGGCGGACCGGGGTCCCTGCACGGCGAGCACGGCGTACTCCCGGTGCAGATCGGTGACGTGCACACCCTCAGGGGCCGCCGCGCGCAGGATGCGCACGACCTCAGAGGTGTTGGCGGCGTTCGGGATCAGGAAGACGTCGTCGTCGGCCTGCAGGTAGGCGATGAGGTCGTCGACGACGCTGCCGGACCCGGTGCAGAGCAGGGTGTACTGCGCCTTCCCGGGACCGATGCGGTCGAGGGAGTTGGTCAGGACCGTGTCCAGGAACTCACGCGCGCCCGGCCCGGTGACGGATGCCTTTCCGAGGTGCGAGACGTCGAAGACCCCGACCCGCTCCCGGACCGCCGTGTGCTCGGCGACGACCCCGCCGCCGGCGTACTCCAGCGGCATCGACCACCCGCCGAAGTCGCCGAACTTGGCGCCGAGCGCCTCGTGGCGCGCGTGCAGCGGGGACAGGGAGGGTGCGGTCGGGTCGCTCATGGCGCGAACCTATCCACTCGGCCGGCCCGGTGCCCGCGGGCGACGCCGCGCGGTCGCGGGGTAGGTTTCCCACATCCCCCTCTCGTGACCCGAGGAGCTCCCCCGTGACGACCCTCTCCCTGTCGTCGGCCGACGCCGCGACCCTGTCCACCGATGTCCTCGTCGTCGCGACCGCGCCCGCCGGCGGCCGTCGCAAGGGAGCCGTCCTCGTGGGTCCCGCCGCGTCGCTCAAGGCGGCGCCCAAGCGTCGCCTCGAGGAGTCGCTCGCCGCCCTCGGCGCGACCGGCAAGGCCGGCGACCTCGTGCGCGTGCCCGGCACCGGGATCGCCGCCGCGCCTCTGGTCCTCGCCGTCGGCCTCGGCCAGGGTCCGTGGTCCGACGAGGCGTTGCGGCGCGCCGCCGGCAGCGCCGCCCGTGCCCTCACCGGCACCCGCCGCGCGCTCCTCGCGCTGCCGACCGACTCCGCCACCGCGCTCGAGGCCGTGGCGCAGGGCGCGCTCCTCGGCGCCTACGAGTTCCGGACCTACCGCGTCGACAGCAAGTCCTCGCACAAGGCGCCGCTGGACCGCGTCAGCCTGCAGGTGGCCGATGCGAAGGACGCCGCGTCCCTCGCCGCCGTGGCACGCGCGAAGGCCGTCTCGGGCGCCGTGAACCTCGCCCGCGACCTGGTCAACACCCCCGCCGGCGACCTCGTGCCGTCGGACCTCGCCGCTGCAGCCATCGCCGCGGCCGCGGGGCTGCCCATCGAGGTCGAGGTGCTCGACGAGGCCGCCCTGACCGCCGGAGGCTACGGCGGCATCCTCGGCGTCGGCCGCGGGTCGGCGAACCCGCCGCGCCTGGTCCGCCTGGCCTACCGCCCCGAGGGCGCGTCGTCGCACGTCGCCTTCGTCGGGAAGGGCATCACCTTCGACACCGGCGGCATCTCGATCAAGCCGTCGCTGAGCATGCACGAGATGAAGAGCGACATGGGTGGGGCCGCCGCGGCGCTCGGTGCGATCGTGGCATCGGCCCGGCTCGGCCTCGACGTGGCCGTGACCTCCTACCTCTGCATCGCGGAGAACATGCCCAGCGGGTCGGCCACGAAGCCGGGCGACGTGCTGCACACCTACGGCGGGACCACGATCGAGGTGCTCGACACCGACGCCGAGGGCCGCCTCGTGCTGGCCGACGGGCTGGCCCGCGCGCAGGAGGACAAGCCCGACGTCCTCATCGACATCGCGACCCTCACCGGCGCAGCGGTCATCGCCCTCGGCGCGCGCACCTTCGGGATCATGGCCAACGACGACGGCCTGCGCACCCAGATCCACGACGCCGCCGGTCGCGTCGGCGAGGCCTCGTGGCCCATGCCGCAGCCCGAGGAGCTGCGCACTCGCCTGGACAGCCACGTGGCCGACATCGCGAACATCCCGCTGGTGGGCCGTCGCGAGGGCGGCATGCTCTCGGCGTCGATCTTCCTGCGCGAGTTCGTGAAGTCCGGCCAGAAGTGGGCGCACCTCGACATCGCCGGGCCGGCGTACAACGCCCACGCGGCGCACGACTACACCCCACGGGGCGGGACCGGCGCGGCCGTCCGCACGCTCGTGCAGGTCGCGGCGGACCTCGCCTCGGGGAGCTGACCCTGGCGCCGGTCGCACGGACGTTCGCCAGGGGCTGATCACCCCTGGTCACGCCCGTGTCACGGAGGTGGAAGGATGGCGTCCGCGTCTCGCACGAGGGACGTGACCACTCCCCACCCGCACCCACGAGGAGCGCCCGTGCCAGGGACCCAGTTCGACGTCGTCATCCTCGGCGGCGGGAGCGGCGGTTACGCCGCTGCGCTGCGCGGAGCCCAGCTCGGCCTGTCGGTCGCGCTGATCGAGAGGGACAAGCTCGGCGGCACCTGCCTGCACTACGGCTGCATCCCGACCAAGGCGCTCCTGCACGCGGCCGAGGTGGCGGACTCCGCGCGCGAGGCCTCGCACATCGGGGTGAACGCGACGCTCGAGGGCATCGACCTGGTCGCGGTCAACGCCTACCGCGACGGTGTCGTCTCCCGTCTCTACAGGGGCCTCCAGGGCCTGGTGAAGTCGCGCGACGTGACGTTCGTCGAGGGCACCGGTCGGCTGACCTCCCCCACGACCGTCGAGGTCGAGGGCACGACGTACACCGCGACCAAGGGCGTCGTGCTGGCCACCGGGTCCTACGCGCGCTCGCTGCCCGGCCTCGAGATCGCCGGCCGGGTGATCACCTCCTACGAGGCGCTGAACCTCGAGACGATCCCGGCGAAGGTGATCGTGCTCGGCGGCGGCGTGATCGGCGTGGAGTTCGCCTCCGTCTGGCGCTCCTTCGGCGCCGAGGTCACGATCGTGGAGGCGCTGCCCCGGCTCGTGCCCAACGAGGACGAGGCGTGCTCGAAGGCCCTCGACCGGGCCTTCCGCAAGCGTGGGATCACCTCGAAGGTCGGTGTCCGGTACGCGGGGGTCACCCAGTCCGACACCGGGGTCGTCGTCTCCCTCGAGGACGGCACGACGCTCGAGGCCGACCTCCTGCTCGTCGCCGTGGGTCGCGGCCCGAACGCGACCGGGATGGGCTTCGAGCAGGTCGGCGTCGCGATGGACCGCGGCTTCGTCCTCACCGACGACCGCCTCGCGACCAACGTCCCGGGCGTCTACGCCGTCGGCGACATCGTCCCCGGCCTGCAGCTCGCGCACCGAGGGTTCGCCCAGGGCATCTTCGTCGCCGAGGAGATCGCCGGCCTTGCGCCGCACGTCATCGACGAGGCAGGCATCCCGCGGGTCACCTACTGCGAGCCCGAGGTCGCCTCGGTCGGTCTCACCACCGAGCAGGCCGTCGAGCGCTACGGCGCGGACAACGTCGAGAGCTACGAGTACAACCTCGGCGGCAACGGGAAGTCCCAGATCCTCGGGACCACCGGCTTCATCAAGCTCGTCCGGGAGAAGGACGGCCCCGTCGTCGGCGTCCACATGGTCGGCGCGCGGGTCGGCGAGCTCATCGGCGAGGGCCAGCTCGTCGTGAACTGGGAGGCCTACCCCGAGGACGTCGCGTCCCTCGTCCACGCCCACCCCACCCAGAACGAGGCGTTCGGCGAGGCCTTCCTCGCCCTGGCCGGCAAGCCCCTGCACGCGCACGGCTGAACCTGCTCTGGAAGATCCGCGTCACCCGCGCGAGGATCCTCATGTCCGTCCGATAGCGAAGGAAACGCCCCATGTCGGTCTCCGTCACGATGCCCATGCTCGGCGAGAGCGTCACCGAGGGCACGGTCACGCGCTGGCTCAAGCAGGTCGGCGACACGGTCGCGGTCGACGAGCCGCTGCTCGAGGTCTCGACCGACAAGGTCGACACCGAGATCCCCTCGCCCGTGGCCGGCGTGCTGCTGTCGATCGCTGCGCCCGAGGACGCCGTCGTCCCGGTGGGCGGCGAGCTCGGCGTGATCGGTGCGGCCGACGAGTCGGCGACGGCACCTGCCGCGCCCGCACCGGCTCCCGCCATCCCTGCTCCTGCGCCGTCGGTGCCGACCCCGGTCCCGGCTCCCGCGGTCACGGCCCCCGCCGAGGCTTCCGCAGCCCCCCTCGCTCCCCCGGCTGCGCCTGTGGCCGCGCCGACCGCGTCCGGCGCCACCACCGCGGTCGTGCTGCCGGCACTGGGCGAGAGCGTCACCGAGGGCACCGTCACCCGCTGGCTGAAGGCGGTCGGGGACCCCGTGGCGGTCGACGAGCCGCTCGTGGAGATCTCGACCGACAAGGTCGACACCGAGCTGCCCTCCCCCGCCGCGGGCACGCTGCTGGAGATCCTGGTCGGCGAGGACCAGGTCGTCGAGGTCGGCGCCACCCTCGGCCTCATCGGCACCGCCGGCGCGCCCTCGGCCGCGGCCCTCGTGGCACCGGCACCCGCCGCGCCTCCCGTCGCCGCTCCGCCGGTCGTCGCTCCGGTCGTCGTCCCTGCGCCGGCCGCACCGGCGCCGGCCACCGCCCCCGCAGCACCGGCGGCTCCCGC
>Ga0208588_1000192_pt1 | contig 19874 bp, 22 predicted proteins | sample NGESurshal092012_8_FD_184483 | JGI IMG/M metagenome (GOLD analysis project Ga0208588, IMG submission 184483) | Arctic peat soil microbial communities from Barrow, Alaska - NGEE Surface sample 415-3 shallow-092012 (SPAdes) | ecosystem: Environmental > Terrestrial > Soil > Wetlands > Peat ...
GCTCCCTGGCAGAGAACATCGTTGACGCACATAGCCACGCAATCGATGCCAATGGTGTCGTGCTTATTCAGAGCAATAGCCAGTTTGAGCTTAGTGCCAACGCCATCGGTACCACTGACCAAAATCGGTTCTTGGTATTTCGTGGGTACGCTACAAAGAGCAGCAAAACTGCCAATATCCGATAAGACTTCAGGGCGCATAGTGCTCTGGGTATGGCTGCGAATACGTTGGACAAAGCGTTGTCCTTCTGCCACATCCACACCACTGGTTTTGTAGTCTATGGAGTCCACCACGATACCCTTCCTTAGAAAGTTGTCAAGAGGTAATAACTCTTAACGTATCAGGGTTTGGGCGACTGATTGGGGATCACTGTGTTATCCTTTCCCACTAAACAAGGTGTCAAGGAGTAGAAAATTGGATAAATTCCTCTCAAAAACCCTTATGGTAAGTGTTTCAGGCATTTTCTGTATTTCATTAATCTTTAACCTGCCCGCTCAAGCGCAAGAAGCGCAAAATGTTAAGAGCACATCCCCCATCGCCCAAGCCGTTTCCCCACAGGTCTATGACCTACAAGCACCCATAGTTCCCACATCGAACAAATCTCCTATCAAAATAGGCATTCCAACCTCAGAACGTTCCGCTCCTCAAGCTTCCATTTTTGTTGATGAGAAGCAAAATCAAGTCATTGTCTACTTTGACCAACTCCCCTTACTGACGATCAAGCCCAGCAAAAATGATGCACAGACCTCTACGCTGGAAGCTGCCGAATCCAAAGCTTTAGAGATCACCAAACAACTGAACCTCTTGGCATGGAAGCCTGTAGAAGTGCGTTCACTGAAAGTGATCCAGGATGACGAAGGAACCCGTTTGGTCGCCCAAAACGCCACTTCAGAGACTTCCAGTTCAGAAACCCGTGAACGGATGCTGTGGACGCTAGATAAATCCATGAGCGTCGCTTCCACGAGCAAAACGAATCAGGACCAAGACTTAGAAGCCACTGCGGTGACTATCCTCAACCGAGTGCGTAGCCGCTTCGGGGTAGAGCCTATAGCAAGCGTTGAGAAACCCAACCCCATAGCCTCTGCCGGTAAAATCGCCAAAAAAGTAGCTATGTCTGTGTTAAATAGCTTCCAAGGCGGAGCTTCCTGGTATGGCGGCAACGGCGATGGCTTCCATGGACGCCGCACAGCGAGCGGTGTGACCTTCAACACCTATTCCCTGATGGCAGCTCATAAATCGCTCCCCTTTGGCACCCGTGTGCGCGTAACCAATGTCGCTAACGGTAAGCAGGTAGTTGTCAAAATTATGGACCGAGGACCCTACATTGGCGGACGGGTAATTGACCTCTCCAAAGCCGCAGCCCAACTGCTAGGCATGATGAACACGGGAGTAGCCCGTGTACGCGTGGATGTCTTAGGACGCTAAGACCTAGAGGAGACTTATAATCTTTCTCCGCTGAGTAAGAAAACGGGGTCTAAGGACGCAAAAACCTGCTGCATACCCCGTTTCTCCAGTCTATGAATACCGGGTTGTACTACTTCAATCTGCCGCGCTTGTAGCCGCGCCAACGATTCTGAAATCTGGTAAAGCCCTTCCAGAGAAGAAGTCACGCACACGACCCTACCGCCACTAGGGAGAATCTCCCATACCGCTTCCAAGATTTCCTGGTATGAGTTCCCCCCCTCAATGCAGACGCGGTCTGGCCTCGGGGAAAGTTGAGACAAGCATGCTGGAGCACTGCCTAAAAGCACTTGGACATTCCTCACTCCAAAGCGGTCACAGTTACGCTGAATGAGTTCGGTAACTTCTTCATCTCGCTCAATGGCGAGGACCTGTAAGCGAGGAGAACACAGGGCTGCCTCAATCGTTAGAGTTCCTGTCCCAGCCCCGATGTCCCAGAATACAGAATCAGGCTTCAGTCGTAGTTGGGCTAAAAGTTGTACTCGAACTTCTAGCGGACTCATGGGAATACCGGGGATACCCTCGAAAAGAGTATCCGTAATGCCGGGGGTAGCATAGGGCCAGAGGGTAGACATGGCCCTATCATCGCAAGCCCTATTTCCCAATCAAGCTTATTTTTGTGTATAATTGTAAACGAATGTAAAAGTTCTTCGCATTGCCTATAAGCTCAACAGGAGTTCAACATGAGCAGGTCTGCAGTCCATCAAGAGCGTTTAGCCCATCCCCAGGCTCATAGTAAAGACCGCCATCTGACGGGAAAAATAGACTGGCTCTTTACCCTTGGTTTAGTAAGTTTTGGAATTGCCAGCTTAATCGCAACCCCGATGTTGCTTCTCTCAGGGTTGTAATGTCCCCCCCCCCTTCGAAAACCTGTGCTAAGTTAGTGCACAGTCGTTTATACCGAACAGGTCGTGGAGGTGATGCCCATGAGTAGTAGTCAACCGATTCAGGGCCACCGGAACGTTCTCCGGCAACTGTAGGCCAGGATTGTTTCTGATACATCACCCTAGGCACGGCAAGTCCGTTCTATAGGGCGCTTATACAGATTCTTCTGGCAGTTAGACCGGCCTTTCCAAAAGGCCCGACCAGACCGCTCCTAGATCTTCTAGGGGCGGATGGTTTTTGGGGGAGAGATACCCAAAAAAATAGGCCGCGCACACGACCTAGCTTAAGGAGAACCACAAATACCTAGAGAACTGCCGTTCTAACCTACTATTAAGTATGAGAACATCAGATATCTGTAGATTAGCAATAATTTAGACAAGCAGTGTTCAAAATGAACATTTTTTTTCATGGACTAGAATTTTCAGTGTCTTCATCAAAAATTTTCTACGGTCACGCTAAAAAGCTACGCTAGAGCAAAACTTACATGAAAACGGTGCATCGCCATATCCTCGTAGGTTCTACGACTCCCTATAGTGGAAAATCTTCACTCCTCCTGAGCTTAGGCTTGCAGCTTCAGCGTCAGGAATTTGGTTTGGGCTATCTCAAACCTTTGAGCCAAGGAGAACCCCCGGTCGATGAAGATACCCGATTTTTAGCGCAGCAATGGAATATTGTGGTCCCGGATCCCCTGGTGTTCATATCTCCTCAAACGTTGCTAGAGCGACTGAGGGGGAATGATCAAACCAACTATCAAGATCAGCTCAAAGAACAACTCCACCGTGTAGGGGCGGAGGCTGACTTTCTATTTATTGAAGGAGGAGGCACCGCCACCGAAGGGAAATTATTCGGTCTGAGCCTGAAGCAAATGGCTACGGTCCTGGATGCTCCTGTGATTTTGGTCGTTCGCTACCAGGCAGGCAAAACGATTGAAGGGGTCCTGGATGTGCAAGAACAACTCCAAGGCCATCCCCTGAGCGTCATCTTCAATGAAGTACCTGTGGCTCAGCATAGCTATGTGCAAGAACAACTAGCGCCTCTTTTTGAAGCCCGAGGCATGCCTGTGCTGGGTGTTCTTCCCCTAGACCCCATCCTCCATAGTGTCAGTGTCGCGGAATTGGTTGAACGGCTTGGGGCCGAAGTCCTCTGTTGTGAAAACAGCTTGGACCTCTTGGTAGAACAGGTCAATATTGGGGCCATGAATGTAAGCAGTGCGCTGAAATACTTCCGCAAGAACAACCAAAAGGTTGTAGTCACAGGGGGAGACCGCACCGATATTCAACTAGCAGCCCTACAAACAGCCACCAACTGTTTAGTGCTCACCGGTCAATTGCGCCCAAATTCCCTGATTTTGGCGAGGGCTCAACAGATGCAGGTTCCTATTCTATGCGTAGCCCACGACACGCTAACCACGGTGCAAATTATCAACCAAGCCTTTGAATATGCTCGGTTCCAGCAAGAAGCCAAGACCGAATGCATGGTGACGATGATGGAGCAATATTTTAATTTCGAAGCGTTTTACGCATTTTGTGGTTTAGAGCAGCCGGTTTCTAGTCTCTAAAAGCTTACAGGAAGAGACTTCGGACCGCTTCGTAGATTGAAAAAAAGCTATACTATGGGACATCGCAGATGCCGGATGCTATGGATAGGGGTAGGCCTGAAACGAACCCAAGCAACATCTCCTGCCTCTACTCATTGTATTCGACGAATTATTTAGGATCTCAGACGCCACAAATGGCGTTGGGTCTGTTATTATGCACTGGATATGGGGTGGCTTTCTCCATCTTGGAGAATTTCATTGAATTCACTGAAAACACTTGACAGGCCAGAACGCTGTGGTTTATAGTTTCATTGAAATGAATGAAGAATTGGTTATGCAAGTTGGCCAGGCAGGAGAGTTCCTTTGGGGTCGTGACCGAGGTTGTGAAATCCGGGTCACGATGGAAGAACTACTACGCAAGCTCCCGACGAACCGGACCTTTGTAGCTGACCTCAGTGCAGTGGCAGCTATGAACTATTCCGTCGCTTTAGAGCTTTTCGTAAAGCTTCTCTCTGCTTGGGAAAATCTCTATCCCGAACGAGGTTTCCTCATCCGCAAACCAACGATTGAAGTTTCTGAAGAGATTGGTGTTGCCTTAGAACATCATGGACTTTTGGCGCTGTGTGAATCTCCGAATGGAGGTCTCAGACTTGTAGGCAAAGTGTCGCAATCCGATGTGGAAACAGTTCGGTGGGCAGAAAATCAAGGTGATTTTTCAGCTCCCGACCTCGCTACCGCGCTAGGGCTTAACCTCACCACGGCCAATCAGCGTCTCAAAAAGCTGGAGGCCAATGGCATTTGCATCCGCTATGCCGTGGGCTCTCGTCAGTATCGCTATCGCCTAGCAGGCCGCTAACCTCTTTTTTTGCCTTATTTTTCATTGACTCCAATGAAATCATTAGTTTCATTTCAAAGATCATCAATTTTACCCCGCAAGGAGTTTTCCATGGACCGTCGTTATCCCCTACTCAACAAAGTCATGTTCATCGGCCGTTTAGTCCGTGATGGTGAAGTCAAGTACCTTGAATCTGGTACCCAAATTACACACTTCTCGATCGCACTCGATGGCGCAAGCAACCGAGGCACAGAAGCCGCTTTTATCGACTTCAGCAAAATTGGCGAATTCAACGTAGCGGAGTATCTCAAAAAAGGGACTCAAGTCTTTGTCGAAGGCCATATCGACCAAACCCGCAAAGAAGTGGAGGGTCAGAAGCGGACTTTTACGAATTTCCTCTGCGATCGTCTTCAGCTTTTAAGTGCCGCCCGTAGTTCCGATGAGCCCCAAGCGACTGGCGAGGATGACTTTGACCCTTTTGGGCCTGAGCCAACCAAAACCACTGAGACCGATCATGCCGATAAACTTTTCAATCTTTTGGTAGACCACTACGGAGATCCGAAAACGTGGAATCGCAAACAGTTCACTTCGCTCACCCGCTGGGTGGAAGAGCGTACCGGAACCCCTGCTGTTTCGGTTTCTCTAGAAGGTCTTAAGGCACAGCTAGCCGCTATTCCTAAAGCAGAAGCTTTGTCCTTAGCAGAGAAGATGCAACAAGCTTTTGCCCATTCTGCCTAATCGACTTTAACTTCTTCCCGCCTATATTCAAGGGCGCAATTGTTGCGCCCTGAATTGCTCTTCAAACAAACTATTGCCCTCCATGGAATTGATGAGGATTGCACTGCCATGTATGCCAAGACTTTTGATACTCTTTTTGCGTCAAGCCCTGTCCCCCTTCAAACAAAAACCGATTGTGTCGGTCTCTATTTCAAAAATGTCCGCCGTCAACCACTTTTGGATCACCCAACAGAACTCCGCTTAGCACGACTTGTTCAACAAGGTCTGCTCGCCGCAACCGAATCTGGCTGGGCCCGAGACCGAAAACTCGCCCAAGCGAGAGAAGCTAAAACTCAATTGATGAAGGCTAATCTACGTCTCGTGATCTCTATTGCCAAAAAGTATCAGGGGCGCGGGTTACCGCTAGAAGACCTCATCCAAGAAGGTAACTTGGGTCTTGCTAAGGCCATTGACAAATTCGACCCCAGCCGCGGCTTTCGTTTCAGTACCTATGCCACTTGGTGGATTCGCCAAGGCGTGGTGCAAGCAGTAGACCAACAGAGCCGTTGTGTTCGTCTCCCTAAGCATCTGCACGAAAAGAAGCGTCAGCTCCGACGCACCGCAGCAGAGCTATCCCAAAATCTAGGCCGTTGGCCCAAGCGCTCGGAACTTTGTACGATCGGAAATTGGAAGCTCGAAGTGGTAGAACAGCTCCACCAAGACTTTTTACCCTTACGTTCTTTGGACGCACCTACTGCGCAAGACCACAACACCCCGTTGGGATGTCTTCTCCCAAGCCCAGAGGCATCTTTAGAAGAAACACTTACCCAAAAGGAACTGCAAGGACAACTCAAAGGCGCTATAACCTCTCTAGAACCTCTGATGCGGCAGGTTGTGGCCCTCCGCTTTGGTTTAAATGGTCCGGAACAAACTGTGGCGGCCACGGCTCGTATCTTAAGCTTGCCCCGTAAAATCGTGCGCTCTTTGGAAGAATCCGCAATTCAACAGCTCAAGCAGGTACTTGGGGGAAACTAGCCATGTTGAAAGACCAATGGGATATTTTTGTTTCAGCCTTAGATCATCCTATTGCCCAAGGATTGGCTCGGACGGTCACGGAAATTCAGGAGCGCCCCCCGAAAGGGGAAACAAAGGGTGCTGTCTATCTCTTATTTCCTAATCGACGGCTCCAGGCAAAAGCCGCTCAATACCGTCCCTGTTTTGTAGAATGTGCCTCTAGATTGCTGAGCCATCCCATCAGCATTGAGTTTGTAGTGGTCCCTTTTTCAATACCGAATCAGGAAAAGTCAAAAAACCTCGACGACATCGATGCTATTGCCCAATCCTTAGCCCAGGCCATGGATGGGGAAGTTTTAGAAGGAGATGTATGGAGTTTGGGAGAAAAATTATCCTGACAGTAACGTTTTCTATGTCTGACCGTAGAGTCAGGTTGTGTTTAATTTGGCCCGCCCACTTAATATCAAGTAGAATATCAACTTGGTAGGTCGGAGCAAGCAGTAAAAGAAAACAAGAAATTGGGGGAGCGGCAACAAAGCCCATTCTTGTGCCGAAGGGGTAAAGAGCAGGTGACGTAAGTATAAAGCTTTATCAAGTAAGCGTTCTCTGGCTTGAATCAGTAAGAAATGCTTCTCAAACTCTGCGGGCGGAGAGTCGAAGAACCGCTCGTGTAATTTCTGGGCAAGGACGCGCGCTGTTCTGTCAGCCTGAATACTCTGCAATACGTTTTCTGGAAGGATTGTTCCTAGCATTTCATGAGCCAGGAGGAGACCCAACCCAAGCATGCGCTCCACACCCAAAACACGTGATTGTTCTAGAACCCATTTCCAGTCGATCCCTTGATGGGTATGGAGCAGTTCAGCAATATCACAGATCCATTTCAGCTCTTCCCAGCAATGCCTAGAGCCATGGACGCAGAGGTAGAGCAGTAAATCCTCGGAGGAAAAGCTAGGAACTGCGATATTCTCAAGCGAGACAAACTGAATGCGAGACCATAAATCCTGAAATTCAACGGGGTAGGAGAAATTTTTCCCGGTGAGACCCCAGTGTAGCTCCACCGCTATTCGTTCATCGTTACGGATAAAATCATAGCAACGTTGGTAAGAAGAGGATTCGAGAAATTGCTCATATTGAAGGTAGGGTTTTTCTTGAATGTCGGCGAGTTGGCTGGGCAGCTCATATCCTTGAGATACAAGCAATTTCGTAGCGAGGGGAACATCTCGCTCCTGAACCAAGATATCGAGATCTCTAAACTGACGGAGGGCCAAAGTATTATAGGCTGAAATCGCTAGTATAGGGCCTTTAAAGGGAATGGCACGGATGTCGTGCGCAGTGAATAACTCTAGAATTTTGTGCAGTTCCTGGGTAAGAAAAAGATTGTACGCAAAATTGGAGTAGAAACGATGTGACAGTTCCTTGAGGATAGTTTGTGGTAGTAGTTTTGGGCAAATCTTATTAAGACTTTGGTACAGGAATGGTGTTACTTCGTGATAGGCTGCCATATGGAGAAGATATTCCCAGTCGATATCCTGCTTAACTAATTTCTCGATGCGCTCTGAAGTTGGAGAATCTAGGTTCGTGCGGGTACAGAATAGCAGTAGTTCAACTTCAGGACGATAGGCTAAAGGAGCAGATTTTATGTCTATGGCTTGCATGGTGGTAACTTAGAATTTTGTCATCAAGTGATTCGAGCTTTCTTGGCTGCGATCGCAGCTCAAAACAAGTCTTTTTAGTTGCTGTTGTTTATGGGAATGGTAAGATTTAACCCAAGAAAACACGGTCTATGTCCTTTTATTTTTCCAGTTTTCAGCGGTAATTCTGAGCTTGGATTTCAAACAACTGTGCGTAAAGTTCGCCCCGCTGGATCAGTTGATCGTGGGTTCCACTTTCGACAATTGAGCCTTGATTCATAACATAAATGCGATCAGCCATTTTAACCGTTGATAGGCGATGGCTGATAAGTATAGCCGATTGCGTTTCAATCAGTTGACGAAACCTCTGAAACACTTCGTATTCTGCTTTTGGATCTAGAGCACTGGTCGGCTCGTCCAGGACAATGACCTGAGAATCTCGAAGGAATGAGCGTGCCAGAGCCACTTTCTGCCACTGACCAATACTCAGTTCCTCTCCTTGATCAAATAAATTACCCAAGACAGTTTCATATCCTTGGGGTAGGGTGTCAATTACGGCATCGGCACCAGAACGACGGGCAGCAGCAATAACGCTGTCGTGCATTGGGTCAAGATCGATATTGCCTAACCAAATATTTTCCCGGGCAGTGAAATGATACTTTACATAGTCTTGGAAAATGACGCTGATTTGGCGGCGTAACTGGGCTATGTCAAACTGTCGCAAGTCCATGCCATCAATTGTAATGCTGCCCTGGGTAGGGTCGTATAAGCGGCAAAGAAGTTTGATCAGAGTCGTTTTACCCGAACCGTTTTCTCCCACTAAGGCCACCACTTCTCCGGGTCGAATCGTAATGTTAATATCTTGGAGGACTTGGCGAGTGCTCGTAGAGTATTGGAAACTTACATGGTTAAAGACAATCCCCGTTTGCATCGGTCGTGGCACGGGGTGGGGATTGGTCGGCTGAACGGTTTTAGGTTTTAATGCTAGGAACTCATAAAGATTTGACAGAAATAGATTATCCTCATAGAGGTTCGATAAGTTACCCAAAAGTCCTCTGAGAGCCTCCTGACCGCGCTGAAGCGCTTGGTAATAAAGCACTAAATCCCCAATAAGGAGAATTTTCAAGAAGGCTTGATAGACAACGATTCCATAGGCGGCGATCATGACAAGGCTAGCAAAGGTTTGCGCGGCTAAACTGGCTAGAAAGCGTTTGCTAGAGATGGCAAGGGTTTCTTTATATAGCTGCTGGCGCAATCCGTCAAACCTTTGACTAAAAAGACGACCTAAATCAAAGAGGCGGATTTCTTCAGCAAAGCTATCTCCCGTCAACAACCAACTTAAGTAGTCAGCTTGCCGCTCCATCCCTGTTCTGCGGTGATGCCAATGGTACATAATATCAGCGAATTTTACTCGTACCATGACTGAGGGAATGGCAGCTACAAACAACACCCCGGCAATTGCCCAATGCAGTGAAAGCAGTAAACCCACCATCGCGATCAAGGAGATCGCATTCTGGGCAACCAATACTAAATGATTTAAGATGCTGTTGGGTCGATAGCTTGCTTCTTGTTGGGCACGCTGCAGAGTGTCAAAGTATTGGGGATTTTCATAGTACTCTAGATCTACCTCAATGGATTTGGCATGGACAATACTACTCATGTAGTCGGTAATGCGTTGAGAGTGGGCAGTATTGACCAGTTCGGTCAGAGCGTTGCAGAATGTGGTGAATAGAATAACCGCCCCCGTTTCAACAAACAGAACGAGCAGTTGCTGGAACAGATCAGCTCTATTGGTGGCAGTGGCGCTAGCAACAACGGTATCGATAATCAGTTTCGTCAGATACAGTAGCGCAATCGGCAAAATTCCCTGAATGAGGAGCAGGGCAACATAAACAACAGTCCAGCCAGGCGCGGCCTGCCAGACAAGGCGCAAAGCTGGTAAAAGACGTAAAGCCCCCTGAATTTTGTCCTTTAAGCGATCGGTCATAAATTTTTCATTTAGCTGTTAGGGACTCGCGGTTGAATAATGTGCCAATCATTGAGCTATTCCTTCGAGAGGTCGATTGTCTAGCTGGGATTCTATTTGTGCGCGATTCCCTTAGTTTCTGCGGAGTCAGCTAACTGAAACTGCAGATCAAGCTTCGAACGAAATTTAAGGCTTTTCTAGAGTCAGCAAACAATTCGGGGAAGCGTTTCACTATTTGAGTACTCAGCTGCTCCACTGACAGAGTACCATTACTCTGCGATAGAACATAGAGGGCTGCTTTGCCCTTATTGCTAAGTTGAGGTCGATAGGGTAAAGCGGTCTTTTTGATACTTTGGAGGGTCATAGGCACTGCCAAAAAAGTAGAGTGCTGTTGTTGAGCCTTGTTCGACTTGACTTGCCAACTCCACTCACCATAGGGAGGACGCTTGTAACTTGAGTGTCACTTCTTCGCCTGCTGCAACCTCAACAGGAGGATCTAGCGGAAGAAAAGCGGCTGACCAATGGAGTGATGGCTCGTGGGGAGCGGTAGAAAGCCACTTGTCTCCTAACTGCATAGCGAACCAACCAGCCCAGCCATGACATAAACCCGATTCAGTTATTGTAGACTTTACTTCTACTTGACAGTCGGTACTCTGACTGGAATAAAAATCCATTGCTAGTAATTTAGCAGGTTCGGCAAGATATTTAGCTTGATTTAGTTCTTTTTCATAAAAATAAATAGAATTACTAACATAATTTCTTGCGGGATGAGGATTAATTCCTAAATGAGATTCTGACCAACAACTAATATTTTTTTGATATACTTCTGGTGCAGATACAGGCACAGCTTCCATTAAAGCTGCTTGAGGAATCATTACTCCACCTGGCTTAAGATATTTGTCTCGAGCATAGAATAAGGAAGGTAGTAAATCTTCTTGTAATAAAAAGTTTCCAGTAAAAACAGAAATAATTACATCTACTTGTTCGGGGATATTAAGTTCTTCTATTTTTCCCTGCAGGGAAATAATATTAGTAAATCCGTTAGATTTAACAATTTCTGAGGCTACAGTAATAATATCTTCTGGCTCAACCAAATAAACTTTTTTTGCTCCTAATTGTGCTGCCAATGAACCATTAATTCCTAATCCAGCCCCCAAATCTAGTACTATACTATCAGGAGTAATTACTTGCTGTAATGCTTCAAAGTAAGCTTGATTACGCCGAAGATCGATGGCCATAGATTGCTGACCCTGAACTAAAAAATAACTCATAAATAACTACCTATGAGAATTAGATAATTGTAGGATTTCTTGCAAGATAAAATTATAAACTTCCGGTAATCGCTCAATTTTTCGTGGATAAAAAAGCTTTTTTACAGCAGTTTTATTCATTAAATTAATATAATCATCGAAAAAATGGAGGCGATCTCGCATGATAACGCTAGTATGATAGCTATTTTTAATTAGCTCCATTATTGCCTGACCAGGAGCAAGCAATTCACTATATATTTCAGCTGCACTATCTTCTAATAAATAAATAATTCCAAGGGGTAAGGGTGTAGTCTGAACGAATGCACCTAAATATTCAGGTTGATAGTGAATTTTGTAAGCAGTCTCCTGAGCAATATTTAGTCCTAGATAATGTCCTGTACTGGGAAATAATTTAATTCTAGGGCTGCCTGGATGCGCTAATCCTTCTGCATCTACAAGCAACACATCATCAGTAACAAAACCTGCGCCTCGACTGGCACAATAAGCCGTTAATGTGGACTTACCTTTACCAGAATCACCCGCAAAAGCTACAGCAAATCGATCTACAGCAATTACATTGGCATGAATCGTAATCCGTCCCTGCAAACTCAGGCAAGTGGCTGCAACATGTGAAGCGAAACAGGTTATTAAAGATGATTCTACCTGTTCTATCTCGCTTGATTCTTTGACAAGAATAGTAGCTTTTGTTCCCTCTGCTTCGATCCATGCTCCTAAATCTTCTGTCCAGTTTATCCAGTAGCGATTTAATCCAGTTTCGGGGCAAACAACTTTAAAAAAATACCCAGAGCCATCGATCGTAGGTAATTTGTTGGCGGATTCAACTTTTAAAAAAATACTTAAATGAATATTTTGAGTAATGAGACAGATTTCCTGAGAAGCAATTTGAAAAATCTGATCGCACTGTTGACTTTTGAAGTCGTTAGATTGGGAAATGGTTCTTGATTGACACATGAACTTATTAAAACTAAGGTTTTAATTTAATAGTTTAAAACAAAGGTATGAGCCCTGGGGTAAGCCCCGGATGCTATTTCGACCAAGGGGCGGCGGACCAACCCCAAGAGCCCGAAAAGACTACTTTAACCATATTGAGTAATCATAAGGCCAAAGAAAAAAGTAAATCAGATGGAACAGGAAATGAATTAATCTCTATACTTCTTCTTCTCCTTCTTCTCCTTACTATACCCTCCAGACTTAGCCATAGTAAGTCCATCAAGACTACCCAATTTAGAGATTTTCATGGCAGAATAGACTTTCTTTTCCGTTAAATTATCCATTCGTTAAACTCCTGTAACATCAGTACTGGGCCGTTATTATAGCGCTCTTTATCACAAGATTTTGTACCGCAAGCTACAAATCTCGCCTCTTGTACGAGGAATTTTCTGGCTCTATCGTCTGAACGTAGTGTCTGCCAGTCACCTTACCTATCCGCTCCTAGCACTTTTAAATTCTCTAGCATCGCCAGGGCGTGGATTTTGGCTATTCCATACACCTAGAATTCCACTCATTCTCTTCTATGGATAAACTTTGAGCCTCTCGTTAGAGGAGGAGTAATATTAGCAATATCTGGACGATCATTGAGTACCTTGCCTCCATAACTGACCCAAGCATGGCCAATTTTATCTCCCCATCCCACTTCTAGTTGAGCGGGAATGCCTTGGTTTCTTAACCATCGATATAATACTAAAGATCGATGCAGGCATTGAGGGCGGCAGGGATGATATCTAGCAGTCCAGGCAATCGCGGCAGCGTGACGTTTAATCTTGCCTTCTAGCTCAGGATTGAGTAAGGTCGGCTGACTTGCAAAGGAACTATTAAGAGCTTGAATTGCCATTTTTTTTAAATGGCGATCGACCCACCATAATTGCCCAAATGAGTATAAAAACAACCAAATATTACTCGGTTGTTTGATCGCTTTTGATAGTAGTAGGAGTAATGAGACCAAAGTCCAATAAATCCTGAAGGAAAGCTTGGAGGTCGCTATGGACTTGAGCTCGTTCAACTTCATACTCATCAACGATCTGATCCACTATTGGTTCTAAAGGTTGTTGGTTTGACAAAGCGCCCCAAAACAACATACTTGTTTCGCTTAAATTGTAGTATGTCCCAGATGGAAGGTGTAATAAGATTCCTTCATTTTCTACCTGGCGGAATAAGATATCCTCTATGACTTCAAAAGATTGAGTTTTTACCATAATTAAGTTAATGAGATAAAAATATTTTACATCCCGCTAACCGAATTTGTGATAAGTAAAGTTAACTACGTTCAATGCTCACGAGTACGTGAAAACACTTACTGTCTTACGTAAAAGCACTTACTACTTACGAAGCAAGTTTAACTATCGCTTCGTTCAAGACTCAACTATTGAGAAGTACTACTCAGAACAGGGTAAGCGCATTTAGATCCTGGAAGCTTTGTCCAGTAGGGCTTTGGTGTTTTGGTGTTTTGGTTGCAAAATTCAACAATGCGCGAAACCTTTGTCTAGCAAGTGTTTTTAAAATAAAATGCGTTTACCTGCCAGATCAGATGATCAACACTGTCTGTGACACACAATACATTTTCCCCAAGAAAGTTGGTGTACAATTCCGAGAATGAGGTTACAGTTTTATTTTCAATTGTTCTTCTTAGAATAGCCCAGATCTTTCTTCTCAAGACCGTTTGTGTCGCTCGTGCGATGTTGAAAAGTCTGCTGGACAGGCTCAAGCAAAAATTAGAAACCGATTTTTACCGGTGTGAGGGAGAAAATGCCGAATAAGCGCAGCAAGCGTGCCCATATTCAGAAGTTTTGTTGTCCTTATTGTGAAAGTCGCCTATGGCGTTTGGGAGGACAAAGACATTATCTGTATTACAGCAATGCCGCCGAGATCCTCACAAATCTGGATGTAAGCCGTAAGAAGGCAACTCTGATCGCTGCCCAAGGGGCTTATATAGATCGCCTTAAGTGGATAGAAGAATTCTTTTGTGAAGACCACGGCAAGCTATGGCTACGCCTCCATCAAAATGAGGAAGGCCTTATCAGCTCCAAATTGGCTGGTGACGAAGATTGGAAAAGCTCCACGGGTACGATCGACCCAAGCACACCCAATCCATCCGTGAGCGAATTTACTTATCGCATGAGCCGCAGACAGGGAAGCTACAAGCGATATTATGGCTAGTCCTTTGAAGTTAGATAGTTGGGAATTTACATCCTTCATCGGTAGTAATCATGGGGCGTTGGATTTATTCACTTCTTGCCTGAGAGAACGGATTAGTTCTCTCAGGACTTCTGTTTTACTGCGTTGAGCTTGGCGACAATATTGTTCTAGCAGAGCACGTTCTTCAGGAGAAGCTTGAAAAGTAATCCAGCCTTGTTCTTTACGGGGCATGCGTGTACCAAATAAGTAGAGTAGATAGCAGCGAATAAGTGTACCTAGGATCGGTTTGATCCTTGAGTATATAGTCGTAAACCTATGGAATCTTCGCTTTCATAAGCTTGTTAGTGAATTTCACTACAAATAAGCGTTATTTTCCGAAAATTCAGTGCTTCGACTTAATTTTTTCAACGCTTTAAAAAAATTTGCCCTTTGATAAACACTAAGCGTCCACCAGATTTCTTGGCTAAGCAGTCGTTTGCTTCCCACAAAGGTTTCGAGTTCATCTAATTCGCCTACCTGAGGGATTTCATCCGGGTCGTAGGCATCATCAAAACCTGTCGCACTTTCTGGGCAATTATTTTCCAATCGAAATGGGTAGAAGCGTATTCAGAACAGGCAGCTCTAGAAGGTAGCGGTATTCTTCCACTCAGGAGTTCTATCAATCGTTCGGCAATTGCCGTTTCTTCCGGAGTTTGGGTAACCAAGTCAGGACAGAAGGGGTCCAGAACCTCGGGCATACCACCGACTGGAGTACATAGAGCAGGAGTGCCACAGGCCAGCGATTCCAACAGGATCAAACCAAAGCCTTCTAAACTCTGGCTAGGAACTACGGTTAGATCCGATGCTTGGTAAGCAAACGGTAACTGTTCGTCGGGCAAAAAACCCAGAAATCTAACGTTATTCTCTAAGCCTAGTTGCTGAACTTGACGCTCCAGGTCATTCCGCAGGGGGCCTTTTCCAGCAATAGCTAGCCACACATCGGGAACCTGAGTTTTAACCTGAATCAACGCATTCAGTAGTTTATCCAGTCCCATACGGTGAACGAGACGACGGGGTGTGAACAGAATCGGTCGGTCTGAAGGCCAATTAAGTTGGGTACGAGCTTCCTGACGAGACAAGTTTGGACGGAAGTAGGTCGTATCCACTCCACCGGGAATAATATGAATCTTTTCCCAGGGAATATCATATTCCTGATGCAGAATAGTCCCAAAAGCCTTGCTAAGAACAATGAAACGATCGCAGCGGCGATAGACAAGCTGTTCCATCCATCGTTTGAGCAGTACGTTCAGTTGGCTGCTACCTTCCCCCTGACTTTCTAAACCCCAAGGACCATGAAAGGTGTAGGTAATGGGCACGCCAGAAGGAAAACTGGGCAGTAGAGGAAAACTATAGGGTACAAAATGCAGGCTGACCGCATCTGGATGAGGGGCCTGCCTTTGTGCCCATTGGGTGCCTGTTGCCCAAAGCCGTCTCCACATTGGGCTATCAGATTCAGCCAAATTAGTAAGTTTGATGAGCGGATTAGGGGCTACGGCTGGTAATCCCACCCCCCATAATTCAATCCGGTCCTGTTCTGCAGCCAGGTGATGGGTTAATTCATACACATAGCGCTCAAGTCCACCTGGTTTACTGAGCAGCCAACCATTGCCAACACAGAGAATGTTGGCAGGTTCAGAAAATTTAGCGTTCGGCATGATTGGTTCCCTTCCTTAACGGAGCAGTGCCCGGATCACTCCCATGCAATAATAATCGGGTGATAAATCTTGGGCGATCGCTTGCGACATATTGATCTGGTTTGATCTGGTGATGCGGTTTACCTTGGATGGGAATAAGCGAGAGTCAAATTGGGTAAAACATGGATTTGACTTTGCCGATGCAGAGCGTGTATTCGAGGGTGCGACGTTTACATTTGAGGACGATCGCTATGCCTATAAGGAACAAAGGTTTGTTACATTGGGGCTATTGAATGGTGTGGTGGTTGTCATCGCCCATACTGAACAGGGTAGTGAAGTTCGGATTATCTCGATGCGAGGAGCAACAAAGCATGAGCAACTCATCTTCTTCCGAAACCTCTAAAACTGACTGGGTCAGAGTGAGATCGATGTCTGATGATGATATCAATTTAACCGATATCCCAGAGGTGACTGAGGAACAGATGGCGCGGGCGGTGCTGCGAGTGGGTGGGGTAGCTGTCGATCGGGGACAGGAACAAGTGAGTCTGCCATTGGATACTATTGTGTTGGCATATTTCAAGGCAAAGGCGGGGGAAGCGGGATATCAACGCTTAATCAATGCAGTTTTGGCAAAGTATGTTCTGAGCAATTCTGACCAAGTCAGTTTGTGAATTTATGAGCTGACTGAGGTGTCCTGGCAAGATCAGAAAATTTAGCGTTCGACATGATTGGTTCCCTTCCGTGATAGATCCCTCTGCTACAAGACACCCTGGCAGCGATGGGAGGAGCTGCAGGCTATTGCACCCAGTCATGAAGAGATTCGAGAGAGGTATGACCCACCAAAGGAACGATTGCGGGTTCAGGATTACAGCCTAGATAAACGAGTGTTATTGGAGCAACGCAGTCTTTGAGTTTTACATTAGGAGTGTCAACCTTGGCATTTCATCAGGCTCGAAAGATTTGAACAGCCAAGGGGAAGTCAGTTTCAGCCATCAATATACAGCGTCTTAGTAAGTCTATATCAAGCTGCTGGAGTCCAGGTAGCTCGCTACACTCAATCTGCTCATAACCGTTAACTCTAAGATGGTGCAATGTGAGCACCCCATCCTCCCAAAACCAAACTTCGGATACACCCAAAGCTTGATATCGAGCCAGTTTATTGATGTTGCCACTCGTAAAGATCACTTCAATGGATAAATCAGGAATTGGTTTTGCCCCACCGAGGCAGAAGGACTTATCTGCCTGAGCTGAGGTGGTCCCCTCACGTTCCTGCGTTACGGACCCAGAAGGAATGAAATCAATACCCTGCGATAGAAGGAACGTTGTTACGAGATAACCAATAATCTCTGAAAATTTTTCGTGTTGGAATCCTGGCATAAGGATTTCAATAGTCCCTTCGTAAAAAAACAATTTGACGCCAGGAGAGTCTTGTGAGGCTTGCTGAATCAGCTTGAATTGCTCCCACGATCCTTGTAGAACAATGCGCTGGTCGGTTGGCTTATCGAGTATTTGTACTTGCGTCATGCTATGTCACATTCTCCTAACCTGATACTACCTTATTGTTTGATTCTGGTTGTTCAGGATTTTGTGGAGAGACCTTGTCAGAGGGCCTTTTCCAGCAATGGCCAGCCACACATCGGGAACCTGAGCTTTAACCTGTATCAACACGGTAAGTAGTTTATCCAGTCCCATAAGGTGAACGAGACGGCGAGGAGTAAACAGAATCGGTCTGAAGGCCAATTGAGTTGGACACGAGCTTCCTGACGAGACAAGTTTGGCCGGAAGTAGGTTGTATCCATTCCACCGGGAATAAGATGATGGGTTAGTTCATACAGATAGTGCTGAAGGCCACCTGGTTTGCTGAGTAGCCAACGATCGCCAACACAGAGAATGTTGGCAGGTTCAGAAAATTTAGCGTTCGACATGATTGTTTCCCTTCCGTGAACGGGAAAATCGCATTTCCAATAGGGCATCATGCCTAAACATTTATCAAGATATCCAAGAGATTTAAAACAAATTGATCCACTGGTTCGTGAAAATGTTCGAAATTGGCTAATTTCTTGCTGGCAGACCAGTTTAACTCGTGTTATTGCCTATTTACTTTTATAGCTTCTTAAATTCCTCGAACGCATCGGACATATTTGAAAATTTAATTGAAATAATAATGTCTTGTGGTAGGGCTCTAGAAACTTGGGGAACCTTGGAGAAAGTTCTCTCAATCAATTATGAAAATATGAAAAAACTGTCCTTTTCTGGCACATTTCCCGTGAGGATTTCCAGATTACTCACGTTTAAGTCCTCTTTATCGTCTTATCTGCCTGTATCTCTACATGGCGATTTATTCAGGAAAAATGCAACCCGCTCAGTGCTAGAGAGCCTCGCTCGCAGCAAAACCTTAGGGAAAACCTGGAATCTGGAATCTAAGATGAAAACAATAATAGATGAAGGTCTAAGTTTCCAGCCTTCAGTAGAGAAGACATCCGCTACCGTTCTGCATCAACAGCTTCTGGACTTAGGGCCAACCATGTTGGGGACCCCTGTAGCAGTCATTAAAACTTTAAGGTGGGGTTTCTAATGATTAAGCAATCTTCCGTAAGAACATTTACGCAAAGCTTCCATCTGAAAAGCTTCCATAAATGGACCCGAGCTCTTCTTCTCACCTTTTGCGTGATTCTCGTTGCATCTCCTTCGCAGACAACAGCACGAGTGAGCAGAAAACCTACTCCTACACCAACTCCAGCTCCTGCACCAGCTCCTGCTCCGACACCTGCTCCAACTACGACGACCAGTTATGATTTGCAACTCAGTACTTCTTCCAACCGCGCTAATTCGGGAATTCTATTAGGGAAGAGTGTTTCAGGCAATATTTATGTATTTAGTAGCCCGGAGAACGGGGTGACTCAGGTACAGTTTTTTCTAGACAATCTCAATATGACTGGAACACCCAGTCATATTGAAAATAGTGCTCCCTATGACTTCTCTGGAGGAAGTGCTACGGTGGCCAATCCTTTCAATACAAACACTTTAGCTACCGGCTCACACACCATCACCGCCAAAATTATTCTCAGTGATGGGACGACGGAGGTAGTTAGCTCAGCGTTTACTATTGCGAGCAATACAACTCCGACTCCAACTCCGACTCCAACTCCAACTCCGACTCCAACTCCTTCCGCGACAACATCTGTCTTTCCGTTAGAGGTAATGGGTGTGGGTCCATCCTATGGAAAAACAATCACTGTTAATGTTCCTTCTAGTCTGATTTCCCAAATTAAGGGCATCAAGCTAAGGACAAACAATTTAGCTTCTGAAGCTCAGGGGAAAATCCAGATTGGAGCAAACGCCTCCTTTATTGATTTAACCAACACAAGCGCTAAAGTGCTTGGCAATGGAAAAGTTTATGGGGGTATTGGGGGTGCATTCTCAACGGTTGAAATGATTCTGCCAATATCATCAGGTCGTGTAGTAGCAGGAGACAACCAGATCGCCTTCCAGCAGAATCAGATCAATAATGGTGCCATTGGTTACAGAGTACTGAACGTTGATTTTGTTGATGCAAACAACAACAAGATTACAATCCCTGGATACAGTCCGCAGATTGAAGACCCTTCAAAATGGACTGCGCCATCAGGATATACAGATCAAGCATCTATCGCTGCCGGAAAGGCTTTGTTTGAGAAGCAGAATAGCTTAAAAGACCCTACTTTTGCTTCATTCGCTGCTCCGAGATCGATCAAGGCTTCTTGTGTGGACTG
>Ga0208588_1000193_pt1 | contig 19866 bp, 20 predicted proteins | sample NGESurshal092012_8_FD_184483 | JGI IMG/M metagenome (GOLD analysis project Ga0208588, IMG submission 184483) | Arctic peat soil microbial communities from Barrow, Alaska - NGEE Surface sample 415-3 shallow-092012 (SPAdes) | ecosystem: Environmental > Terrestrial > Soil > Wetlands > Peat ...
CCAATGATATCTGGCCCCCAATAGCGGTCCGGGAATTCTGGGCTAAAAGCCATCAAGATATCGCCTTCCTGAACCGCCAGGGGATTTTCACCCAGTGCTAACTCCACGCCTTCGGCACTCCCTTCCTGCGGTTCGTAATCCCAGAAAGCCCCTGCTACAGAACCATCCCGCTTGGTGAGGACAACCCTGACCTTCAAATCCGTGGTGTTGCCTACGCGCAGAGGACCTTTACGGCCTGTTGTAGTCGAAGGGGGCACATTCTTGGCAGGGTTGGCGGTGGCCGGAGAAGCAGTAACGGATTCACCCCCCCTATGCACCGTCAATGTCCAGATCTTTTTCTTGCTGTCCCATACCAGAGGAATATTGGTGCGCCCCGTGATGTAAGGTCCCCAGAAATTGCGTGAGCCATCCATGGCAATCACCGCCACCACATCCCCAAGAGAGAGCAACAAAGGTTTCTCGTCTACTTTCAGACGCATATCTTTGCCCTGGCCCTCCCTAGAGGAAAAATTCCAATAGTTTCTTTGGGTTGCTCCATCCTTACGGGTCAAGATTACCTGGATAGGGGTGCCACTCTGGTTAAAGACCTGAATTTCCCCCGCTGATTGCGTGTCTTGGGTTGCAGATGCAGGCGCAGCAGCTACTGAACGTATGGTTTGCGCCACAGACAGAACCGAACTCACTCTTATCTTTTTAGGAGGCAACGGGGAAGCGCTCACTGCGCTCAAAAGAGTTTGACTGACCAGAGCCAACAACACCCATGAAACCTGTTTCACAAAGATTCTTCCCGCTTACGTACGATAGTTTGGATCCGCAAGACACGGCCTGCGATTTCACAGGCTACCCTCAGGGCGTGGGTCTTTACCTCCGTTGGATCTATAATTCCGAGCTTCCAGAGGTCCGTGATATTCCCCGTCTCTTGATCAATACCTAAGTGTGGATTTTGCTCTATTTGTTGTTGCGCCAAAACCTGGGCGATTTTTTCCAGCGGCGCGTAGCCCGCATTACTCAGCATCTGCTCTAAGGGGCGACTTAAGGCCTCTAGGACAGATTGGATGCCGAATCGTTCCAAGGTTTGGGTTTGCTCCAAAAGTTCTTGCACGGCAGGACGACACGCCACTTCCGCTGCTCCTCCTCCCGCCACAATACCCATGCGCAATGCCGCCTGTACTGCTCCACAACTATCGGTAGTTACCCGCACATTTTCCGCGAGGACTTCATCGGAGATAGCTCCAACCTGGAGGGTAACCGTGGGCTCTCCAGCCCCTTCGGTAAAGAGGAGGCGGGCCTGTTCTCCCGAATAACGAGCTTGGGCTTTGCCTAAAGGCAGGTTTTTTGAGGCCAGTGCCGTACGGGTGATCGGGGTAGCTCCTGTGAATCGACAAATCCGCTGCCAATCGCGTCGACTGACCCGTTCAAAGGCCAGAACGCCCAACTGGTTCAAAACGTCTAAGGCCACAGGGTCAATACTTTTCTCCGCTAAGAGGACTACAATTCCTCTGCCGGAGAGGTTCTGCAGAGCTTCTCGGAAACGGTTTTGGGCTGCCAAGTACTGATTAAATCCACTTTCTGTACCCAAAGCCTGAGGGTCTAGACTTTCAGGCTCTAGAGCATCGGCTATCACCAAAACTCCACCCGCTTTTTCCCAAGACATCAAGGGAGGATTGAGGGCCGGCTTACTCAAGACCGTTCCTGGCACAAGCTGACTGGCTTGCCCTAAACGGGGGGCAATCACGCTACTCAGCCGAAACTCAGGGTCTTTTAGTTTTTCAGGCCCCAGCGTGCGCACGCCTTCTACTACCAATTGAGCCAGGGTTTCATCCCCACGGGCTGCAATAAGCGCTGTTTGCAGCAGAAGAGAACTATCGAATGGTACCGGTTGAGCCATCTCTTCAAGGGCATGAACCGCGACCGCGACAGCTTTGGACATTCCAGAAAGAATCGGATTGACCGGGACTCCTTTTTGTAAGGCCAGGAGAGCTGACTCCAGTAGAGCCCCAGCCATGACGGTTGCCGTGGTAGTCCCATCTCCGACCGCTGTTTCTTGAGCTTCAATGGCTTGAATAACCAAGCGGGCACAGGGGTGTTGGGCGTCCAGCTGTCTTAAAATTTCAATTCCATCATTGGTCAGAATGATTCGGCCTAAATCATCTACCAGCAAGACATCCAAGCCCTTAGGACCGAGCGTTCCAGCCACGGTTTCCACAATGACTTGCACCGCTGCAATATTGGTGCGGACTACACGCAAGCGTTCTTCAGAAGGGACATGAGACATAAGTAATTATGGTCCTGCGTTCCTTAGTGTACTGGGATTCTTTAGTTCTCCCTAAATGAAAAGCACCCTGCCCGGTACAATTGAGCCTGCACAAATTCTACTGAGTAGACCGATGACTGAACTTGGGATTATGGGGGGCACCCGCGACTTTCTGCCCCAAGAGATGAATCGTCGGGAGTATGTCATCGACCGGATGAAGCAGGTATTCCGCAAGTACGGATTCGAGCCACTGGAAACACCTTCTATTGAACGCTGGGATACCCTGGCGGGGAAATATGGTGAAGAAGGGGAAAAACTGATTTATCACGTAATCAGCAGCGGGAAGTTGAGACAAGGCATGGACGAGCCTAATTTCCTGGCGAATTATCTGAGTGATGCCGAGTCCCGCCTCGCGTTGCGCTACGACCTTACCGTTCCTCTCTCTCGAGTGATGGGGATGTATGGCGACCAAACCTATCCGGATCCCACAGACCCCAAGGGCAAACGTCAGCTCCGCAAACTGTCCCGCCCCTTCAAGCGCTATCAAATTCAACCCGTATGGCGCGGCGATAGACCAGGAGCAGGGCGCTATCGGGAGTTCTTCCAGTGCGATGTGGATGTGATTGGATCAGAGAGCTTGCTGGTAGAAGCCGAACTGGTGGCCATTGGCTCTGAAATTCTGAGCAGTCTTGGCTTTCCCTCTTTTACGATTCGGATGAATCACCGCAAGTTGCTAACTGGGTTAATTCAATGGTCCGGCATTCCTAAACATCAGGAAGCAGTAGCGCTGACGGCGGTGGATAAGTTGGACAAGGCTACGCCAGAAGAAGTCCAGCAGGAATTACTGGCCAAAAACTGCGCTAAAGATGCCGTTGAAAAGCTTTTTAAGGTGATTGGGTTAGAGGGCAATTCCAGAGAAGTTTTAGCTCAAGCTCAAGAACTCCTTGCCCAATCTCCCTTAGCCCTAGCAGGGATTCAGGATCTAGAGAAAGTACTGGGCCATCTGAAAGACTATGAAATCCCAGAGCAGAACTATAAAGTGGACCTTACTTTAGCCCGCGGTTTGGACTACTACACGGGGACCATTTTTGAGACGGTGACGCCTGCCAAAGTAGGCAGTATTGGCGGGGGTGGACGCTATGACCGCCTCATTCACGACTTGTCCAATGGCAAAATTGACCTGCCTGCGGTGGGCACTTCTTTTGGTCTAGACCGCTTACTGACAGCCTTGGAGATGCTCGACCTCTTGCAAACAGTGCCTCCGATTTCCGAAGTGCTGGTAACCCGCTTCACCGATCCAGGAGCGGCTACGCTAGGTTTGAGCTTGGCCAAAGAATTGCGTAATGAAGGAATCCATACTGAAATTTTCTATGGTGATGAACCCTTTAGCCCTAACGAAATGCGCAAGCAACTGGGCTATGCCAATGAGAAGAAAATTACCTATGTTCTGATTCTCGGTCCTGGAGAAATAGAAAGTGGCGTTGTGGCCCTACGGAATATGAATGACCGCTCTCAACAGATGGTTCCGCTAGACGAGATTGTGCCGTTGTTGAAGCAAATGTGTCGTAAGTAATGCAGCCTAAATCTGAGGCCGACCATCACTGGGCGAATGATTCCATATTGACGGATATATAAAATATATATATTTTATATATAGGGGTAAGGTCTGGGGGCAACGAAATTTGAACAAGAAAACACTCATTTCATTAAACTTGTCGTCATCCGAATTGGATCTGCTGACAGAACTCAGCGAAAAAAAGGAAATGAGTAAGTCTGCCATTTTGCGGCAGGCTCTGAGGATGATGGCAGTTCTTGAACAGCGCATCGAGCGAGGGGAAAAGTTCTACGTCGAGTCTTTAGATAAAGAAAAATCTGAAGTTTTACTCTTCTAGCTTTTGCTAGATAGAAAGGATCTGTCTTGAAAGCAAGTGTGAAAATTTTTCGTGTCCAGGATCAACAGCCTGTTAATGCAGACTTGCTTCCCATATCGGACAAACACCTGGCTGATTTCGAGACCTACTGGAGGCCAAGATTACAAGCTTCTAATGAGCAAGACCGCCACTGGGAGTGGAAAAAGAAGGCGTCAGTACTGAGGGCACCCAACTATGAACTATATGCATTAGAGTGTGACAGCATTACTCAAGGATTGATGATCCTAGAAATTGATTGCCATCGTTCTCGCTTGAAGGAAGGGAAAAGTCTAGTCTATTTAGACTTCCTTGCTGTAGCCCCTTGGAATCGACCTCCTCTACAACAGCCACCAATGTATAAGGCTGTTGGTTCTGCTCTACTCACCTTTGCTATAGGAAGGAGCATAGACTTGGAGTATAAGGGAAGACTGGGTCTACATTCATTACCTAAGGCCACAGGATTCTACGAAAAGTTGAAGATGATAAACTTCGGGCCAGATGCTTCTAAACAGGACTTAAATTACTTGGAACTTTCTGAGCAAGAAGCCTTCAAGATTGTAAACAAAATGGTCATAACCTAAATGGAGGGGAATATGCGTTTTAATGAAAGCTGGATGAACTGGGCACTCCAGATCGAGGAAGATTTAGATTCCGACATCTCTGCTGGATTAGATATTGGAGAACATTTAGGCGAATACTTAACTGAGCTAGCCGAGAGTCAAAATTGCCTCAGTAGAGAAAAATTGATGACAGTTTTACAGGAAGAGCTAGGGAGTGTTCTTTCACAAGATGATCTTGAATCGATCGCCTCTGCCACTCAAAGCTTAGTAAGAAAACGTATCCATGAAAAGTCTCAATCTTCTGCAATTGCTTAAGGAGTTGGCAGATGTCATCAGAGTCAAATAATGTTATTCCACTGAGTCAGGCACGCCTCAATCGTGAAAATAATGACATGATTGAGGTGTCTGAAGACAAACTCAGGAATATACTCGCTGAAGTTGTTGACGAACGCTTAACTAATAAACTTACTCATCTAGAGAGTAGCATTAACAAGGTTATAGGGCAGTTTGAGTCATTAGCCAATGGAGAAACAGAGGATGCCGCACTCAAAGTGACTACTGAACTTGATGATCCCGATATTGCACTTTCCAAAATTAGTCTTTCTAAAGAAGAGTACTACCCTTACGCATGCGCCCAACTAGCTGAAAAATTGAGTGTGCGTTCTCATGACGTACTAACAATGATAAAGCTCTTTAAGTTACGCGATAACCATCGCTATCACATCTGCATCAGCACAGGCAAGAAAGGGACAATACACAAATGGTCAGAAACAACTTATAAGAGACTGCGTGAAGCTTTAGCTTCAGGCGAGTATCCAAAGCGTGAACGAGTTCAGTGGTGACTTTGGCCTAACCCTTTACGCTGCAATGAGATTGTGCCGTTGCTAAAGCAGCTATGTCGCAAGTAGGGCAACCGGAAAAAACATAGATAGCTTCAGGCACAACCCTCTTCTGACAAGCGTTTCTGATCGGCTTATGTTTGCAAGTGCGTCTCGTATGCTATGCTTTCTCCGCTTTGTTCATTGAACTGGCAGACGCTGTATGAAATTTGATATGGACGATTTACGTATTAACTGGACCGAGGTAGTAACCTCTCCAGCCTCACTGCTTGAAGAATTGCCACTCACCGAGGAGGCCGCTTGGACCGTCCAATCGACGCGGAAGGGCATCAAAAGCGTCCTGGAGGGTGAAGATGATCGCCTGATGGTAGTCGTCGGACCCTGCTCAATTCACGATCCTAAGGCAGCTCGCGAGTATGCTCAACGGCTCAAAAAAGTTCGTGAGCGCTTAGCGAATGATTTGCTGATTATTATGCGGGTGTACTTTGAGAAACCCCGCACCACGGTCGGATGGAAGGGTCTACTCAACGATCCCTATCTAGACAGCAGCTTCAAGATCAACGACGGGCTACGCATCGGTCGTCAGCTTTTACGAGATCTGGCCGAGATGGGGGTTCCTGCCGGTACCGAATTTCTAGATCTGATGACTCCGCAGTACTATACCGATTTGGTCAGCTGGGGGGCGATTGGGGCCCGCACCACCGAAAGCCAAGTGCACCGCGAACTAGCCTCTGGTCTTTCCTGCCCGATTGGTTTTAAAAATGGTACTTCTGGCAACCTGCAAATTGCCATCGAAGCGATTGTCTCGGCATCCCACCCCCATTGCTTCCTAGGCCACACCAAACAGGGTCAGTCTGCCATTTTTACCACTAGAGGCAATCCCGACTGCCATATCATCCTTCGAGGCGGTCGGGGAACGACCAACTACGATGCTGAACACGTTCAGAAGGTCAGTGAACAGATGGAGAAAGCGGGCCTGAAAGCGCGTGTAATGATTGACTGTAGCCATGCCAACAGTCATAAAGACTACGCCCAACAGCCAGTAGTTTGCCGCAATGTAGCAACGCAGCTAGCGAGTGGAGACCGTCGAATTCAGGGAATTATGATCGAAAGCCACTTATTGGCCGGTCGCCAGGATATTCATCCTGGACAACCCCTGCAATATGGCCAAAGTATCACCGACAGCTGCATTGCCTGGGAAGAAACCGAAGGCTTACTGGAAGAATTGGCGGAGGCTGTGCGCTCTCGGCGAACCTTGAAAGGATAGCCGGGCCAAAAGCCGCAGCCTTGAGAGAGAATAGGAAGCGTTCACCACGACATGTCATGAAAGACCAACTAAATCAGCTCCACCAAGAAGCCCGTCTTGCCATTACCGAAGCTCCCGACTTGGAAGCTCTAGAAGCTCTGCGTATCGAATATATGGGAAAAAAGGGGAAGCTCTCGGCGATTTTGGGGGGAATGGGTAAGCTTTCCGTTGAAGAGCGCCCTGTGATTGGTGCTTTAGCCAATCAGATTAAAAACGAATTTGAAGAGCAGCTACAGGGACGCAAAGCCGCCCTCGAAGAAGCCAAATTGAGTGTGCAACTGGCCGCAGAAGCTATAGATGTCACCATGCCGGGCGTCTATATTCCCCAGGGCCGTGTCCATCCCATTCTTGGGACCATTGACCGCATCAACGATATCTTTGTGGGCTTAGGCTACTCGCCGGCCACCGGACCGGAAGTGGAAACGGAATATTACAACTTTGAAGCCTTGAATACCCCAGCAGACCATCCAGCCAGGGATATGCAGGATACCTTGTACCTGCCCAATGGTCAGTTACTACGCACCCACACCTCTTCCATTCAGATCCGTTATATGGAAGAGAATGAACCCCCATTCCGCATGATCTGCTCTGGGCGAGTATTCCGCAGAGATGCGGTGGATGCTAGCCACTATCCGATCTTCCACCAACTAGAAGTATTGGCGGTGGATGAAGACATTACGTTCACAGACCTCAAAGGAACGCTCACTGTTTTTCTGGAAGAGTTACTGGGAGAGCGTCCTGTCCGTTTCCGCCCCAGCTTTTTTCCCTTCACCGAGCCCTCCATGGAAGTAGATATCTGGTGGGAATCTAAATCTGGGGGTCGCTGGTTGGAGGTCCTGGGCGCAGGGATGGTCGATCCAAATGTCTTCAAATCAGTTGGTTATGACCCAGAAAAAGTCCAAGGCTTTGCCGCAGGACTAGGCATCGAACGATTAGCCATGTTGCTCTACGGCATCGACGATATAAGGCTTTTGTACAATAGTGACCAGCGTTTCTTGAAGCAGTTTTAGATCTAGAAGCTAACGGTACTTTATACAACAGTAGTAAACCCGTAAACTTTATTGCGTGTGCTAGTATCTCATGGCAAGTACTATGTTGTATGCTAACTATCTATCCATATGTAGCGTAGTAAAGTACCTAATAAGGTCTATTTCGGAAAATAACCGACTACATCTGCCGACCTATAATGAGGGTAGGGTTGCTCCCTCAGTAAAGATTAGGGGGCAGGTGAGTGTAGACCTAAATGGTGCTCAGACAATGAGGGGAAGCTCGAAGGGCAGACCTGGCCTACAGCGCGCGTATACCAACACCATCAGTTCTCAGGAGGACATCATGCGTCGTTTCTTAGCTTTTTCTCTTTCCCTTTCCATGGCTTTGACTCCTATACTGTCTGTGCGTGCAGCAGACTATCCGGTCTTAGAGCCAGATATCAATGCACCCCAGGCCAACAATCGGCGCTTCAGTGTGGGGGTGGTGCGTTTGGAACAAGGAACCGCAGTTCCTGTAGCAGCCCCAGCCAACGCAGCTCAGTACTTAGACCCTGGTAAAGATGCCAATGCCAGTTTGGTGATTTCTCAGGACGTCCTGGACAACCGTGGCAACATTGTTCTTCCCAAAGGCTCTGAAGTGCGCGGACGGTTTGCCCCTGTCCCTGGAGGCCTAAAATTTCTGGCAGATGGGGTTTTAATTAACGGACAGTACCTCTCCTTACGTGCCAGTTCTGACATGATCCCCGATGAAAAGGATCCCAGAGAATATTCAGGCGGAGCGATTGCTGGAGATGCCGGTATCGGTGCGGCCGGTGGGGCCCTGTTAAGTGCGATCGCCGGTGGAGTCACCTGGGGGGCAGTCCTTGGCGGGGCCGCCGCTGGCGTCCTTGTGGGAAACGTAACCGCTCCTAGAGTCGTAGTAGTGCGGCCTGACCGTTCTATCAATCTGAGCTTAGATGCTCCGGTTGTTATCCGTCGTTAGTCGTTAAGTGCTGTAGATGCCCGTATCAGATGGCGAACAGATATACTCAGCCCTGAAAAGCGCATAATTAGTGTATGCAGCTAGGGCAAGGCTCAGAGAAGCAAGAAAAACGATGGTCAGGGGGCGGTCTGAGGGCCATCACGCTCCTGGGGATTGGGGCTGCTTTGCTGAGTGCCCTGGTTATTCGATTGGTGTTCTTGCAGCTAGTTGAGGGTGGAGAACGGCGAGAGCAGGCCGAAAATAATCGTATTCGCCTCTTACCTAAGGCCCCAGAACGGGGTGAACTTCTGGACCGCTACGGTAAGGTTTTGGTCAGTAGTCAATTAGCCTACTCTTTGTTCCTAGACCCCCTCCAAGTGCGCCCCAGAAAATGGCCAGCGGTTTTGGAACGTCTAGTCCCCTACACGGGCATGTCCTCCGAAGAGATGTATCGCAAGCTGCGCATTGCCGGATTCCGTTCTCCTTACCCCGTCCGTCTACTCCAAGGTCTAGACCCAGCCTTTGTGATCCGAATGAAGGAACATGAGGCCGATTTGCCAGGAGTGCGGGTCGATGCAGAACTCAGCCGTTTCTATCCCCATGGCAAGCTAGCCTCCCAAGTCCTGGGCTACACCGGAGAAATTTCAGAAAAAGAACTGGATCGACGGAAGGACCAAGGCTACAAACTTGGGGATATTGTCGGCAAGATGGGGGCTGAACAGTTATTTGAATCTCAGCTGCACGGACAATGGGGTGGCCAACAGGTAGAAGTAGATGCCTCGGGCCAGGTCAAGCGCGTCTTAGGGACGATTAAATCGCAGAAGGGTGGAGAGGTGAGCCTTTCCCTAGACCTAGACATGCAAAAAGCAGCCGAAGCTGGACTAGAAGGTCGGATGGGAGCAGTGGTAGTCTTAGATCCAAGAACAGGCGAAGTCTTGGTCATGGCTTCTAACCCCGGCTTTAACCCCAATATGTTTTCCCACAAAATCAAGAAGAAAGAATGGCAAGAGTTTCAGCAGCTAGACCATCCTTTCCTAAACCGTGGCGTGCGCCCTTACCCGCCGGCCAGTACCTATAAGATCATCATGACCACTGCCGCCTTGGAGTCAGGACTATTCACCCCAAAATCCGTACTCCATACTTTTGGTAGTCTGCAGGTGGGAAGCCGACGTTTTGGAGAACATAATCATAGAGGCTTTGGCACTATTGGCTTTCCTCGAGCGCTGGCCGTAAGTGCCGATACCTTCTTCTATCAAGTAGGATTGCGCCTTGGTCCAGAGCGTATAGGGGCGATGGCCCGTAAGTTTGGCTACGGAGAAAGAACTAGCCTAAACTTGCAATCCGAATCAGCGGGGCTAGTCCCCAGTGAAGCCTGGAAGCTCAAGACGTACAAGCAAAAATGGTACCCAGGGGATACAGCCAATATGTCCATTGGACAAGGCTTTAACCTGTCTACCCCGCTCCAGAATGCTGTCATGGTCTCTGTCATTGCCAACGGAGGTTACCGCGTTGAACCTCACTTGTTGAAGGGAGAACCTCCGGTTAAAACCAGCCTCAGCCTCAAGCCAGAAACCTTAGCGGTGGTTCAGAATGGCCTTAGACAAGTAGTTGCCAGTGGTACGGCCCGTGGTGCTTTGGGTACTACTAGCTTTGCCGGGAAAACAGGAACGGCTGAAGACTTCCACTCCCACCGCACCCATGCAGTCTTTGTAGGCTATGCACCCTACAACAAACCAGAGATAGCCGTCTCTGTTTTTGTAGAAGGGGGAGGGCACGGAGGAAGCGATGCAGCCCCTGTTGCCAAGAAGATCTACGAAGTATTTATGAGTCGGAAGAAGGGAATGCAAGTAGGGCAACCACCCGCAAAGACTCCTAAAAAAGTTGCGCGCTAGCTAAATTATTTCGCAGATGCCTATTTTAGGAGTGATTTAATGCGTTGGCAGACGGAGGAATATCCTACGGGCTACGCAATCTTGGTAATGTAAATCAACCTTTATATAAATATTTGGGATCGTTTTGTAAGAAAAAAAAGAAAACAGTACCTAACTTTGAAAAGAGCGTGTAAAATATGGCATTGAAGCTCAGTTTTATCAGGGTTCCTCTCTGAAAAGGTTTTTCGGCTTCCATTGCTAACAGATACCCTATCTGTCACGAAGGAAAACGCCCGCCATGTCTGCAACAATTCTTACTCCCAAAGGCGTGCACATCGCGCCCACAGCCAGTTTGAAGCCTCAAGCGGTGCAAATTGGTTCATTTAGCAGACAGCAAGAACAGCCCAGAGAAAACCCCTTAATCTGAATTTCGCATAACCCCTGTGAGGAGATTTTATGAATAAAGGTGAATTGGTTGATGCTGTAGCAAAGCGGACGAGCCACACAAAGAAAGACGTCGATGCGATCATCACGGCTGCTCTGGAAACTATCGTCGATGCCGTGTCTGAAGACGACAAAGTGACCTTAGTGGGCTTTGGTTCATTTGAGCGCCGTGAACGCAAAGAGCGTGAGGGCCGCAACCCTCAGTCTGGCAAGAAAATGACCATTCCTGCGACGGTAGTACCCGCTTTCTCTGCTGGTAAATCCTTCAAGGAGAAAGTAGACGCTCAAAAGGCGAAAAAGTAAATCTGTAAAGTATCTGAAAAGCCCCCTGCGATGCAGGGGGCTTTTTTATCATACGGGCGAGACGCGATATATCGCGTCTACGCTCTTAGGACATGGGATGAAACAGAGGATAGTTGGTCAGAATGTTAGCCCACATGAGGGCTGCAAGACTGATGGCGATGAATAACAATCCACCAATGGGCGCGGGAATACGCATAGCTACAGACTCCAGATTAGGGTTTGACAGTGTCGTTTCGGATAGAGCCCGAAATCAGTTGAGGAATAGCCTGGAGAGGCCACAGCAGTCCAGCAAGAAGAGACTGTAGAGCCATGGGAATATCAATCAGAATTTCCAGATTGGCATCTCCTTTGGCCTTGCCTAGATAATCCCGTCCAGCCCAGCCCAGTGCTCCAGCGACATAGAGAAACAAGAGGCTAGGAATAATGAAATCGCCGAGGTGATCTAGCCGACCGTCCGCAATCAATCGGGGATTCCCATCTTCAGCGCCACAGAGTACACCGGGCTTTTCATAACGAGCAAACTTGTCCTGTACCGAAGCTTTCTTGGCTTGCCACTCTTGCTTCAGCGATTGACTACCTGTGATACCAGGAATAATCGTGAAGGTGGGAACGACGGCAATAGTTGCTTTGGCTATCTGCTCATCCACCGCTTGCAGTGCATCCCTCTTCTTATCTTGAAAAGCGGGGACATCCTTACAAGGAGCCGCAGAACCCAAAGTTGGTTTGACTGCTGCTTCTTCAGGGGGGGCTGCTGCTGCTGCGCCTGCTCCTTGTGCCTGTACATCAGAAGATTTGATAACGTTGGTGTGAACCTCTTCTGCAGGGGCGTTTGCTACTGGTGCCTTCTCAGCCCCTCCGATGGAGGCTCCCGCTGCTTTGGTATACCCACAGGTCAGCTTGAAGAGTTGTTGAGCGCGGCTGAGGGTTAAGACCACGTTGGCCCCATCGGTGCTCTTAGGGGTAATGGAAACCACGTCAGTTATTTCAAATCCTTTCGACTTTGCTACATTGATGCAAGCTTCTTTAGCTGTATTGGCTAGTTCTTTAGGAACACTCTGGGCATAGGAGGCCGTAGTCGCCATCAGGCAGAGTGTACTGGTAGCTGTCAGGGCCGCTAGCCAACGATTTGAGGTTTTGGTCATGTTTTCTTCCTTTACCGGCAATAAAACAGAAAGGACATAGGGCACTGTGTACGTTAGGGCGCAGATCCAACCCCTTCTAGGAGTGCATCTTACCTTCTGTGGCTAAGGCATTAACAGAGGAAACCGTAAAGATATGTGAATGTATTTTCTCTTCCCGTTTATCAGAGCCTATTTCGACGCTCAGGAATATTGCTCTCTCCGGCTCTCCACACCCTATTTGGACTTACGCGAAGATGGCTCCCAGCCCCAGAGGGCGGAGATTAAATCGAATAATCCGCTACGAAAGACTTAGCATCTTTAGTGCGCACAAAGACTTGCTGCCCGACTTGTGGGCTCAAGCGGTCAAACTCTTCTCGGTTGAGATGGGCTGTGATCGTATGGTCGTAGCCAGCGGTTAACTCTATCTGGACTTCCCAGCCTAAATGCGTAATACGACGGATCGTAAATCCGCTGGCCCCTTCCTGTGGAGTCGCCAGTAGCTCTATGTCATGGGGCCGGATAAATAAATCTTGCCCAAAGGAATTCATCGATTTCACCAAAGGGGAATCGGAAGGAACGACATTCACCGGGCCGATAAAACCCATGACAAAAGGAGTTTTCGGATGGTCATAAATTTCCTGGGCAGAGCCAATTTGCTCAATTTTGCCCTTATTCATGACGACAATTTTGTCGGCGACTTCTAGGGCTTCCTCTTGGTCATGGGTAACAAATACAGAAGTCACATGCATTTCATCATGCAGACGGCGCAGCCATGCCCTGAGATCTTTACGCACTTTGGCATCAAGCGCTCCAAAGGGTTCATCTAATAGAAGGACGTTCGGTTCTACGGCCAAAGCACGGGCTAAGGCGACCCGTTGGCGTTGGCCTCCAGAAAGTTGGTTGGGATAGCGTTTAGCCAGTCCTGCTAATTGAATCAGCTCCAAAAGTTCATCTACCCGTTTTTTGATCGTAGTTTGATTTGCCTTGCGGAGTTTCAGGCCAAAGCCAATATTTTCTGCGACGGTCAAATGCTTAAACAGGGCGTAATGCTGAAAGACAAAGCCGATATTCCGTTCTTGTATGGTGCGGGTCGTGGCATCTTCGCCGGTGAGCAGAATTTTGCCGGAATCGGGAGATTCTAGCCCAGCAATCAGACGGAGCAGGGTAGACTTTCCCGAACCGCTAGGACCGAGGAGAGCGACTAAAGAACCCGCTTCTACTTCTAGCGAAACGTGGTCGACGGCTTGAAAACTGCCGAACTGTTTACTGACATCTTGGACTGTGATTCCCATTGCTCTAGACTCCCTCTGGCTTTTCTTCTATTTCAGTGGATGGTTCTTTGCTTTGGATGAACTCTATGAATCACCAGAGTAACTACCGCCAAAAGTGTTAAGAGAGAAGCGCCATAGGGCAAACCTTCACTCCAGTTTTTGGCGACCAGGTCTGCTTTCACTAATTTATCGACGGGATCATTGAGCCGACCTGCAAAAGCTATCTGAGATGACTACCGCGCAGAGATACATCTTAATCTTGACCGAGGTAGTGTAGTTTAGTCTCGATGGAGAAGAGATGTCAAGATAGGACTTTTCCCCTAGCCCCTCTCTGACACTAACCCTTAACGGCTCCTGCGGTCAGCCCTTGGACAATTCGCCGTTGGAAAAAAAACACGAGCAGCACAAGCGGTAAGGTGCCGATGACTGTTGCTGCCGCTAGAGGACCATAGGGGATTTCAAAGGCAGAAGCCCCTCCGATTTGAGCAACGGCAACCGGGAGGGTTTTCATCCGTTCTGCACTAATAAAGGTGAGGGCGAAAATAAACTCATTCCAGGAAAAGATAAAAGCCAGAATTCCTGTTGTCACTAAAGCGGGTGTGGTAATCGGAAGCACAATCTGCGTTAAGGTTTGCGTAATGCTATAGCCGTCTACTTTGGCCGCATCTTCCAAATCTTTGGGGAATTGCTGGAAAAAACTACGCATGACTAAAATGGTCAGCGGTAAATTAATCGCTGTGTACGGGATGATCAAAGACAGATAGTTATTACCAAGACCTAGAAACTGAACCAGTTCCAGTAAACCTAGAAAGAGTAATACATAGGGGAATAAAGTCACAATCAAGACTCCGGCTAAGAGGACTTGCCCTCCCCAGAGCTTGAAGCGGGATAAGGCATAGGCAGCGGGAGTGCCCAAGATTAGACAGAGTCCAGTGGAGCAAAATGCAACTACAGCGCTATTGATGATGTAACTCAAAAACGGGCGTTGGTTGAACAATTCTTGGTAGTGACTGGCCGTAAATTGTCGAGGAATATAGACATTAGGGACAGCGGTAATATCGGCATTCACTTTGACCGAAGTGAGCACCTGCCAGAGCACAGGTCCTAAGCTAAAAGCTGCGATTAGTAGGGCCGTTAGCGTCAGCAAAATACTCTTTCTTCTATCTAAACTAGTCATTTTGTTAATTCCTGGCCGAGTACAAATTTCAGATAAAAACTCCCCAGCGCTACTACCGTGGCGAGCCCAAGGAAAGTAACTACCACCAAGGTCGCTCCATAACCAAAGTCTAGGTAGCGCATCACGGTGGAATAGATATAGAGCGATACGGTTTCAGTAGCTCCAGCGGGTCCTCCAGCCGTCAAGACCTGAATCAGATCAAAGGCTCCAAATGCTTGAGCAAAACGGAATAGGAGCGCAATCAAAATTTGAGGCAAGAGCAAAGGCAAGGTGATGTTGCGGAAGCTCTGCCAAGCCGTCGCTCCATCTAAAGCATAGGCTTCATAGAGGTCTTCAGGAATCGATTGTAAGCCTGCCAGAAGCAAGATACTGACAAAAGGTGTGGTCTTCCACACATCCGCTGCAATTACCGAGAGCATGGCCAGCCTCGGCTCTCCCAGCCAATTAACGCCCGTCTTGATCAGCCCCAAGCGCAGGAGGATGTCATTCCAAACTCCATACTGGTCATTGAAAATCCAGGCCCAGACCAGACCCATCAAGGCCGTCGGTAAGGCCCAAGGCAAAATGGCAATGGCCCGTAGGGCTCCTCTTCCTCGAAATGATTGGTTCAAGACCAGCGCAATTCCTAAGCCGAGTAGAAATTCCAGAGTCACAGAAGCCACTGTGAAAACTCCTGTGTTCGCCAAACTCTGCCAAAAGTGACCATCGATCAGCATGCGTGCATAGTTTTCTAGTCCAGAAAACTGTGGTTTTAGCCCCGTCCCTAAATTCTTAGTGAAAAAACTCAGCCAGAAAGCCCGCCCAATCGGATAGGCAAAAACCAGCACCAGTAAAGCCACGGAGGGAAATACGAAAAGCCAGCCTATGCGTTGCTCTGCCGTGATCTTCATCATCCATAACCTCATCACTATATCTCTGGAACTCGAAGAAGCTTGGTGCTCCCCAGAGCAGGCTTAAAGTATAGTCCCTAAGGAAAATTGTCACTTTGCTAGCGAGCAGAGATGTTCGGAGTCACCTGCTCGGGTAATCTTGATATACCAGCTCTGATTACACGCTATAAATTTGCTGTCCAAACAGCACCCCCTGACTGCATCGCTCCCAGTGGAGAAAAGAATGAACTCCCAACTCGTTGAATCCATCGTTCAAGTAGTCTTATCGCTTTCTCAAGAAGAACGCACCCTCCTTGAGGAAAGGCTATTTTTCAGCCCTGCAGAGCCATCAACTAGGGAACTCATGCAACTTGCTCAAAATAGTACAGCCTTCGACTTTCTTCATAGCGAGCCTGCTATCTATACCCTCGAAGACGGGGAAACCGTCTTATGACTCTGAGCAAGGGAGACGTAGTTCTTGTCCCTTTTCCTTTTACTGATTTGAGCCAAACCAAGTTGCGTCCTGCCATAGTGTTATGGGTAGATGTAGTAGGCAATGACATTACACTCTGTTTTGTTTCCTCTCAAAATATCACCAGTCTTAGCTCAGAAGAATTTTTACTAGATCCTGCTGATTCAGAATTTATAGGAACAGGCTTGAAGATAGCATCCAAAGTTAGAGTGGCGCGAATGGTTACACTTGAACGTCGCTACATCGTTCGACGTATAGGCAAGCTGGCTGAAGAACAAATCCAACAGTTAAATACTTCTTTGATACGAACATTTCAGCTGTGAACTGGTCTAGTGCGATGTTCAGTGTCATTCTGATTTTTTACCTAAAAGACTGCGGGTCTCACGGGCGGCCTGTTCCATCGCTGCCTTAGGACTGAGTTGGTTTGTTATGGCTGCGCTTAAGTAGCGTTGCAGAATATCGGAGGCTTGGGCGTACTGAGGGATGGGAGGGCGCAATACAGCCCGGTCAACCACCGGTAAAAGCGATGGGAAATGAGGATATCTTTTAACCAGCTGAGGATCGGTAAAAAGGGCACGACGACTGGGAATGACTCCTGTATGCAAAACATACTGACGTTGGGATTCAACACTGGTCAGAAATTGAACAGCACGCCATGCCTCTTGGGGATGTCGAGTGGTGGCGGAGATACCTATCCCTAAACCTCCCTGAGAGGCGCCACTTTGTTGTCCTACGGCATGTACCATCGGTTTCAAGCCAATTTTCCCTCGCATAGGAACGTCTGGTTTATTAGCTTCGGCCCAGACATAGGGCCAGCTGCGCAAAAAGACAGCTTCTCCATTTTGGAACAGGCGGCGACTTTCCTCCTCTTGATAGGTGGTCACCCCTGGGGGCGAAATTTTTTGCTTAATCGTGTTTTGCAAGAAAGTCACGGCCTCAATCGCTTCGGGGCGGTCTAGTCCCACTTGATTGGTCTTAGGGTCAATCCAGAATCCGCCATATCCTTCCAGGATTTCTGTGAACATGGCCGCTAAACCTTCATACTGCTTTCCTTGCCAGAGATAACCCCACTTCACTTTGCCCTGTTCCTGGAGCGTCTGAGAAATTTGAACCATCTCCGTAAAGGTTTCGGGAGGCTTCAGACCCGCTTGTTTCAGCAAGTCTGCCCGGTAGTAGAGCAAACCTGCATCAGAACGAAAAGGCACCCGATACAGTTTTCCCTTGTATCGCCCGCCGTCTAAATCTCCAGACAAAAATGCTTTCTGTTCCTGGGGAGGCAACTGCTCGGAAAGGTCCATCAACCAACCGGCTGCAGCAAATTTGGGCACCCAGACAATATCCATGTACACCAGGTCGTAGGGGGAGTCGCCTAATAAGAAAGAAGAGGTATAGAGGTCTTCCACTAGGTTTGTAGCCATCGGCCCTGCGACAGGTTCAAGCCGGAGGTCAGGGTTCTTCGCGGCAAATTGCTTAGCGAAAATGGCCCATTCTTTCGTATCAAAGGCGGGAACCAAAATTTTGATCGTGATCGGCTCTTTGGCAAAAGTTGCTGGAGTAAATATGAGCAGCAACAACCATAAAAGCCCAACCCATTTCGACCTATTCAGAAAGAATCGTGCCCTCACCTGATTTTTCCCAGGCATGATTAGCTCATTGAAAGAATTCCGTCTATTTTAGACCCACCCTATATCCATGCTTGATTCCATGAAAAATATCCTGTTCGGGTTGAGCGGCCTGCTCTGTAAACAGCAAAGAGGGAAATTACGACGTTAGAGGGGGCCGTCCATATCGCCCGAACCCTGCCAAGACTTCAGCATAGGGCGTTTCGTGCAGATGAGCTTTGCCAACAGAACCAAAGAGCGTAAGCTTTTCTGTGATCACCAATTGCATGGCCGCAATCGCTTTGTTTGCGACGTCCAGCAAATCCTTCGGACTTGAGCCGCAGATTTCATCCTTCAAGGTCTGCATGTAGACCTGACGCACTTCTGTATTGACGTTGAACTTGCATATGCCTAACTGGATCGACTGGCCAATCATCCAGCCCGGCAGTCCAGAAGCTCCATGCAACACCAGAGGAATATCGATCAGACGACGAATGCGTTCAAGGCGCTCAAAATCCAGACGGGGTGGGCTTTTGTATTCACCATGGACGTTGCCGATTGTGACAGCAAGGGCATCCACTTTCGTTGCTTGAACAAATTCAACGGCTTGATCGGGGTCTGTCATCTTCGCTTCTTTTTCCGCGATCGTTAGGCCATCTTCAGTACCGCTGATTCTGCCAATTTCAGCTTCCACGACGGCATTGTACTGATGAGCAAGCCCTGTCATTTCCCGAGTGAAGGCCAAATTCTGCTCATAGGGCAAGTGGGAGCCATCCGCCATGATCGAAGTCATCCCTGCCTCCAGCGATTGGTGAATGTCCTTGATCACCGTACTGTGATCGAGGTGAACGGAGATAGGTACAGTCGCAGCTCGTGCAGCTTCCAGACACATGGCCACCAAAGCCGATTGACCAAACTTCAGGGCACTGGGATGAAGCTGCAACATGGCAGGACTGCGCGTGGCTTCTGCCGCATTTACAACGGCTTTCATCCCCTCCAGGTTATAGACATTAAATGCCCCGATCGCATATACATTTCGTCGTGCCGTTTCTAGGAGTTCCTGGGTAGAAGCGCGCATGGTGACCTCTAATTCAAGTAAGGGCGTTTGGTTTAATCTAGCACTCTGGCAGATTACACCTTATATCGCCAAAATCCCAGGTCACCTGATATAAGGAGGTTTCTCATTTCCCCACGTGGCCTGGAATTGTCCTTTAAATATTTTGCCATCCGAGGTTGATAAATTGAAGGTTCCCGACACGGGGACTCCTTGCTTCAGAGTTGCAAAGTAAACAGAGCCAGTTAAAATCTCAGGCAAGGAATCATTAAGGATAGGCTGAAAAATTGCACGTCCAGTTTCCCTAGAATTATTCTCACCTGACAAATTCAGCGTTTCAGGCTGCTGAAATTCAGGGTTTCCCCAAATATTTATCCTGATGAATGGGTTGGGAGCCTGGTAAACCTTCTTCAAGGGTATTAATAACTCGTACGCCGAATCATCCCATGGTGCTACGGAAAAATTAATTACTGCCTTAATCGTGAAACGGTTGTTATGGTGTTCTTCAGACGACTTAACACAACCAGATGCCGCCAGGGCAAAAACACAACCCAATAGTCCAAAATAAAGACACCGCTTTCTCATTTAAAGTGCTCCCCCTTAAAAGTATAAAACCCCATACGGTCGGTGTTATGCGGCGGCTCTGCACTACATCAGCACTAAGATACTTTCCGTTTCGCTACTTTCAAATTGAATTTCTTCGGGTACATTCCTCGCTCCTTGGGGCGTATAAACCCAGGTCCACACAATCTGCAATCCTCCCAAAAATATCAAATAGGACCTATCCTCCCAGAAATCATGAACGGCAGACTATCTGAACCCGCTATTTCCGATACCTCGCTGCTTGCAGCGGGGTTGTTCATT
>Ga0208588_1000199_pt1 | contig 19639 bp, 16 predicted proteins | sample NGESurshal092012_8_FD_184483 | JGI IMG/M metagenome (GOLD analysis project Ga0208588, IMG submission 184483) | Arctic peat soil microbial communities from Barrow, Alaska - NGEE Surface sample 415-3 shallow-092012 (SPAdes) | ecosystem: Environmental > Terrestrial > Soil > Wetlands > Peat ...
CCCGCCCCGAGTCAGGCCCAGCGCCCGCTGTTGCAGACGCCAGGAGCTGTGACCGGGACACTCACACGGTGAGTGCCCCGGTGCGCGTTCAGCTGCAGCCGCTGGTCGAGCCGCAGCCCTCGCAGACGTAGCAGGAGCCGGCCGGGCGCATCTTGATGCCGCAGGTCATGCAGAGCGGCGCATCGGACGACTTGCCGGTGATGACCTCGAGCAGCTCGGCCGAGGAGTGCGCCTCGCGGGGCGCCGGGGCCGAACCCACCGGGGTGGCGTCGGCGGCGGGGACGGGTGACTCCACCGCAGCGGACTGCGACAGCGTCTCGAGCTCCTCCGCCACCGCGGTGACGATCTCCGCAGCGGGTGCCTGCGAGGGAGCGCCGTAGGACTGCGAGACCTGGTCGGCGCGCTCGTCGGCGGTGAAGATGCCGAGCGCGGCGCGCTTCTCATAGGGCAAGTAGTCCAGGGCGAGGCGACGGAAGATGTAGTCCATCATCGACTGCGCCATGCGGATGTCGGCGTCGTCGGTGAGGCCGGCCGGCTCGAAGCGCATGTTGACGAACTTCGAGACGTAGGCCTCGAGGGGAACGCCGTACTGCAGCGCGATCGAGATCGCGATGGAGAAGGCGTCCATCACGCCGGCGAGCGTGGAGCCCTGCTTGCCGAGCTTGAGGAAGACCTCGCCGAGACCGTCGTCGGGGTAGGAGCCGGCGGTCATGTAGCCCTCGGCGCCGCCCACGGAGAACGACACGGTCTGGCTCGGGCGCTTCTTCGGCAGCCGCTTGCGCACCGGGCGGTACTCGATCACCGCGGGAGCGGCAGCCACCGCGGCCACGCCGTTGTCCTGCTTGGTCGACTTGCCGTCGGAGAGCGGCTGGCCGACCTTGCAGTTGTCGCGGTAGATCGCGAGGGCCTTGATGCCCATCTTCCAGGCCTGGAAGTAGATCTCCTCGACCTCCTCGATGGAGGCGTCCTCCGGCATGTTCACCGTCTTGGAGATCGCACCCGAGAGGAACGGCTGCGCCGCGGCCATCATCCGCACGTGGCCCATGGGCGTGATCGAGCGCTCGCCCATCGCGCAGTCGAAGATCGGGTAGTGCTCGGTCTTGAGACCGGGCGCGTCGATCACGTGGCCCTTGTCGGCGATGTACTCGACGATCGCCTCCACCGTCTCCTCGGTGTAGCCGAGCTTGCGCAGCGCCCGCGGGATCGTCTGGTTCACGATCTGCATCGAGCCGCCGCCGACGAGCTTCTTGAACTTCACCAGCGAGAAGTCCGGCTCGATGCCGGTGGTGTCGCAGTCCATCATGAAGCCGATGGTGCCGGTGGGCGCGAGAACGCTGGCCTGCGCGTTGCGCCAGCCGTTCTTCGCACCGATCCTGTTGCCGGTCTCCCACGCCGCGTGCGCGAGCTTGAGCACGTCGGAGTCCAGGCTCGTCACCGTGCGCACCGCGTCGGTCGCCGCGGCGTGCTTGCGCATCACGCGCTGGTGGGCCGTGGCGTTGCGGGCGTAGCCCTCGTACGGCCCGACCACTCCGGCGATCTCCGCCGACCGCTTGTACGCCGTGCCCGTCATCAGGCTCGTGATGGCGGCCGCGAGCGCGCGGCCACCGTCGGAGTCATACGGCAGGCCGGTCGCCATGAGCAGCGCGCCGAGGTTGGCGAAGCCGATGCCGAGCTGGCGGTACTTCTGCGTGGTGTCGGCGATGGGCGCGGTCGGGAAGTCGGCGAAGCAGATCGAGATGTCCATCGCGGTGATGATCAGCTCGACGGCCTTGGCGAAGGTGGCGCCGTCGAAGGTGTCGTCGTCCTTGAGGAACTTCAGCAGGTTGAGGCTCGCGAGGTTGCAGCTGGAGTTGTCCAGGCTCATGTACTCCGAGCACGGGTTGCTCGCGGTGATGCGGCCGGTCTCGGGGTTGGTGTGCCAGTCGTTGATGGTGTCGTCGTACTGGATGCCGGGGTCGGCGCACTCCCACGCGGCCTTGCAGACCTTCTCGAACAGCGTCTTCGCGTCGACCGTCTCGATGACCTCGCCGGTCTCACGGGCGCGCAGACCGAAGTCGCGACCCTCCTCGACCGCGCGCATGAACTCGTCGCTCACCCGCACCGAGTTGTTGGCGTTCTGGTACTGGACGCTCGTGATGTCCTTGCCGCCGAGGTCCATGTCGAAGCCGGCGTCGCGCAGGACGCGGATCTTGCGCTCCTCCGCGGCCTTGGTCTCGATGAACTCCTCGATGTCGGGGTGGTCGATGTCCAGGACGACCATCTTCGCCGCGCGACGCGTGGCGCCGCCGCTCTTGATCGTGCCGGCGGACGCATCAGCACCGCGCATGAAGGAGACCGGGCCGCTCGCGGTGCCGCCGGAGGACAGCAGCTCCTTGCTCGAGCGGATGCGGGAGAGGTTGAGGCCGGCGCCGGAGCCGCCCTTGAAGATCAGACCCTCCTCGCGGTACCAGTTGAGGATCGAGTCCATCGTGTCGTCGACGCTGAGGATGAAGCAGGCGCTCACCTGCTGCGGGCTCGACGTGCCGACGTTGAACCACACGGGGCTGTTGAACGAGAACACCTGGTGGAGCAGCATCCAGGTGAGCTCGTGCTCGAAGGTCTCGGCGTCGGCCTCGGTGAGGAAGTAGCCGAAGTCCTTGCCCGCCTTGGTGTAGGTGAGCACCACGCGGTCGATGAGCTGCTTGAGGCTGCGCTCGCGCACCTCGGTGCCCACGGCGCCGCGGAAGTACTTCGTGGTGACGATCGTGGAGGCGTTGACGCTCCAGAAGTCGGGGAACTCCACACCGCGCTGCTCGAAGACGGTCTCGCCGGTCTTCCAGTTCGTCTGCACGACGTCGCGGTGCTCCCACGTGACCTCGTCGTAGGGGTGGGTGCCCGGCGTGGTGTAGATGCGGTCGATCGTGAGACCGGCCACCTGAGGGCCGGCCTTCTTCGCGGCAGTGCTCTTCGCGCTACCCGTCGTCTGCGTCATGCTCGCTCCTCCAGCGGCTGGTCGCACTCCCCCGCGAGAGGTGCGATCCGGTGCAGTAGTTCCAACGTCGGCCGGTCGCGCGGACTTCCGCGGATCGGGTGGTTCTGGGGTGTTTCTCGCCTGGTGGTGCAGTGCTGTCGGGCGGGGGAAGACGCCGGTTCAGGGTTCGTGGGGCTCGGTGCGTGCGGCCCGGGCTTACGTGACGCTGTGCGTCGGCGGGCTGCTCGCGAGCTGGCGTTCAGCACGCAGCAGCGCGATCTCGGACTCGAAGTCCTCGAGGTCGGTGAACGCGCGGTAGACGCTCGCGAAGCGCAGGTAGGCGATCTCGTCGAGGTCGCGCAGCGGGCCGAGGATCGCGAGGCCGACGTCGTGGCTGGCGATCTCGGCGCACCCGCTCGCGCGGACGCCCTCCTCGACCGTCTGGGCCAGCAGCGCGAGGTCGTCCTCGCTCACCGGCCGGCCCTGGCACGCCTTGCGCACGCCGCTCGCGACCTTGTCGCGGGTGAACGGCTCGGTGACGCCGTTGCGCTTGGTGACCGTGATCGTGACGGTCTCCGCGGTGGTGAACCGCTTGCCGCACTCCGGGCACTGGCGCCGGCGGCGGATGGACGTGCCGTCGTCGCTGGCCCGGGAGTCGACGACGCGGGAGTCGGAGTGGCGGCAGAACGGGCAGTGCATGCTCCGGCTCCCTTCGTCGTCGTGGCAGGGTCGTGGTTCGGGCCGGTCACGCGCCGAGCTGCATGACCTGGAATGTCCTGTTTTGTGGTGTTCTGCCGGGTCGCCCTGTGGATGGCCGTGGGGATTGCCTGGGGACAACCTGTGAGGCCCGGACCACAATCTGTGGATGACTTACAGCGGTGTAACTACTAGATGTGGTGAACCGTAGACCCCACCTCCGACAGGCGCAAGGCTCGCAGCCGCGCTTCTTGCGGGGGTGATCTTGGTCGACGCCGCCGACCCCGCGACACGCCTGAGATTGGTGCGATTCCGGCGCTCGACGCGGTGCGGATTCGTCGTACGCCGACCGCAGGAGGTGGCGTGTCCCGGCGTGTCGCACACCCACCTCCTCCCCTGCTGAGACTGATCAACTGGTCGTCTCCCGCGCCGGGGTCACTCCCGCGCCGGGAAGCGACCAGTTGATCAGTCTCAGCGGGGGCTCTATGTGCATCCGGCGCCCCAGCGGCTCTGACGGGTTGGCGCAGGATCGTGCGCAGCTTCTCGGGGGCGGTGCGGCGGAGGTCGCTGAGGTAGATCTCGTGGTGCTTGCCGGACACCTCCAGGCCGTGCTCGGGGATGAACTCGTCGTGCAGGCGCGCGAGCAGACCGGCCTCGTCGTCGAACGAGCCGACGTGCAGCGTCTGGACGCAGCTCCCCTCCGACAGCGTCTCCAGGCGTACGTCGGCGACGCGCAGCGACGGGTCCTTGGCAGGGGCGGCCTCCACGGCCGCCGCGTACATCTCGCGGTCGATCCAGTCCGGGACCATGACCATCAGCGTCCAGTCCCATCGGGACTTGGTGCGCGACGTGGTGAACGAGTCCATGTCGTCGGCCCACCAGAGCCCCTCGAGCGGCATGACGACGTAGTCCCGCCCGAGGTCGCGCTTGCTCGCGAACTTCAGCGCGTAGGCCAGCGGGTAGAGCGAGGCGACGGCGTCGGCGAACTCGGCCGACGTGTTCGGGTCACCGTGCCCGTCGATCATGAGGTACTGCAGATCCGGGACCTCCACGATCCGGAACTGCCCTCGCGTGGCCTGGTAGGAGTCGAGGCTCTTCTTGAAGTCGGCCTTGTCGGTCATCTGACCACCTGAGCTCGGGCGGGGTGCGCCGTCAAGCGCTGCGGCGGCCGAAGGTCGCGCTGATGAGGTCCAGGGCGGCCTGCAGCTCGGGGCTCGGCGCCTCGAGTGCGCGCGCCTCCTCGGCCAGCGCCTCGGCGAGATCCTCGCCCTCGAGCGGCTCGAGGAGGTAGCCGCCGAGGTGGTCGTCAGTGAGCCGATACGTCGTGCGCGGCTCGAGGGTGACGATGAGTCGGCCGTCGTCGCCGGTCGTGGCGATCACGTCGGTCAGCCGATCACGGGGACGATCAGCTGCTGGCCCGGGCGCACCGACGAGCTGGCGAGGCCGTTGAGCTCCTGGATCCGGGCGACGGTCTCGCGCAGGTCGGCGTCGGCCGACAGGCCGCGGGCCACCGTCCACAGAGTCTGACCCGGCTGGACGACGACCGTCGTGGTCGCCGCCACGGCACGCCCGGTGCCGGCCTGCGAGGTCGACGCGTGCCCGGCCGTCGACACGACCAGCGCGATGAGCAGCGCCAGCGCGACGACGACGGTGCGGGCGAGCCGGCGACCGCGTCGGGTCAGACGCAGGGGACGAGCGTCTGACCCGACGGGCCGCGGGAGCACGAGGGTGGGAGCGGCGTATCCCGAAGGGGCAGAAGGACTACGGCGCGCCACCGGGACGGATGCGGGACGACGCGCGGCGTCGCGGCGCTGGACCGGTGCGGCGATCGAGATCGTGGCCATGTCTGCCTGCCTCCTGGGAGTCGAGCTGCGTCGGTAGTGCCTGCCGTCTCGCGCTGGTCTGGCGGGTCGTGCGTCCTGCGGGTGCTGCTTGGTGCCGTGGTGCCGTGGTGCCCGTACGGGTGTTCGATCGAACGCCTATCTGATTTCTAGCACCCGCGACGCGCCGTGTCACGCATCTTCCGTACAGTTGTTTGAAACAGGTGTCCTAACTCGCTAGCCTGAGCATCGGTCGCCTGTACGTCGTGAAGTCTTCCCAGGGGGTCCGACAGTCAGCCGGCCTCGAGGCCGGCCGAGCACGACAGGCGCCACCCGCACGACCAGCGCGACCAGCACGTCCGAGGTCCGTCAGTCCGAGTCCCGTCACGGCGAGGAGCACCATGGCCACCAAGAAGACTCCCGAGGCACCGCGTCGCAAGGCCGGTCGGCCGAAGGTCACCGAGATCCGCGTCCCCGCGGGCCTCCCCGCGGCCGACGGCCTCACCGTGCGCCAGCGGATCGTGCTGGACATGATCCGCAACGCGATCGAGACCCGTGGCTACCCGCCGTCGATGCGCGAGATCGGCGAGGCCGTGGGCCTCACGTCGCCGTCGTCGGTCGCCCACCAGCTCGCCGCGCTGGAGAAGAAGGGCTACATCCGTCGCGACCCGCGCCTGCCGCGCGCGATGGAGATCGTCGACCCCGGCGAGAGCCACCACGACGTCACGGGCATCGGCGACTCGATGCCGGAGGCGATGTACGTCCCAGTCATCGGCCGCATCGCCGCCGGTGGGCCGATCCTCGCCGAGCAGGCCATCGAGGAGGTCTTCCCGCTGCCGAAGTCCCTCGTGGGCGACGGCGAGCTGTTCCTGCTCAAGGTCGTCGGCGAGTCGATGATCGACGCCGCGATCTGCGACGGCGACTGGGTCGTCGTGCGCTCGCAGCCCGACGCCGTCAACGGCGACATCGTCGCCGCGATGCTCGACGACGAAGCCACGGTGAAGACCTTCCAGCGCAAGAACGGCCACGTGAAGCTGCTCCCGGCCAACAAGGACTTCTCCCCCATCGACGGCGACCACGCCCGGATCGTCGGCAAGGTCGTCGCAGTCCTGCGCCGCCTCTAGCCCCACCGCGCACGATGTGACGTCACCGCGCGAGCAACGTCGCGGTGACGCCACATCTGCGTCCACCCCCCACCCTTCTTGCCCACCCAACTGTCGTTCCCAGCTCCCCGAGGCGCAGCGGTCCTCGGTGCTGGTCCGGGCGGACTCCGGCGGCGGGACCAAGGCGTTTCTGGGTCACGTCACCGGCCTGGAACTGCAGTACTCCGTCGGGTTCTACGCGTCCACGTTCGTCGTCGACGCCCTCGCCTCGGTGCCCCGCCAGGCCTGGCGGGCCGCCGTCGAGCCCGACGGCGCTCAACGCCGAGACCAGAGCGATCACACCGACAGAAAGGAACGACCAAGATCACGAAAGATCGAGGTTAGGTGGGCAACAAGGGGGGTGGGGGGGTCAGGAGGGTGGCGTCGGCTTCTTCGGCATGGGCTGCTTCGTCGCGGGCTGCTTCGTCGCGGGCTGCTTCGTCTTCGCGGGCTGGGCGGGTACGGCGGTCAGCTCGTCGAGACGTTGCAGGCTCTGGCGCACGAGGGCGCCGTCGGTGGTGAACCAGAAGGGCGGCAGCGATCGGCGCAGGTAGTCGCCGTAGCGCGCGGTCGCGAGCCGCGGGTCGAGCACGGCCACCACGCCGCGGTCGGTCGAGGAGCGGATCAGCCGGCCGACGCCCTGGGCGAGGAGCAACGCCGCGCGCGGCACCGACACGGCCGTGAAGCCGTTGCCGCCGTGCTCCTCAGCGTACTTCGACCGCGCGGCCACCAGCGGGTCGTCCGGCCGCGGGAACGGGATGCGGTCGATCACCACGAGATGACAGGCCTGCCCGGGTACGTCGACCCCTTGCCACAGCGAGAGCGTGCCGAGCAGCACCGAGCGCGGCTCGGCCGCGAAGCGCGACACGAGGTCGGCCACCGAGTCGCCGCGCTTCTGCACGAGCACGGGCACGTCGAGCGGCACGATCTCGCGGTCGAGCAGCCGGTCCGGCAACGAGACAGCGAGCGCCTCGGCCGCGCGCTCGACCCCGCGCCAGGACGAGAACAGCGCGAGGGTGCGACCGCCCGCGGCCGCGATGAGGTCCGCGAGCTCGTCCATCGCTGCGTCGTCCGTGCCGCCGCGACCGGGCGGTGGCACCGAGGTGGCGACGTAGAGGATCCCTTGGCGCGCATGGTCGAACGGCGATCCCACGTCGAGGCCGGTCCAGGCTCCCTCGGCGGACGACGTGCCGTCGGTCGGGAGGCCGAAGGACCGCGCGACCGGCTCGAAGGACCCGCCCAGCTGCATCGTGGCGCTCGTGACCACCACGCGCGAGGCGTCGAACAGCGAGGTGCGCAGCAGCCCCGCGACCTCGAGCGGCGCGATGCGCAGCACCGGGGCGCGACGGTCGCCGGGGTCGAGCCACGCGACGTCGGCGTCGTCGAGCGCGAGCAGCTCGCCCGCCACGTCGTGCACCTCCTGCAGCAGCCCCTTCGCCCGGGTCCGCGCGGCGAGCGCCTCGGGGTCGTCCTTCGACACGTCGGAGGCCAGCTTGGTCACCGCCGCGTGCGTCGTGTCGCGTACGGCGGCCAGCGCGAGCAGCAGCCCCCCGGTCACCGACTCCACGCGCACCGGGCCGAGCTGCCCCTCGGCGCGCACCGCGAGCTCGATGCCGAGCGCCTCGGCCGCGGACTCGAGCCGCTCGGAGAGGTCGGCCTCGACCAGCCGCCGGGCACGCTGCGCCGCACGGTCGACCATCGCCTCGGAGATCTCGTTGGTCACCGCGGCCGTGGCCCGGTCGACGAGCTCGTGGCCCTCGTCGATCACCACGGCGTCGTGCTCGGGCAGCACCGGCACGTTGTCCATCGTGTGGATCGCGAGCATCGCGTGGTTGGTGATGATCACCTGCGACGCGTTGGCCTTCGCGCGCGCGGCCTCCGCGAAGCAGTCGTCGCCGTAGGCGCACTTCGCCGCGCCCACGCACTCGCGACCGGAGACCGACACGCCGCGCCACACCCGCCCGTCGACGGTGAACGGCAGGTCGTCGCGGTCACCGGTCTCGGTCTCCTCGACCCACTCGCGCAGGTCCTTGGCCTGCCGGCCGAGCACCGTGGTGGGTGCGGCGAACAGGGCGTCGGAGTCGGAGTCCTCGCGGTCGTCGGCGCCGCGGTGCAGCCGGTCGAGGCAGACGTAGTTGTGCCGGCCCTTGAGCACGGCGTACGTCGGGGTCCGCTTCAGCACCGGTGCCAGGGCCTCGACGAGGCGCGGGAGGTCGCGCGACACGAGCTGGTGCTGCAGCGCGAGGGTGGCGGTGGCGACGACCACGCGACGGTCCGGGTTCGTCGCGTGCAGGATCGCGGGAACGAGGTAGGCCAGCGACTTCCCGGTGCCCGTGCCGGCCTGCACGAGCAGGTGCCCGGCCCCGCCGAGGGTGGCCGCGACCGCCTCGGCCATCGCGAGCTGCCCCGCGCGGTCCTCGCCGCCGAGCGCCTCGACCGCGGCCGCGAGTGCGACGGCGACCTCCGACGAAGCATCGGGCTCGGCGGGCGCGTCGGCCACGCGCTCGTCGGCCGCGGGCTCGTCGGGGGTGGTCATCCCCCGATCCAACCAGCATCGCGCGCAAGGGCGTCACCGCCGTCCCCCGCCTCGGGCCGGTCCCTCCGACGCAGCGCATCCCGTGCTGGAGGCGTCCGCTCGGGCGCGCCGCGTCCGATGGACGGATGCGGTGGACGGGGCGCTATGGATGGGGTGCGGTGCGCCACAAGCCGATCCGCGCTGCATCACCGCGCACCGCGCTCCTAGCCTGAGGGCATGACCCGTGCCGACGGGGGCGCGCCGCCGCGACGGACCACGTCCTCGTCCGGAGTGCCCGGGGCCGCCCCGTCCGGCGACCCGAACGCGGCGTACCGGATCCTGGTGATCATCCAGCTCTCGGCGGTGCTGCTCGCCCTGGCGTTCAGCGCACTGCCCGGCCACGAGCAGTCGCTCGGCCGCCTCGGCGTCGTGCCGGCCGTCGCCATCACGGTGTGGTGCGCCGCCGTGTGGTTCCTGCTGCCGAAGGTGTCGTCCGACATTGGCCTCGACATCGCGATCCTCGTCGACACGCTCGTGGCCGGGTTCTGCGTCGCCCTCATCCCCTACATCGAGTGGGTCTTCCTCGTCGCGCTCGGCCTCGTGGCGTTCGGCGTGTTCGCGGCGTACTTCCGCTCCCGCCGCCGACTCGTCCTGCACCTCGTCGTGATGTCGCTGGCCTACGGGATCGGGCTGGTCGTCAATCCCCTGCTCCCCGACCCGGTCGACTACGTCGTCGTCGTCGCGACGATCTGGGGCATCTCCTTCATGGTCGCCACCCTCGTCGAGCAGCTGCGCGAGCAGACGCTGCGCGACCCGCTCACCGGACTGCTCAACCGTCGCGCCCTCGAGCTGCTCGGCGGGCCGCTCGAGGCCGCGGCCGCGCGCGCCGGCACGCCGGTGACGGTCGGCATGATCGACCTCGACGACTTCAAGACCTACAACGACACCTTCGGCCACCTCGCCGGCGACCGGCTGCTGGCGGAGGTCGCGGCAGCGTGGGACACCCGGCTCCGCGCCAGCGACCTGCTGGTCCGCTTCGGCGGCGACGAGTTCGCCGTCGTATTGTCCGGGACCAGCGTGACCGACGCCGAGAGCCTCGCCGAGCAGGTACGCCGGACGCACCCGGCCTCGTGGACCGTCGGCTTCTCCCCGTGGCGCCACGACGAGTCGCTCGACATGGCGCTGGAGCGCGCCGACACGCTCCTGCTGGCCTGCAAGCACCGTCGCGAGACGTGAGGGTCGGCCATGCTCACGATCCGCTCTCGATCCGGTGCTACCTGCGCCCCCAGCACGCTCGGTCGCCCGGACACCGTGGCTACCCTCGGACTGTGAGTGCACGAGTGAGCAGTCGGCCGTCCCTGGCGTCCCCTGCCTCGGCGATGCACGCCCATCACCGTGGCCGCTGAGCCCGGGGCCGGCCTACCTGTGGCTGGCCGGGATCATGCTGGCGGCGGCGACCTGCCTGACGTTCGCGGCCCTCCCGCCCACGCCCGAGACCCCGCGCACCTTCGACCTCGCGATGGGGATCGTCGCGCTCGGGCTCGCCGGCCTCGTCCTGACCCTGCTGCCGCACCTGCGCGACGACTGGGGCCTCGACCTCGGCCTGGGCGTCGCCGTCGTGCTGAGCGGGCTCGGCGCGGTGTGGATGCCCAAGGCCCAGGGACAGCTCGTCACCGGGTTCGGCCTGGTGCTCATGGGCGTCTACGCCGCGTACTTCCGGCCGAGGCGACGCCTCGTCGGACTGCTCGTCCTCATGCTGACGTCGTACGGGACGGCCCTGCTGCTCGCGCCGCGGCTCCCGTCGCCGCTGTGCTTCCTGGTCGTCGCGGGGACGGTGATCGGTGTCGCGCTGCTCATCGCGAGCATGGCCGCGCGGATGCGCGACCTCGCCCTGCGCGACAGCCTCACCGGCGTGCTGAAGCTCATCGACCTCGACGGCTTCAAGGCGTTCAACGACGCCCACGGGCACCTCGCCGGCGACGACATCCTCGTGGAGCTCACGACCGCGTGGAAGAGCGGCCTGCGCAGCGGAGACATCATGGCGCGCTTCGGTGGGGACGAGTTCGCCGTCGTGCTGCCCGAGAGCACACCGGCCGATGCCCGCGAGCTCGCCGCACGGCTGCGGGCGCTGCACCCGGGCGCGTGGTCGGTCGGCTTCGCCGAGTGGCAACCGGGCGAGGAGCTCACCGTCGCGCTGACCCGCGCCGACCGCGCCCTCTACGCCGACAAGCGCGTCCGAGCCGAGGCCTGAGAGCCGTCGTCGTCGCTCTCCGGCTTCGCGCCCTCAGCCGACGACGGCACGGATCGCGACGTGATCGCTCGGAGAGCCGGCGTCGGGCAGCCACAGCTCGCTGCCCACGGGCGGCAGGCCCGTCTGGGTCACGACGACGCTCGAGCACCCACGGACGGCGACGACGTCGAGCTCGCGGGTCCGGCCGTTGGTCGCCGCCGTCGCACCGCACGCGCTCGCCTCGAACCCGTGCCGGCGCAGCACGTCACCGGTCCGGCTCGACCAGGCTGCGTTCAGGTCGCCCACCAGCACGACGGCGGCGGCCTGCTGCGCGTCGATCCAGTCGACCAGCTCCCCTGCCTGCGCGGCGCCGGCGAGACGCCTCTGCGGCCACTCCGGGTCGAGGTGCAGGGAGACGGCGAGGACGCCGTCGAGCGCGGCCGCCGCCCACGCGCGCCGACCGTCACGCGTCGCACCGGTGCTCCCGCTGAGGTGGTGGACGCACGAGGCCAGCAGCACCCCGTCGCTCGCGTGCCGTCGCGGTGCGTGGACCAGCGAGGCACCCGCCTTGTCACGCAGCCAGGACACAAGGTCGGCGTCGGCCTCCTGCACGGCGACGACGTCGCTGTGCAGGAGCAGGTCGCGCAGCTGCGAGCGCACGCGCGGCATCCGGGTCTGGGGTGCGAGGTCGTCGGGGAGGACGCCGGCGTAGCGGTGCGGGAGGGCGTACGCCGGTGCCAGGACGTTCCAGGTCGCGAGTCGGAGCACGACCCGATCCTGCTCCTCGGCGCGACGCGACACGCGGGTCAGGCGATGACGGCGCTGGCCGCGGCGAGGTCGCCGGCCAGCGGCTCGTTGACCCGGCCCACGACGCGGGTGCCGGTCTCGAGGTGCTCGACCTTCTCGATCTCGCCCTCGCGGTGCGCCCGCGCGACGAGGTCGCCGCGGTCGTAGGGCACGACGAGGTCGACCGCGACCGAGGCGTGCGGGAGGTCGTCCTCGATGAGCTGGAGCAGCCGGTCGATGCCCTCACCGGTGCGTGCGCTCACGACCACCGAGTGCGGCTCGCGTCGCAGGATCCTGTTGACCACCAGGGGATCCGCGGCGTCGGCCTTGTTGATTACGACGATCTCCGGCACGTGCTGCGCGCCGATCTCCGCGAGCACGATGCGCACGGCGGCGAGCTGCTCCTCCGGTGCGTCGTCGCTGCCGTCGACGACGTGGAGGATGAGGTCGGACTCCGCGACCTCCTCGAGGGTCGAGCGGAACGCCTCGACGAGCTGGTGCGGCAGGTGGCGCACGAAGCCGACCGTGTCGGCGACCGTGAAGTCGCGACCGCCGGGCGTCTGCGCCTTGCGGACCGTGGGGTCGAGGGTGGCGAACAGCGTGTCGTCGACGAGCACGCCGGCGCCCGTGACGCGGTTGAGCAGGCTGGACTTCCCGGCGTTGGTGTAGCCGGCGATCGCGACGCTGGGCACGCCGTGGCGACGCCGGTCCGCGCGCTGGGTGTCGCGCGCGACCTTCATCTCCTTGATCTCGCGCCGCAGCTTCGCGGTGGTGGTGCGGATCCGGCGTCGATCGGTCTCGATCTTCGTCTCGCCCGGGCCGCGGGTGCCGACGCCGCCGCTCGACCCGCCGGCGCCGCCGCCCTGGCGCGAGAGGCTCTCGCCCCAGCCGCGCAGGCGCGGGAGCAGGTACTGCATCTGGGCGAGGCTCACCTGCGCCTTGCCCTCACGGCTGCGGGCGTGCTGGGCGAAGATGTCGAGGATCAGCCAGGTGCGGTCGACCACCTTGACCTTGACGACGTCCTCGAGCTGTCGCAGCTGTCCGGGGGTGAGCTCGCCGTCGCAGATGACGGTGTCGGCGCCGGTCTCGACCACCACGGCGCGCAGCTCCTGGGCCTTCCCCGAGCCGATGTAGGTGGCCGGGTCCGGGCGGTCGCGTCGCTGGACGAGGCCGTCGACGACGACCGAGCCGGCCGTCTCGGCGAGGCGCGCGAGCTCGGCGAGGCTGCGCTCGGCGTCGCGCAGCGTCCCCTCGGTCCAGACGCCGACGAGCACCACGGTCTCGAGGCGGATCTGGCGGTACTCGACCTCGGTGACGTCGGTGAGCTCGGTCGACAGGCCGCGGACCCGGCGCAGCGCCGCACGGTCGGACAGGTCGAGCGCCCCGGTCGTGGGGTCGCCGACCGCGCCTCGGGAGCGGGGGCCGGTGACCGGGCCGACGCCGTGCGGGTCGCCCGTGACCGGGTCGACGTCGGGGAACTCGGCGTCGAGGAAGTCCGGGTCGAGGAAGGACCCGCCCGCGAACGGCCCTTCAGCCGGAAGCGAGTCGGCTCGGTGCGCGGCGTCCTCGAGGGCGCTGTCGCGCCCGGAGTCGCGGGTCGCCCGGTCGTCATGGGGAGTAGTCATCACCCCCAGGGTCGCACGCCCCACCCCACCCCCGCGAACCCGAATCCGCCCTGTTCCAGGTCGCATGGTCGTGCCCCGCCAGGAACCCGGAGGAGAGGGGGGAAGGAAGCGGGGTGGTCAGGCGGCTGTGGGGCCGAAGGCTGCCCGGGCGGCCCGGGCCAGCAGGGTGAGGAGCTCGACGCGCTCGTCGTGGCCGAGGACGTCCCAGGAGGGCGCGACGAGGCGGTCGGTCAGGGCCTCGGCCTCGGAGCGGGCGAGCGCCAGGCCGGTGGCGTCCTCGAAGGGCTCCTCCCAGCCGAAGAACGACGCGTTGCCCGAACCTCCCGGGCCGCTGAGCACGGCCTGCAGCGGGGAGAGGCCGGAGGCGACGACGGCGACGAGATGCATGCCGCCGCGGTACTCGCGCAGCACGTGCAGCTGCTGGGCGAGTCGACCGGCGGCGTCGTCGGTGAGCGGCACGGCGCGCCAGCCGGCGTAGAGCGGCAGGGCAGCGACGTCGGTCCCGTCGACGACCCAGCTCAGCAGGTCGGCGAGGCGCTCGGCGTCCTCGAACGCGGCGAACCTCGCGCGCCCCCACGCGCGGCAGGTCTCGGCGTATCCGTCGCGCGCCGTGCGCACGTCGAGCAGCTCACGGGCGCTGTCCCACCACTCGCGGACCTTGTCGGCCGGCCAGAAGCCGAACGCCGAGGTGACGACGTCGGCATCCACGTCGCCGAGCACGCTGCCGCGCCCGAGGGTGTAGCCCTGGCGGCCGCGGAAGCCGTGCGCCTCCGAGAACGCCTTCGCCTGCGAAGAGATCATGAACCCGCCGCCGAGGGAGGCGACCAGCGGTGCGCACGCGGCGGCGAACGCCGGACCGTCGTCCACGTCGATGTCGATGTCTTCGTCCATGTCGCCGTCGCTCACCGCGGCCCGCCGATCGTTGCCTGCGCCACGAGCACCGCGGGACCGCGCAGCTCGAGATGTCCATCGGCCAGTCGCGTCACGACCACCGTCCCGCCCGGGACGTCGACCGTGTACGCCGTCGCCACGGGAGCCTCGTCGCGCGCCGCCGACGCGACCATCACCGCGCACGCGCCGGTGCCGCACGAGCGGGTCTCCCCGACCCCGCGCTCGTGCACCCGCATGCGCACCCGGTGGTCGCTGTGCGCACCGACCCGGTGGGCGAACTCGACGTTGACGCCGTCCGGGAACATCGTGCGCGGCGCCACGATCGGGGCGTTCGTGAGGTCGAGCGCGACGAGCTCGTCGGGGTCGTCGAGGAACACCACGCAGTGCGGGTTCGGCACGAACACACCGCTGCCGTTCCAGCTCTGGTGGCCCACCGAGACGACCGGCATCGCGCGCAGCGCGGGCGTCGTCGCCCCACCCATGTCGATCGTGACGTCGCCGTCGCTCTCGATGCGCACCGCGCACGCGCCGCCGCGGGTGGCGATCGAGAAGCTGTCGCCGCTCTCGAGACCGGCATCGACGAGGTAGCGGGCGAACACCCGCGCACCGTTGCCGCACATCTCCGCGACCGAGCCGTCGCCGTTGCGGTAGTCCATGAACCAGCGGGCGACGTCGGCCTGCTCGGCCACCTCCGGGCACGCGGCGGTCGGGACGACGCGCAGGACGCCGTCGGCCCCGATCCCGGTGTGCCGGTCGGCGAGCGCGCGCACCTGAGCCGCAGTGAGCTCGATCGCGGCGTCGAGATCCGGCACGAGCACGAAGTCGTTGCCGGTCCCGTGCCCCTTGAGCACGCGCAGCCCGGCGAGCTGCTCGAGTGCCTCGGAGTGCGACGTCACGACGCAGAGCGTACGTCCCCCCCAACGCCGAGACTGATCAATCGGTCGTCACCCGGCTCGGGAAGCAGCCGTTTGATCAGTCTCAGGGAGGGGGTGCGTGCGGGACGCGGGCTTGCTCGTAGGCGTGCTCGACCGTCGCCAGGACGTTCGGCCAGGCCTCCGCGGGCTCGGTCGTGCGGTTGTGCTCGGAGATACGCCGACGCAGCTCGTCGTCGGTCGCGATGCGGGCCATCGCGAGCGTCATCGCGCGGTCGTCGGTGGCGAGCAGGCCCTCCTGCTCGTCGCGCACGAACGTGGCGATGCCCGTCTCGGCGTAGGCGAGCACCGGGAGCCCCGCGGTACGCGCCTCGAGCGCCGCGATGCCGAACGACTCCATCTTCGCCGGCGCGACGAACACGTCGGACGCGGCGAGGGTGGCGCGGACCTGGTCCGGGGCCAGACGACCGGCGAGGTCGACGACGCAGGGGCCGTAGGTGAGGCCGTGGCGCTCGATGTGACGGCGTACCTGGGCGGCCATGGGGCCGTCGCCGACGATCGTGAGGCGCAGGCGGCGCCCGGCGGGCAGGAGGCTCGCGGCCTCCTGCACCATCGACACGAGCGGCATCGTGCGCTTGCGCGGGGCGAGGCGCATCACCGCGACGAGGCGCACCTCGTCGGGGTCGCCGACGACGTGCGGGATGCGCCAGGCGTCGACGTCGATGCCGTTGGGCACCAGCGTGACCGGCACGATCGGCCCGACGATGCGCCTGATCGGGTCGGCCGCGGCGTCGCTCACCGCGGTGAGGACGACGCCCCAGCGCGACCAGCCGGTGACGAGGTCGGCGAGGCGCGCAGCCGGCGAGAACACCCCGCCCCACACGCCGTGGATCGTGACGACGGTCGGCAGGCCGAGCTGCCGCGCGACGCGGGCGCCGGGGTAGGCGAACGGCGAGACGACGCCGCCGTGGACGTGGACGGCGTCCGCGCCCGCGGCCGCCCCGCCGTCGGCGAGCAGCTCGCGGATCACGGCGTTGACCCGCGGGTGGACCGGGATGTCGGCCGGCATCCTCGCGGTGGTGCGGTGCACGACGACGCCGTCGAGGACCTCGGACCCGTTGCGCAGCGTGTCGGTCGGCGTCGCGGTGATGACGTGGACGTCGTGCCCCGCCGCCGCCTGGCGGACGGCGAGAGCACGGACCTGCGTCTCGATGCCACCCAGCCGAGGCGGGTAGCAGTCGCTGATGTGGACGATCCGCACGATCCGCGACCCTACCCGCGCCCCAAGCCCCGCAGCCGCCCGGCCAGCACCGCACCGAATCTGGTCTTGATCGTCCCTTAGGGACGATCAAGACCAGATTCCTTCACCGCAGCGTCCACAACTCGCGATCTTGACCGTCGCCGAGCCACCGCCAGCGGCGCGAGGCGCTCTGCCAGAGTGTGTCCATGGCCGCGGCGACCACCCTCGTGTTCGTGCACGCGCACCCCGACGACGAGGCCCTCCTCACCGCGGGCACGATGGCGCGCGCGGCCGCCGAGGGGCAGCGCGTCGTCCTCGTCGTCGCGACCGACGGCGCCGCCGGGCTCGCGTCGTCGGACCACCTCGCCGCCGAGGGTGGCCTCGCGGCGCGTCGCGCCGCCGAGCTCGCGGAGTCCTGCCGCGTCCTCGGCGTACACCGGCTGGTCTCGCTGGGTTACGCCGACTCCGGGCTCCACGGCGACGCGGAGCAGGCGGACGACGGTCCGGTGCCGCTGTGTCGAGCACCGCTCGAGGAGTCGGCCGCGGCGCTCGCGGCCATCCTGATCGAGGAGGACGCCGACGTCCTCATCACCTACGACCCCAACGGTGGCTACGGCCACCCCGACCACGTCCGCCTGCACGAGCTCTCGCTGCGCGCGGCGCAGATCGCGGGCACGCCGCGTGTGTTCGAGGCGACGGTCCCGCGCGACCTGCTCCTGCGCGCGATCCGCCTCGCCGCAACGGTCTACCGCTTCCCGCCCGAGTTCGATCCCACGGCCTTCGAGCGCGCCTTCACCGCGAGCGCCGACATCACCCACCGGGTCGACGTTCGCCGATACGCCGACGCCAAGCGCGCCGCGATGTCGGCCCACGCCTCGCAGGCGAGCGCCGACGAGGGCGACCGCACCCTCGCCGCATTCCTGCGCATCCCGACGCTGCTCTACCGACGGGTGTTCGGCCGCGAGTGGTACGTCGAGCGCCGTACGCCGACGGCCTGACCCGGCGCCCGGCCGGACCCGGCTCCCGGATCTGACGGTGCACCCGGCGGACGCCGACGGGACACCCGACGCGAGCAAGATCGCGAGTTGTGGACACTCAGAGCGAGGAAACTGGCGGCCTTGATCGTCCCTAAGCCTCGATCCACCGAAGGTAGCGGCCGAGGGTGCGGGGTCGCTGAGGTCGGGCGCGGGTGGCCGGGGGCGTGAGTGTTCGCCTGGTCTGGTTCCCAGGTCGTCCTGCGGGTCCTTGGTCGTGCCGTCGCCGGCGGGGGTGGTCAGGGACGGGGTGCTGGTGGTGGCCCCCAGGCCTGGGTGAACAGGTCGGTCCAGGCGTGTTCCCATGGCCAGGCGGTGGGCAGGTGCAGTGTCACTCGCCGTGCGGAGGACGCGATCCGGGCGGGGACGGCGATGAGTTTGCGGCGGATCGTCGCGGTGGTCGACTTGGCCAGGGTCGGTCCGGTGAGGGTCGCGGCGGCGCGGGTCAGGTTGAACGCGATCACGGCGAGCACGAGCCAGGCCGAGTTGGCGGCGAACTTGCCCGAGGGCAGGTGTGCCAGTGCGGAGTTCTTCAGGTCGGAGTGGACCGCCTCGATGATCGCGTGCCCGCGGTGGATCTTGTCCGCGGTCACGGTGTCGTACTCGTCGCGGTCGGTGGTGGTGAAGAAGGCGTGGAAGCGCCAGGTGTCGAACAGGGTGTCCTGGCTCTGGTTCTTGCTGGGGTGCAGGTCGGGGATCCGGCGGACCACCAACCGTCCGGGAACCTGCTCGGAGGCGGGCTTGGAGGAGAACGCGGTGAACGGGATCTCGGCGACCTCGGCCCGCGAGACCCAGGTGTTGGTCGCGTCGTCGAAGACCGCATCGGTGTACTCGATCGCGGTCCACCCATCGGCGCCGATGGTCGCGATCGCGGCCCTGACCTTGGGATCGAGGCGGACCGTGACCGAGACGTCAGCCCCGGCTCGCAGCGCGGCGGCGACCGTTGGCCGGCCGTAGAACGCGGAGTCCGCGCGCACCAACACCTGGGCGGGAGACAGCGACCCGACGGTCGTGAGCGCGTCGGCGACCAGCCGCTTCGCGCCGCGCGGTGACCCGCACGATCCCTTCCGCAGCCGCTGGGCCACGACCACCGGCGCGGACCCGGTGGTGGACACGGTGGCCAGCAGCGCGTTGAGCCCACGGACCCCGGAGTAGCCGTAGCCCGAGCCCGCCTTGGCATAGCCGTGGACCTCGATGATCGTGTCGTCGATGTCGAGCATCACCCGCTCCCCCGGGGACACCGACACCAGCGGAGCCCGAGCGGCCAGCCGGGTCAGGAACCGGGACGCGACGGCATCGAGCTGGCGGACGTGACCGAAGCTGAACGCCCGCAGGAACGACCCCAGCGTCGAGGGCGCATAGGCGCTGGCGAAGACCCGACCCATCCCACCGTGACGCAGCAACGCCATGTCATCGATGCAGTCCGCACCAGCGACCATCCCCGCGACCAGCGAGGTGACCTTCAGGCCCGCGTTCGCACCCTTGTCGCCCGGCACGCTCAGGTGCGCGTCCGCGAGCCCCCGCAGGCCCGCGGAGCTGGCCAGCGCCACGACCGGGACCAGCCCGGCGGACGACACCAGGTTCGGATCATCGAACACCGCCGAGGTCGCACCCGACGTGTGGCACAGTTGCATCTACGAGATGCCCTTCGTACTGGTGGAATTGGGACCCTGAAGAAGTCCGATTCTCCCAGCACGTAAGGGCATTCTCACTTCACGACGCGCTCACCCGACCAACCCCATCGGTGGATCGAGGCTTAGGGACGATCAAGCGCCACCAGTTTCTTCGCTCGAGGCGTCCACAAGTCGTGATCTTGGGCGTCCCGGGCACGCGATTTC
>Ga0208588_1000200_pt1 | contig 19482 bp, 14 predicted proteins | sample NGESurshal092012_8_FD_184483 | JGI IMG/M metagenome (GOLD analysis project Ga0208588, IMG submission 184483) | Arctic peat soil microbial communities from Barrow, Alaska - NGEE Surface sample 415-3 shallow-092012 (SPAdes) | ecosystem: Environmental > Terrestrial > Soil > Wetlands > Peat ...
CCGCTGAGCGATGCTGCCCGCGCTGATCGGCCCGGCGGTCGCGGGCGACGCTGGCGGGTCAGACCCAGATCCGTGAGTTCCTAACCACGGATCTGGGTCAGAAGCGTGGGCCCGGAGGAACTTCGAGGGCCGCGGGCGCCGGCGGAACCGCCAGCGAAGCGGCTGCGGTGGACGCGCGGGCGCTGAGCCGCGGGAGTGGCGCCATGTACGCGGTGATCGGGCCGCCGGCAAGCATGTTCAACACCGCCTGAGCCACCTGGCTACCCATGGCGTAGACGTCCAGCGTCATGGCGGACAGGGCCGGGTTGGACAACCGGCACAGGGTGGAGTCATCCCAGGCCAGCAGCGAGAGCCCGCCGGGGACGCTGACCCCCACATCGGCTGCCGCCGCCAATCCGGCCATGGCCATGATGTCGTTGTCGTAGACGACCGCGGACGGCGGCTCATCGCGGCTGAGCAGTGACAGGGTCGCAGCCCGCCCTGATTCCTCGGAGTAGTCCCCTTCGGCAGTCGCATGCTGAACTCTCCACCGACTGGATTCGGAGTCGAAGGCGACGCTGCGGGCTCTGGTGTGGTCCAGCTCCGCGGGGCCGCTGACCCTGCCCAGCCGGGTGTGACCGAGCCCGACCAGGTAGTCGACCGCGTCCCGCATGGCCCGCGCGTCGTCGATCCAGACATTCGACAGCGGCATGCCGGTCGGACTGCCGCCCAGCGCAACCGCGGGGATCCCGAGCTCGAGGAGCACCGCCGGTCGCGGGTCGTCGACGATGAGGTTGACGACGATGACCGCCTCGACCATCGAGCCGCCGGCCCAGCGCCGGTAGGCGGCGATCTCCGTTCGGTGGTCGGGCACCACGTGCAACAGCAGCGAGCGCTCCTCGCCGGCCAGCCCCTCTTCGATCCCGGCGATGAGTTCGGCGAAGAAGGGCTCGACGCCGAGCATCCTGGCCGGGCGCGCCAGGACGAGTCCCACGGCGTCCGATCGGTAGGTCACGGGGCTGAGGATAACCGGACAATTCTGCTGGTCCCGGCCACCCGGGTCACTGCCACCCGGGTCACTGCCACCCGGGTCACTGCCACCCGGGTCACCGCGGCGTGGGTTGGGCCGGGCCGTTCTGTTGACACCCGCGATCGCGGTGGCCTACCGTAGCTAGCATTCAGCCGAGTAGAACATCATTCCGTCAGGCGGGACAAACTGCCGAATGCCACCGAGTGCCGCGCCGCGAGGGGTTCATGACGGTGGGCCCGCCGCCGAGGACAGCGGGCGGCGGTGGCCGCAACGAGGGAGCCGCGACGGAGAAGATCCTGCGCGTTCTGGAGGCCGTCGTGGCGCCCGGTGGGCCGCACCGGTTGGCCGACGTCACCCTGCGCGCAGGAGTGCCGAAGTCCACGGCGCACCGTCTGGTGACCTTGCTGACAGCGGAGAACTACCTGGTCTCCGCGAATGGCAGGTACGGCGTCGGACCCCAATTGCGGGCTGTCGCCGCTCAGGTGATGGGTGACGCCAAAGATGATGTCGGCGGCCTGCTCCGCGACCTGCAGGACGCGGTCGGCGGCCACACCGTGCATCTGGCTTTGCGCAGTGGCGATCACGCGGTGTACGTCAACAAGGTCGATGGCGACAAGCCGTACCAGATGGCCTCTCGGGTGGGGATGCGCCTACCGCTGCACTGCACCGCTATCGGCAAGGCGATCCTCTCGACGCTGGCCGTCGACGACGTCGACGCAATCGTCGGGCGATCCGGCATGCCCCGCCGGACGCCCGCCACCATCACCGATCGTGATGCTCTCACCCTCGAACTCCGCACCATTCGGAGTCGCGGATATGCGGTGGACGACGAAGAGAACGAATCGATGATCAGGTGCATCGCGGTTCCGGTGACCGGCTCCGGTGGGCGACTTCTCGGTGCTATCAGTGTCTCCACCGTCACGGTGATGGTCCCACGTGAAGAGCTCGACACCTTCGCGGCCGCCCTCACATCAGCCGCGACCGGAATCGCCCAGGTTCTTCGCTGACAGCGTGCTGTCGGCAGATCCCGGGTCCTTCCATCGCCGGAAAATGTCTGCGACGGAAAGGACGACGTTGACCACCTCTCGACAGTGGAGCCACAGATGAAGATCCACCCCGAACCGGCCGCGCTCATCGAACTGACACCACTCTGGACCGGGCCGCGCTTCGCCAGCGGGCGGCCTCGGGTGCCGCGCGAGGTGCTCGACCGCCTGCACCGGGCGACCACCGAACAGGCCTGGGACGTCCTGCGTGCGGAGGGGTACCCGCGGCAGTTCGCCGGCGGATGGTTTCAGACCCATCCCGGCACAGTCCTCGTTGGTCGAGCAGTCACCTCCATGTTCCTGCCGCACCGCCCGGATCTGGATCGGGTCGTCGTCGACGCGGGAGCCCGCGAAGAACACCCGGCCGGCAATCGGCAGAATTCGTGGATCATCGACGATCTCACCGAGGACGACGTGATGGTCACGGACATCTTCGGCAAGATCGAGAACGGGACAGTCATCGGTGACAACCTGGGAACGGCCATCGCCAGCCGGACCCATCGAGGGGCCGTCATCGACGGGGGCATCAGGGATCTGGCGGGCCTGGCGCAGTTGGCCGGCGTGAACTTCTTCTGCCGCGGCACCGACCCGACGGCAATCCTCGACGTGACACTGGGCGGCATCAACCTGCCGGTGCGGGTCGGGCAGGCCGCCCTGCCGGTTGCAGATGTCGTAGAAGTCGTCATTCTCGTAGATGCCTCCGCCCCAGACTCGCAGCATGTTCATGTCGGCGTCGACTGCGTGCTGGACCGCTCGCTCGTACCGGGCCCGGGTCACCACGATGGGAATGCAATCGTCCGGAATCCAGTTGGCGCCCTTGACGAACACGAAGGTGCCGTTGATGTGGAACTCGAAGCCGGTGCCGTATTCATCGGGGTTCATGCGGAGTTCGGCGGTGCGGAAGCCGATGTCGTGGGACCAGCGGTCGAGCTCAGCCCCATCATGGTCGACCCGAACGGTGAGCTGATAGAGAGACTGCGCCCCGTATCCGCGTGGCCACCACAGTTCCGGGCTCGCGACGGTCACCCCCATGACAACGGCAGTTGCCGTGCTGGTCATCTGACGTTGGACCGAGGTGCCGTCCGGCCCGAGGAGGTCGACAAGCAGGGTCAGCTCCGCAACAGCGGTGCGTTCCAGCTCGATCCGCAGCTCGACCTGACCGTCGCCGTTCGCGTCGATGCTGACCTGCGGGACAACGCCGGCCAGCCGCGCGGTGGACCACTGGTGGACATAGATCGGTTTCCAGATGCCGGATGTCGTCAGTGTCGGCCCCCAGTCCCAGCCGAAGTTACAGGCCATCTTGCGCAGCGCGTTGTAGGGCAGTGCATCGCCGACCAGGGGCCTGGCCCCGATCCGCTGCTCCGACTCGCGCGCCGCCCGCAGGGGTGCGTCGAAGTCGATCCGGAGCTCGTTGTCCGTCGCCCGAACTGTCGGGCCCAGGTCGAACCGGTAGGACCGGTGCTGGTTGCGGGTGTGGCCGATCTCGGTCCCGTTCAGCGACAGGGTCGCCACGGTGTCCAGGCCGAGCGCCACCAGATCGATCCGCTCGTGGCCCTCGTCCACGACGTTGAATGTCGTGCGGTAGCGGACGTCGGTCTCGCCGATCCATTGCAGCTGCTGCTCGTTCCGGTCCAGGTAGGGGTCCGGGATGAGTTGCTGCGCAACCAGATCGGTGTGCACGCAGCCGGGAACCGACGCGGGGATCTCGGCCGGCAGATCATCGGGAAACGGACCGGCCAGCAGTCCCATGGTCCAGCCGTCGGTCACTGCAATGCGGGTCATGGCGGGGCGTCCTTGTCGTCTGTGCGGTGGCCGGCGGTGATCACCTGCCGGTTGTCCTCGGCCGACAACTGTTCTGCGATCATCGCCAATCCCTGGAGATTGCGTCGCAGAACCATCTCGACGTCGGCATTCTCGACGTGACCGAGCACCCCGAGCGGACCGGTGTACCCAGCCTCGTCAAGGGCCTGGATCATCGAGCGCTCCTGGGTGCCGGTGCCGAGCGGCAGGATCTGCGGGCCGTCCGGGTCCACCCCGGTGAGATTGACAGCCCGCAGTCGCGGCAGCATCCGTGGCAGCAATGTCGCGAACCGATCGGCCTGCACACCCGCGTGATGGAAGTTGTAGACGATGCCGACGTAGGGATCACCAACTGCGTCGATGATCTCCAGCTGATGCTCCGGTTCACCGAACCAGCCGCCGTGGTTGTAGAGCGCCACGGTCGAGCCGGACGCTGCTGCAAGGCCGCGCACATAGGCCAGCATTTCGGCGCCCTGGTGGACGCGTCCGGAATGGTCGAGTCCCGCGAAGTAATTCGGATGGAAACCGACCCAGAATTCGACCGGCAGTTCGGCTTGGTCAACGGCGGTCACGACGGCGGCGTTCCCGTGACCCAATCGGCCAACCGCGTCGTGTTCGGCGTCGATCCACAGCCAGACGGCACGCAGCCGGATGCCCATGGCCCCGGCCAGTTCGATCTCACCGGGCAGGTCCGGCACGTGCTCGTGCCGCCAGTCCCAGCCGTACTGGGTCAGACCCAACCGGTGCAGCATGTCCAGTCGTTCGGCCGGCGTGCGCCGTCGTCGGTCGAACGGCACGATGCACCAAGCGAGCCGGTTGTCGGCGGCGAAAAGGGTCCGGTGTCCGCGAATACGCAGCACGTGGGCGAACCGTCCAAGGGGCGCGGCCGGCAGTCGGACGTGCACGCCGCTCAGGCTGTTTCGCCAGCTCAGCGTCGCATCGGTGCCGACCAGCTCGATGGAAGCCGCCGCGGTGATCGATGCGATCCGCACCACACCGTCGGCCGGCCAGTCCATCACGATGGCGTACAGGGTCTCTGCACCCGAACCGTCGCTCGGCGCCGGCCGGCAGGTGAAGTGGAGGTCGCGGGCGGTCATCGGCGCGGTGTTCTCCTGGAAGTCACCGGCTCGGACCCGGGACGTTCCCTCGCCGAAGATCCGCCAGGGCCGGGTGTGGTAGATGGCCTCGCCGTTCATCTCGAGCCAGTCGCCGAGGTTGCTCAGCGTCCGACGCTGGTCGTCGGGGAGTGACCCGTCCGCGCGCGGGCTGATGTTCAGCAGGAGGTTGCCGTTCTTGCTGACGATGTCGCACAGATTGTGGATGATCACGGTGTCGGAGAGGGCATGTTCCTGCGGCGTGTAGATCCAATCCGGCAGGATCGATGTGTCGGTCTGCCAGGCGAACGGCACAGTCCGGTCGAAGCCGCCTTTCTCGACGTCCAGGACTACTGCGGAACGGTCCGGGACCGTCGCGGGGCCCCAGGACTTGATGTTCAGCACGGCGTCGAGTCGGCCGTCATGGCGTTGTTGGTTGGCGTTGTAGAACTCGGCGGCCAGTCGCAGCCCGTGTCGACCGAACGGCAGCGGTCCGTCGAAATACAGCAGGTCAGGGTGGTACCTGTCCAGCAATTCGGACGTCCGCAGGAACCAGTTCCGCTGGAAGGCCTCATCCGGAGGTTCACCGACCTGCATGTAGCTCTCGTCCGACGCCATGGGGTCGCCCTGGTGGGGGCGCCCGTACAGATCGCTCGGGTCGTAGCCTTCCCACCAATGCCCCTGCCCATCGGCCAGAGTGAGGTTGCCGTCGTAGGGCACACCGGCCAACGCGCCGGTGCTGTCGGACCCGTGGCTCGAATGGAACCATTGCCAGGCCCGGTCGCAATGCGAGGACACCCCGAAACGCAGGCCCTGGCCTTCGATCGCCGCCTTCCAGTCGGCGATCACGTCCCTCTTCGGTCCCAGGTTGACCGAGTTCCACGGCTGGTGGGTCGAGGCGAAGTTGTCCACGTTGTCGTGGTGAACGGCCACCGCAACGACGTAGCGGGCGCCGGCAGTTGCGGCCAGCGCGGCCAACTCGTCGGGGTCGAAGTTCTCGGCGGTCCAAAGCGGAATCAAGTCCTTGAAGCCGAATTGCGATGGATGACCGTACTGCTGGAGGTGATGACGGTAGACCTCCCCGCCCCCGTAGGAACCGTGCGTCATGTACATCTGCCGCCCGTACCAGCAGCTCTTCTCGGGTACCGACATCGCGCCCCAGTGGACGAAGATCCCGAACTTCGCATCCCGGAACCATTCGGGTGGCTGGTAACCATTCAGGGATTCCCAGGACGGCGTGAACGTCACCGGTCCCGGTGGCTGACCAGCGGGTGGGCGTTCCGCGGGACCACGCGCCGGAATCGTCGATCGGCCCGGGGGTTCATCCTTGCCCGCGGGTTCATCCTTGACCGCGCGCACACCGCGGGCGTCGAATTCGGAAGCCATGACGGGCAGGGCCTTTCAACTGGCGAAGCGGCGCCGCGGGGTAGCAGGGCGCGCCGTGCTGGCGGCCACCTGTCGCGGCGTGGAGCGGGGCAGCTGCGGGTCAGCCGGGGCAGCGGGGTCAGCCGGTCATTCTCTTGGCGTGCGCGCTCAGCAGTTGTGCGGTGCCGTTGGTGGTGTTGCTGGGGTCGTTTTCCCAGATGATCCGGAAGCCGTCGTAATTGGGATAGAAAGAACCGTCATCCACCCTGGAGGTGAGCAGCCAGAACTGGTCACCGGCGCCCGCCGTCTCCACCGCGCCCGTCCACTGGGTGTATGCGGCATCACGGGCCGCGTTGTCGGCGACGCCCTTGCCGGCGTCGATCAGTAGTCCGTACTCCTCGATGACCACCGGTTTGTGCAAGGCCTTTCCGTCGGTCAGGTGATCATTGATCCAGGTCGTACCCCAGGCCACCGGGTCGGTGCCATTGGAAGCGGGATACTCGCCCCAGGACTGCGGATACAGGTGCACCGTCCCGTAGTCGATGCTCCGCAGCGCCAGGAATTTCTTCCACTGGTTGCCCTCGTAGTTCGAATACGGATAGTCGGGGTTGCCGGGATCGCCGTAGAAGCCTTCGTCGCCCACGGCCACCAACTGCCGCGGGGCCAAAGCTTTGACGTAGGAGCTCATCTCGGTGACCCAGGCAAGCACCGCGGCGCCGGTCTTGTCGCTGCGGTTGCGTGGTTCGTTGGCGAGTTCCCAGGCCATGATGGTCGGGTCCTGGTTGTACCGGAGCCCGGTGTAGGGGTTGCGCCGGTGGGTGACATAACGGGCGTAGGCCCGATAGCAGTCCTTGATCTTCTTCTCCGTGTAGAACTTGTCGTGATTGACCGGTGAATCGCTGTAGACGTCGCCCGGCAGGTCCGGGAAGAACCACGACACGTACTGTGGCATCCCCCCGTAGTCGGGCCAATTGTTGGTCAGCGCCAACACCAGTCGCACACCGAGCTGGCCGGCTTTGAAGATGGCGTAGTCCAGGCTGTCGAATGCTGCGCTGTCGTACTCGTACGGGTGAGGTTGCAGCGGGTGATCGCCGTTCTGGCCGTCGTCGAAGGCCCAGGCCCGCACCACACCCAGCGACATGGCGGCAGCGTCGTTCAACGCGGCGTCGATCATGTACTGCGACCGTTGGTGCAAGTAGTAGGTGTTGGTTCCACCGAATCGGAACGTCCTGCCCGAGAGGGTGAAGTTGCCGTCGCTGACCCTGACGAAAGCCTGCCGTCCCGGCCCGCCCGGCTGATTGTCGGTTGCGACCGGTGCGACCGGGTCACCGGCGGCGGCCCCCTGCGCGGCTGCGATCCCGCCGGGCAGCATGGTCGCCGCGGCCACGACACCGACCCCCGCAGCGCCGACGAAGAAGCCTCGCCGGCTGGACTGTCGGACGGCGGCCGGACGGGTTGTCGGGGTTTTGGCTAAATCGGTCATCGGGAGCCTCTCGGGAGCGGGACGTTCGACGAGTTGCGAACGCCGTATCAGTTGCGAACGCCATATCAGTAGTCGGGCTGCGCACCGCACGACGTGATCGATCGCGCGATGGTGCACAGTGATCGGTCCGGGCGCGTCGGCCGGCCGGGGACATCTCGAGCTGGGTCAGCCGATCATCGAGGTTGGAATTCGAACCTCGACGCCCTGATCGAGCGCGGTGATGGTGGCAGGTTCGGTCGCCAGATCATTGGCCGTGCGCAACACCGGTCGGGAGGCCAGGGCACCTTCGATCCCGCAGACGGTGGTCCGGACGTTCAGGGTGACGGACTCTCCGGCCGGGAGGGTGACCAGCGCCTGGTCGATGCTCGCTGCCGGGTCGAGACGGTCGACGAGCAGGGTGAGATCCCGGACCAAAGACGTTGCTGTCACGATGATCCGGTACCCGCCGTCAACGGTGTCGACCACGACGGTGACCGGATTCGGGTCAAGCCGCAGGTCGATGTCCTCGACCCAGCAGTGCACCTCGCGGACGGTTCCGCCCGGGCCGTTTCGTTCGTCGGTGAGCTCGGCGATCAGGACCTCGCCGGCCGGGTCGGCTGGAGTACGCAGCTGCCGTGACAGCTCGAGCAGTGCCACCGAACGCGCCGGCACATCGACGACGATCTGTTCGACTGCCAGCACAGTGCCATCCAGACGCTCGCGTCGCGCGTGCACGGTTCCGGTCCATGCCCGGTCCGTATCGTTGACGGCTGCGAGCACCTCGCGGGCCAGGTCGGTTGCCGGGTCAGGCCGGGTCTGCACGGTGAGGATCCGGTCGGCGTAGCTGGCGCGCAGTGCCCACCACAGGGGTTTGCGGATCTCGTCTGCGTCGATGGCGGCCCAGGACGTCACCGGCCAGCAATCGTTGAGCTGCCACACTATGGCGCCTGCGGTCCGCGGCCACCAGGACCGGTAGTGGGTGATCGCGTGAGCGACGGCTCGGGCCTGGTTCAGCTGGGTCGCCCAGTGCCAGTCGACGAAGTCGGCGGGCACACCCAGATGCGGCGCCAACCCCCGGTCGAGCTTGTCGTTGCCGCCCTCGGCCTTCTGATGCAGCAACCAGACCGGGTCCTGCTTACCGGGCACGGATCCGTCGGGATTGCGCATCGCGCGGGTCAACGTCTGCCAAGAGGGCGGCGCCTGGAACCCGAACTCCGAGCAGAAGCGCGGGACCTCGTCGCGGTATGCCCTGTAGTCGATCCGATTCCAGACCTCCCACTGGTGGTGGGTGCCATGATCGGGATCGTTCGGGTGGACGGCGTCCAGCGCGGCGCGGGGTGAGTAGGGGCTTCCGGTGGCGTAGGGCCGGGTCGGATCCAGTTCCGCCACGGCCCGCGGGAAGACCTCCGTGTAGTACCGGTATCCCCAGCTGCGGCCGGCCAGCAGCTCTTGCCAGCCCCAATCCACGTAGCCCCAGAGGTTTTCGTTGCCGCCGTTCCACAGCACCAGGCTGGGGTGCGCGCTCAGCCTGGCGATGTGTTCGCGGGCCTCGGCCTCGAATTCGGTGTGGTGCGGCTCCTCCTCCGGGTAGGCGGCGCAGGCGAGGAGGAAGTCCTGCCAGACCATGATGCCCGCCTCGTCACAGAGGTCGTAGAAATCCTCGGATTCGTAGATGCCGCCGCCCCAGACCCGCAACAGGTTGATGTTGGCGCCGACCGCCTGGTCGATCCGTCGACCCAGCTTCTCCCGGGTGACCCGGGTCAGCAGGTGATCGTCGGGGATCCAGTTGGCGCCCTTCACGAAGACCGGGGTGTCATTGACCCGAATGACGAACGCGGTGCCGTTCTCGTCGTCGCTGGTGTCCAGATCGACGGTACGCACACCGATCCGGCGGTGCCACTGCCCGAGCTCGGCCACTCGCGCATCGGGAACGCAGTCAGCGCAGCGCAATTCGACCGCAAGGTCGTAGAGTGGTTGGTCGCCGTACCCCACCGGCCACCACAGTTCCGGGTGGGGTACGACGAGGTCCGCGACGCCGGATGAAGTCCCGGCAGCGATGGTGATGGTGGTGTCGAACGTCGCCGCCGGCCCGTTCGAGGTCGCGGATCGGGAGAGTCGGGCCCGAACGGTGAGCGCGGACTCAGTTGATTCCACTCCGGAGCGTTCCACGGTCAGCTGGACGGCAACCCTTGCAGTGCCATCGGTGTCGACGCTCACCAGGGGGCGTACCGAAGCCAACCTGGCGATGCGCCAGCGTTCCAACCGAACCGGCCGCCAGATGCCGGCCGTCTGCAGGTCGGGACCCCAGTCCCAGCCGAAGCTGCAGGCCATCTTGCGCACCATGTTGAGTGGATGGTCGTAGGCGGCCGGGCGCGCGCCTATTCGTGCCGCCTCGGCTTCGGCGTAGTCCAGGGCGGAGCGGAAATTGACCTCGAGCGTGGTTCCGGCTCCGTCGAGAGTGGCCAGCTGGTCGCGGATGTCGAACCGGAACGTGCGGTGCTGATTGAAGCTCCGGCCGACGACGGCATCCGCCAGCGTGACGGTCGCCACCGTGTCAAGACCCTCGAAGACCAGGTCGGCTCGTTCGTCGTCGGCGACCGGCGGCACAGTCAGTGTGCGCTGATACCGCCAGTCCACCCGATGCATCCACCTGAGTTCGGCCTCGTTCATCCCGAGGTACGGATCCCCGATCAGGCCGGCGGCCAACAGGTCGGTGTGCGCGGAGCCGGGCACCTGCGCCGGTACCGGACGTGCGGATATCCGATCCGGAACCGAGCCCCCGGAGGCACGCAAGGTCCATCCGTCATGCAGTTCCGTGCTGATCATGCAGTGCCTCCTGGGTGTGAGGGCGACTGTGGCGACGGTGCCGGTGTCGACGGCGCCGGTGGCGACTGCGGCGGTGGCGACTGCGGCGGTGGCGACTGTGCCGGTGGCGACGACGGCGACGGCGACGGCGACGGCGACGGCGACGGTGGCGGCGACGGTGGCGGTGGCGAACCGGAATTCCCCGGGGTGCCCGCTCGGGTCACTTGGTCGCGCCGGCGGACATTCCGTTGTAGATCCAGCGTTGCAGGAGCAGGAAGACGATCAACGTCGGAATGATGACGATGACGGCGCCCGCGGACAGGATTTCCCACTGGGTACCGAATGGTCCCTTGAAGCGGAACAAGGAGGTCGATATGACTCCGAGATTCTGGCTCGGCATGTAGAGGAAGGGAATGTAGAACTCGTTGTAGATGGCGATGCCCTTGATGATGATCACCGTCGCGATGGCGGGCTTGAGCAACGGCAGGATCACGCTCCGGTAGATCCGGAAGTGGTTCGCCCCGTCCAGTGTCGCCGCCTCGTCCAGCGCCACCGGAATCGACCGCATGAACTGAACGAAGATGTAGATGGAGACGATGTCGGTGCCCATGAACAGCGCGATGGGCGCCGCCAGCGAGTTGTACAACCCCAGCGTGTTGACCACCTGGAAGGTGGCCACCTGGGTGGTGACGGCCGGGACCAGCGTGGCCAGCAGGAACAGCGTCACGATCAGCTTCTTGAAGCGGAAATTGAAACGATCGATCGCGTACGCGGCCATGGTCCCGATCACGATGGTCCCGGTGACCGAGACGATCAGAATGACCGTGGTGTTGACGAACGCAGACGCCATCCGGGCATCGGTGAAGGCCGTGCCGAAATTCGCGAAGGTGACCGGATTCGGCAAGTCCAGCGGTCCACTGGTGGCATAGTCCTCCTTCGTCTTGAGCGAGGTGATCACCACGACGACGAGTGGCAGCAGTATCGCGATACTGGCAATCACCAGACTCGTGTACTTCCCGGTTGCAGCGAGCCCGCTCCGTACGTTCGCGGTGCTCATGTCAGCGTCACCTCCTCGTCTGGGACCAGACGTCGTTGCACCCAGGTCACGAGCAGGATGATGGCCAGCAACACCACGGCCATCGCCGAGGCGAGTCCGACCTTGTTGGATTGGAAAGCGGTCTTCACCGTCTGGATGACGAACGTCGCCGACCCGTTGGCCCCGTCCAGCATGATGAACGGGATCTCGAACACGGCGATACTGCCGGAGACCGCAAGAATGAACGACAGGCTGATGATGGGCTTGATGCCGGGGGCGATGATGTACCGGAATTGCTGCCATCGCGACGCTCCGTCGATGCTGGCGGCCTCGTAGATGCCGCCAGGTATCGACTGGATCGCACCCAGGAACAGGACGAAATTCAGGCCCAGGTACCGCCACAGGGACGTCCCCGCCAAGGAGAAGTTCACGATATCGGGGTTGCCGAGCCATTGCGGTGCGGAGCTTTGATCCATGCCGAAAAGACCCAATGTCGTGTCCAGCGTGCCGCCGGGCCGGAAGAAGAACAGGAAAATGAAAGAGATTGCCACACCGTTGATGAGATAGGGGAAGAACAGAATTCCCTTGAACAGGTTCTTGAACTTGGTGTTGAAGCTGAGCAGAGTGGCGAAATACAGGGCGAGCGCCATCTGGATGACGGACGCGCCCAGGTAGTACAGGCTGACCCGGAAGACCCGGAACAGCTCGGGCCGGGTGAAGAATTCAATGTAGTTGTTCAGGCCGACGTAGTGCTTCACCTTGCTGATGCCGTTCCAGTCCGTCGCCGAGTACCAGAACATGTTCACCACCGGGACGTAGGTGAACGTGATCAAGAGAACGAGCGGCACGAAAAGGAACAACCATGGCGTGATTCGCATTCCGCGGGACGCGAGCCTCGGTACGTGACTCTTGCGGCGCATGCGTCTGGTGCGGCGAGCTTCGGCGCGGGACTCGACGACCGTCGAGAATCCAGTCATGCGCATCTCCTTGTCAGTGGTCCCGCACGCACACCGCGACGAGGCTTGCGGATGCGGTGCAGGCGACATCAGCGACCGGAGGCAGATGGGGTGCGGTCAGCCTCCGGTCGCTGATGTGATGTCAGCCGGTGGATTTGCGTGCGGCGGCCCACTTGGCGTTGAGGTCGTCGAAGATCTGCTGCTTCGTCTGGCCGGAGGCGCCGCGTGCGGAGTCGACGAGGGTGCGGTAGTAGTCCGGCTTGCTCAGACCGATTTCGGCCTGGTTGTCGATGGCGCTGAGGGTGGGTGATGGTGTCAGTTCGACGTATTTCACTCCGGTGGCTTCGAATGCCTTGAGGTCCGCGGGGGCCGGGTGGGTCTTCACCGTCGATAGACCGCCGGCGTAGTCACTGAAGCCGGAGTCCTGGGTGAACCAGTCGACCCAGCACCGGGCAGCTGCCTTGTGTGCGGAGTTGATGTTGATGCCCTGCATGAAGTCCGGACCGACCCCGGAATGGAACGCGCCGCCGGTCTGGACCGGTGCTGGCATGAACCCGATGGTCGCCGGATCGGTTCCCGCTGTGGTCGCGGCCTGCTGCATCTGCGGGATGGCCCAGGAGCCGAGCGGCATCAGGCCGATCTGGCCCGTCGCCAGCAGGTTTTTGGAGTTCTCCCAGTTCGTGGTGGTGGGATCGGCCTCGGTGAGGCCCTTCTGCACCGCGTCGTACAGCAGTGAATCGAGTTCGGCCTTCTCCTGGCCCTGCGCCCACGGCGTATCGGTGCCGGCCATCTTCACCAACGCCTCCGGGTCGCCCGACGCGGAGCCCATCATGTTCTGCGGCCAGCCCAGCGGCCAGCCGTCCTTGTAGTTGGTGTAGTACGGGACTGCACCGGTCTTGTCCTTGATCGCCTGCAGGTCGGCGAGGAATTGATCGGGGGTGGTGGGCAGGGCGGTGATGCCGGCGTCGGCGAAGATCTTCTTGTTGTAGACCATGCCGTTGGCGTTGCCGAACGTGGCCAGGCCGTACGCGGTGCCGTCCACGGCGTCCTGCTGGACGAAACGGTACTTCTGGCCCAGCTCGTCGGTGCTGCCGAGTGGTTCGAAGAAGTCCGGCATGTCCTTGACGGCGACGCTGGCGGGAATCAACAGCACGTCGCCGTAGTCTTTCGTGCTCATCCGGGTTTTGACTTCACCCTCGTAGTCGGTCAGGGCCTCGAATTTCACCGTGACCTGCGGGTACTTGGCTTCGAACGTCTTCTTGTAGTCCTGGAACACCGTGTCGACGATGTCGGTCCGGTTGGTGAGGACCAGGATCTCGCCGGAAGCATCAGCAGTGCAGGCGGTCCCGGATGCGGCGGCGCCGGTCGACCCGGCGGAGGAGGTTGAATCACTCGATCCGCATGCCGCCGTCAGTGTGAGTACGGCGGTGGCGGCGGCAAGGGCCGCGACGCGCCCCGGGTGCGATCGGAACAGTGGGAGTCGGAACATCGGCGGTCCTCTCGACGTGGCCGGGGCGTGGTGCACCGGCGGGGACGGGAGCGGGTTGCTAACTGCTACCCAGTGGCTTGCCGCCCTTGTCTCTATTCTTAGAGTGTTATATAAACGAAGTCAACCCCCGGTTAGGAGCCTCGACGGCATGCCGAATCATGGGGGCCCGGTGGAAACTGGAGGAACGATGAACAACCCGGCCGGTGTTGGCACCGCGCACGAGGCGAACCGCGCCGAGCTGCTGGATGCGATCCGGGCCGCGGGTCAGATCAGTCGCGTCGAGTTGGCCCGCCTGCGGGGGTTGAACGGCGCCACCGTCTCCACCGCTGTGCGCAGCCTGATCAGGGACGGTCTGGTGGTCGAGTCGGGAAAGGCCGAGTCCACCGGCGGTAAGCCGGCCGTGCTGCTCTCGCTTGCTCCAGATGCGCGTTTCGCGGTCGGTGTCAACCTCGACCATGCCGGCATCAGTTACGTCATCGCCAATCTCGGAGGCGCCGTGGTCGGCCGTTGGCGCCGGCCCGGGGCAGGCGCAGAGCCCCCCGATGCTGTGGTCGCCCGGATCGGATCGGAGATGCGCACCCTGGTGGCCCAGGTCGGCATCGACCGGGCACGTCTGGTCGGGGTGGGCGTGGTTTCGCCGGGACCCATCACAGGGTCCAATGGAATGGCACTCACCCCACCAGTGATGCAGGCCTGGCGCGACTTCCCACTGTCGGACACCTTGCAGGCAGCGACCGGGCTGCCGGTGCGGATCGAGAACGATGCCACCGCAGCGGCTATCGGTGAGTATTGGGCGGGTACAGTGGGTCCGACCAGATGCTTCGCAGCGCTCTACATGGGGACCGGTCTCGGCGCCGGAATCGTCGTCGACGGCGTGGTGTACCGGGGGACCAGCGGCAACACCGGCGAGATCGGCCACATCTGTGTCGACATCGACGGCCCGCCCTGCTGGTGTGGCAGCCGGGGATGCGTGGAGGCGTTGGCCGGCCCGGCGGCCGTCGTCGCGCAGGCCAGGCGGCTCGGCGTGGACATGCCGGGTCTCGGGGTGGCCGAGGACTTCGCGAGTCTGGCCCGCTCCGCCGTTCAGGGTGAGAAGACCGCGCGGGAGCTCATTGGCCGGTCCGCCCGGTACATCGCAGTCGCTGCGCAAACCCTCTCCAACATCCTTGATGTGGACCTCGTGGTGCTCACCGGCCCCTCGTTCGTCATGTCGAGTTCGCTGTATGTCCCGGTGATCCACGAACGGCTGGCGCACTCGTTCTTCGCCCGTGGCTGTCACCCGGTCGACGTCCTCATCTCGCCCAACGCGGCAGAAGCCGCTGCCATCGGGGGCGCGGCCCTGGTGCTGCAGAGCGAACTGGCACCCCGAAAGTCCGGCCCTCCCGCTCCGGGCGGCCGCCGGTTGATCCGCGGCGGGAGTCGGCAGTACCAACGAGTCGGGACCGGCGCGGGCGGGTGACGGTCAGCCCGTCGCCGAGCCGAGGCGGCCCGACGCGGTCCAGCGCACAACCCAACTGTCGCAGGGAGAACCCACGGCATGGCCATTTATGACATTCGACAGCACGGAGCTGTCGGGGACGGCGTGGCCAACGACGCCGCCGCCATCCAGACCGCGATCGACGCCTGCTCCGACGCCGGCGGCGGCACCGTGCTGGTGCCGGCCGGGTCGACGTTCCGCACCGGTTCGATCGAGTTGCGTTCGCATGTCGAATTGCACGTCGAGCGCGGCGCCGTGCTGGCCGGCAGTGCCGATCCCGCCGACTACACCGCTCGGCTGGACGTGGGCGCGCTGTCCGGCGGCGTGGTCGACGACCAGAACGACGCGGCACTGATGCTCATCACGGCCCGGGCCGCTGCGGACATCGCCATCACCGGTGCAGGCACTATCGACGGGGCCGGAAAGCATTTCATCACCGAAGATCTCGGCACGATCTACCGCTGCCCCAACCAGCGCCCGTTCACCGTTTTCTTCATCGGCTGCGAGCGGGTGACCATGCGCGACATCCGCCTGCAGGACGCCGCCCTGTGGTGTGTGCGGTTGTCCGGGTGCGAGAATGTGTTGATCCACGGCATCACCATCGACACCGACCTGAAATACCCGAACGCGGACGGTATCGACCTCGATCGCTGCCGGCGCGTCCGCATCAGTGACTGCGACATCTCCAGTGGCGACGACGGCATCTCCCTCAAGACCTGCGAGGAGTTCGCCGGCTACGGTCCGACCAGCGACGTTGTCATCGCCAACTGCACAATCTGCTCGACGTCCAGCGCGATCGTCGTCGGGGTGGACGCGACGGATGACATCAGTGACGTCATCGTCTCGAATTGTGTCGTCCGGTCCTCCAACCGCGGACTGGCGGTCAATCTCGGCCAGCAGGGCTACTTCTCGAACATCCTGTTCACCGACTGCATCGTGTCGACCCGGTTGTTCGACCGCGGATGGTGGGGACACGGCGAACCCATCTACGTCAGCGTCGGCGCCTGGCACGACACGGTGGGCCGGCTGCGCAACGTGCGATTCCGCAACATCCTGGCCCGATCGGAGAACGGCGCGTACATCGCGGCCGACGCCCCCGGCCTGATCGAAGGCGTTGTCCTGGAGGGTGTCCGGATCGAGATCGACCGCTGGACCCGATGGCCGGGCGGCGAGTACGACCGCCGTCCCACCGAGACCGGCCCGGAGGTCTACACCCACCCGACGGCCGGCATCTTCATCGACACCGCCACCGATGTCACCGTCCGCAACTGCGAGGTGGTGTGGGCGACCAGCCTGGACACCTTCGCCCACGCCGTCGAGGCCATCGACGTCACCGGCCTGGTGGTCGAGGGGCTCCGTGGGCGCGCCGCCCACCCGGAGCAGCAGGCCATCCTCATCCGGGACCGCGACCTTGGCGAGACCCGTTACCCGGTAGGAGTTTCCGGATGATGCCGGGGCCGTCGACCGGGCGGGTCAGGTGGCCGGAACAGGTGGACCATGTGGCCTGGCTGGCGGTGCAGACGCAGCGACAGTTGGCCTTCGGCCAGGCGTTCCCGCACCCGGCCGGCGGGTCCTGGTATCTGGACGACACCGGCCGGCCGGACACCTCGCGACCGGTGCACACCTGGGTCACTGCCCGGATGCTGCACGTGTACTGCGTCGGTCACCTGGCCGGGATACCCGGCTGCGCCCCGCTGGCCCGGCAGGCACTGGCCGGACTGACCGGCCCGCTGCATGACGATGTCCATGGCGGGTGGTTCGCGTCGGTGGGACCGGACGGGCAGCGCGACGAGACCAAGGGCGCCTACCCACACGCGTTTGTGGTCTTCGCCAGCTCCAGCGCCGCCGTCGCCGACCTGCCGGGCGCGCGGGCGCTGCTCGACGATGCGCTGACCGTCTTCGACGAACGTTTCTGGGAACCTGGCCCCGGCCTGCATTCCGACTCCGCCGTCCGCGACTGGTCACGCGGCAGTCCGTACCGGGGGGTCAACGCGAACATGCACGCCGTCGAGGCGCTGCTGGCGGCCGCGGATACGACCGGCGACCGGCACTGGCGGGACCGGGCACGACGGATCACCGAGACCGTGCTGGACTGGGCGGCCGCCAACGACTGGCGGGTGCCCGAGCATTTCGATGCGGACTGGACGCCGATGCCGGAGCATCATCGGGACGACCCGGCGCACCCCTTTGAGCCGTACGGCGCGACGGTCGGCCACGGCCTGGAGTGGTCGCGGTTGGCCTTGCAGGTTGCGGCTGCCGGCGATCCGGCCGACCAGGCGGGCACAGCTGGCCTGGTGAAGAGCGCCGCCGGCCTCTTCCAGCGAGCGGTGGCCGATGGTTGGGCCGTCGACGGGACGGACGGGTTCGTCTACACGACCGACTGGTCCGGGACCCCGGTGGTGCGGCAGCGAATGCACTGGGTGGTGGCGGAGGCGATCTGCGCCGCCGCTGCCCTGGCGGCGGTCACCGGCGATCCGGCCTACGAGGCCTGGTATCGCAGCTGGTGGGACTACGCCGCCGAACATCTCATCACCGGCGACGGATCGTGGCGTCACGAACTCGATCCGGACAACCGGCCGGCGAGCACCGTGTGGTCCGGTAGGCCCGATCTGTACCACTCCATTCATGCCACCCTGTTGCCCCGACTGCCGCTGGCGCCGACCGCTCCCAGCGCCATCGCGGGTGGACTCCTGCGCTGACCGAGCAGGCCGCCGGAAGAATGCACAGGTGCTCGGTGCTCGGTGCGCGGGTCCGGTTGCGACGGCGCCGATCACCCAGGAACTGTGCTGCGGACCATCCGCAGGGGCGGACACCGAGCCGAACATCCCCCCGCGGGTCACCCGCAGTCGCCGGCGGTGCCGACGTCACGCAAAATTCCTGGCGACAACATTAATTGTCTTTGACAACGTGGGTTGTCGCGTGACAGTCTCTGTGACGTGGAACTCGGAGAGATGTACGACTACATCGCAACCTTGCTGGCGGACGCCGCGGCCGTACCGCAGACGTCGGACAGCGAGCTCGAGTTCGAGCTGACCAAGATCCGGCTCATCTCCCAGGCCCGAGTGGTCCTCGACATCATCGAGGCACAGTCGGTGCACACACTGCGCTCGGAGCTGCCGCCGCCGAGCTACGGCGACATCGGCGACGCTCAGGGCATCAGCAAACAGGCCTCCCGCATCCGGCACACCAAACTCGAGCGGGTGTTACGGGTGCACCAGATGGACGGCCGCCGGCACAGTTTCTCCAAAGCCGTTGTCAGCAGCAAACATCGGCGTGCCGCGGAACCCGTACGGCAGGCCCGCCGGCGGTCCCCGGGCAGCTGACCGGCCTTTCTTCCACGCATTACCCCAGCTGACGCGCCATCGCACGCGGGGTGCGTCGCGGGGTTGGCGCTATCCGAAATCGGGCCGACCGGTCGGCCCGGGTGCCGCCGACCCGTTGTCCAGTTCCCCGGATCGCACCACCCGGATGGAACCTCCCGGATGGCACCACCCGCACCGCACTTCTGGACGTCCCGACCCAGCCACCCGTAGAACCACACCACGAAAGGTCCCTGTCATGTCGAACCCGAAGCTTGTCAACGAGCACACCTCGGCCTTCTTCAGCGCGGCGATCGCGTTCCTGCTGGCGACGTCGGTCTGGAACCTGGCCAACATTTGGCTGCTCGACATCACGGTGCAGGAGCGTTACACGATCGGCATGGGCATCCTGTGCTCGATGTTCGCCACCGTCGTGGTCTCGAAGGTCGTCCGGGACAAGGAGGAAGCGCGGTCCCTGGTCAACGACATCCGGCAGGCCCGGTACGAGGAGGTGTTGGTGAACTCTCCGGCGCCTGGCCTCGGTCACGTCTGACCCAGATCCGTGGGTAGCGAGCGCCGTTTGGGTCGTGTCGGGAACGGGGTGATGCCCTCTGACGTGGGAAAATGGGGCTGTCGAAGGCTTCCAT
>Ga0208588_1000201_pt1 | contig 19430 bp, 19 predicted proteins | sample NGESurshal092012_8_FD_184483 | JGI IMG/M metagenome (GOLD analysis project Ga0208588, IMG submission 184483) | Arctic peat soil microbial communities from Barrow, Alaska - NGEE Surface sample 415-3 shallow-092012 (SPAdes) | ecosystem: Environmental > Terrestrial > Soil > Wetlands > Peat ...
CACCGGGCGTCCCCGTCACGACGAACTTCATGGTGATGACGCGCTTCAACCAGCTGGACTACTGGTCCTGGGCGCGCGAGATGGACGTCGTCTCCAACGACTACTACCCCGACTTCGCCGACCCGCTCACGCACGTCGAGGCCGCGCTCAGCGCCGACATCGTGCGCGGCCTCGCCGACGGGGAACCGTGGCTGCTCATGGAGACCTCGCCGAGCGCGGTCAACTGGCAGCCGCGCAACCGCGCCAAGCGGCCCGGGGAGCTGCGACGTGACGCACTCCAGCAGATCGCGCACGGCGCCGACGGGTTCAACGTCTTCCAGGTGCGGGCCTCCATCGCGGGGGCGGAGAAGTTCCACTCGGGACTGATCCCGCATGCCGGCACGGACACACGACTCTGGCGCGAGGTCGTCGAGCTCGGCACGCTCCTGGGCTCGCTGCGGGAGATCGCCGGAAGCCGGGTCGCGAGCTCCGTCGCCCTCGTCTGGGACTGGCAGGCCTGGTGGGGCTGCGAGCTCGACAGCCACCCGAGCGTCGAGGTCGTCTACCCCGATCGCGCTCGCGCGTTCCACCGCGCCCTGTGGGACCTCGGCGTCTCGGTCGACGTCGTGGCACCGGGTGCGACGCTCGAGGGCTACGACCTCGTCGTCGTGCCCACGCTCTACCTCGCCGACGACGACGCCGCACCGGCGCTCGAGACCTTCGTCCGCGGAGGTGGTCACGCGGTCGTGACGTACTTCTCGGGCATCGTCGACGCCGACGACCACATCCGCACCGGCGGCTATCCGGGTGCGTTCCGCGACATGCTCGGGGTGTTCGTGGAGGAGTTCGCTCCGCTGCTCGCCGGCGAGCGGGTGACGCTCGACGACGGCGGCTCGGCCGACCTGTGGACCGAGGACCTGCGGCTGACCGGCGCCGACGCGATCGTCCGCTACGTCGACGGCCCGGTCCCCGGGCGTCCCGCCGTCACCCGGCACGCGCTCGGAGCCGGCGTGGCCTGGTACGTCGCGACCCGCACGGACGTCGCCACGACGGCGCGGCTCGTCGCGCGCATCGTCGAGGAGGCGCGCGTGCGCCCGGTCGCGACGACGAGTCCGGGGGTCGAGGTCTCGCGACGTCGCGCTGGAGACTCCTCGTGGCTGTTCGTGCTCAACCACACCGACGCGGCGGCCGAACTCCCCGCCGACGGCACCGATATCGTGACCGGAGCGCGGGTCTCGGGATCGGTGGTGGTGCCCGCCGGTGGCGTCGCCGTGGTGCGCGAGGGAGGTGCGGCGTGACCGCTCTGGCCTCCCAGCGGCAGGCAGTCATCCTCGACGAGCTCGGGCGGCTGGGCGCCGTACGTGTGAGCCGGCTGGTCGAGAAGCTCGGCGTGAGCGACATGACCGTGCGCCGCGACCTCGACGCGCTCTCCCAGCGCGGGCTGCTCACGAAGGTGCACGGCGGTGCGATGGCCGTCTCCGAGCGCAGCATCGACGAACCCGGCTTCGAGGCCAAGCAGGTCCGGGCGCAGGCCGAGAAGGACGCCATCGCGCACGCGGCCGCGGACCTCATCACGCCCGGAGCCGCCGTCGGCATCTCGGCCGGCACGACCACGTGGACCCTGGCTCATCTCGTGCGCGACATCCCGGGCCTCACGGTCGTCACGAACTCGATGCGGGTCGCCGACGTCGTGCTCTCGAGCGGGCGCAGCGACCAGACGGTGGTGCTCACCGGCGGCATCCGTACGCCGTCCGACGCCCTCGTCGGGCCAGTGGCCGTCGAGGCCCTGCGCTCGCTGCACCTCGACCTGGTGTTCCTCGGCGTCCACGGGGCTGACGAGCGCAGCGGCTTCACGACGCCGAACCTCATGGAGAGCGAGACCAACCGGGCACTGGTCGAGGCGGGTCGTCGGCTCGTCGTCGTGGCCGATCACACCAAGTGGGGCATGGTCGGGCTCTCGACGATCGTGCCGCTCGAGGCGGCCGACGTCTTCATCACCGACGACGAGATGCCCGCGGACGCGCTCGCCGTGCTGACCGAGCGGTGCGGCGAGGTCGTCGTGGCGACGCCGATGGATGCCGCCCTGCCCATCCAGCCGAGCGCGAGGTGACGGGATGAGGCGCACGCAGGTCCTGCTCGCCGACGGCCGCGAGCTCATTCACTTCGACGCCGACGACTCCCCCGCGCGCGACGTGGAGGACAAGCGCGACCTCGACCAGCGCGGTGACGCGCCGGACCTGCGTCACGACCCGTTGCTCGACGAGTGGGTGTCCGTGGCCGCGCACCGCCTCGGACGCACCTTCCTCCCGTCGCCGGACGACTGCCCGCTGTGCCCGTCGCGGGCGGGCTACCTCACCGAGGTGCCGAGCGAGGACTACGACGTCGTCGTCTTCGAGAACCGCTTCCCCTCCTTCGTCGGCACACCGACCGGCTCGACCGTGAACGGGCTCTTCGAGCAGCACCCCGCCTGGGGTCGCTGCGAGGTCGTCTGCTTCACGCCGGACCACGACGCCTCGTTCGCCGACCTCGGCCATGAGCGCGCGCGGCTGGTGATCGACGCGTGGGCCGACCGCACGACCGAGCTCACCGAGACCCCGGGGGTCGAGCAGGTCTTCGTCTTCGAGAACCGCGGCGAGGCGATCGGCGTCACCATGCGCCACCCGCACGGCCAGATCTACGCCTACCCGTTCGTCACCCCGACGACGCGTGCCCAGCTCGACTCGGCGTCGCGGCACCTGACCGCCACCGGGCGCAACCTCTACGACGACATCGTCGCCGACGAGGTCGCCGACGGTCGCAGGGTCGTGCTCGAGTCGGAGCACTGGGTCGCGTTCGTCCCGTTCGCGGCCCGCTGGCCGGTCGAGGTGCATCTCTACCCGCGTCGCCGGGTGCCCGACATCGCCGCACTCACCGAAGCCGAGCGCGCCGACCTCGCCGACGTCTACCTCGACCTCCTGCGCCGCGGGGATGCCTTCTTCGGCATCCCGCTGCCCTACATCGCGGCGTGGCACCAGGCCCCGGTGCACGACCGCCGCGACCTCGGGGCGCTGCACCTCGAGCTGTTCTCCGTCCAGCGCAGCGCCGACAAGCTCAAGTACCTCGCGGGCTCCGAGTCGGCCATGGGCGCGTTCGTCAACGATCGCGAGCCGGAGGCCATCGCCGAGCGGCTCCGCGAGGTCGCACCGCAGTGAGCCCGTCGGCGTTCTCCCGCCTCTACGGCCGCGACCCCGTGGTCGCGTGGCGGTCGCCGGGCCGGGTCAACCTGATCGGCGAGCACACCGACTACAACGACGGCTTCGTCCTGCCTCTCGCGCTCTCGCGCGACACGCGGGTCGACGCCGCACCCCGCGGCGACCGGATCCTGCGCGTCGCCTCGGCGCAGCGACGCGACGACCCGGTGAGCATTCCCGTCGACGGTCTGACGCCCGGCTCGGTGCAGGGCTGGGCAGCGTACGTCGCGGGGACCGCGTGGGCGCTCGCGGAGCGCGGCGTGGCGATCGACGGCGCCGACCTCCTCGTCGACGGCTCCGTCCCGCGCGGCGCAGGGCTCTCGTCGTCCGCCTCGCTCGAGTGTGCCAGCGCAGGAGCGCTCCTGGCCCTGGCCGGGTCCCACCTGCCCCTGCGCGAGGTCGCGCTGCTCGCTCAGCACGCCGAGAACGATTTCGTCGGCATGCCCTGCGGCGTCATGGACCAGTTCGCCTCCACCCACGCGCGTGCCGGGCACCTGCTCCTGCTCGACACCCGCAGCCTCGAGGTCCAGCACATCCCCTTCGACCTCGGCAGGGTCGGGCTCGCGCTGCTGGTCGTGGACACGAAGGCGCCGCACCAGCTCGTCGACGGCGAGTACGCCGAGCGCCGGTCGAGCTGCGAGCGGGCGGCGCGCATCCTCGGGCTGCCCGCCCTGCGCGACGTCAGCGACCTCGAGCGCGCCCTCGTCGAGCTCGATGACCAGCGCCTCCGCAGGCGAGTCCGGCACGTCGTGACGGAGAATGGCAGGGTGCTCGACGTCGTGGACCTGCTGCGAGCAGGTGACGTGCGCGGCATCGGCCCGCTCCTCACAGCGTCGCACGTCTCGCTGCGCGAGGACTACGAGGTCTCCTGCCGCGAGCTGGACCTCGTCGTCGAGACCGCGCTCGCCCAGGGTGCGCTCGGGGCGCGGATGACCGGTGGTGGATTCGGCGGCTCGGCGATCGCGCTCGTCGAGGCCGCATCGCTCGAGAGCACGACCAAGGCGATCACGTCGGCGTTCCTGGAGGCGGGGCTCGCCGAGCCGGCCTTCATCGACGCCGCACCCAGCGACGGATACGGACCCGCATCATGACCACACCCGGACGCCTCGACGCCGCCTACCGCGCCGAGTCCCTGCAGCGGCTGCGCGACGGCGTCGACGTCCTCGTCGTCGGCGGTGGCGTGACGGGCTGCGGCATCGCGCTCGACGCGGCCCTGCGCGGCCTGTCGGTCGGGCTCGTCGAGCAGCGCGACTTCTCGGCCGGCACGTCGAGCCGGTCGAGCAAGCTCGTGCACGGCGGTCTGCGCTACCTCGAGCAGTTCAACTTCGGCCTCGTGCGCGAGGCTCTGCGCGAGCGCGCGCTGCTGCTCGACCGTCTCGCGCCCCACCTCGTGACGCCGCTGCCGTTCCTCTACCCGATCGCGCACCGCGTGTGGGAGCGGCCCTACGTCGGGGCCGGCTTGACCCTCTACGACACCCTCGGCGGACTCCAGCCGTCCGTGCCGCGACACAGCCACCTGTCGAAATCGGCTGCACTGCGGGCATTCCCGTCGCTGCGCCCCGACACCATCGCCGGCGCGATCCGCTACCACGACGCCCAGGTCGACGACGCACGGCACACCCTGGAGCTGGCACGCACCGCGGCCGCCCACGGCGCGGCACTCGTGTCCGGTGCACGCGTGGTGGGCATCGCGCGCGATGGCGAGCGTGTGGTCGGCGCCCGGGTCGTCGACGCGATGGACGGGACCGAGCACGACGTCCCCGCGCGCGTCGTCGTCAACGCGACCGGGGTGTGGGCCGGGCTCACCGAGCAGCTCGCCGGCGTCGAGACCCCCGTCCTCATGCGCCCGAGCAAGGGCGTGCACATCGTGGTTCCGCGCGACCGGATCGACGCCTCGGTCGCGCTCATCACGAAGACCGCCACCTCGGTGCTGTTCATCCTGCCGTGGGGCCGGTCGTGGATCATCGGGACAACCGACACCGCGTGGCACCACGGGCTGTCGCACCCGTCGGCCACGCACGCCGACCTCGCCTACCTGCTCGACATGGCCAACGCCTCGTTGACGAGCAACCTCACGGAGTCCGACGTCATCGGGCTCTACGCCGGCCTACGGCCGCTCGTCGACACCGAGGGCCTGTCGGAGTCCGAGCTCTCGCGCGAGCACACGGTGCGCAACCCGCTGCCCGGACTCGTCACCATCGCAGGCGGCAAGTACACGACCTACCGCGTCATGGCCGAGGACGCGGTGGACGCCTGCAGCGAGGACCTGTTCCCCGCCCGTCCGGACCTGCTGCCCGCGTCCGTCACCAGCACCATGCCGCTCATCGGGGCGGCGGAGCCGGACGACGTGCTGCGCGACGTCGCCGCACATCCCGCGGCCGCCCACATCGACCTCGAGCACCTCGACCGCCTGGCCCACCGCTACGGCGCGCTTCTCCCGGAGCTGCTCGACGTCGTCACCGCCGACCCCGCTCTCGCGCTGGAGGTCCCGGGTGGCGCGGGGACTCTCGGGGTGGAGATCGTGCACGCCGCGAGCCACGAGGGCGCACTGCACATCGACGACGTCCTGACCCGGCGCACCCGGCTCTACCTCGAGGCGGGCGACCGCGGCCTGGTCGCAGCGCGGCACGCGGCGCGGCTCATGGGCGACGTGCTCGGGTGGGACGACGCCACCCGCTCGCGCGAGGTCGCCCGCTACCAGCAGCGGGTCGCCGCCGAGCTCGAGGCCCAGCAGGCGCCGGACGACGACGCTGCCGCCGCAATCCGCGAGCGCGTGCAGGACCCACGCAACTGACCGACCCGCAGGTCGAGGACTCCGTCGTGGTCGCCGTCGGCGACCGGGGGGTGGATCGGCGTCGGCGTGAGGTCTTCCGGCGTCAGGCGAACGTGACCGTGAGGGGCGCGTGGTCGCTCCAGCGCTCGTCGTAGGACGCAGCCTTGCCCACCACGACACCGACCGCACGCGCGGCGAGCCTGGGCGTGGCCAGTGCGTAGTCGATGCGCCAGCCTCCGTCGGTGTCGAAGCCGCGACCGCGCCAGGACCACCACGTGTAGGGGCCGGGGCCGTCGCCGCCGAAGCGCCGACCGAGGTCGGTCCAGCCGTGCTCGTCGTACCAGCGGCTGAGGTAGGCGCGCTCCTCCGCGAGGAAGCCGGCCTTGCCGCGGTTGCCGCGCCAGTTCTTGATGTCGTGCTCGGTGTGCGCGACGTTCAGGTCGCCGCACACGATCGCCTGGCGCCTCGCGCGCGGGCGTCCCAGGACGAGCAGCCGGTCCTCCACGGCGTCGAGGAAGCGGTACTTCTCCGACTGGCGCGCCTCGTCGGTGGCCTCGCCGGTGTGGACGTAGACGCTGGCCACGGTGAGCGGCCCGGCGTCGGTGTCGACGTCGACCTCGACCCAGCGCCCGGAGTCCGCGAACTCCTCCGGCCCTACGCCGGTGCGCACCGCCGCGTGCGGCTTCGCCGTCAGCACGGCGACCCCCGCGCGGCCCTTCACCGCCGCCTCGGTGTGGGCGACGTGGAGGTGACCGAGGCCGCCCTCCGCCAGCACCTCGGCGAGCTGATCGTCGTCGGCCCGGACCTCCTGCAGGCAGATGACATCGGCGCCGGACGCGGCGAGCCACTCAATCCCGCCGCGACGCGCGGCGGCGCGGATCCCGTTGACGTTGGCGGTGACGACCGTGAGCACGTCGTCATCCAACCAGCAGGGACGTCGGGGGCGGCGCGGGGCTAGACGACGCGTTCACGCGAGGGCAAGGGCTGTCGCAGGAGCGCGACGCCGGCGAGGACGGCCAGCAGGGCGATGCCGGTCGAGACGGTGATGCCGTAGGCGATCGACGTAGCCGTGGGGAAGCCGGAGAAGCCGGCACCGGCGATCGCCAGGAGCCCCGCGCCGATCAGGACGGTGCCGAGAGCGGCGACCCACTCGGAGGTGAGGGCTCGGCCGGGCGGTGCGTCGAACCACGGCAGCCGGACGAACTCGATCGGCCAGAGCCATCGTGCGACGCAGTAGAGGAGAAGCACGAAGACTGCGGCGACCGGGGCGAGGTAGGCCCAGTACTCGAGACCGTCCGGCACTACCTGACCGGACTCGACCCGGGTCGGCAGGTCGAGTCCGACGACGTGCAGCAGCGAGAGCCAGCCGATGAGCACGAGCATGTGCCAGAGGTAGACCGTCATCGCGAACAGACCGGCGCGCGCCGTCGCGTGGAAGGCCCGCGGCCTCACGAAACGGCGACGGATCCACGGTGACAGCAGCACGAACGCGCCGAAGAGCACGAACGCGTGGCACACCAGGATGATCGTGGGCGGTGCCATGTTGGAGAAGCGCTCCGTGGGATGCCCACCAGCGAGGTCGGGTACCAGCGGAGCACCTGCGTGAGCAGCACGTTGGTGCCGAGCCCGCCGACGATGGCCGCCACAGCCACGCCGCGGGGGACGCCGTCGCGGTACCAGTAGCCGAGCTGGTGGACGAGGGTCCACGCCGCGACCATGTTGATGGCGCCCATCGTCTCCATCGAGTTAAGGCGCACGACGTCGACCAGCACGACGACCACGAGCAGGACTGCGATGGTCCACGGCCCGCGGCGGCGCCACCACGCCGTCGTCGCGGGAGTCAGCGCCGTCACCGGGATGTAGACGGCGAGGAACCACAGCGGCCCGGTGATGCCCTGGACGTAGGGGTCGGTGATGCTGCGCGGCACGAGGATCGTCACGACCGTGAAGATCAACGACAGCGCTGCGAGGTAGACGAGGGTCGGGCGCATCAGGCGCGCGACGCGCTGCCAGAGCCACTGCGAGTATGTCCCCGGGAACCGCTCGTTGCTGCGCCAGTTCACCGCGCCGCCCGCGATGAAGAAGAGCGGCATCACCTGCAGGACCCAGGTCACGAACGGCCACGGGTCACCGGAGGTCAGGGTGTTGCCGGTCGCGGGGACGCCGTCGCTCCAGAGCACGATGAGCATGAGGAAGTGGCCGAGGACCACCACGAGCAGCGACCACGAGCGGACGACGTCGAGCGCGAGGTCGCGCGCACCCGGCTCCTGCGGCGCCGGCACGGGCGGCAGCGACGGGAACACCCTCACGGCGCCTCCTCGTCGGGTCGGAGCCCAGGGTGGCGTACGCCGTATCACGGATGCACGCCACCAGCGCCCACGAGGCCACCAAGATCACGACTTGTGGACACCCTCGTCGAAAGAAGCTGCGCTTGATCGTCCCTTAGGGACGATCAAGCGCAGCTTCTTTCGTTGTTGTGACCTCTACTTCGTCATCGCCTTCTGGAGGTTCTCGTCGATCGCGTCGAGGAACTTCTCGGTGGTGAGGTACGGCGCGTCCGGGGCGATGAGCAGCGCGAGGTCCTTGGTCATCTTCCCCTCCTCGACCGTCTCGATGCAGACCCGCTCGAGGGTCTCGGCGAAGGCCGTCACCTCGGGCGTGCCGTCCATCCTGCCGCGGTAGGCCAGGCCCTGCGTCCACGCGAAGATCGAGGCGATCGGGTTCGTGGAGGTGGGGTTGCCCTGCTGGTGCTGGCGGTAGTGGCGGGTCACAGTGCCGTGCGCCGCCTCGGCCTCGACGGTCTTGCCGTCGGGCGTCATGAGCACCGACGTCATGAGCCCCAGCGAGCCGTAGCCCTGCGCCACGGTGTCGGACTGGACGTCGCCGTCGTAGTTCTTGCAGGCCCAGACGTAGCCGCCCTCCCACTTCATGGCGGCGGCCACCATGTCGTCGATCAGACGGTGCTCGTAGGTGATGCCGGCGGCGTCGAACTCCGTCTTGAACTCGGACTCGAAGACCTCCGCGAACAGGTCCTTGAAGCGCCCGTCGTAGGCCTTGAGGATCGTGTTCTTGGTCGAGAGGTAGACCGGCAGTCCGCGCTCGAGGCCGTAGCGCATCGACGCGCGGGCGAAGTCGCGGATCGAGTCGTCGAGGTTGTACATCGCCATCGCGACGCCTCCGCCTGGGTAGTCGAAGACCTCGATCTCGATCGGGTCGCCGCCGTCCTCGGGCACGAAGGACATCGTGAGCTTGCCCTTGCCCGGCACGACGAAGTCGGTGGCGCGGTACTGGTCGCCGAAGGCGTGACGGCCGATGATGATCGGCCTCGTCCAGCCGGGCACGAGGCGCGGGATGTTCGAGATGACGATCGGCTCGCGGAAGATGACGCCGCCGAGGATGTTGCGGATCGTGCCGTTCGGCGACTTCCACATCTTCTTCAGGCCGAACTCGTCGACTCGAGCCTCGTCCGGAGTGATCGTCGCGCACTTCACCCCGACGCCGAACTCCTTGATGGCGTTGGCCGAGTCGACCGTCACCTGGTCGTCGGTGGCGTCGCGGTTCTCGATCGACAGGTCGTAGTACTTCAGCTCGACGTCGAGGTACGGGAGGATCAGCTTGTCCTTGATGAACTGCCAGATGATCCGCGTCATCTCGTCGCCGTCGAGCTCGACGACCGGGTTGACGACCTTGATCTTCGCCACGGTTTCTCCTGGGATCTGGGGGTCGGTCGAGCGGGACTAGATGAGGCCGAGCTCGGTGACGGCGTCGCGCTCGTCGACGAGCTCGTGGACGGAGGCGTCGATGCGGGCGCGGGAGAACTCGTCGATCTCGAGCCCCTGCACGATCTGCCACTCGCCGCCCGCGGAGGTGACCGGGAACGAGGAGATGATCCCCTCGGGTACGCCGTAGGAGCCGTCGGACACGATCGCCGCGGAGACCCAGTCGCCCTCGGGGGTGCCGTTGACCCACGAGTAGATGTGGTCGATCGCGGCGTTCGCTGCCGAGGCCGCCGAGGATGCGCCGCGCGCCTCGATGATCGCCGCGCCGCGCTTGGCGACGGTCGGGATGAAGTCGTTCTCCAGCCACGCCTGGTCGTCGACGACCTCTGCGGCGTTCTGCCCGTTGATCTTCGCGTGGAAGATGTCCGGGTACTGGGTCGCCGAGTGGTTGCCCCAGATGGTCAGGTTCGTGATGTCCTTGACGGTGACGCCGGCCCTCTTCGCCAGCTGTGTCTTCGCGCGGTTGTGGTCCAGACGCGTCATCGCGGTGAAGCGGCTCTTGGGCACGTCGGGTGCGTGGGACGCGGCGATCAGGGCGTTGGTGTTCGCCGGGTTGCCGACGACGAGAACGCGGATGTCGTCAGCGGCACCGGCGTTGATCGCCTCGCCCTGCGGCTTGAAGATGCCGCCGTTGGCGGAGAGCAGGTCGCCGCGCTCCATGCCGGCGGTGCGCGGACGCGCGCCCACGAGCAGTGCCACGTTGGCGCCGTCGAACGCGGCGCGCGCGTCGTCGGTGATGTCGATGCCGGCGAGCAGCGGGAAGGCGCAGTCGTCGAGCTCCATGGCCGTGCCCTCGGCTGCCTTGAGGGCCGGCGTGATCTCGAGGAGGCGCAGGCGCACGGGGACGTCGTCGCCGAGCAGCTGCCCGGACGCGATGCGGAACAGCAGCGCGTAGCCGATCTGACCGGCCGCGCCGGTGACGGTGACAGTGACGGGGGTACGGGCCATGTCGCGCTCTCCTTGTCGCGTGCGCGCAGGCCTGGTCGACCCGGCGCCGGATGGATATCTCGTCGTCAAGACATCTGGTGTCACGCTATCGTCCGCCTGGATTCAGTTGCTCGGCGGGGGCACCCAGAGTGCCAGGATGCTGGTCGCGAGGGCGAGTAACAGCAGGACTGCGACGTCGACCCGCTTGGAGCGCACCGCGAGCAGCCCTGCCTCCGAGCTCGGCAGCAGCAGCCGCAGGAAGAACGCGAGTCCCACGCCGAAGGACAGCACCACGCAGCCGCGGCGGAAGTGGCCGCCCGCGACCACCCCGAGCCCGACGACGACGACCGCGAGCGAGACCGCGAGCGGCCACTCCTGGCGCAGCCGGGCGATCACGATCAGACCAGGCCCGCGGCTCGCTCGGCGGCCTCGACGACGTTGGCCAGCAGCATGGCCCGGGTCATCGGACCGGTTCCGCCGGGCATCGGCGCGAGATACGCCGCGACCTCGCGCACCTCGGGGTGCACGTCGCCCACGAGGCCCGCGTCGGTGCGCGTGATCCCGACATCGAGCACCGCGGCTCCGGGCTTGACCATGTCCGGTGTCACCAGGTGGGCGACGCCGGCGGCGGCCACGACGATGTCGGCAGCGCGGGTGTGCGCGGCGAGGTCGCGCGTCCCGGTATGGCAGAGGGTCACGGTGGCGTTCTCGCTCTTGCGCGTGAGCAGCAGCCCGAGGGGTCGGCCGACGGTGACACCACGACCGATGATCGTTACCTCGGCGCACGCGATGGGAACGTCGTAGCGGCGCAGCAGCTCCACGATCCCGCGCGGGGTGCACGGCAGCGGCGCCGCGATGCCGAGGACGAGGCGGCCGAGGTTCGTCGGATGCAGGCCGTCGGCGTCCTTGTCCGGGTCGATCGCCTCGAGGGCACGGCTCTCGTCGAGCCCCTTGGGCAGCGGCAGCTGCACGATGTAGCCGGTGCAGGTGGGATCGGCGTTGAGCTCGCCGATCGCGTCGTCGACCTGGGCCTGCGAGGCGTCGGACGGCAGGTCGACGCGGTGCGAGGTGATTCCCACCTCGGCGCAGTCGCGGTGCTTGCCCGCGACGTAGGAGTGGCTCCCGGGGTCGTCCCCCACGAGGACCGTGCCGAGGCCGGGGATGACGCCGAGCTCGCGCAGCCGGGCGACCCGTACGGCCAGCTCGCCCTTGATCGCGGCCGCGGTGGCCTTGCCGTCGAGGATCGTCGCTGTCACGTCCCGGATCCTCTCACGGGGTCGCTCGGCGTCCGGGGTGGTCCGTCGGCTCCACGCCGTGAACCTGGTCGTGCTGGTTGAGCGACCTTCCGTCTGACGGCCGCGGCGCGCAGTGCCGAGCCGGCAGGCGGCCCATCACGCGTCGGGCGGGTACGCCTGACGCATGGTGAACGCGTATGGCGACGGACCGATCTCCTCGAGCCGGTCGAGCCGCTCGCGAGCCTCCTCGAGCGTCGGCTCGTGACCCTCGACCACCCACCACAGCACGAGGCTCGGGCGCTCGAGCCGGTGGAAGAACATCCGCCGCTGCTTGAGGACGGCCGCGTGCTCCGCGCCGTAGACGTAGGACTCCAGCGACGCGAGGTCCTCCCACACCGAGAGGTTGACGATCATGTCGTCACCCCAGGGGCGGATGTCGGTGGCGTTGCCGATCTCGGCCTCCTGCAGCCGCCAGACGAAGCCGGGCGCGGCGTCGGCCACCGCGTTCACGGCGTCGAGCGCGGAGACGAACGCCTCCATGTTCGGGTGGTCGAGCGAGTGCGCGAGCCGCGCGACGTTGAGCTGCGCGAGGTGGGCCACACCCCGACCCTGCCACAGTCCCGTTCTCGGCGGCGGGGGCGTGTCGCCGCGAGGGCGACGGACGCGGCGGTCAGGGCGACGCCGGCGAGGAGCTGCCAGCCGACGACCGTGCCAGACGTCGGGAAGACGAGGTCCGACACCAGCGAGCCGGTGAGCTGTCCGGCGATGTTGAGCAGGCCGAACAGGAGCACGCCGAGCGGCTTCACGACGATGGTTGCCGACGCGATGAACAGGACGCCGACCGGGCCGCCGAGCCAGAGCAGCGGCGCTTCCCACGGCAGCGGCGGTGCGGTCCACGCGTGGCCGACCAGGTGCTCGACCAGGAGCGCGCACACGAGGGCCGAGAGCCCCACCGCGAAGTTGACGGCGGTCGCGGCCAGCGGGTCACCTGTGCGCGCGGCGACCTGCCCGTTGAGCGCCGGCTGAACCGCGACCGCAGCGCCGGCCAGGAGCACGAGGACCACCGCCCAGAGCACCAAGTCGCCCGAGGAGAGGCGGCCGGACACAGCAAGTCCAACGGCCGCCGTCGCGCCCACGGCCGCGACCACGCGCCTCGCCGTCACCGGCCGCGGCACTCCAGGACCGATCCCGGCGCGGTCGACGACGAGCGAGGTGCCGGTGTTGCCCGCGACCATGATGACGGTCACGAGTGCGACACCCAGGAGCGGTACGGCGAGTCCCTGCCCGGCGACGAGCAGTGCGCCGCCGAGGCCACCGAGGAGGTGCCACCAACGGAGTCGACCGGCGCGCAGCTCCCCCGGCAGCCCCGCCGTCAGGGCGCGACGAGTCGTGGGCCGTGCCGCGACGATCAGGGCCAGCAGGAGCGCGCCCGTGGCGAACGAGAGCACCGCCGCGAGCAGGCCGTCGCCGACCACGACCGCGAGCTCACCGTTGCTTCGCGCCTGCACGACGACAAGGAGGCCTACGCCGAAGGCGAGCGCCATCGCCCAGAGCGGCGCGTGGTGGTGGTCGTGCCCAGGCGCCGGTCTCGGCACGCGAGCCGAGGCCCTGCCGTCAACCACGGCGTCGGCTCTGCCCGCTCATGCCGCGGATCCTTTCACGTGGTCCTGGTCCCGTGGGCCGAGCGGGTCGGCCGAGCGACTAGGCCGACGTCAGACCGTCGGGCACGGTGATGTTCTCGGGCTCCACCTCGTACCCCGCGCTGCGCGCCTGCTCGATGAGCAGCGCGATGAAGTCCTCGGCGCCATGACCTCGTCCGATCGTCGACTGGACCAGCTGGTGCGTGAGCGCCGCGAGCGGAAGCGGAACCCCGAGCTCGCGCCCGGCCGCGAGGCCGTAGTCGAAGTCCTTGCGGAGCAGCTCGCTCGTGAAGGTGGGCTTCAGGTCGAGGTTCACGATCGCCGGAGACTTGTAGCCGGTGAACAACGACCCCATGACCGACCCGTTCATGAACTCCATGAAGGCGCTGCGTGGGACCCCGCCGCGCTCGGCCAGGACGACGATCTCCGCGAGCGACTGCGTCACCACTCCCAGGAAGATGTTGTGGGCGAGCTTGACGAGCCGGGCCTGCTCGTCGCCCCCCACGTGGGTGACGGCCCGACCGATGTGCGCGAGCAACGGTAGGACCTCGCGGTAGGCGTCCTCCGGCCCCGACACCGCGATGGAGAGCTTGCCCGCCTTGACGACCTTCGCGTTGCCGCTCACCGGTGCCGCGAGGAAGGCGACGCCGCGTGCAGTTGCCTCGGCGCGCACGCGGCTCGACGTCGCCGCGGAGACCGTGCTCGAGTCGACGAGGATCCGTGGAACGACGCTCTGGCGCAGCAGACCACCGTCGCCGAGGACCACCTGCTCGAGGTCGGCGTCGGCCGAGACCATCGTGAACACGACGTCTCGGCCGGCCAGGTCGGCGACCGTGTCCACGACGACCGCGCCGTGGTCGGTCAGGTCCTCGGCCTTGGCACGCGTCCGGTTCCAGACGTGGACGGAGCAACCGGCGAGCAGCAGCCGGTCGGCCATCGCGTGACCCATCCGCCCGGTCCCGACCCAGCCGACGCTCGGGTTCTCGCTGACGGTCATGAGCTGTCTCTTCTCTGTGGGAACGACACGCGGGACGTCGCGATCAGCTGTGCGGAAGGGTGGAGCTGCCGAGGTAGAGCCGCGCGACCTCGGGGTCGTCGAGGAGGGCTCGGCCGGAGGCGCGGAGCCGGACGCGGCCCGACTCCAGCACGGCGCCCTGGTCGGCCACGGCGAGCCCGGACCGCGCGTTCTGCTCGACGAGCAGCACGGTTCGGCCGGTCGTGGCGAGCCGGGTGATGCTGGCGAAGACGAGCGCGCGCGACTTCGGGTCGAGGCCGATGGAAGGCTCGTCGAGAAGGATCACCTTGGGGTCCAGCACGAGCGTGCGCGCGAGCTCGACCTGCTTCTGCTCCCCGCCGGACAGCGATCCTGCGTGCGCATGACTCCGGTCCCGGCAGATGGGGAACGTGTCCATCGCCTCTGCGACGCGGGACCGGACCAGCGACTGGTCCTTGATCGCGTAGCCGCCCATGAGCAGGTTGTCCAACACAGTCATGTTGGGGAACAGACTTCGCTCCTGTGGGACGTGGACGATGCCGCGCAGCAACCGCGCCTTCGGCGCCAGCCGGTTGATCTCCTCGTCGGCGAGCATGACTCTGCCCGCCGTCGGCCGCAGCAGACCACTGACCGTCTTCAGCACGGTCGACTTGCCGGCTCCGTTGGGACCGATCAGGCACGTGACGGTGCCCGCCTCGATCTCGAGGTCGACTCCCTTGAGGATGTCACCGGCGCCGTAGCCGGCGACGACGCCTTCGATGCGGACGATCGGGCTCATGTCACGTCCCCAGGTAGGCGTCGAGGACCAAGGGGTTCTGCTGCACCTCGGTCGGAGGGCCGGAGAAGATCTCCTTGCCGTTGTCCAGGACCACCACCGGGTCGCAGAGCCGCATCACGAACTGCATGTCGTGCTCGACCACGAGGAACGTGACCCCGGCAGCGTGACGCTCCCTGATGTGACGCTCCATCGTGTCGATCATGACCGGGTTCACTCCTGCCGTCGGTTCGTCGAGCAGCACGAGCCGAGGCTCGCTCATGAGGACCGCCGCGAACTCGAGCAGCTTGCGCTGACCGTAGGAGAGCTCCGACGCCGGGAGCTCGGCGACGTGCGTCATCCGGAACTCCTCGAGCAACGCATCCGCACGGGATCGGTCGCGGCCCAGGACCCGTGGCACCAACAGGTCCCGCCAGCGGTACGCGCCCGCGACCACGAGGTTCTCCGTCACCGACATGTGCGGGAACACCCGAGCCTGCTGGAACGTACGGGTGAGTCCCTGGCGGTACAGAGCTCCGGGGTCGCTGCCCGTGACGTCGCGACCCCGGAATCGGAACTCGCCGCCATCGGCCTTGAGATACCCGGTGATGAGGTTGAACAGCGTCGTCTTGCCCGATCCGTTGGGCCCGATGAGCGCTGTGATGCTGCCCTCCTCCACGTTGAGCGAGCAGTCGTCGACGGCGTGGACGCCGCCGAACGCCTTGCGAGCGCCCTTCACCTCGAGCAGGGCCGTCACGCGGCACCTCCCGAGGGGACCGGCACGTTCGTCCCCGCGCCGGAAGACGGAGGCGGCACGTCCGATGACGGTGGCGGGCCGGAGGACGAGGCGATCGCGCGCCTGCGGCGCAGCCGGTCGGCGATGGTCGGCAGGATGCCGCGCGGCATCAGCAGCATGATGAGAAGGAACACACCGGCGTAGGCGATCAGGTAGAACTGGCTTCCGCCTAGCCGGTAGGCGAGGTACTGCTGCCCGGGCACCAGGATGAACGCCCCGATGACGGGTCCCCACAGAGTGCCCCGTCCCCCGAGGAAGCACATCAGAACCATCCCGATCGTGATGATCGGGTCGAATGCGAACTGCGGGTACGTGAACGTCTCGTAGTAGGCCCAGACCCCACCGGCCATCGCGACAAGCGCGACGCTGACGGAGAAGGCCAGGACCTTCACACCCTGCACGTGGACCCCGACGCCGAGCGCCTTGTCCTCGTCTGCTCGGATTGCGTCGAGCGACAGGCCGACCTTGCTGCGCATCGACAGGTACGTCAGCGCCATGGAGGTCAGGAGCAGCCAGAGCATCGCGTAGTAGAAGGGCCACTCGAAGCGGGCAAGCTCGAACGGCGGCGTGGGCATCGCGAGGCCCTGTGCACCCCCGGTGAGGCTGTCCAGGTTGAACGCGAGGGTCTGCGCGACGAACAGGAGGGTGATCGTCACGATCGCGAACACGTCGGCCCGCGTCCGCATGGCGACCCAGGCGATCGGGAACCCCACCACGGCGGCGATCAGGCCTGCGAGCGGCAGGATGACGAACGGCTCGTAGCCCGTGACCACGTCGTGGTGCTGGAACCAGATGCCGACGAAGTAGGCACCGAGGCCGAAGAAGGCGGCGTGCCCGAGTGACGGGTACCCCGCGAAGCCACCGACGAGGTTCCAGGCGCTCGACATCGCGGCGTACATGAGCGTGAAGATCATCAGGTTGAGGACCCAGTGCTCGAAGCCCAGCAGCGGCAAGGCCATCAGGGCCACGACGAAGACGCCGCCGCGGACCATGGAGCGGGTGCTCACAGAGCACCTCGTTCGACGGTCCCGTACAGCCCCTGAGGGCGGAGCACCAGGACCAGGATGAGGATGACGAAGAACGTGAAGCTCGACCACGTCGGCGAGAACACCGTCGCGACGACGGCGGATGACGTCGACACGATGAGTGCCGCGATGACCGCCCCGCCCACGCTGCCCAGGCCACCGAGGACGACGATCGACAGCAGCTCGGAGATCAGGTCGTAGTGGCTCCCGGAGTTGAACGGGTAGAGCAGGCCGTAGACCGATCCGGCGGCCGCCGCGGTCGCCGCGCCGAGCCCGAAGCCCAGCGCGGCAACGCGCTTGGACTCGACGCCCAGCAGCTCCGCCGACATCGGGTTCTGGACCGTGGCCCGGACGGCACGGCCGAACTTCGTGCGGTTGAGCAGCAGGAAGAGGAGCCCGAGAGCGATCAGGGAGAGCACGAACGCGATCACCCGCACGACCGTGAACTGGATCCCGAGCAGCGTCCAGCTCGAGTTCGCGTAGTCCGTGTTGGTGCTGCGGTACGTGGTCTTCCACACGACGCTCATGAAGCCCTCGAGCAGCAGGGCCACTGCGAAAGTGACGAGCAGGCTGAGCTGAGCCGAGTCCTCGCGCTTGAGCGGCCGCAGGAACACCAGCTGGATGACGACCCCCAGACCGAACATGATCACGGTCGTGAGGGGGATCGTCAGCAGCGGGTCGAGACCGAACGAGGTGAACAACGTGTAGGACAGGTACGCCGCGAGGACGACGAGGGCGCCCTGGGCGAGGTTGACCACTTTCATGATGCCGAAGATGAGCGTCTGGCCGGACGCCATCAAGGCGTAGACGCCGCCCGTGAGGATGCCCAGCACGACACCTTGGATCAGCGCATGCACCGACCCGGTCACCCGCCCCAGTTGGGCTTGGGGTACACCGGAGTCGCCTTCGAGACCTCGGCCGGGTAGACGGGGACGAGCTTCTGGTCGATCCACTGGATCAGGGAGAAGCTGCCCGTGGGCTGTCCGATCGCGTCCCAGCTCAGGTTCCCGACCAGGGTCGGCCAGGTGCCCTGGTGCAGGCTGCTGATGACCGTGGCGTTGTCGATCTTGCCCGTCTTCGCCGCGACCGCCTCCACCAGCTGCCCGCAGGAGTAGGCCTCAGCCGATGACGGGTCGATGTCCGTCTCGCTGCCGCCGTACTTGGCGGTGTAGGCGGCCACGAAGGCCGGGCTGGTGGGAGCCGGTGACCCGGGGTACCAGTCCGCCGCCGACATGATGCCGTTGACGTTGTTCGCGCCGACCTTGCTCGGGAACTCGACCGGCGAGTTCGCACCGTTCGACATGTACATGAACTTGGGGCTGAACTTCAGCTGCACGAGGGACTTCACCTGGGAGTAGGCGTCCTCGCTCTGGGTGCCGCTGACCAGCACGTCCGGATTCGCCGCAGCCACCTTGGTCATGATCGGCGACAGGTCGCGCGTCTCCGCCGGGTACACCTGCTTGTAGACGGTCTGGATCCCCGCGGCTTCGAACCGCGCCCGGATGTTCTCGGCGATCGGCGCCGAGAAGGGGTCGTCGAGCTCGGCGTAGGCGGCGGTCTTGGGCTGGTCCGCCTTGGGCAGCGAGAGCACCCAGTCGGCGAAGACGTCACCGGACTTGACGACCGGGGCCGGCTGCACGAAGAACAGGTTGTCGAGCTTCTGGGCGAAGACCTTGGGTCCGCCCCCGGCGGGCTCGAGGAAGGCGTACCCGTATCGCTTGACGACCTGGGAGGCCGGGATGGTCAACAGACTGGAGAACGGGCCGAAGACCAGGTCGACCTTGTCCTGGGTGATGAGATTCTGGTAGTTGGTCACGACCTGGGTCGGGCTGGACGTGTCGTCCACGATCTTCATCTCGACCTGGCGGCCGAGGATGCCGCCCTTCTTGTTGACCTCGTCGGCCCACAGCTCGTAGCCGGCCTTCACCGCCTTGCCGGAGTCCGCGAAGTCACCCGTCAGGGAGACCGACGCACCGATCAGCAGCGGTGCGGTCGTGCTCGGGGACGGCGCGCTGCTGCCGGTCCCGGCACTGCTCGAGGTCGAGTTGGATGCTGTCCCGGCGCACGCGCTCGTGAGCAGCAGCACCGCCGCACTCGTGATCGCGATGGTCGCGATTCCCCGCAACCGATTGCCTGATGACATCGCCAGCTCCTTTGCCGGTCCAGAGGGCCACCCCGCCACACGTCCGAGACGTGAGGGGTCGTTCCTGTTCGGAGGCGCGAGTCCCCCGTCAGGGACCGCAACCGATTGCGCCGAATCTGCACCCTGTGTCGAGCAGTGTCAAGCATCGGCAGGTC
>Ga0208588_1000207_pt1 | contig 19226 bp, 19 predicted proteins | sample NGESurshal092012_8_FD_184483 | JGI IMG/M metagenome (GOLD analysis project Ga0208588, IMG submission 184483) | Arctic peat soil microbial communities from Barrow, Alaska - NGEE Surface sample 415-3 shallow-092012 (SPAdes) | ecosystem: Environmental > Terrestrial > Soil > Wetlands > Peat ...
CATCCGAGATGGCTTGCCGAATAGTTTGCGATTGCCGCGTCGTCGGCGCCCAGCGCCGCGACCGTCCCGCGAACCGCAGGATCGAACGGCTCTGCCGTCCCCTCTTCCTTGACTACGATCGGCGTCAGGGCGTCACCGATGAATCGATCGCTGCCGGGATCAGTTCGATCGAGCAGGACGTCGACTCCGTCGACTGCGGTGTCGACTGCCCGGCCGAGGAGGCTGGCTACCGCGAGCAGGTCGCCGTGGCGGGCATCAATCACGGTGGTGACTGCCGCGAGGGAGTCGCTTGTCGCGCCGGCCGAACCCGCCGCGGGCGAGGATTCCTCGAGGTCGGCGTGCAAGCTGTCGATCCGAGCCTGAACGAGTTTGATCTCCCCGTTGATGGCCTCGAACCGAACATTGAAGAAGTGCCGGAATGGTTTGCTGAGAGCCTTGAGCAAGGGATCGTATCCTTCGCTGTCGAAGCAACTTCGGCCGACCTTACCGGGTCGACTTCGGCAGCACCGGGGGGTTTTGTCAGTCGGCGCCGGCACGTTGCGCGCGATGGACAGCCGCCCGGACTCCGTCGTCGCAGTCGGTGGGCAGCGCGTCCACCGGCCAGAAGCGAAGGTCGTCCGATTCTGCGGACAGTGCCGGAACGGCACCCTCCGGCGCGATCACCCGGAACCGGACGTCGAAATGCCGGGTCGCAACACCCAGCGAGCAGGTGACCGGGTGCACATCCAGGTGCACCGGCTGCGGATCGATGACCAGGCCGGTGATCCCGGATTCCTCGGTCGCTTCGCGCAGGGCGGCCGCGACCAGGGTCGGATCGCCGGGTTCGCAATGCCCGCCCAGTTGCACCCAGCGCCCGAGCCTCGGGTGCAGGGTGAGCAGCACAGACCGCCGGTCCGCCGACAGCACCACGGCGCTGGCCGTGATGTGCCCCGGCTCGCAGGACCGCCAGGTCGCGTCCGGCCGGGCCGCCAGAAAGCCGAGGAAGGCCTCGCGGAGCGCGCTCTGGGCGAGATCCGGTGCGACCCAACCACTCAGCAGCGCGGTGACGTCGTCGTGCAGGGTCACCGCAGCACCAATCCGCCGGTGGCCGGCGACCGGACGGTCAGCTCTTCCACCGGATGGCCGATCCCGACGGCGCCCAGCGGCTCCCAGTCCGGCGGCAGGTCGAGGACGGACCGCACCACGGTCGGGCAGAAGATCGTCGACGAGATCCATGCGGAGCCAAGGCCTTCCGCGGCCAGCGCGACGAGCAGGGCCTGCACGGCCGCGCCACCTGCGACGGTGAACATGGTGTGCTCGGCGGCCCGCCGCCGCTCGTCCGGGTAGTCGTGCCGGCCGTCACCGGTGATCATCGGGATGACGATTTCGGTGGCGTCCCGCAGCACCTGACCGCGGGCGACCCGCCGGGCGATCCGGTCGGCCGACCAGCCGTCATCGGCGAGGTCGGCCTCCCACTCCGCCTGCATCGCCTCCAGCAGCGTCGCCCGGTGCTCCCGCACCCAGACGAACCGCACCGGCCGGGTGTGGTGCGGCGCCGGCGCGGTGAGCGCGATGTCCACGCAGCGGGCCAGGGTGGCCGGGTCGACCGGATCGCCGCTGAAGGTGCGCACCGTGCGGCGCAGCAGCACCGCCTCCTGCCGGCCCTGCTCGATCGCCAGGTCGGTGCCGAGCCGGAACAGGTCCTCGTCCCGGGCCCTGATCAGCGACCGGGCACCCTCCTGCGCACCGTTGCCGGGAACGCCGGTGAACCCGCGGGCGACCGCCACCGGCACGGCCGCCAGCTTGCCCTTGACCAGATCGCCCGCGGCGGCGAGCTCGTCACCCACGGCGACCTGGGTGACCACCAGCTCGTTGCCGTGCGCGTCCACGTCGCCGCGCAGGTCGGCGAGCACCACGACGCCGGCCGCGCCGATCGCGACGTCGGTGACGCCGAGCCGCCAGGCCCGGCCCTGGGTGTCGGTGACGATGACGGCGACGTCCAGCCCGCGGGCTGCGAAGTCGGCCCGCAGTCGGGCCGCGGATGCATCGGGGTCCTCCGGCAGCAGGGCGATCTCATCCGCCAGCACGTTGGACGCGTCGACGCCGGCCGCGGCCGCGACGATGCCGAGCCGGTTCTCGACGATCTTCGTCCGGCCCATCTGGGCCACCACCCGGACCGACTCGTCGTCGATCAGTTTGCGGCGCAAGGCATCCCGTTGGACCGGGTCGGTGGGGGACGGCACCAGCCGGCCCTCCACCTTGGACAGCACCTTCGAGGTCACCAGCAGCACGTCCCCGTCGGCGAGCCACGGCGCGGCCAGGGCGATCGCCGCGGCCAGGTCGTCACCGGGCCGGAACTCCGGCAGCCCGACCACCGGCAGCAGGTGCAGCCCGGTCGGGGCGGGCGCGTCCGAGGGCGGCAGGCTGATCACCGCGGGCTCAGATCCGGACACCGGCCACCTCCGCGCAGGCGGCGACCATCATCGCGGTGGTCTCCGGGTCGGACATCAGCAGCGGCCGCTGGACCACGGTGACGCCGGGGATGTCGGCGGTGTCGTCACCGGCGATCAGGAATGCGTCCAGGATCCCGCCCGTGGACCGCGCCCCGTAGTGCCGGCCGATGCCCTCCGCGCTGCACTCGACGCCGATGGCCGCAAGGCACTTGTCGGCGTGCCCGCGGACCGGGTTGCTGCCGATCACCGGCGACACCCCGACCACCGGGGCGGAGGTCTTCCGGAGCGCGTCGGCGATGCCCGGAACCGCCAGGATGGTGCCGATCGAGACCACCGGGTTGGACGGCGCGATCAGCACCAGGTCGGCCCCGGCGATCGCGGCCAGCACCCCCGGGCCGGGGAGCGACTCCTCGGCGCCGATCGGCCGGATGGACAGCGCCGGCAATGCGGCCTGGTAGCGGATCCACCACTCCTGGAAGTGCAGGGCCACCAGCGGCGGAGCACCGGACGCTGTCCCGGCTTCGATCGCGGCCTCCGACGGAGTGGGGTCGGTGACGACGACGTGGGTCTCCACCCGGCTGTCGGTCATCGGCAGCAGGGTGACGCCGGGCTGCCAGCGCTCGCACAGCGCCGCGGTGACCTCCGACAGGGCGTACCCGGCGTCGAGCATCCGGGTGCGCATCAGGTGGGTGGCGATGTCCTTGTCGCCCAACGAGAACCACGGCGCCTCTGCGCCGTACCCGGCGAGTTCACCGGACACCGTCCAGGTCTCGTCCCGCCGTCCCCAGCCGCGCTGCAGATCCGAGGCGCCGGCCAGGGTGTACATGCAGGAATCGAGGTCGGGGCAGATCTGCAGGTTGTGCAGGCGGATGTCGTCGGCGGTGTTGACCACCGCGGCGACCGCGTGGGTCTTCGCCGGTTCCGGGTACTGCCAGGGCTCGGCCGCCCCGTCCGGGGCCACCGGTGGGTGCGCGCCGTACGCCTGCCAGCCGAGGTAGTGCTTCACCCCGAGCAGGAACTTGGCGCCGCCCACTCCACCGACCAGCACTGCGATCTTCACGGCTGCCGATCCTTCCAGACCGACGGGCCGGACCGGAGCCATCGGTGCGTTCTCGGAGTTGGGGCGAGGAATCTGCGCCAACTGCGCCCGAAGCGGACCATTTCTCTCCCCAACTCCGGCTCCCCCCCAACTCCCGCTCCTGCAGGCGGCGGTCACGCCCAGAACCGGAACAACCTGCCGCCGACGGCAGCCAGGTAGTCGCTGCCGCCCGCGGCCCGCAGCAACTGGTAGCCGGCGGTGAACAACCAGGAACTCGCCGTCGGCACGGAGAACAGGATGGCGAAGACGGCCAGCGGGATCCACGGCCGCAGCGGGCGGATCCGCTCCATCAGCCGGCGCGGCAGGTAGGGCTCGATGATGCCGAAGCCGTCGAACCCGGGGATCGGCAGCAGGTTCAGGATGCCGGCGACGAACTGCAGCAGGGCCAGGTACGACAACGCCGCGCCCAGCGCGGAACTGAAGCCGACCGCCACGATCGCCAGCACCACCCCGGCGACCATGTTGGTCAGCGGGCCGGCCGCCGAGACCAGACTGGCGTACCAGCGCCGGCGCAGCCTGCCCGGCTCGACCAGCACGGCGCCGCCCGGCAGCGGGATTCCGCCGACGGCCAGCAACAGGATGGGGATGATGATGCTGTAGGCAAGGTCGGTGTACCGCAACGGGTTCAGCGTGAGGTACCCGCGGGCCCGCACCGAGATGTCGCCGCCGGCATAGGCAACGGCGGCGTGCGCGAACTCGTGCAGGCACAGGGTGATCACCCAGCCGCCGAGCACGACGCAGAACACCCAGACGCCGATCGGGTCGGTTCCGGACTGCGCAGCGACGGCCGCGCCGGTGGTCGCGGCCACGACGGCGGGAAAGATCCAGCTACCGCCGGTGGTTTTCGCCATACGACAGTGTCACCCGCCGTGACAGCGGGCCACGACCGTGCCCGCCGGGGATCACGAAGGAGTCAATCTTCGTCCCGACGCGCCGTATAGCACCATCCAGAGCTTGACGAGACGTGGGACACACGGGTGTAATCACATCGGTGTTATTCGCCGGTCGATCCCCGCTCAGCCCCACGGAAGTTCACTCTTCCCGGGCCGGGCGTTCGGGTCGGCGCTGGGCCGAAGCCCCGGTGAGTCGGTAGTCAGTCGCGATCCTCCTCGCGACCGGCACCACGGAAAAGGAGCAACACATGACCAACGTGGGGGAGATCTCCATGCGGCAGATTCCGCTGGCGCCGGCCGACAGCGCCGAACCGGAATGGCACGAACGGGCATTGTGCGCACAGACCGACCCCGAGGCGTTCTTCCCAGAGAAGGGTGGGTCGACCCGCGAGGCGAAGAAGATCTGCACCGGCTGCGAGGTTCGCTCCGAGTGCCTGTCGTATGCCCTGGCGCACGACGAGCGCTTCGGGATCTGGGGCGGGCTGAGCGAGCGCGAGCGCCGTCGCCTCAAACGCGCCGCCGGCTGACCGACCCCGGCCGCCCCGCGGCACACCCAACCGCGCCGCCGGCACACCCACCCGGGGCCCCGGCTGACCGGCCGCCCCACCGCGCCACGCGGTGGGGGCCACCAACCGGCGCCCCCAACCGGCGCCCCCCGTCCCCCACCCGGCGTCCCCGGCCCCCGTCCCGCGTCCCCGGCCCCCGTCCCGCGCGGATCAACAACGTCGGCGCGGCTGAACTTGACGATTTCTGTCACACCCGTCACATTTTGCGCAACTTGATCCGCGCAGGCGAAGTTGATCCGCGCGGGACGGCACGGACAAGGCGGGACAAACGTCGGCTAGGGTCGCGGACATGCGCGTCATCTTGAACATCATCTGGTTGGTGCTGTGTGGCTTCTGGATGGCGATCGCCTACGTCATCACCGGCATCATCGCCTGCATCCTGATCATCACCATCCCTTTCGGTATCGCGTCTTTCCGGATTGCCGGGTTCGCGCTCTGGCCGTTCGGCCGGACCATGGTGCCCAAGCCGGGCGCGGGCTCCCCGTCGTTCATCGGAAACGTCATCTGGTTCATCTTCGCCGGATTGTGGCTGGCGATCGGGCACCTGGTCACCGGGGTGCTGCTCTGCATCACCATCATCGGAATCCCGTTGGGGCTGGCCGATTTCAAGCTGATCCCGGTGTCGCTGGCCCCGCTGGGCAAGCAAATCGTCCGGCTGGACGATCCGGTCGCGCTGCAACCCGTGCGCTGAGCGGTGGAACCACCGGCCCGGCAAGAACGGGGATCAGACCCCCGGACCGCCGTCGCCCGCCTCGCCGAGCACCGCGCTGACCTGCTCGCCCAACACATCCGCCACCAGGTCGCCCAGGTCGCCGGTGTCACCCGACCGCACCTCCAGCGGCCGGCGGTAGACCACGATCCGCGCCTTCGTCGGCCGCCCGCGGAGATCGATGCCCGGCGGCAGGAACCGGGTCAGCGGCACCCCGCCGTCCAACACCACCTCGTCGGACGGCAGGACCGGGCCGTCGGCCGGGATCACCGGCACCTCGTCGACGGCGAACTCGATCGCCTCGAGCCGGCCCGGCCAGCGCTCCTCCAGATCGGCCACCGCCTCCAGCACGGCCTGGTCGAACCGCTGCGCGCGGGTGCGGGCGGCCGGTACGTCGGCGGGCAGCAGCGGGGTTCGCAGCCCCCGGCCGCGGCGATCCCGCCTGGCGGGCACCGGGTCGGCGACCGGCGGGGCGGGCCGGCGCGGGAGAAAAGGCCGGGACGGTCGACCCGCGACGGACGCGCGAACACCTCGGACGGGATCGGGTTCGTTACCGGCCATGACGGGGTCAGTGTAAGGCGGCGTCCGGGGCGTCTTTCGTCCGACGGTCGCCGCGGTCCGGCGCGCCGCCGCCGCCCACCGGACCGGGTCGCGTTATCGTGCCGCAGTGGCCAGACTGCGGCGGTGTTCACGGAGCGGGTGTACCAACCCTGCCGTCGCGACACTGACCTTCGCCTATGCGGACTCGACTGCCGTCGTCGGTCCGCTGGCTACCCTCGCCGAGCCGCATTCCTATGACCTGTGCTCCGCGCACGCCCAGGGACTGACCGCGCCCAAGGGGTGGGAGGTCGTCCGGCCGGACGAGGAGCTGGCCGACCAGGCGGCCCGCACGGACGATCTCGAAGCGCTGGCCAACGCGGTCCGGGAAGCCGGGCGGGCGGAGCGGACCAGTGAGCCGGTGCCGGCCGGAACCGGCCGACGCGGGCACCTGCGGGTGCTGCCGTCGCCGGAGGCGTGAGCCCTACTCCGTGACCACGGTGACAACGGTGGCAACGGTGGCGACGTTGTCGTCACCGACGATCCACCCGCGGCCGCGGGCGCACCCAGCCCGCGCACCCAGCCCAGGCCGCGGATGAGCCGCCGAACCCACGACCGGCCCGCGCACCGATGTCCGGTCCACCCTCGGCCGGTCATAGCAGGTCAGCAAGCCGTTGCACCGGCACGCCTTCCGGCCGGTGTGCCCAGCGGCCGCGGGTAGGGTCTGGGCGTAACGAAATGCGCTGATCGGGTTCGACTCGTGGCCGGCGATGCGGCTGGACGACGGAATGCCGGTCGATGACACAAGGAGTGATTCGTGGGGGAAACGACCGCGCCGGCCGAGGCAATCGCGGCGCCGGAGACGAGGCTGACCTCGTTCGTCAAGGCCTACGACGTCCGCGGGGTGGTCGGCATCCAGTTGACTGCCGGCGTCAGCCGGGCCCTCGGCTCTGCGTTCGCCAGGTTCGTCACCGGGCAGAGCCCGGCCGTGGTGATCGCCTACGACATGCGGGAATCGTCCCCGGAACTGGCCGGCGCGTTCGCCGAAGGCGTCACCAGCGCGGGCCTCGACGTGGTGATGGCCGGGCTCGGTTCCACCGACCTGCTCTATTTCGCCTCCGGCGCGCTGAACCTGCCCGGCGCGATGTTCACCGCCTCGCACAACCCGGCGCGGTACAACGGCATCAAGATGTGCCTCGCGGGCGCGGTCCCGATCAGCCTGGACACCGGTCTGGCGCAGGTGCGCGACGACGCCCAGGCGCTGCTCGACGGAGCCACTGCGGTGGTGGCCGAGAGGCGGGGCACCGTCAGCGAGCGGAACCTGCTGGCCGACTACGCCCAGTACCTGCGGTCGCTGGTCGACCTGAGCCACAGCCGCCCACTGCGCGTCGTGGTGGACGCCGGCAACGGAATGGCCGGCTACACCGTGCCCGCCGTGTTCGAGGGGCTGCCACTGCGCACCGAGGAGCTGTACTTCGAGCTGGACGGCAGCTTTCCCCACCACGAGGCGAACCCGCTGGAGCCGGCGAACCTGGTCGACCTGCAGCAGGAGGTCCGGCGCACCGGGGCCGACATCGGGCTGGCCTTCGACGGCGACGCCGACCGCTGTTTCGTCATCGACGAACGGGGCGAGCCGGTCTCGCCGAGCGCGATCACCGCGCTGGTGGCGACCAGGGAACTGCGCCGGCACCCCGGCGCGACGATCCTGTACAACCTGATCTCCTCGCATGCGGTGCCCGAGATCGTCACCGAGGCCGGCGGTGTGCCGATCCGCACCAGGGTCGGGCACTCCTACATCAAGGCCGAGATGGCCGAGACCAACGCGGTTTTCGGCGGTGAACATTCGGCGCACTACTACTTCGCCGACTTCTTCCGGGCCGACACCGGAATGCTGGCCGCCCTGCACGTGCTGGCCGCGCTGGGTGGCCAACCGCTGCCCCTGTCGCAGTTCGCGGCGCAGTACCAGCGCTACGCCGATTCCGGCGAGATCAACTCGACGGTCGCCGACGCGGCCGCCACACTGGCCGAGATCAGGGCGTGGGCCGCAGGCAACGGCGGCACCGTCGACGAGCTCGACGGCCTGACGGTGCAGCTGGCGGACGGTCGCTGGTTCAACGTCCGGTCCAGCAACACCGAGCCGTTGCTCCGGCTCAACGTGGAGGCGGCGGACCGGCCCGCGATGCTCGCCCTGCGCGACGAGATTCTCGCCCTGATCCGGTCCTGACCACCGAGTGACGACCAGCAGGTGACGACCAGCAGGTGACGACGAACGTGTGACGATCAAGGAAGGGCTCCGACGATGACCACGCACAACGCTCAGCCGTCCCCGTTGGGTCTGGACGCCGTGTTGCTGGAGGTGCTGGCCTGCCCGGCCGACCACCACGCCCCGCTCCGGCAGGGCTCCCCGGACGACCCGGCCGCCCCGGCCCTGACCTGCACCGAGTGCGGGCGGGTGTTCCCGATCCGGGACGGCATCCCGGTGCTGCTGCTCGACGAGGCCGTTGGTGGGCCGGGAGTCGGCGCGGCGTGACCGGGCAGAAGGTCGTCGTCGACCTGCACGATCCGGACAGCCTGGTCGTGGCTGACACCGCCGGGCTGCTGCCGGCGGCCGCGTTGGCCGGGGCCCAGGTCAGGTCCGGCGCGGAGCAGCTGGCCGGCCGGCCGGAGTTCGATCGGCCGCGGGCCTTTGTCGTCATCGGGGCGACCTCGTCGGTCGACGCCGCGCTGCTGACGGCACTGATCGGTGACGCCGCCGTCGCCCCGGTGGTCGCCGCGCCCACTCTGCCCGGCTGGGTCGGGCCGCTCGACATCGTCGTTGTGCTGGCCTCGTCGGTGGATGACCTGGCCGCCGCGGAGGCGGCCGCGCGGGCTGCCCGCCGCGGCGCCCGGGTGGTGGTCAGGGCGGCTTCGGAGGGTCCGGTCGCCGCCGCGGCCGGCGCCGGGCTGCTGGACCCGCAGGTGTCGGTGACCGAGACGCTGGCCGCCGCCGGCCGGCTGACCGTGCTGGTCTCGGTGGCTGCCGCCGCCGGGCTGTACCCGCGGCCGGACTTCGCCGTCGCCGCCGACCAACTCGACGCGATGGCGATGGCCTGCCACCCGTCGTCGGAGTTCTTCGTGAACCCGGGCCTGACGCTGGCCGAACACCTGGCCGCCGGAACCCCGCTGCTGATCGGCACCGATCCGGTGGCCGATGCGCTGGCCGCGCACGCCTGCCGGTCGCTGGCCGGTATCGCCGGCTGCGCGGGCACTTGGCTGGGTTCGGGACAGGCGGCCGGCTCACCGCCGGTGCTGGCCAGGGCGGGCGGCGCCGGTGGCGGCGGCGTGTTCTACGACCCCTATGACGACGACGCACCGCCGGGACAGCAGGTCAGCACCGTGCTGGTGGTCGGCCCGGGGACGCAGTCGCCTGTCGGGCCGTTCGTCGGGTCGGGGCTGTTACCCCCGGACGCGGTGCCGGCGTTCGGCGTCGGACCGGCCGGTGGCGGACGATCCCCCCTCGCCGCCGCGCTGCAGGCCGCGTTGCCCAAGGCGATGTGCATCGGCCCGGAGGAGCTGCCCGCCTCGGCGGCCACCCACCGGGAGGGCGACCCGGGCACCGGCGAGCGGCTCACCCGGGACGCGTTCACCTGGACCGTGGCCATGTTGAGCCGGATGGACTTCGCGGCGGTCTACCTCGCTCTACTGACCGGCGCGCGGCCGCCGGTGGACACCCCGGACGGGCTCGGCCGCCCCGGCCGGTCCACCCACCATCGACCGCCCACCGGTGCGCCTGCCGGGTGGGGCGAGAGGGAGCCCGGTTCGTGGAGTTGATGCGGAACCGGATCCGTCCGTACGCCTGGGGTTCCCGCACCGCCATCGCCGACCTGCTCGGGGAGCCCAGCCCGTCACCGCATCCGCAGGCCGAGTTGTGGATCGGCGCGCACCCGGGGGATTCCTCCGTGCTCATCGACGAGCACGGCGACCGGTCGCTGGCCGACGTCATCGCCCAGGACCCGACGGCGACTCTCGGGCGCAGGGCGCACGAGATGTTCGACTCCCGGCTGCCGTTCCTGCTCAAGGTGCTGGCTGCCGCCGAGCCGCTATCGCTGCAGGCGCATCCCTCCGCCGAGCAGGCCGCCCGCGGGTTCGCGCTGGAGGAGGCCACCGGTCAGCCCAGGTCGTCGGCGCACCGCAACTACCGGGACAGCTCGCACAAACCCGAGTTGATCTGCGCCGTCACCGATTTCGAGGCGCTGTGCGGTTTTCGGGAACCGTCCGAGACGGTGCGTCTGCTGGCCGCGCTGACGGTGCCGCAGCTGGACCACTATCTCGGGCTGCTGTCCGGGCAACCGGACGTGCACGGCACCAGGGCACTGTTCTCCTCGATCATCACCATCCCGCCGTCCACCCTTTCGCCGTTGCTGTCCGCGGTGCTGGCCGCCTGCATCGAGAAGGTCAGAGCCGGCGGGGAGTTCGTCGTCGAGTACCGCACCGCACTGGAACTCGGCGAACGCTATCCCGGCGACCCGGGCGTGCTCGCCTCGCTGCTGCTCAACCGGGTCACCCTGCACCCCGGCCAGGCGCTGTACCTGCCGGCCGGCAACCTGCACGCCTACCTCTCGGGCGTCGGCATCGAGATCATGGCCAACTCCGACAACGTGCTGCGCGGCGGCCTGACCCCCAAGCACGTGGACGTGCCGGAATTGATGAAGGTGCTGGACTTCACCCCGGGCGCGGTGCCGGTCCTGCACGGCGACCCCGGGCTGCCGAGGGAGTGGGTGTATCCGACGCCGACGGCCGAGTTCCGGCTGTCCCGGTTGGAACCGGGCCCGGAACCGCTGGACATCACCCACGACGGGCCCCAGGTGCTGCTGACGATCGACGGCACGCTCCAGGTCAACGATGCGACGGGCCTATCGCTGACGGTGCCGCGGGGCCACTCGGTGTGGGTGGCCGCCGAGGACGGACCGGTCTGGGTGCGCGGCAGCGGCGCGGCGTTCCGGGCCACCGACGGGTTGGTCGGCTGAATCCGCCGGCCGGCCCGGCTGCTGCGCGCGACCCGGCCGTGCATGCACCCGCCGCCGCTGGGTACCTCGCCGGCAAGGGTCGGTCCCTGCGCCGTCCTTGATCACCCCGGGTAGCCGGCGATGACGGACGGCGATAGCGTTCCGGGTGATCTCTGTCCTGACCTTCGAGCAGTCGAAAGGCACGACCATGAGCGACCTGTGGCGGACGAAATCGGTCGAACAATCGATTCAGGACACCGACGAACCGGGCCACAAACTCAAGCGGACGCTGTCCGCCTGGGATCTGACCATCTTCGGTGTCGCCGTGGTGATCGGCGCCGGCATCTTCACCCTGACCGCCCGGGTCGCCGCCACCACGGCCGGCCCGGCGGTGTCCATCGCCTTCGTGATTTCGGCAGTCGCCTGCGGCCTGGCCGCGATGTGTTACGCCGAGTTCGCCTCCACCGTCCCGGTGGCCGGCTCCGCTTACACCTTCTCCTACGCCACCCTCGGTGAGCTGATCGCCTGGATCATCGGCTGGGACCTGGTCCTCGAACTCGCGCTCGGCGCCTCGGTGGTGTCCAAGGGTTGGTCGCTGTACCTGGGCAACCTGTTCACCCAGTTCGGCGGCTCACTGGAGGCGACGATCAGCCTCGGGCCGATCAACTTCGACTGGGGCGCGGTGCTGATCGTGGCCGTCATCACCTGGGTGCTGGTGCTGGGGACCAAGCTCTCGGCCAGGACGAACATGGTGATCACCGGGATCAAGGTGGCCATCGTGCTGCTGGTGATCATCGTCGGGTTCTTCTACTTCAAGGCCAGCAACCTCACCCCGTTCATCCCGCCCAGCGAGCCGTCGGCAGCGGGCGGCAAGACCGGGTTGGAGCAGCCATTGCTGCAACTGTTCACCGGGGCGTCGCCGTCATCGTTCGGGGTGTACGGGGTGCTGGCGGCGGCGTCCCTGGTCTTCTTCGCCTTCATCGGATTCGACGTGGTCGCCACCGCCGCCGAGGAGACGAAGAATCCCAAGCGGGACCTGCCACGCGGCATCTTCGGTTCACTGGCCATCGTCACCGTGTTGTACGTGCTGGTCACCATCGTGCTGACCGCGATGCAGCCCTACAACGAGTTGGGCCCACTGCAGCCGGACGGCAGCTACGACAACGACAAGGCAACCTTGGCAACGGCCTTCACCAACATCGGGGTCGACTGGGCGGCCAACGTCATCGCGATCGGCGCGCTGGCCGGCTTGACCACGGTGGTACTGGTGCTGATGCTCGGCCAGAGCCGGATCATTTTCGCGATGAGCCGGGATGGGCTGCTGCCCAGGAGCATGGCCAAGGTGGACGAGAAGCGCGGCACGCCGGCCAGGATCACCATCGGCGTTGGTGTTGCGGTGGCACTGATCGCCGGATTCTCCGATATCGCCGTGCTGGAGGAGATGGTGAACGTCGGTACGTTGTTCGCCTTCGTGCTGGTCTCGATCGGGGTCGTCGTGCTGCGGCGGACCCGGCCGGATCTGGAGCGGTCGTACAAGGTGCCGTTCATGCCGGTGGTGCCGATCCTGTCGGTGCTGGCCTGCCTCTGGCTGATGATCAACCTGACCGCCATCACCTGGGTGCGGTTCATCGTCTGGATGGCGATCGGGGTCGCTGTCTACTTCGCCTACGGTCGGCGGCATTCGCTGGTCGGCCGGCGAGCGGGCGACGGGTTGGCGCTGAGCCAGGAGGAGATCAAAGCAACCTGGCGCGCGGAGGAGGACTCTGGCTGGGTCGGTGACGTCCGAGGAGGCCGGCAGCGCACGGGCGCGCCGCCCGCGGCATCCTCGCCCCGGTCGTCGCCCGCAGCGCCGGCGCCGTCGACCGCGCCGGCGCCGCCCGCTGCGCGGGACACCCCGACCGACGGCGGGACGTGACAGCATGCCGGGGCGCGGCACCGCCGCCGCCCGGCCGGACGGCCGGCCACCGAACGCTGCGCCACCGAACAACTGTGCCGCGGACCGGGAGAGCCCGGGGAGCGCGGCGCCGAAAGGACCCCCATGTTCGACTCCCTGCTGGTCGCCAACCGGGGAGAGATCGCCCGCCGGGTGATCCGCACCGCCCGGCGGATGGGACTGCGCACCATCGCGGTGTACTCCGAGGTGGACGCCACCCTGCCGTTCGTCGCGGAGGCGGACGAGGCGGTGCTGATCGGTCCGGCCGCGGCGGCGGAGTCCTACAACAACGCCTACGCGATCCTGAAGGCGGCGAAAGTCACTGGTGCGCAGGCGATCCACCCCGGGTACGGGTTCCTGTCGGAGAACTCGGAGTTCGCCGAAGCGGTCGAGGGAGCGGGGCTGGTCTGGGTGGGCCCGTCCGCGAAGGCGATCGTCGCGATGGGCAACAAGGTGGCGGCCCGCAACCTGGTCGCGGCAGCGGGTGTCCCGGTGGCGCCGGGCACCGAAGCGCCCGTGACGACCGCCGCGGCCGCTGCGGAGGCTGCCGGGCTGATCGGCTTCCCGGTGATCATCAAGGCGTCATCGGGCGGCGGTGGCATGGGTATGGCGGTGGTCGACCGGCCGGTGGATCTGGCGGCGGAATTCGCGAAGGTCACCAACTTCGCCGGTCGGCTCTTCGGCGATCCGGCCGTCTTCTTGGAGCGTTTCTTTCCCCGGGTGCGGCACGTCGAGGTGCAGATCCTCGGCCTGGCCGACGGCACGGTGCTCGCGCTGGGGGAACGGGACTGCTCGGTGCAGCGACGCAACCAGAAGGTCGCCGAGGAGGCCCCGTCACCGGGCGTGGACGAGCCGCTCCGCAAGCGGATGCTGGACGCCGCCCGGCGGGCCGGCGAGCTGGTGCACTACCACGGTGCGGGCACCGTGGAGTTCCTGCTCAGCCCGGCGACCGCCGACGCCCCTGCGGAGTTCTTCTTCCTGGAGATGAACACCCGGCTGCAGGTCGAGCACCCGATCACCGAGGCGGTGCTGGGCATCGATCTGGTGGAGGCGCAACTGCGGGTCGCGGCGGGCGAGGATCCGGACTGGGCCGGGGAAACCCTGGCCCCGCGTGGGCATGCCATCGAACTGCGGATCAACGCGGAGGACTCGAAGCGGTTCCTGCCCGGACCGGGCGCCATCACCACCTGGCGGGAGCCGCGTGGGCCCGGCATCCGGGTGGATTCCGGATACGGTCCGGGCACCACCGTCACCCCGCACTACGACTCGCTGATGGCCAAGCTGATCGTGCACGGCACCGACCGGGCCGATGCGCTGCGGCTGGCGGCGGCCGCGGTGGAGGGCTTCACGATCGTCGGGCCGAAGTCCAACCTCGCCTTTCACGCGGAACTGCTGGAGTACCCGGAGTTCGTCTCCGGCGACTACGACACCGGGATCGTCGGCAGGATGCGTGGGTGACGCTATGTGGGTAAACGCTACGTGGGGGGCGGTGTTTGCCGCCCGGGTCGGCCCTGGGTAGGTTCGCTGAAGGACCGCCAGCACTCGCGCCATTGCGGGAACCATCAGGATGACGACCAGCCAATGACGACAGCGAACTCCGGACTGACGGATCAGCCGGAAGTTCAACCTTCAGACGAAGTGAGGCCGACGTGGCTCTGCCCCAACTGACCGATGAGCAGCGTGCAGCCGCCCTGGAAAAGGCCGCGGCCGCTCGTCGTTCTCGCGCCGAGCTCAAAGAGCGGCTCAAGCGCGGCGGGACGACCCTCAAGCAGGTGCTGGTGGACGCCGAGAGCGACGAGGCACTGGCGAAGCTGAAGGTGTCCGCGCTGCTGGAATCACTGCCCGGCGTCGGTAAGGTCCGCGCCGCGGCCCTGATGGAGCAGTTCGAGATCGCGCCGAGCCGCCGGGTCCGTGGGCTCGGCGAGCGCCAACGTCAGGCGCTGCTGAACGAGTTCGGCTACTAGAGGTGTCCGGAAAAGGCGGCCCGACCCGCTCTCTGTGGTCGACGGCGCCCGACGACTTCGTCGCAGGCGTCTAGACACGCCGGTGGTCGCTGGTCAACCAGGGTCCGAATCCGGCGTCGAACCCGAACGGCGCCGTGGTCGGTTGTTCGTGCTGTCCGGGCCGTCCGGGGTCGGCAAGAGCACGGTGTTGGCCCGGATCAGGACCCTGCTGCCGCAGTTGTGGTATTCGGTGTCGGCGACCACCAGGAAATGCCGGCCGGGGGAACTGGACGGGGTGAACTACCACTTCGTCAGCGACGAGCAGTTCGCCGAGCTGGTGGAGCAGGGCAAGCTGCTGGAGCACGCGCATTTCGCCGGCCATCACTACGGCACCCCGCGGGACCCGGTGGAGCAACGGCTGGCCACCGGCGAGGATGTGCTGCTGGAGATCGAGGTGCAGGGCGCGCGACAGGTCAGGGCGGCGGGCGGGCTCGGTCCCGAGGCGGTGTTGATCTTCCTGGCGCCGCCGACGTTCGACGAGCTGGCCCGCCGGCTGATCGGCCGGGGGACCGAGGACGTGGCCACCCAACAGGCCAGGCTGGCGGCGGCCAGGGCCGAACTGGCCGCCGAAGCCGAGTTCGACCACACCGTGGTCAACACCGACGTACAGTCGGCCGCCGCGGGCTTGGTACAGTTGATGGCTGAGTCGCGCCCTGGTTCGCCCATGCGCTGAGCAGGGCCGGACGTCATCGGACGCACGTCCACTCAGCAGGTCCGGGCGGGGGCGCCTCCGGGCCTTTCTCGATCTCCAGCTGTGGCGGGCCCGCCGCGGTCAGTCAGACGAATCAGGAGCAATCTTCCATGAGCAATTCAGCGGACACCGGCGCGCCCACGGCGGCGGCCATCGCGGCGATGGGGATCACCTATCCGCCGATCGACGAGCTGCTCACCAAGACCAGCTCCAAGTACGGCCTGTCGATCTACGCGGCCAAGCGCGCCCGGCAGATCAACGACTACTACGCACAGCTCGGCGAGGGCTTGCTGGAGTACGTCGGCCCGCTGGTCGAGCCGTTGCCGAAGGAGAAGCCGCTGTCGATCGCGCTCCGCGAGATCAACGCCGGCCTGCTCACCCACACCGAAGGCGAGTGACCCGGCCGGGTACCGCACCGGTGGCAACACCCGAACCCCCTCCCGACGTCGGTCCGGGCGCTGTTCCGACCCCCGAGACGATGGTCGCGCCCAGGGTGGTACTGGGCGTCGGCGGCGGCATCGCCGCCTACAAGGCCTGTGAACTTGTCCGCCGGCTGCGGGCCGGCGGCGCGGACGTCACCGTGGTACCGACGGCGTCCGCGCTGAAGTTCGTCGGCGCAGCCACCTGGGAGGCGCTGTCCGGTCACCCGGTGGCCACCGACGTGTTCACCGACATCCCGAGCGTGGCGCACGTGGCGACCGGGCAGCGGGCCGACCTGGTGGTCATCGCGCCGGCCACCGCGGACGTGCTGGCCAGGGCCGCGACCGGCCGGGCCGACGATCTGCTCACCGCGACCCTGCTGGTGACCCGGGCGCCGGTGCTGATGGCGCCGGCCATGCACACCGAGATGTGGACCCACCCGGCCACGGTCGCGAACGTGGCGACGCTGCGCTCCCGCGGCGTCGTCGTGGTCGATCCCGCCGTCGGCCGGCTGACCGGCGCCGATGCCGGCGCCGGCCGGTTGCCCGACGCCGAACACCTCGAGCTGCTCGCCGATCTGTTGTTGCGTCGTCGGGATGCCCTGCCACGTGACCTGGCCGGGCGTCGGGTGGTGATCTCCGCCGGCGGCACCAGGGAAGCCCTGGACCCGGTCCGGTACCTGGGCAACCGGTCCTCGGGCCGGCAGGGGTACGCCCTGGCGTTGGTGGCCTCCGCGCGCGGCGCCGAGGTGACCCTGGTGTCGGCGAATGTGTCGCTGGCCGATCCACCGGCCGTCACCGTCCGGCAGGTGCACGACGCCCGCGATCTACAGGCCGCCATGGACACGCTGACCCCCGGCGCGGACGTGGTCGTGATGGCCGCCGCCGTGGCTGACTTCCGGCCGGCCGTCGCCGGTCCGGCGAAGATCAAGAAGCGCGGCGGCGCCGATCCCGAGCCGCTGTACCTGACGCAGAACCCGGACATCCTGGCCGGCATCGCCGCACCGTCGGCGCACCGCCCGCTCGTTGTGGTCGGGTTCGCCGCGGAAACCGGGGACGAGCACGCCACCGCGGAGGAGTACGCCCGCGACAAGCTGGCCCGCAAGGGGTGCGACCTGCTGGTGCTCAACCGGGTGGACGGCGGGCGGGCGTTCGAGGTCGCCGACAATGCCGGCGTCATCCTCGCCGCCGACGGCGCCGAGCCGGTGCGGATCCCGCTGGGCCCCAAGACCGTGCTCGCCGCGGCCGTCTGGGACGCGGTCGCCGCCCGACTGAACCCGACCGAGGACGGCCCGTCATGACCACAACCCGATGTCCGATCGCGTAAAGTCGGCGCACCGCGGTCATCCGTCCCACCAGGCAGTACGTGCCTGGCGTCGCCTTCCGAGTGCTGTGCAGACCGTCATATCCGCCCGCGCACCCCGCCCCAACGTAGGAGAATCCCAGCCGTGAGCTCTCGACTCTTCACCTCCGAATCCGTCACCGAGGGCCACCCCGACAAGATCTGTGATGCGATCAGCGACTCGATCCTGGACGAGCTGTTGCGGCAGGACCCGAGCAGCCGGGTGGCGGTGGAGACGATGGTCACCACCGGCCAGGTGCACGTTGCCGGTGAGGTGACGACAACCGCGTACGCGGACATCCCCACCATCGTCCGGGAGACGGTGCTGGGTATCGGCTACGACTCCTCGGCCAAGGGTTTCGACGGCGCGTCCTGCGGGGTCAACGTGGCGATCGGCGCTCAGTCGCCGGACATCGCGCAGGGCGTGGACACCGCCTACGAGGCCCGGACCCACTCCGCGGAGGAGATCGACGATGCGCTGGACAAGCAGGGCGCCGGCGACCAGGGCCTGATGTTCGGGTACGCCTGCACCGACACCCCGGAGCTGATGCCCTTGCCGATCGCGCTGGCGCACCGGCTGGCCCGCGGGCTGACCGGGGTGCGCAAGTCCGGCGCGGTGCCGTACCTGCGGCCGGACGGCAAGACCCAGGTGACGATCGAGTACGTCGGTGATCGCGCGGTGCGGCTGGACACCGTGGTGGTGTCGAGCCAGCACGCGGAGAACATCGACCTGAACCAGCTGCTGGCGGTGGACATCAGGGAGCAGGTCGTCGAGCCGGAGCTGGCGGCGCTGGACATCGACGTGTCCGGGTACCGGTTGCTGGTGAACCCGACCGGCCGGTTCGTCATCGGTGGGCCGATGGGTGACGCCGGGCTGACCGGCCGGAAGATCATCGTCGACACCTACGGCGGGATGGCCCGGCACGGCGGTGGCGCGTTCTCCGGCAAGGACCCGTCGAAGGTGGACCGGTCGGCGGCGTATGCGATGCGCTGGGTCGCGAAGAACGCGGTCGCGGCCGGGCTGGCCGACCGGATCGAGGTGCAGGTGGCCTACGCCATCGGCAAGGCCTCCCCGGTGGGGCTCTTCGTGGAGACGTTCGGCACCGAGCAGGTGGATCCGGACAAGATCGCCGATGCGATCCGGCAGGTGTTCGATCTGCGGCCGGCCGCGATCATCCGCGACCTGGACCTCAAGCGCCCGATCTACGCGCAGACCGCCGCCTACGGGCACTTCGGCCGCACCGACGTCGACCTGCCGTGGGAGAGCACCGAACGGGCCGCCGACCTCAAGTCCGTGCTGGGCATCTGACCCCGCCCCGCTTCTCGCGCGGATCAACTTCGACTGCGCGGCTCAACGTGCGGCGAATGTGACGGGTGTGACGCGAGTCAACAAGTTCGGCCGCGCAGCCGACGGACCGGGCGACGCACCGGTGGTGGGCAGCGGCGCGAGCGGCCGTGTGGGCGGCTCGCCGCTGACCGCCCGCCGACACCGGCTGACGGTGCCGTCTGATATCCAAGGGGCATGACACCCCCTGTGTCAACCTTTCGGGTTGAGCGGCCGTGTGGTCGCCTTTGGCGCCGCGCATGCTATGGGTCCGCCCCTCCTGCCTCAAGGGT
>Ga0208588_1000208_pt1 | contig 19053 bp, 17 predicted proteins | sample NGESurshal092012_8_FD_184483 | JGI IMG/M metagenome (GOLD analysis project Ga0208588, IMG submission 184483) | Arctic peat soil microbial communities from Barrow, Alaska - NGEE Surface sample 415-3 shallow-092012 (SPAdes) | ecosystem: Environmental > Terrestrial > Soil > Wetlands > Peat ...
CACGAGCCGCTGGCTCGACCCGAGCCACGGCGGCATCAACCTCGGCTTCCCGACCCACGGCTGACCCATGGCAAGGCTCTCCGAACCTGCCTGACTCACGACGACGAGACCTCCTGACGCCTTGTGCGACAGGAGGTCTCGTCGTTGACGGTCCCTCGGTGGCGGGAACGGCGTACCTTCTGCCCATGAGGCTCACCGTGGTACTCGACTGCCGCGACCCGGACTCCCTCGTGGAGTTCTGGGAGACGGCTCTGGGATATCGACTCAGCGAGGTTCTGGACGAGTACCGGATCCTCGTGCCGAAGGACGCTGCCGTCGGCCCCGTCTTCATGCTGTCCGCCTCGAGCGACCCGAAGCGCGACAAGAACCGCATGCACGTCGACGTGCACCCCGACAACGCGGACGCCCACCTCACCCGGCTGCAGCGGCTCGGCGGCACTCTGGTGGGCGAGCGGGTCGAGCGCTACGGCATCTGGTGGCAGGTCATGGCCGACCCCGAGGGCAACGAGCTCTGCGTGGTGTCCGGCGGCGTCGGCTACGACGTGGGCGACGCCAGCAGCGGCTGACGTCGCCGGCCTCAGGCCCGCCCGCCGCCGTCCTCCCCGCCGTCGTCGGCCGGCAGGTCGTGGTGGTGCTCGTGCGTGGGCTGGGGGAGCTGCTCATCGGCCACCATCTCCTCGTAGAGCTCCTCCTGCTTCTGCGTGGCGAAGCCCTCGACGACGTCGCCGCTCTCGTCGACGTGCATCGCCTCGCCGGTCTCGACATCGACCGCCGTGGAGCCCTCGGGGAGGTTCGACAGGTCGGGGGCGAGGACGAGGGCGGGGAGCCCCGAGTCGGGCAGGCGCACGGTGTCGAGCTCCATCTCCTGCGTGAGCAGGATCAGGTCACCCTCGCCGCGCTTGGGCAGCGTCTCCCGCCGGAAGTACGCCGGCGCCACTGCGTTGTAGACGGCCATCAGCACCACGCCGACGAGCAAGGCCCCGATGCCGATGACGAAGACACCGCCGATCCCGAAGAACGTCGTGCTGCCGTAGTCGGGCTGGGCGTACTGGTAGGACGCGATCACGAAGGCGCCGAGGAGCATGAGCCCGCCGAGGCCGGGCAGGATCCCCTTCTGGAGCAGCTCCTTCGCGCTGTTCCCGAGGTCGCGGCGGTAGAACCACACGCACGCGAATCCCGTGAGGCCGTAGTAGAAGGCGATCATGAGCCCGACGGCGGCGATCGAGTCGCCGAGCACGTCGGAGCTCACCAGCGTCAGTCCGACGTAGAAGATGATCGATACCGCGCCCATCCACACTGTCGCGACCGACGGGGTCAGGTTGCGCGGGTGGATCGTCGCGAACCGGCTCGGGATCGCCTTGTAGGCCCCCATCGACAGCGCCGTGCGCGCGGTCGGCAGGATCGTGGTCTGCGTCGACGCCGACGCCGAGGTGAGGACCGAGATGATGAGCAGCGTCTCGAAGAGCTTGCCGATCGCCGACTCGCCGAAGACCGTCGGGCCGAGCGCGTTGAACACGTCGCCGGAGTTGTCCGGGTTCGCGAGACCGAGGTCGCTCTCGCCGACGCCGGCGAACGCCACGGTCGAGATGGACACGAGCGCGTAGGTCACGAGCAGCAGCAGGGTCGAGATGATGGCTGCGCGTCCGGGCGTCTTCGCGGGGTCAGCGGTCTCCTCGTTGACGCTGACGGCGGTGTCCCAGCCCCAGTAGATGAAGACGGCGATGAGCGTCGCGGTGACCATGGCCGACAGGGAGAGGTCCGACGGGACGAGCCAGGACAGGCTCGGCTTCAGCGACTCCGGGGTCGCGTTGCCGCCGTAGACCTTCACCAGGGCGGTCACGGAGAAGGCGAACAGGATGACGAGCTCGATGCCGAGCAGGCCGTACTGGAGCCGGGCGCTGACCTCGATGCCCTTGTAGCAGATCCACGTCATCACGACGATCCAGATGACGCCCGCGACCGTGCTCCAGAACGTGCTCGCCGCGAGGTCGTCGCGGTGGAACAGCGAGAACGTGTAGGACCCGGCGATCTGGGCCAGGTTCGCCATGACGATGACGTCGGCGGCGATGATGCCCCAGCCGCCCAGCCAGCCGGCCCGGGGACCGAACGCGCGCGCGGCCCAGGTGAACGTCGTGCCGCAGTCGGGCTCCGCCCTGTTGAGCTGCTGATAGGCCACGGCGATGAGGAACATCGGGACGAAGGCCAGCAGCATGATCGACGGAGCCTTGACCCCGACGATGCTGTCGCCGTTCGCGGTCGCGACGACGAACCCGAGGCTCGCGGCGAGGCTGTAGGCGGGCGCCGTCGACGCCATGCCCACGACGATGCTCGAGAAGAGCCCGAGCGCGCCTGCCTTGAGCCCCTTGTCCGGGGCGAGCTCCGGGTAGCCGATCAGCGCCTCGGTCGACTCGTGCGACATCGTCATGTCCCCTTCGCGCGCCCCGTTGCGTCGATGCAGGCTATCGACCGGTGCGAGCACTCGTCACGAGAAGGCCGACCTTCCTTCGCCCGTCGTTCAGCCGTCTTCGGAGACGCCGTAGCCGGTGCCGCGACGGTGCGGCGGCGCCGGCTCCGCGCGTTCGACGGGGCAGCGGGCGTCCGGGCAGGCCAGCTCGTCGCACATGCGGCACATGTACTCGCTGGTGAGCAGGTCGTCGGTGATGGCCTCGAGCATGGCGCCGGCGGCGTCGGCGAGTGCTCGCACCCGGGCGTCGTCGAGTGCCGCGACCGCCCGCTCGAGCACGTCACGTCGAGCGCCGAGGATCTCGAGGGCGACCCGCTCGCCCGCACCCGTCAGGGCGAGCAGCTTCGTGCGTCCGTCGAGCGCGGGGATGCGCTCGACGAGGTGATCCTTCTCGAGCCGGTCGACGAGCTGCACGGCACCGGGGTGGGAGATGCGCAGCCGGTCGGCGAGGAAGGCGATGGGACGGTCGGGGTACCAGAGCAGGGTCACGAGCGCGGCCGGCGCGCTCGCCCCGTGGCGTGCAGCCCGGTTCGCGCCGATCGCGACCCGGTCGGCGACGGTGAGGGCGAGGGTCCCGAGGACGTTGGCGGTGAACGCCCGGTCGGCGCCCCGACCCCGGCGTGGGGGGCGCGGCGCCTCGGGCGGGATGGCGATGCCGCCCTCGCCGTAGGCGCGGTCCGGGACGTCGTGCGCGCGATGCTTCATATAAGCACCTTATGCCCTAGCCTGCCGCGCAGAGGCGGACGGCATCGGGCCGATCGCCGTACCAGAACAGGAACATCCCCATGCGGATCCTCTGCGTCGGCGCCGGTGGCGTCGGTTCGTCCGCCGCCCTGATCGCCGCCCGTCGCGACTTCTTCGAGTTGTTCGTCGTCGCCGACTACGACGTCGCCCGTGCCGAGGATCTCGTCTTCCGGCTCGACGACCCGCGCTTCGTCGCGGCTCAGGTCGACGCGTCCGACGCGCACGCCGTCGCCAACCTCGCGCGGGAGCACCGGATCACGCACGTCGTGAACGCGGTCGACCCCCGCTTCGTGCTCGCGATCTTCGAGGGTGCGTTCCTCGCCGGCGCCGACTACCTCGACACGGCGATGTCGCTGTCGTCGCCGCACCCCGAGAAGCCGTTCGAGCTCTCCGGCGTCAAGCTCGGCGACGACCAGTTCGCGCACGACGAGTCGTGGAAGGCGGCGGGACGCCTCGCGCTCGTCGGCATGGGTGTCGAGCCCGGGCTCGCCGACGTCTTCGCACGCTACGCGAGCGACCACCTGTTCGACGAGATCGACGAGCTCGGTGTGCGGGACGCCGGCAACCTCGTGATCGAGGGCTACGCCTTCGCGCCGTCGTTCTCGATCTGGACCACGATCGAGGAGTGCCTCAACCCGCCGGCCATCTGGGAGAAGGACAAGGGGTGGTTCACCACCGCGCCGTTCTCCGAGCCCGAGGTCTTCGACTTCCCCGGCGGCATCGGCCCGGTCGAGTGCGTCAACGTGGAGCACGAGGAGGTCCTCCTCATGCCGCGCTGGATCGATGCGAAGCGCGTCACCTTCAAGTTCGGTCTCGGCGACGAGTTCATCGACGTCCTCAAGACCCTGCACAAGCTCGGCCTGGACAGGACCGAGAAGGTCCGGGTCGGCCACCACGAGGTGAGCCCCCGAGACGTCGTCGCCGCGTGCCTGCCCGACCCGCTGACCCTGGGCGAGAAGATGACCGGATCCACCTGCGCCGGCCTGCTGGTCACCGGCACGGGCAAGGACGGAGCGCCCCGTGAGGTCTACCTGTACCACGTCGCCACCAACGAGTGGACGATGCGCGAGTACGGCGCCCAGGCAGTCGTCTGGCAGACCGCGATGAACCCGGTCGTCGCCCTCGAGCTGCTGGCCACCGGAGTCTGGTCCGGAGCCGGCGTCCTCGCCCCGGAGGCGTTCGACGCCATCCCGTTCCTCGACCTGCTCCGCGACGGCTACGGCCAGGCCTGGGGCATGCAGGAGCGCGACCCGCAGACCCACGTGGTGCTCAGCGGCTGACCGTTCCGCGCGCGTCGCCGGAGCGACTGGTCCGGCCCGCTGCGGGAGACTCGATCCGGCAGTGGACGGACGACCGGGCGGATGCGGGACGGGAGCGGGCATGACCGACGACCAGTGGACCGAGGTGAGGACGGACCCGTCCACGCGCGCGGTCCGGGACCCCTGGGCAAGGGCGATGGCCGGGACCGGTCTGCTGCTATCCGCGGCCGCCGCCCTCGCCACGGTCGTCTACGTCGCTCGACGAGATGACTGTCCGAGCGGGTACGTCCAGCTCCTGGACACGCCGGTCCTCGTGGCGTCGGCGCTCGTCCTGGTGGTCGTCTTCGTCGTGCTCGTCCGGCTGGCGCGGCGGCCCGGTCACCATCCCAACGTGAGCTCAATGGCGGCGATCCTGCTCGTGCCGGTGCTGCTGCTCGCGGCCCTCGTCGTGTTCGCGTCCGTCACCCTGCAGTTGGACTGGTGCTTCGCGCTCTGACCTACCGCACGGACGCCGACGGGCGCCGCCTCCGCGAGGAGGTCGGCGCCCGTCGGCGTCGGTGGAACGGGTCAGTGGCCGGTGAGGGCCAGGAACTGCTCCTCGAGGACCGTCAGGGCCTCGTCGAGCAGGTGGTCGGGCATCACGAGCGGCGGCAGGAAGCGCAGCACGTTGCCGTACGTGCCAGCCGTGAGGACCACCACGCCCTGCGCATGGCAGGCCTTCGCGATCGCCCCGGTGAGTGCGGCGTCGGGCTCGTCGGTGCCCGGCTTCACGATCTCGACGGCGATCATTGCTCCGCGTCCGCGGATGTCTCCGATGACACCGGTCTTGTCGGCGATCGTCTGCAGGCGCGGCCTCATGACCGACTCGATACGCCGCGCCGCCGACACGAGGTCGAGCTCCTCGAAGGTGGCGATCGTGCCGAGCGCCGCGGCGCACGCCACGGGGTTGCCGCCGTAGGTGCCGCCGAGCCCGCCCGCGTGGACGGCGTCCATGATCTCGGCGCGGCCGGTGACACCCGCGAGCGGCAGGCCGCCCGCGATGCCCTTCGCCGTCGTGATCAGGTCAGGGACGATGCCCTCGTGGTCGCAGGCGAACCAGTCGCCGGTGCGGCAGAAGCCGGTCTGGATCTCGTCGGCGACGAACACGATGCCGTTGGCGGTGGCGAACTCCACCAGGGCGGGGAGGAAGCCGGTGGCCGGGACGATGAAGCCGCCCTCGCCGGCGATGGGCTCGATCACGATCGCCGCCACATTGGTGGCGCCGATCTCTTTGTCGATGCGGCTGATCGCGTCGGCCGCGGCCTTCGCGCCGTCGCGACCGTCGTGGTAGGGGTAGGAGAGCGGCACGCGGTAGACCTCGCTCGCGAACGGCCCGAACGACTGCTTGTAGGGCATGTTCTTCGCGGTCATCGCCATCGTAAGGTTCGTGCGGCCGTGGTAGCCGTGCTCGAACACGACGACGGCGTCGCGCCTGGTGTAGGCCCGCGCGATCTTCACCGCGTTCTCCACCGCCTCGGCACCGGAGTTGAACAGCGCCGATCTCTTCTCGTGGGTGCCCGGCGTGAGGCGGTTGAGCGCCTCGCAGACCTCGACGTAGCCGGCGTAGCCGGTGACCATGAAGCAGGTGTGGGTGAACTTCGCGACCTGCTCCGAGACCGCGGCGACGACCTTCGGGGCGGAGTTGCCGACACTGGTGACGGCGATGCCGGAGCCCATGTCGATGAAGGAGTTGCCGTCGATGTCGACGATCACGCCCCCTCCGGCCGCCTCGACGTAGATCGGGAGGGTGGCACCCACGCCGGCGCTGACGGCGCCGGTGCGACGTGCCTGCAGGGCCTCGGACTTCGGGCCGGGGATCGTGGTGACCAGGCGGCGCTCCTGGGGGAGGTCCGCGGCGAGGGGGGAGGTGGCGATCGTCATGAGGCGACGGTAGCGGGGTGACGGGTCTGTGCAACGTGGACCCCAGGGCCAAGCCGATCGCTATCGTTGTCCGGGTCGGACAAACGCTGTGACCGTCGTCGCGGCCGAAAGGGGCTCCGGTGCCACCTCGCCTGCGCGACATCACCGCTCTCGCCGACCTCGGCCTGACGGTCAAGGCCGCTCCCTCGTCCCTCGACCGCCCGGTCCGGTGGGTGGCGGTGAGCGAGCTCGAGGACCCGGCCCCCTTCCTCGAGGGCGGCGAGCTGCTCCTCACCACCGGGATGCGGCTGCCCGAGAAGTCGGCGGCGTGCGCGGCGTACGTGCGGCGCCTCGTCGCCGCCGGTGTCGTCGGCCTCGGCCTCGGGATCGGGCTGACGCACCCGGCGGTGCCCCAGGCGTTGGTCGACGCCGCGGACAAGGCCGGGCTCACGCTGCTCGAGGTGCCGGAGCGCACGCCGTTCATCGCCGTGACCAAGGCGGTCTCGCGGCTGCTCGCTGCCGAGGAGTACGACGAGGCCGCACGCGGCTTCGCGACGCAGCGCGAGCTCATCCGCGGCGCGCTCAACGCCGACGAGGGCGGAGCTCAGGGGATCGTGACGCGACTGGCCAAGCACGTCGGCGGGTTCGCGCTCGTGCTCGACGCGTCGGGAGCGGTGGTGCACGGCAGCCCGGTATGGGCCTCGGCTCGCGCGAGCGACCTGGCGGGTGAGATCGCCCGCCTGCGGCCCAAGGGGCTGCTGGCGTCGGCCGTGGTGTCCGGCGCCGACGACTACGTCGTCATCCAGCCGTTGGGGGTGCGGGGACGTGCCCGCGGCTTCCTCGCAGTGGGTGCGCCGGGACCGCTGCGCGCCAGCGACCAGGCGGTGGTGAACCTCGCGGTGTCGCTGCTCTCGCTGTCGCTGGCGCGCTCCGAGGGGCGCACCTCCGCCGAGCGCGGGGTGCGGTCCGCCGCCCTGCGGCTGCTGCTCGACGGTCGGGCGGGGGAGCTGCCGCTCGAGCCGCTCGGGTGGTCCGCGCTGCGCGGCCGACCGGTGCGGGTGCTGGTCGCCCGGCCGTCCGGGACCGATCCTGCGGCGATCGCCGCGGCCGAGGACCGCCTCGCCGAGGCGTTGCCGGGCTCGGCGGTCGCGGCCGGTCTCGTGCTGGACGACCCCTCGGCCGTCGTGGTGGTCGCCCCTGCCTCGCTGGCCGCCGACGGTGCCGCAGTCGCGGCCGAGGACGCCGACGTCGTGGCCGGCATCGGCATCGGCGACGGAGCCGAGGTCGACGACGCCGCTGCGCTGTCGCGGTCCTGGGCGAGGGCACGTCGTGCGCTCGCCGCCGGCGGGTCCGGCGTACGGACCTACGACGATCTCGGTGGCGGCCTCGAGGCGCTGCTCGACCCGGCCGCGGCCGATGCCTGGGCCGCGGCCCTGCTCGCGCCGCTCGACGAGCCGGGTGAGCGCGCCGACCTCGCGGCGACCCTGCTGGCCTGGCTGTCGCGCCACGGCCAGGTCGACGCCGCGGCCGCCGACCTCGGCGTGCATCGGCACACCGTGCGCCACCGGCTGCGCCGCGCTGAGGCGCTGCTCGGCCGCTCGCTCGACGACGCCGGAGTCCGCGCCGAGCTCTACATGGCCCTGACCCGCCAGCCCGACTGATCGACCGAGCCCGCGCGGCGCCCGGCACCCTCCTCGCTCACCAGCGACGGAGTGTACGGGTGGGCTTGTGGGGACGCGGTGGTGCTCCGAGATGGAGTGCCGGGACGTCGGGGCGTTCCGTACGGTCGAGGGCATGACTGACATCCGCCCGTTCTGGATCGCCGGCCGGGCCGAGACCTCGTCGGCCTCCGCGGAGGTCGTGAACCCCTACGACGGGTCCGTGGTCGGGGCGCATCACGTGCCCGACGCCGAGCAGGTCGAGCGCGCCGTCACGGCAGCGTGGGAGGTGCGTCAGGCCTTCTCCGCCACGACGGCCGCCCTGCGGGCCGAGGCGCTGCTGCACGTGTCGACCCGCCTCACCGAGCGTGCGGAGCAGATCGCCGAGCTCATCACCGCGGAGAACGGCAAGCCGATCAGGTGGGCTCGCGGCGAGGTCGTGCGAGCCGCGTCGGTGTTCCGGATCGCCGCCGAGGAGGCCCGCCGCTTCAGCGGCGAGGTCCACCGCCTCGACACCGACCCGTCGGGCACGGGGCGCGCCGGCATCGTGCGCCGGTTCCCGATCGGCCCGGTGCTGGGTATCGCGCCGTTCAACTTCCCGTTGAACCTCGTCGCGCACAAGGTCGCCCCGGCACTCGCCGTCGGTACGCCGATCATCGTGAAGCCGGCCCCCGCGACCCCGCTCTCGGCGCTCGTCCTCGGCGAGATCCTGGCCGAGACCGACCTGCCGGCCGGCTCCTGGTCGGTGCTGCCCGTCGGCAACGACGTGGCACCCGCGCTCGTCGCCGACGAGCGCCTCCCCGTCGTGTCGTTCACCGGCTCGGAGAAGGTCGGCTTCGCGATCCAGGCCGCGGTCCCGCGCAAGCACGTGACCCTCGAGCTCGGGGGCAACGCGGCCGCGATCGTCTGCCCCGACTGGTGCAGCGACGCCGACATCGCCTGGGCGGCCGGTCGCATCGCGACCTTCGCCACCTACCAGGGCGGTCAGTCCTGCATCTCGGTTCAGCGCGTCCTCGTCGACTCGACGCTCTGGGACCGGCTCGTCCCGGCCGTCGTCGCCGAGGTCTCCGCGCTCGCGACGGGGTCGCCGTGGGACGAGGCGACCGTGGTCGGTCCCCTTGTCGACGAGGCGGCGGCCGTCCGCGTGGAGTCCTGGGTCGACGAGGCTGTGGCAGCGGGTGCCACGGTCCTGGCCGGCGGCGGTCGCGACGGCGCGACGTACCCGCCGACGGTGCTCGTCGGTGCTCCGTCCGACGCGAAGGTCGTGTGCGAGGAGGTCTTCGGGCCGGTGCTCGTCCTCGAGCCGGTGGACGGCGTCTCCGCCGCGTTCGACACGGTCAACGCGAGCCGCTTCGGTCTGCAGACCGGCGTGTTCACCCACGACCTGCAGGTCGCCTTCCGCGCCCACGCCGAGCTCGAGGTCGGCGGCGTGGTCGTCGGGGACGTGCCGTCGTTCCGCGCCGACCAGATGCCCTACGGCGGGGTGAAGGCGTCCGGCGTCGGCCGCGAGGGCGTCCGCTCCGCGATGGACGACTTCACCTACGAGCGCGTCCTCGTCCTCACGGGGATCACCCTCTGACCGGCTCGTCCGCCTCAGCGGAGACGTCGAGGCCGAAGCAGACCGACCTGGGATCGTCCTCGTACTGGCCGTAGTTCGGGACCCGGGTCCATCCGCTGGACTCGTAGAGGCCGATCGCCTCGGGCTGGACGTCACCGGTCTCGAGCTGCAGCCAGGAGAAGCCGAGCTCTCGGGCGAGGTCCACCAGGGCCGCCATGAGCTGCCGGGACAGCCCGCGGCCGCGGGCGGCGGGGACGACGTAGACCCGCTTGATCTCGCCGTGGCCGGCGGCGGCGTCGGGCTTGGACTTGCTCAGCCGCTGGAGGGCACCGCTGCCCATCGCGGTCCCGTCGTCGTCGACGAGGAGCACCCAGGACGCGTCCGGGTCCGTGCGCGCGATCGTGTCCGGGTCGTCGTCGTAGCGCTCGGCCACCTCGGTGAGGAGGGCGTCGACGAGGCGCGAGACGTCCGGGTGGTCGGCGGGGACGCGGATCACGGTCGGCACGGCGACCATCCTGTCGCAGGCATCTCCGGCGCCCCGGGACCGGCCCACCGGCGGTCCGCTCGCCCGGCCGGAGCGCGCCGGAACGGCCCGCGTCGGTCACACTGGTCGCATGCGCGCCGTCGTCGTCCTCGGCAGCACCGGGTCCATCGGGACCCAGGCGCTCGACGTCGTACGCCGCAACCGGGGTCGGTTCCGGGTCTCGGCGCTGGCGGCCGGCGGGGGAGACGTCGAGGCGCTGGCCGACCAGGCGGCGGAGTTCGGCGTCGAGGTCGTCGCCGTCGCCGACCCGACCCGCGAAGGTCCGCTTCGTGCGGCGCTGGCCTCCCGGGACCTCTCGCCCAAGGTCCTCGCCGGTCCCGACGCGGCGTCGGAGGCCGCCGCGCTGCCGACCGACGTCGTCCTCAACGGCATGACCGGCTCGATCGGGCTGCGGCCCACGCTCGCGGCGCTCGCAGCGGGCTCGAGGCTCGCCCTGGCCAACAAGGAGTCGCTGGTCGCCGGCGGTCCGCTCGTGAAGGCCGTCGCCGGCCCGGGTCAGATCGTGCCCGTCGACTCCGAGCACTCGGCGCTCGCGCAGGCGCTGCGCGGTGGGCATCCCGACGAGGTCCGTCGCCTCGTGGTCACCGCCAGCGGGGGACCGTTCCGTGGCAGGTCGCGCGCCACGCTGCACGACGTCACCGCCGAGCAGGCGCTGGCGCACCCGACCTGGACGATGGGCCCGGTGGTCACGATCAACTCGGCCACGATGGTGAACAAGAGCCTCGAGGTGATCGAGGCGCACCTGCTCTTCGACATCCCCTACGACCGGATCGACGTCGTCGTCCACCCGCAGTCGATGGTCCACTCGATGGTCGAGTTCGTCGACGGGTCCACGCTCGCGCAGGTCAGCCCGCCCGACATGCGCCTGCCGATCGCGCTGGGCCTGTCCTGGCCCGACCGCGTGGCCGACGCCGCGCCGGGGTGCGACTGGACCACCGCCTCGTCGTGGACGTTCGAGCCGCTCGACGAGGTGGCATTCCCGGCCGTCGCGCTGGCCCGCCGCGCCGGCGTGGCCGGGGGGACCGCGCCGGCGGTCCTCAACGCGGCCAACGAGGAGTGCGTGGCGGCCTTCCTCTCCGGTCGGCTGCCCTTCCTCGGCATCGTCGACACGCTCGCGCGCGTGGTCGAGGAGCATCTGGCCGCCGGCGCGGGGAACCCCCGCACGGTCGAGGACGTCCTTACCGCCGAGGACTGGGCGCGAGCACGCGCCCGCGAGCTGACAGGGGACGCCGCATGACGCTGGCACTCGAGGTGCTGGGCTGGCTGATCTTCCTGGTCGGGATCGGCTTGTCCATCGGCCTGCACGAGATCGGGCACCTCCTGCCCGCCAAGGCGTTCGGCGTCAAGGTCACGCAATACATGGTCGGCTTCGGCCCGACCATCTGGTCGCGGCACAAGGGCGAGACGGAGTACGGCGTCAAGGCCGTGCCCCTCGGCGGCTACATCCGGATGATCGGCATGTACCCGCCGGCGCCGGGCAGCGACGGCACGCTGCTCCGAGCCTCCACCACGGGCCGGTTCACCAACCTCGTCAACGATGCCCGCCAGCAGTCGATGGAGGAGGTCACGCCCGACGCCGTCGACCGCGTGTTCTACAAGCTCCCCGTGCGCAAGCGGATCGTCGTGATGCTCGGCGGCCCGACGATGAACCTCGTCCTGGCCTTCCTTCTGTTCACCATCGTGCTCTGCGGCATCGGTCTCCAGACCGCGACCACGCGGGTCGGCGCCGTCGTCCCGTGCGTGCCCACCGCCACGAACCTCGACGGTGCGAAGGGCTCCTCCGGGACCTGCGCGCCCTCGACGCCGACCCCCGCGGCGGCGGGCGGCCTGCAGGTAGGCGACAAGATCCTCTCGATCGCCGGCACGCAGGTCACCACGTGGCCCGAGGAGCAGGCGGCGATCAAGGCGGCCCCCGCAGGCGACGTCCCGTTCGTCGTCGAGCGCGACGGGCGGCAGGTCACCCTCACGATCCCCGTCGCAGCGGCGTCCCGTCCGGTCTACGACGACAACGGCAACCCCACGGGTGCCACCGAGACCCGCAACTTCGTGGGCATCGCGCCGGCCCTGGAGCGCCAGACGGTCGCGGTGACGACGGTCCCCGGCTACGTCTGGGACCTCACCACGAACTCGGTGCAGAAGATCGTGACCCTCCCCGTGCGCATGTGGGACCTCATGCGCCAGACCTTCACCTCCGAGCCGCGCGACAAGAACGGCATCGTCGGGATCGTGGGGGCCGGCCGGATCACCGGCGAGGCGGTCGCGCTCGAGAACACGCCCGTCCTGGACAAGACGGCGTTCGTCCTCGGCCTCCTCGCAGGGCTGAACCTGTTCCTGTTCCTGTTCAACCTCGTCCCGCTCCTGCCGCTCGACGGCGGTCACGTGGCCGGCGCCATCTGGGAGTCGATCAAGCGCGGATGGGCACGGCTGCGGCGGCGGCCCGACCCCGGACCCGTGGACATCGCCAAGGCGCTCCCGCTCACCTACGCCATGTCGATCGCCCTCGTCCTGATGGGTGCTGTCACGGTCGTGGCCGACCTCATCAAGCCGATCACCCTCGGCGGCTGAGTCAGCCCTCGGCGTACCCCTCCGCCAGGGGGCGCGGACCCGCGCGAGTCGGGGGATGATGTCCCCATGACCGTCGGACTCGGTATGCCTGCCCTGCCCGCTCCCGTCCTCGCGGAGCGCCGTGCCAGCCGCAAGATCGTCCTGCGCCACGCGACCCACCCGGTCGAGGTCGGCGGCGACGCCCCGATCTCGGTGCAGTCGATGTGCACCACACTGACCAGCGACGTGAACGCGACGTTGCAGCAGATCGCCGAGCTCACGGCCTCGGGCTGCCAGATCGTGCGGGTGGCCGTGCCGAGCCAGGACGACGCCGACGCCCTGGCGCAGATCGCGCGGAAGTCGCAGATCCCGGTCATCGCCGACATCCACTTCCAGCCGAAGTACGTCTTCGCCGCGATCGACGCCGGCTGCGCCGGTGTGCGGGTGAACCCGGGGAACATCAAGCAGTTCGACGACAAGGTCGGGGAGATCGCCCGAGCCGCCAAGGACGCCGGAGTGCCGATCCGGATCGGCGTGAACGCGGGCTCGCTCGACAAGCGGCTGCTCGCCAAGCACGGCAAGGCGACGCCCGAGGCGCTCGTCGAGTCGGCGCTGTGGGAGTGCTCGCTGTTCGAGGAGCACGACTTCCGCGAGATCAAGATCTCGGTGAAGCACAACGACCCGGTCGTCATGGTGTCGGCGTACCGGCTCCTCGCCCAGCGCTGCGACTACCCGCTGCACCTCGGCGTCACCGAGGCGGGTCCGGCCTTCCAGGGCACGATCAAGTCGGCGGTCGCCTTCGGTGCGCTGCTGAGCGAGGGCATCGGCGACACGATCCGCGTCTCGCTCTCGGCGCCGCCCGTGGAGGAGGTCAAGGTCGGCAACCAGATCCTGGAGTCGCTCAACCTGCGCAAGCGCGGCCTCGAGATCGTTTCCTGCCCCTCCTGCGGCCGCGCCCAGGTCGACGTCTACACCCTCGCCGAGCAGGTGACCGCGGGGCTCGAGGGCCTGGCGGTCCCTCTGCGCGTGGCCGTCATGGGCTGTGTCGTCAACGGTCCGGGCGAGGCCCGCGAGGCCGACCTCGGGGTCGCGTCCGGGAACGGCAAGGGTCAGATCTTCAAGCGCGGAGAGGTCGTGAGCACCGTGCCGGAGTCGCAGATCGTCGAGACGCTCGTGGCGATGGCGCTCGAGATGGCCGAGGAGATGGGCGTCGACCCGGAGTCCGGCGAGAACGCCGCCGCTCCCGTCGTCACCGTCTCCTGACCCCCTGTCTCCGACCCGCTGTTGCCCACCTATCTGTCGTTTCCCGAGCCTCAGATGACGCGGGAAGCGACAGATAGGTGGGCAGTATCAGGCGTTGATCGGCTGGCGCAGCCGGGCCATGACGCGCTCCGGATGACGACGTAGCTCGTCCCACGTCCACCGGACGACGATGAATCCCGCGCTTGGCGCAAGGCGTCCTCGCGCCGCTTCTCGGCCCGTACGTCGTCGATGTCGCGGTACTTCACCCACCCGTCCGCCTCGCCGGTCACGCGCTTGTCGCGCCAGAGGAAGTCGACGCGGTAGGGCAGTCCGTCGGCGCCGTGCACCCAGGCCTGCAGCTCGGGCGCGCCTATCCCGGCGAGGACCATGACGCCACGGGAGGAGGACTCCAGCGGCGACTCGGACGACGGGTCCGTCACAGCGAGGGCCGGGTGGTCCGCGCAGGTCCCGCTTCCACGTCAGGCGGTCGGCCGCGCGCCACAGGGCGTCCCTCCCCACCCGAGCGGCGGCCGCGTCGAGCACGACGAGCGACTGCGGGAGGCGTCGGCGTCGTGCCAGGTCGAGGGCGGTTCGAGCGATGCCCGAGCAGAGGACCCCCTCGACCTCGGTCCGGTCCTCCTCCGGCACCAGACCGAGTCGTCGGTGGGTGCCGGCCACGATGCGACCGTGGCGCGGAGCCGTGACCCACACGGCCGTGGGCGCGTCCTGAGGGAGCGGGAACGGGAGCCCGTGCAGCAGGGCGGTGGACGCGTGGCTCACGACGCCGTCGTCGCCCAGATCCAGGAGCGCGGCCCGTGCATCCCGGATGTGCGCACGACGGATCTCCGGTGCGAGCGAGTCACCCGCCCACGGGTCCGTCCGCGCCGGAACGGCCGGTTCCCGGGACGGTGCCGACGGTGAGGAAGCCACGTCGGAGACGCGCGAGCGTCCCGGCGGCGACGGCCGCACGCGGCTGTCCCGGGGTGACACCGAGGGCCATTACGTCGGCGACCGCGACCGGGTCGGGCCCGAGGTGCGCGCGGACGACGTCGGCGATGACATGAGGGCGATGGCGGGCGGGCATCGTCGGACCGTGCACCGGCTGCGGTCAGGGCATGCGGACGATCCCCAGCGACACACCCCAAGGCAGCTCTCCACACCCTCGCTGTTGCCCACCTATCTGTCGTATCCCGAGGCGCGGAGGGATGGGAAACGACAGATAGGTGGGCAACAAGGGACTTGAGCGGGCGGGTCGGGCAGGATGCTCCCGTGACGACGGCGACCACCGGTGTGCTTCGGGTGCTGTCGCCGCGCGACCTGCGGCAGGCTGTCGCGGTGCTCGACCGCGACCCGGTGTCGCACTGCTTCGTGGCCTCGCGCATCCACAACAGCGGCCTGGACTCCTGGCGGCTCGGCGGCGAGGTGTGGGGCTGGTCGGAGGGCGGGGTGCTCACCTCGCTGCTCTACCTCGGGGCCAACCTCGTCCCGGTCGAGACCACCCCGGACGCGCGGCGCGGCTTCGCCGACCGGTGCCGGCGGATCGGGCGCCGGTGCTCCTCGATCGTGGGGCCGGCCGACGAGGTCGCCCACCTCTGGCCCCTGCTGTCGCTGTCGTGGGGGCCGGCGCGCGACGTGCGCGCGCACCAGCCGCTGCTCGTCATGGACGCCGACTCCGCGGTCGCCGCTGATCCGGGCGTCCGACGCGTCCGCGAGGACGAGGTCGACCTGCTGCTCCCGGCCTGCATCGACATGTTCACCGAGGAGGTCGGCGTCTCCCCTCTCGCCGGAGGTGCGGGCGCCGCCTACCGGGCTCGCATCGCCGAGCTCGTGCGCCACGGCCGGGCCTACGCCCGCATCGAGCACGGCGAGGTCGTGTTCAAGGCCGAGGTCGGCGCGGTGAGCGATCAGGTGTGCCAGGTGCAGGGCGTCTGGGTCGCGCCCGCGCACCGGGGTCGCGGTCTCGGCGCGCCGGGCATGTCCGCCGTGGTGGCACTCGCGCGGCGTGACCACACCCCGGTCGTGAGCCTCTACGTCAACGACTTCAACGCCGCCGCGCGGCGCGTCTACGAGCGGGTCGGGTTCCGTCCGCACGGCGAGTTCGCCACCGTCCTGTTCTGACGCGGACCCGCAGCGCGGGGATGTACGCCGGCGCCGTCGTCCTCGCGGCCGGGGTCACCGCTGCGTGGTTCACCAGCCCGCCGAAGGTCCCGGCCGCCCGGCCCGTCGCGGCCGCCCCCGACCTCCAGGAACGGGTGCGAGGGCGACCGGCCCGTCCCGATATCCTGCGGGTCCGCACAACTACGAGGAGATCCCCGTGCTGCTCCGCATGTCGTCGCTGTTCCTGCGCACCCTGCGTGAGGACCCGGCGGACGCGGAGGTCCCGAGCCACCGTCTGCTGGTCCGCGCCGGCTACGTCCGCCGCGTGGCGCCGGGCATCTTCTCGTGGCTGCCCCTGGGTTGGCACGTCTACCGCAACGTCGAGCGCATCGTCCGCGAGGAGATGGACGCCGCGGGCTTCCAGGAGGTGCACTTCCCGGCCCTGCTGCCCCGCGAGCCCTACGAGGCGACGAACCGCTGGACCGAGTACGGCGACGGCATCTTCCGGCTCAAGGACCGTCGCGACAACGACTTCCTCCTCGGCCCCACGCACGAGGAGATGTTCACCCTCATGGTCAAGGGGGAGTACTCGTCGTACAAGGACCTGCCCCTGGCGCTCTACCAGATCCAGACGAAGTACCGCGACGAGGCGCGTCCTCGTGCGGGGATCCTGCGCGGCCGCGAGTTCGTCATGAAGGACAGCTACTCCTTCGACATCGACGACGCCGGCCTGCAGGTCTCCTACGACAAGCACCGCGACGCCTACATCAAGACCTTCGACCGGATGGGCCTGAAGTACGTCATCGTCTCGGCGATGTCGGGCGCGATGGGCGGCTCGGCGTCCGAGGAGTTCCTCGCGATGACCGAGAACGGCGAGGACACCTACGTGCGCTGCACCACGGGCGACTACGCCGCGAACGTCGAGGCGGTGGTCACCCCCGTGCCGCCCACGATCCTCTACGACGACGCTCATGCCGCCCACGTCGAGGACACGCCGGACACACCCACGATCGACACCCTGGTCGAGTTCGCGAACGCCCACCAGCCGCGCGGCGACCGCGCGTGGACGGCCGGCGACACGCTCAAGAACGTGGTGCTCACGGTGACCCGCCCCGACGGCACGACGTACCCGCTCGTCGTGGGCCTGCCCGGCGACCGCGAGGTCGACATGAAGCGGCTCGAGGCGGTCCTGCACCCCGACGAGCCCGAGGCGATGGTCGAGGCCGAGTTCGCCAAGCACCCGCTGCTCGTGAAGGGCTACATCGGCCCGCAGGTTCTTGGCGAGGAGTCCGAGTCGAAGATCCGCTACCTCGTCGACCCGCGCGTCGTCGAGGGCACTCGGTGGATCACCGGTGCGAACCAGCCCGGCCGGCACGTCTTCGACCTCGTGGCCGGGCGCGACTTCACCGCCGACGGCACGATCGAGGCCGCCGAGATCGTCGAGGGCGACGTCTGCCCGGTGTGCGGGTCGGCGCTGGAGATGGCGCGCGGCATCGAGATCGGCCACATCTTCCAGCTCGGCCGCAAGTTCGCGACGGCGCTCGACCTCAAGGTGCTCGACGAGAACGGCAAGCAGCAGGTCGTCACGATGGGGTCCTACGGCATCGGCGTCTCGCGCGCGGTCGCCGCGATCGCCGAGCAGAGCCACGACGACATCGGCCTGTGCTGGCCGCGCGAGGTCGCCCCTGCCGACGTCCACCTCGTCGCGACCGGCAAGGACGACGCCGTCTGGACCTATGCCGAGGCGCTGGCCACCGACCTCGAGAAGGCCGGGCTCCGGGTGATCTACGACGACCGGCGCCAGGCGTCGCCCGGCGTGAAGTTCAAGGACTCCGAGCTTCTCGGGGTCCCGACCATCGTCGTGGTGGGCAAGGGTCTCGTCGACGGCGTCGTCGAGCTCAAGGACCGCGCGACCGGTGCGCGGACCGAGCTCGCCGTGGCCGACGCCCTCGACGCCATCGTCGCCGCCTGCCGGGCATGACCCGTCGCGTCGACGCCGTCCTTTTCGACTGGGGCGGCACGCTCACCCCCTGGCACTCGCTCGACCTCGTGGCGCAGTGGTACCCCTACGCGCAGGTCTACGACGCCGCCCACGCGAAGGAGCTCGCGCAGCGGCTGTTCGACGCCGAGGAGTCCATCTGGCAGCGCCAGCGCGACACCGGCGGCGCGGCCGGCACCGGCAACCTCCCGCGGGTCTTCGACCTCGCCGGGATCGACACCGACTCCTGGCAGCATGCCGAGGCGATGGAGGCCTACCTCGAGGCGTGGGACCCGCACACCTACACCGACCCCGACTGCGTCCCTCTGCTCGAGGGCCTGCGTGCCGATGGTGTCCGCATCGGCGTCCTGTCGAACACCATCTGGTCGGGGGACTACCACCGCGCCGTGTTCGAGCGCGACGGAGTCCTGGACCTGATCGACGCCGACGTCTACTCCAGCGAGCTGGCCTGGACCAAGCCGCACCCGGAGGCGTTTCTGGCGGCGGCTGCTGCCCTGCAGGTTCTGCCGTCCGAGGCTGTCTACGTCGGGGACCGGCCCTTTGAGGACATCCACGGCAGCCAGCTGGCCGGGATGCGCGCCATCTGGGTCCCGCACTCGGACATCCCGGTCGCCCAGCAGGTCTCGGTCGAGGCTGTCCCCGATGCCGTGGCCCACCAGCTGCTGGACATCCTGGGCATCCTGGACGGCTGGCAGTCGCACTGAACGATCCCTCGAATCTCACCCTCGCGCTGATGGGCCTGGCCGCCATCGGCGCGGGGTGGGTCGACGCCGTCGTCGGCGGGGGTGGCCTGATCCAGATCCCGGCGTTGCTGCTCGGGTTCCCGCAGGCAGCCCCGGTTCAGATCCTGGCCACGAACAAGGTCGCCTCGGTCTGCGGCACCACGGTCAGCGCGGGGACCTACTACCGGTGCGTCAAACCAGACCTGAAGACCGTGGTCCCTCTGGCGCTGATGGCCTTTGCAGGGGCCCTGATCGGCGCCTCGCTGGTGTCGCACATCTCGCGGGCAGCCTTCAACCCGATCATCCTCGTGGTGCTGATCGCG
>Ga0208588_1000214_pt1 | contig 18784 bp, 14 predicted proteins | sample NGESurshal092012_8_FD_184483 | JGI IMG/M metagenome (GOLD analysis project Ga0208588, IMG submission 184483) | Arctic peat soil microbial communities from Barrow, Alaska - NGEE Surface sample 415-3 shallow-092012 (SPAdes) | ecosystem: Environmental > Terrestrial > Soil > Wetlands > Peat ...
GACCCACGGCGACGCTGTGCACCCTTCGCGGACGCAAGCTGCGATAGCATCAGTTCAATGCCCTTCGTTGCTGGGTTTGGTTGTCTTCGCAAACACCAATTTCCCAGCTCGGAGGGCATCCCTACGTCATAGACACGACTCCAGCGCCATCCAACTCACGGATCTGGGTCAGAGTCGGCCGAGGCCGCCGCCGCGGCCGAGGCTGGATTGGCCGAAGTCGGCTCGGCGGTGGGCGGCGAGACCGCCGAATTCCTGCCGTTCCTGGCGGCGCTGGTGCCGACGCTGATCTCGACCGTCGGTCCGTTGATCGCCAAGGGCATCCAGGGCGGGCTCTCGACCAGAGCGAAGGCGGTGATCAACAGGATTCCGATCCCGGCCCCCGCTCCCGGCCCCGCGCGCGTGCAACCGGGCAGCCAGGGCGCACTGCTGGCGCAGATAGCGCAGTTGCTCAGGACCTTGCAGGCGCGGCCAGGCGGCGAAAGCGTCACGGAGACAACCGCTGAATCGCAAGCGTTTGTCACCGAGGCCATCGCGGTGTTGGAAACCATCATCGGCACGGACGACCGCGTCCGCATCCAGAACACCAACCAGATCCCGTGGCGGCGGATCTGCGCGTTGCGGATCACCTTCTCCACGGGTGCGGTTTATCGCGGCACCGGCTTCCTCATCGGACCGCGTGCGGTAGCGACGGCGGGTCACTGCGTGTACCTGCACAACCAGGGCGGATGGGCCCGGAAGATCGAAGTGATCCCGGGCTCGAACGGTCCGACCAAGCCCTACGGCTCGGTCGAGTCATCGCAACTGCGTTCGGTCGGCGGCTGGGTCAACAGCAGGAGACCAGAAAGCGATTACGGCTGCGTCGTGCTGGAACAGGGCGCGTTCGGAGGCCACAACCTCGGCAGCTTCGGGGTTGGTGCATTGAGCCCGCAGGACTTGGTCGCCAAACCGGCGGTGTTGGCGGGATACCCCGGCGACAAGCCGTTCGCCGAGCTCTGGGGCATGGCGCGCAAGATCAAGACCGTCGGCCCTCTGACGCTCGGCTACGACATCGACACGGTGGGCGGACAGAGCGAGGCCCCAGTCTACATCAAACGGAATGGCAGCCGCACTGTGGTGGGCATCCACAATTACGGCTCTTCGAGCGGCAACTCGGCAACCCGGGTGACCCAGCAGGTGGCGCAGCGGCTGATCGCCTGGAGCAGGCTTTAGGCTCCAGCCCAAGGCGGCAGGCAGCTCGATCGGGGCCGCCTGCCGCCTCGGTCCCAACAGCAACGGAGTATCGATGTGAGCGGGAACTTGTGCGGTTATGTCGTTCGACGTGAGCGGCCGGTCGCCGACGCCGCCATCACGATCATCGACGGCCCGGGCGGTCATGTCGACGTCGCGCCCTTGACCGACGGCGACGGTTGGTTCGCGCTCGACGACCTGCCCGCCGGTCGGTGGCGACTGCGGGCGTACGGCCCCGACGGCGCCACCGGCGAGGCAACCGTCGACATCTGGGACTATTCGCTCAGCGAGGTGACCATCATGCTCAGCGAGAGCGACCAACGGCACCCGGACATCTGGCGGGAGCCGGCCGGCGCCGAGCCCGACCTACACTTCGAGCGGCCATTCGAGCCGCTCGGATCGGGAACCGACAACACCGGCAACGACGACCTCGCTGATGACGAGCCGCTCGAACCCCCGCAGGCCGCCCCGCCGGCCCGTCGCAGCGGCAAGCGGCAAGGCCGCACCCACGGCAGCGTCATGGGTCAGGTCACCGACGCCCTCACTGGCGGACCGGTGGCAAACGCGGTGGTGGTGGTGACCGACGGGCCCGGGCCGTTCCCGGACACTGCGGTCATCACCGACGCCGAAGGCGTCTTCGCGATCGCGGCGATGGCACCGGGCGAATGGGCACTGCGAGTCGACGCGGACAACAATGGACACGGCGAGCTGGTCGTGGCAGTGCTGAGCGGTCGCCGCGTGAATGTCACGATCGCGTTGGCTCAGTGACCGAAACTCGCTGGAAGTGGACCGAATCTGGCCGCGACCAGCCGGCTGCTCGACGGACCGTCGGGGTCCCATTTCGACACCGACGACAGTTCGACCACCCCGATGAGGGCGATGCCCGGCGACTGTGGAAACCCGTCCCGACGATCCTTGAAACGGTTCTCGCGGATCTGTGCAGGCCAGCACCAACTGATTGACCACATCATGATCAGCCACGCGCTACCGGGCGAATCCATCTCGGTGGACGCCGACGTGTCCGGCCTGACCAGCATCGGCACCAACCCGAACATCCGTCACAACGCGGCGGCGTGCGACCACGCACCCTGATCGCCACGTGCAGCCGACCACGAAGGGCACAGAGCCCGCGCGCCCCGATGGGCTGCAACAGTCTCGGGTCGAGTGCGGGCATACGGAAGACCTCAAGAGCCCGATGCACACCAGCACACACCAGCCGGCAATCCGTCAGCCAGCCGCGCAGATTCTGACAGGCGCCCGCGACACCTGTGCACCTGTGCCATCTGGTGCCCCTACTGGTACTGGTCAGTGCGCGCCGGACGGGCCACGGCGGCCGATTCGGCGTTTACCGGCGGGAGGTGGCCACGTTTGAAGGTCGACCATCAGGGAGGGATGCGGCAATCCGCCAATGCACGACGAACAGGTTGGAGGTACCCGGGAATGAGTTCACCTGCGGACGGGAATACCTCAGTAGACTTCTTTGCTTCTATTGTGGCGCTTGCATCCATAACGCTGTTCACCAAGTTCGTGACGCATCGAACCCGCAGCGGGGACCTCACAAGCAGCCCGGGGCTTCATATCTGGCACGTGACGTGCATAGGTGCCAGCTGCTTTGCAGCGGGGTTAGCCCTATTCGCGCTTGAGATGGACGCGGACCCTCCGCCATATCTGCATATTACGACCGCGGCGCTCGTAGCGACGGCAGGAGTGATCCTCGCGGTAGACGGCCTGGTCGACGACAGCAAGCGAGTCAAGAGCCGTGGCAGGTGGGGTAAGGAGATCAAGGCGGCCTTTGGCTGGAAAGGACCACCAAGGCCCCCCGGGCTGTAGAGCGCGGATCTCTTTGGCGGCCTGCCGGGCGGCACCAACGACGCGGCACCCATCCCGAGACCGCCCATCACGATGGCGACCAGGGGGCGCCGGAGGACCTGTCCGCCGCTCCGGCTGGCATTCCAGCATGACCTGGGGAAGGCTCAACCCGATTGACACGGGCCAGCACGCTTGGGACCGTTGCACCAGCGCGGCCGGCGACGGCCAGGGCACAGGGGGACCGATGCCGGCTCACGACCACGAACGAGCCCCGGAGTTCGACAGGGACCGACCCCGGTTGGCCACCCACCGTGATGCCGGGCTCGCCGGGTCACCCGCCGCAGCGCTGATCGACCTCCAGCGCTCGGCCGGCAACCGCGCGGCCGTCACGCTGGTCCGCGGTCGCGGAGCAGGACGGGGGTCCCGAGGACATGCCAGGGCCGGTTGGCGGCCGATCAGCGGCACCGGGTGCGCGCATTGGGTGGCCCATCAGCGCGGCGGTCCGACCGGGACCGCCCATTCCTGCCAGCAGACTTCAAGTACCGGGTGACAGAACTACTTGCCACGCTCACCCAGGCTTCGGCCGATCTGTCCGGCGCTGTCGTCGGCGCCGTCTGGTCCGCCTCGGGCTCGTCACACGTCGGCATCGTGCGCGCAGTGACCAGGGATGCGACCTCCACTGCGGTGGTCTCCGTGCAGGTGGAGAACGACAGCAGCGCCAGTGGCGGCGTCGTCACCCAGACCAAGACCGACGGTTCGATCTACACCTGAGCCGGTACGGTCAATGGCCAGGCGTCTGCCGGGTCGCTGGCGCCGATCCACCGATCGGGCAGGACACACCCGCCAAGGGCGGCGAACACGCCGTCATGACGGTCGAGCAGTCATTCTGTTGGGACTGAGCGTTGGGAGTTGCTGTGCAGGAGAGGGACGTCATGAGTCAGCACATCGTCGTGGCCGGGGCCGGGATCGTCGGGCTCGCGACGGCCCGCGAACTCGGCCGGCGCGGCCATCGCGTCACCGTGCTGGAAAAGGAAGCCCGGGTCGCCGAGCACCAGACCGGCAACAATTCCGGGGTCATCCACTCCGGGCTGTACTACGCACCGGGCAGCCTGAAGGCCACGATGGGCACCCTCGGCGCCGCATCGATGCGCGACTTCGCCGTTGAGCACGGCGTTCCCGTCGAGATCTGCGGCAAACTCGTGGTGGCCACCACCCAGAAGCAGGTCCCGTCGTTGTTGCGGCTGCTCGACCGCGGCAAGGCCAATGGCGTCCCTCTCCGTTTGATCTCGCCGGACGAGGCCCACGACTACGAACCGCACGTCGCCTGCGTCGCGGCCCTGCGGGTCGAGTCGACCGGCATCGTCGACTACCGTCGGGTCTGCCGCACACTGGCCACGATGATCGGTGACAACGACGGGCAGATCAGATTCGAGTCCGAGATCGTGGACATTCATTCCTCTTTCGACGCCGTCACGATCTCCACCCGGTCCGCGGAGTTCGTCGCCGACCAGTTCGTGAACTGCGCCGGCCTGCACTCCGACCGGCTGGCCCGGATGGCCGGTCTGGAACCCTCGGTGCGGATCATCCCGTTCCGCGGTGAGTACTTCCAGCTCGCCCGAGCCCAGGAACACCTGGTCACGGGTCTGATCTACCCGGTCCCGGACCCAACCCTGCCGTTCCTCGGGGTGCACCTGACCAAGATGATCGGCGGGGGCGTCCATGCCGGACCGAACGCCGTGCTGGCGCTGGCCCGCGAGGGCTACACCTGGGGTGACGTCGACCGCCGGGACGTGGTGGACAGCCTGCGCTGGCCCGGTCTGTGGCGGCTGGGGAAGAAGTTCTGGCGCACCGGAATCGACGAGGTGCTGCGGTCCCTGTCGCACCAGAGGTTCCTCACCAGCCTGCGGGAGCTGGTACCGGCGTTGCCCGACAACAGCCTGGTGCCATCCCATGCCGGGGTGCGCGCACAGGCGTTGCACCGCAACGGTTCCCTGGTCGACGACTTCTATTACGAACGTGGCATCCGGCAGATCCACGTCCTGAACGCACCGTCGCCTGCCGCGACCGCGGCCCTGGAGATCGGCCGGCGGATCAGCGACGAGCTGGAGTCCGGGCTGTGACGGCCACCCGAGTTCAGCGGTCCGACCCGCACCCCGGGTGACTCACCGAACCAGCACCCCGTCCGCCCGCCGGGTCAACCGGCCGGACCCCAGCAGCAGATCCAGCGCCGCCTCGAGCCGGGTCACCTCCGCGGCGCTGCGCCGGGTGAATCCGAACATCTCCAACGTCCCGGCCCACAGCTGCTCGGTGCTCATCCCCGCCGCCGCACCGCAGAGCGCGACCATCACGTTCCCGACCTCGCGCGGACTGATGTGCTCCAGCGGACGCTCCACCGCAGGTGGAGTCCGCCGGAAGCCCTCCCAGGTCAACGGATCCATCGACGGTGGCCAGGCGAACTCCGGCGCGACCGGATCCCGGGTCAGCCCGGCGGGCAGTTGGGTGAGGATGGCGGCGTGCCGGGCGGCGACCACCCGGTGCAGATCGAATGCCGCGGCCAGCATCCTGACCAGCCGCTCCAGGTGAACCGGGCCCTCGGCCTCCACGCCGGTGATCAGTGCCTGGTAAACGGGCCGGGCGCAGTCTGCCTCGTCGGGCAGCCCGTCCAACACGTCACGGGTTCCGAGCTCACCGGGAAGCCATGGGGTGAAGGCTGTCTCGTTCGGTAGGCCGACGGTCAGCGCTGGGGACGGCGTCGCCGGACTCTCGCCGTCAGCCGCGACATCGACGGGCGTTGTCCCGGCCTCCACGGCCTCGGGTACCGCTGCCGTTGCTTCTGCCGCGGCCCTCGCCGCCGACATCGCGGCGGTCGCGGTCCCGACCACCAACACCAGCCGGTCCAGGACGGCCGCCCGGTCGGCCAGCCACTCGGGCATCCACACCCGCTCGACTGCGGGCCAGTGCATCAGCTCGGAGAGCACCTCGACGGGCAGTCCGTCCCGGTCGCCGACGGTCCGCCGCGCCGCCCAGCCGGGGCCGTCGAGCAGCACCGCCAGCACCGGTTGCTCCGGCCGATCACCCGCGGCAACCACCAGATCGATGGTGAAGTCCGACAGGCCGACGTCGGTCCGCACCGCACAACCCCGCCCCCGCAACGCTTTCGCGATCTCGTCGCGGTGCCGATCGGTCTGCCGCAGCCGCTGGCCGGCGGGCAGCGGCCCGAGCGCCGCTGGTCCCTGCTGGGCGAGATCGAGATAAGCCCGCAGGTGCTGCACGCCGACCGACGACGTCTCCTCGGCCCGCAGCCGTCGCGGGTCGAACGAGGAGAACACCAGCACCTGCCGACGAGCCCGGGTGATGGCGACGTTCAGCCGGCGTTCGCCGCCGGCCCGGTTCAAGGGCCCGAAGTTCAGCGGCAACGCCCCTCGGCTGTTCACCGAGAATGCGGTCGAGAACAGGATCACGTCCCGCTCGTCACCCTGCACGTTCTCCAGGTTCTTCACGAAAAGGCCTTCGTGCGCCGTGCGCGCAGGGCCGCCTCCGGTCGCCTCGGCGGGGCCATCGAGGGCCTCGATCAACCGCTCGTCACCGCTGTCTCGCAGCAGCGATTCGATCAGCGTGCGTTGCTGGATGTTGAACGTCACCACCCGGATCGACGGGACGGCGTCGGGCGATGCGGCGAACCGGCGGGTGATCTCGTCCACCACCGCCTGCGCCTCGACCGGGTTGGTGCGCAACTGCTTTCCCGCGCCACCGCGCAGAAACACCCCGTCGACCCGGATCAGGTTGATGCCGTGCCCGTCAATGCCCGGGTCCGGCAGCCCGGACTGCGGCGCGGGGAAGGAGGACAGGCCGCCGGCGTAGTACTGCCGGTTACTGAAGGCGATGAGCGATTCGTCCTGGCTGCGGTAGTGCCAGGACAGCCAGCGCTGCGGCACGCGCGCCTGGACACACTCGGACAGAATGCTCTCCTCGTCCTCTGCGGGCAGCGCATCCGCGACATTCTCTTCCGCCCAGGCGATGTCGGCGTCATCAAGGTCCCGCCCAACCCTCAGTTCGGCGAAGGAGGTGGGCGGCATCTGCTTGCTGTCGCCGACTACCACCACCGAGCTGCCGCGGCCCATGGCGCCGACCGCGTCCGCCACCCGGATCTGCGACGCCTCGTCGAACACCACCAGGTCGAACAGCCCGGCCCGGGGCGGGAAGAACCTGGCCAGCGAGTCCGGGCTGACCAGCATGCACGGCATGATCGCGGTGATCAGCTCGCCGTACTTGGCGAGCAGCCCGCGGACCGGCAGTCCGCGCCGCTGCTTGCCGAGCTCGCGCTGCAGTTCGCCGACCTGGCCGAGACCGGACGCCGAGTCGAATGCCCTGCGGTCCAACACCTGTCGGGGGATGGCGGACTCCATCAGGTTCCGCAGCCCGCGGGCGGAATCAGTGAATCGGGCGATCTGCCTGCCCTGTGCCACGGTGTCGAACGTCGCCAGCCCGGTCGCGTCGCGGCGCTCGATCGTCGAAGCCGCGGCGACCCCGGCATCGAATGCGCGGGCCGCGTCGTCGGCGGGAATCTGCCCGGTCAGCAGCAACGCCCTGGCCGCGCCGGCCCCGGCCTGCCGCAGCGGCTCCAAGTGCGCGACCAACGCCAACCAGCGGCGGAGCGATGCCAGGGTCGGATCGTCCAGCGCCCTGGCCCCGGAGGTCGCCCGCCACCGGTGCAACAGTCCGGTGTCTCGGGACCAGCGATCGACGTCGACACCGGCGGCCGAACAGGCCTGCAGCAACGCGGCCAACGCCGACCCGACCTGCTGCACGGCCCGCCGGTCAGGGTCGGTGACCGGCTGTTCGGCGGACAGCCAATGGCGCAGAGCGTCGGCGAAACCCGTTGCACAGGAGCTGGTGTCGACGATCCGCCCGGCCCAGCGCAACCAGCGGAGCTGGTCGTCGAGTTGCTGCCTGCCCTGGTCGGTGAGCGGGTTCCAGCCGGCCGGTACGGACAACCCGGGGATCGTACCGGCCTGCGCGGCCAGGCCGCGGACCCCGCCCTGAACCTGGAGCAATGCCGCGGTCAGCCCGGGTACCAGCGCCGGATCCACCTCGGCACCCGGCCGTAGCGCACCGGTCAACTGATCGCGCACGGCGATCAACCGTTTCTTCCGGCCGAACCAGCTGGAGTCCGCGGCGGCCCTGGCCTGGCCGTCCAGCTCGACCAGCGGCAGATCCAGCGCGGCGGGCGTCGCGATGTCCATCCCGGGATGGGTCACCGCGGCGAATGCGGCGACCTGCGCGGTCAGCGCGGTCGTCGCCTGCTGCCACCGCACCGAACGGGTCTCGTCGAGAACGTCCAGCGTCATCCCGGACCGGTCGATCAGCGCCAGCAGCGCGGCGAGATCGTCCGGACCGCGGGCCGCGAAGAGCGCCTGGGCCAACGGGACCGCGGCGGGCGGCGCGGCGGCGGCGGCGTCGAACTCGATAGCGGCCGCAAGGACCGCAACCGGCTCCACGGCACCGGCATTGGCGGGGTCGACGAACGCCCACGGATGGTCGGGCCGCGGTACCGCGGACGCTGCCACGTCGCCGACCGTGGTCAGCGCGCGACGGATTCCGGAGAGCGTCTCGGCACGCGAGACATCTAGCAGCTCAACGGGAATCGTCAGCGCGGGCACCGTGTCACCGATCGCCAGCAGGGCGGTCCGCGCCGAGTAGAACGAGAGCCCCGACCCGTTCGGTTCGTGCAGTCGGGTGGCGTACCGGGCGAGCTGTCCGCGTGCCGCGCGCAGATCCTCGGCGGTGGCGGCCAGCCCTTGCGCGTCGACGGCTACCTGGTGGGTCAGCGCCTCCCGGATCTGCCTGCGGACGACCGCGGGCTTGCTGGATTTGTCGTGCAGATCGAGACAGAACGGTCCGAGTCCGATCGCACCCAGCCGGCGGGTGACCACGTCCAGGGCGGCCCTCTTCTCAGCGACGAACAACACCTGCCGGCCGTCGGCGATCGCCCTGGCCAGCAGGTTCGTGATGGTCTGGGACTTCCCGGTGCCCGGCGGTCCCTCCAGCACAAACGTCCGCCCCGCCGTCGCCTCGCCGACCGCGGCCACCTGCGTGGCGTCCGCCGGCACCGGGCAGGCGGCGGCGAGCTCGTCCAGATCGGGCTCGACGGCGGCGTTCACCGGATCCACGAACGTCTCGAACGGCGCCGAGACCAGGTGCCGGACCAGCGGATTGCCGATCAGCTCCGGCCAGTGATCAGCCAGGTCCTTCCACAGCCGGTACTTGGCGAACTGCAGCACCGCGATCTCCGCGCTGTCCTCCACCCGGAACGGCAGCCCCGCCTCGTCGAGGGCCACCCGCATGGCCCGCAGCGCCCCGTCCAGGTCGATGCCGAAGCCGTCCTCGGCCGGCAACGCCAGTCCCGGCACCTGCAGCCCGTGCACCTGGCGGAGTTTTCCAGCAGGCAGTAGTTGGGTGTGCTGGCACCGGACTCGTCGATCTCCATTCGGTAGGTCTACTGCCGGGACCGGGTACTCAACCGGATGGGCACCAGCACCAGCGGTGAGCGCAGGTCGCGGTCCTCGAATCGCCACAGCAGGCTGCCGAGCGCGAGATAGAGGTTGTTGGCGCCGGTTTCCTCGATCACAGTCCTGGCCTTGTAGGCCATCGCCCGCAGTCGGACGTCATAGCCCGCGGCGGAAATGTCGGTGAACAGCGAGCCTCTGCTGGTGAACAGGTCGGCCAGCTGACCGGCGGGCAGGTCGCGGCCGTACTTTATTCCGCGTTCGGCGGCGACGGTGGCGAGCTGATCGCTCGCCAGCAGCAGCACACCGGACGGTTGGTGCACCCGGTCCTCGACCGCTCCGAGCCGGCCGTCGGGCACGGTCAGCGCGATGCTGCCCCGACGATGGAAGTTGATCAGCTTGTTGCGCAGGCTCAGGTCGAGCAGCGCGTTCTTCCATTGCTCGATCCTGGCGGGCGCCTCGCCCTTTCTGTCACCGGCAGCCTGCCGAGCCGCTGTCGGGGCATCTGGCACAGGCGAACGCCGATCGACCGGCTGGTAGGCGACGACGGTGACGACGCCGTCCGCGCCGCGCACCTGGACGGGCAGCGGCACGATCCGGTCCAGCCGGGCCTGCCGGACGTCCACCACCCCCTGCACGGTGCTGAGGTCACCGGACAGAAAGGTGGTGTACGGGGGTCGGTGACTGGCCGCGAACGTCCACGGCGGGTTCGAGACGGTGATCGTTGTCGTTTCGACCAGCCGGATCAGCTCCAGGTCGATGAGATTGACGACGTCGCCGACCTCGGTCTGCGCCGGGCCGGCCAACGAGCGTTCGTCCCGCCAGTACCCGAGAAACGCATGACCGTGCACGACGAACAGCAGCGGCCGGATCCCGGCCTGCTCCAACGCGGCAGCGAGAGTGAGTGTGGTGTCCAGGCAGGTGCCCTGCCGGCCGTCGAGCACCTCGCCCGGCGTCCGCACCTTCTGACCGAGGTCGGTCCAACTGGCCGGCGGAGTGACGTAGCGGATCTGCCGAGCCTGGGCGGCCTCATAGATCGCCCGGACCACCTGATCCACCCGGTTCGGTCCCGACCGGTAGCCCTGGATCGAAGGGCTGCCGGTGCGCTGGCCCAGGCGGTCGGCGGCCTGCGCCACCAAGGTGGCGATGGCCGGGTGGTGCGGCATGACGAAGGCCGCCAGCATCTCCAGTCCCAGCAGTTCCGGTTCGGCGAGCCACTGGTTGGCCGCCAGGATCCGTACCGGTTCGATCCGTTCGGCGACCACAGATCCGTCGACCAGGAGGCTCACCCTGATCCCGCCGGGACGCTGCTCCTCGATCCGGGCCATCGCTGCCGGGTCCAGCCAGACGGACGGCTGGGTCAACGAGGTGGCGCCGTTCTCCGGGAGATCCACCAATGCGTCAATCGCCCCACCGATCGGGCCCGTGGCATCTTCGACCTGAATCCGCAGGGTTGCCGCACCGACCGCCGGCCCGGCGTTATCGATGTCGACCCGGTGCACCACAGCAATATGGTTGTGCGCCAACGCGTAGCTCAACACCGGGGTGGCCGTGACGGTCAGCATCGGCGCCGGACCCATGGGCGGTGCGGCGGTCCTGACGTCGGCCGGCGGCGGAGTGGCCGGGGTCATCGGGGGAGCGGCGTCCGACCGGGGTTGACCTGTCTCGGACACGGGGGTTCTCCTGACGGGACGGCTGGTGCTCGGTCCCCAGCATTCTGGCGGACGCCGCCGACAGCGCTGTGCCCGCCCGCGCTGTTCGGAGAAAATGTGGTCAAACCGGCGGCCAAGAGGTCCACCCGGGCAGGATGCTGGTGTGCGTCGGGTGCACGTCGACGGCCTCAACGACGGTGGGTATCAGCTGCTCGCATCCGGTCGAGGTGATGAAACCACCAGCGTGCCAGGGTCTTTCGCGCGCAGCCTGACACCAGCGGAGCCGGTCCGGAGCGGAGCTCAGGCCGCAAGGAACAGGGCCAGCACGGCGGTGTCGGCGTCATCGAACGGGTTGATCCCGGCCCTGCTGATCATGCTGGTGATGTTGCCACGGTGGTCGGCCTCCACCCACGCGGCCCGGTGATCCAAGCCCAGGTGCGGCAGGCCGGGCAACAGGACGCAGCCGGAGGCGACCTCGTCGTACTCGGGCAGGGTCGGCCGGATCTCCGTCGGCGGGTGCAGGACGATCAATCCGGGCGGTTGATGATCGGCGAACTGACCGGGCAGCACGGCGTTGTCACCGACGACCGGGCCCTCGGCGATCACCAGTCCGACGGTCCCGGGCGCCGGGTCGTCGGGCAACTCCTCGCGGACCCGGAACACGGTGCTGGTGTGCAACATGCCCGGCACGCTGGCCACCCGGACCGCCAACAGCAGGAACCGGGCCCACTCGACGGTGCTGGCCGGCCAACGACCGGAAACGAGAAATCCGCTGAGCAATCCCTCGGCGTGGAAAGGCGACACTTCGACCGAACGTTCGTCGGACTCTCTCATGGTCAACCTCCATCGCGGGGGGCCTGATCGCTCATGGTCAATCACACCTGTGTTAGCACACAAGACCCCCTGAGTGCTAAGCACTTTCGTCGAGGTCAGCGGGCAGCCGCTGAGCGTGCCCCGCGCCGGGTCGAGGCGAGAAATCGGTCGCTCGCGACACGCCGCACGGCGATTCCTCGCCGCAACTCAGTCGCCAGTGGCTACGGACCTGAGGGAGCTGTCGGCTCCACGGCCGCCCCGACGTCGACCACCACCGAGCCTGCGCTGCCGGCCAGGCCGTCTGTTCCGAGGAACCTCGCCGAGATCTGATGCCGGCCGGGCTCGGTCAGGGTCACCGACATGCCGCCGGAGAACTTGCCGATCCGGTTGCCGTCATACAACGTTCGGCCAAGCGCGGCGCCCACCGCGCCCAGCTGATCGGTGAAGTCGATGCGGCCGGCTGGCACGGCGGCGCTCGGCGCGACAACGGTCACGGTGGGGACGAGCTCGATCTCCCGGCCCGCCGGCACCGACACCGCCCGCGAACCCGGCCGGCCCGCGCGGCCGGCCGGCCCCAGAAGGTGGCCCCGGCCGGCCGCGACCGCGACGGTGGTGGTTGTGTCCGCCCGCGTCACGGTCTGCGCAAGCAGGTCACTCCGGCTGCCGGCGGTCACCGCGTCGCCGCGGTACACGGCGCGGATGGCCCGGACACCGACCGGCGGGATCGCCTCGATGACGGTGCGACCGGCGGACAGCGTCGCACTGCCCAGCTCGGTGCTGTCGTCATCGATGGCCGCCGTCCCGGCGGGGGAGAAGCCCGACGTCGAGCCGGGTCCGCGGGACACGCCGACGCTGAAGCGAACCGGCTGGCCGAACACCGACGGATTGACGTCCGCGGCGACGGTCGTCCTGGTCGGGACCTGGACGTCGTGGTGCACGATGTTCGACACCGCGGTCTCGTTGTTCGCGTCGCCGGCGTAGGTCGCGAAGATTGGTTGATTGAGCCCGTCGGTCAGCGTGGTCACCGCGAGCTCCGCCGAGCCGGCGACAACATCGGTGCGGCCCATCGCGGTGAGCCCGGCGAACAGTCGCACCGAGCCGCCGACCGGCTGCGCGGAGCCGCGTACGGTCACGCGGACGGTTACCGGTGCACCGACAACGGACGGGTTGGGCAGCACGGTGATCGTCACCACTGGGCGGGCCCTGCTCACCGTTGTATCGAGAGACGCTGTGCCTGAACTAATCTCACCATCCCCGGGATAGTTCGCGACGATCTGGTGGGCGCCCGCGGACGGTGCGGTCAGCACCACCGAGGTGTCCGCCGAGATGTCCTGCGAGCCGGTGGACAGCGACCCGGAACCGGCCGGCGCCCCGTCCACGGTGAAGGACACTGTGCCGTGCCCTGGTACCGGGAGCCCGTCAACGGCGGCGTTGACGCCCGTCTGCACCATCAGCGAGGCGCCCGTGACGACGGGGTCGGGGATCGCCCGGATGGTGATCGTCGGCTCCCTCGCCACGGCCCAGCTCGAACCCGACCCCGGCGCAACGACTCTGCCGGGTCCCCCGTCCGCCGGCAGAACCAGAACCGTTGCGGTGGAGAAGGAATGCGTCTCGTCGGAAAAGCTGTGGATCTCGGTGTACGCGATCAATTGCCCGTCGGGCGACCAGCAGGGGAAGGCCAACTGATGGTGCTGGGAGGACACCAGCACCCGAAGGCCACTGCCGTCGACACCGATCACCGCGATCTGACCCAGCACTCCGCCGCCTGGCGGAGGCTGACCCGGGACGATGGCGAAGGCCAACCGGTCGCCGGTCGGTGCCCAGGCCGCCATGATCACCTCGGGCAGGCCGGGCTGCGGTGGGACGATGGTCCGCTCGCGCCCGGCGGACACATCGCGCAGGACGATCCGGGTCGCGGTCGCGCCCTCGCGATCCTCCGAGTATGCGATGGTCGAACCATCGGGCGACCAGGCCGGGTAGCCGATGAACTCGCGGCCGGTCACCGTTAGCGGTGGCGAGGAGCCGTCCACCGGCGTCATCATCAGCGACCCGAAGATGCGGTGCAGGTCGGGTGTGCCGATGGTCTCCTGGACGTCGCCGATGTAAGCAAGCCGGCGGCTGTCCGGTGACCACGTCGGGGTGTGCACGGGGAAAGGCAGCGGGTGCACCGCGCCGCCGATGGGGTCGGTGATCCGGCCGCCGACCACGATCCGGCGGCCGTCGGGTGACCAGGCGGCCCGTTCGCTCTGGTCAGCGATGCCGCCGAGCGAGCGTCGCAGGCTGCCTGTCGCGTTGGTGACCATCACCGCGCGGTTGGCCTGGTCGATGTAAGCGATGCCGCCGTTGGTCGCCATGGTGATCCCTTCCCGCTGATCCCGTTCCCGGGTGGCCTGTTCACCCGCCCAGCCCCGCCACGAGGAGTGACACCGAAAACGGCAATGAGGATGAAACGGTCACAACGTACGCCCGTCCAGCCTGGCACCGCGCGCTCAAGACGGCAATGATTGCCGACGCGTACGTTGACGCAATGCCGATGATCTCCATCCCCGACACCGACCTCGACTCCGCCGGCCGCGAGCGACCCGCCTATCTCGCGGAGCCGGTCCCGGTCAGTGACCGGCCGGGTCCGTGGCCCGGCGTGGTGGTCATGCACGACGCGTTCGGCTTGGGCGACGACATGCGCGAGCAGGCCGATTGGCTCGCCGGCGCCGGGTACCTGACGATCGTCCCCGACCTGTACAACGGTCGGTCGATGGTCCGCTGCATCAAGGCCACCGCCGCCCAGTTGATGGCCCAGCAGGGCCCGGTGTTCGCTCAGATCGAAGCCGCCAGAACCCATCTCGCGCAGTCACCGAACTGCACCGGCACCGTCGGGGTGATCGGGTACTGCCTCGGTGGCGCCTTTGCGCTGCTGCTGGCCGGCCGGCCCGGGTACTCGGCGGCCTCGGTGAACTACGCCGCCATGTTGCCCAAGAATCTCGACGAGGTGCTGTCCGGATCCTGTCCGATGGTTGCCAGCTTCGGCGGGAAGGACTTCTCCCTTCGCGGCGCCGCGGCCACCGTGCGACGGGGTCTGGACACGGCCGGCGTGCCCTCCGACGTCAAGGAGTATCCGAACGCCCGGCACGGCTTCATCAATCGGTTGGCGGTGAACTCACCGCTGACGGTGCTGATGAAGGTCGGCGGGATTGGCTATGACCACGATGCGGCCGCGGACGCGAAGCGCCGGATCCTCGCGTTCTTCGACGAGCATCTGCGCGCATCGCGGCCGGTCGTCGTGGGCGCGGACCCGGACTTCCGCGGCTGAGCACGGCTCACCGGGGACCTTCGCCCCTGTCCGGCCGCGCTCCGGATCGCCAACGATGTCGGTACTTGAGACGTCTCGAGGAGAACGCGGTGTGGGATGGTGATCGAATGACGTTGATCGGTCCCGTCCCGCTGTTTGTCTCCCGTCGACCGGTGGACCGGTGAGACCTGCTCGGCAGTCGATCGAGCATTCCCGATGACGTCGAGCGAGGCGGCCTGGCTCGCCGCCGCGCACCGGTTGCTGCCGGGCCTTCTTCCTGCCGACGAGTATCTGGCCCGGACGACGGCGGCCGCCAGGACGGCCGGTTTCGCGAGCGGAGACACCCTGCCGTTGGTGGCGACCTGCCGGGACGAGCTGATGGTGGGCTTCACCGAACTGGTCGACCGGGCGTGGGGTCCGCATTTCGCGGTGGGCTCACTCGGCGGCCTGGTACTGGCCGGCGTCAGCGGCATCGCGGCCGCCGTTGGCCACGCGCCCGACCGTGGGCCGCGTCATTTCGTCCTGTACTGCATGCCGCACATCGGCATCGATGCGGCCGGCACGGTCGGGGTGGTCCTGCGGCCGGGTCAGTCGACCCCCTCGCCTGCCTGCGGCGCGCTGATCGAATTTCTGCGGGAGGTGCGCTCCGGCGAGTTGCGCCTGGAGTACGACCGGACAGATCCCGAGATGAGCCTACTGCGAACGCGTTTGGCGCCGGGCATCCTGCGCGGGGGAGTGCCCGACCTGCTGGGCCTGACGGCGATGGCCCGGGATGTTGCGATGGCCGACATCACCGAGATCGGCGGCATGACGGGTGGTGGACGCGGCTCGGTGGCCGTGTTCACCGGCATTGTGGTGCACGGGCCGTTCGGGCAGGAATTCGTCGCGCCTGGCCTTGCCGAACTCCGGCCGCCCGGCGAATCGGGCAAGCCCTGGGTGCCCCTGCCCTGGTGATGTCCGGCGACTGATATCCGGCAACCGATGTCAGCAGCCGGGTTTGGACGGCCTCAGCCGGTGGCCTTGTCCAGGTACTGCAGCAACTCGTGCGCGGCCAGTTCGACGTCCTTGTGCCGCCACTCCGACGCCCGGTACACGCAGGCGATCAGCCCCGTCCGGTGCACCCGCCGGAGATCGCCATAAACGAAGGCGTACCGGGCCTTGGTCTCGTCGTTGGCTCCCTTGGTCAGCCCCAGATGCCATGCGGCGTACTCGTCCCAGGAATGGGTCTTGAGGTACTCGTTCTCTGCGTCGGCCTTGGGCTGGACGTCACCCCAGTCGCTGTCGAGCACATACTGCCCGGCGTCGATCAGTTCCCCGGGCATCTACAACACCAACAGGACCATCAAGGTCAAGCGCGCGGACACTGTGGTCCTCGGCCTGGGCTTCGCGACGCTCGTGCCGCAGCGCGGTGACGTCGCGATGGCGATCGATGACGTTGCGGGCGTGGACATCTCGGGGATCATCTTCGATGCCGGTCCCAGGAACTCCCGGCTGCTGCTGCAGGTGGGCACCAGGAACGCCCACCGCGGCAGTCCCGACAACCCGACCGCCCTGCAGGATGTGTTCTTCCGGATCGGTGGTGCGGCCGCCGGCAAGGCCACCGTAGCCTCGAGGTCAACAGCGACAACACGATCCTGGACAACGCCTGGACGTGGCGCGCAGACCACGGCAATGGTGTCGGCTGGACCGTCAACACCGCCGACGCCGGCGTCATCGTCAACGGCGACAACGTGACGGCGTACGGCCTGGCGCGCGGGGGACCGCCGAGGTCCCCCGCGCGTCTGCACCGAAACATTGCCTGGTTCAGCGGCATTGAGCATTGAGAATGGCCGCCGGGTCGGTGATGACGGACCGGGTGATGCAGACTGGGTTCGATCCTCACCGGAGAAGGGCTGATCTATGTCGCTGCCACCACAATCCCCGACGGATAACCCGTCGGCGGCCGACCGGGAGAAGGACCTGGCCGCCAGAGCCGCCGCTGAACTGGTCGAGGACGGCATGGTCGTCGGGCTGGGGACAGGTTCTACGGTGGCGTACCTACTGACGGCGCTGGCCGAGCGGGGCTTGACCCTGCGCTGCGTGGCGACCTCGCCGAGAACCGAAGTGACCGGGCGAGCGTTGGGTTTGTCCGTCGAGTCGTTCGGCACCCTCGACCGGTTCGACATCGCGATCGACGGGGCTGACCAGATCGCGCCGGATGGGTGGTTGGTCAAGGGCGGTGGCGCCGCGCACACCAGAGAGAAGATCGTTGCGGCGACCGCCGATCGGTTCGTGGTCATCGCCGATTCGAGCAAGACCGTCCCCGCGATTTCCGCGCCGATCCCGCTGGAGCTGATGGAGTACGGCTTGGCGGCGACGGTGCGACGGCTCGGTGAGGTCCAGCTGCGTGACGTCCCCCGTAGCCCCGACGGCGGTGTCATTGCCGACTATCTCGGCCCTGTCGACGATGTCGAAGCGACTGCCGCGCTGCTCAGTGCGACGCCGGGCGTCGTCGATCATGGTCTGTTCCGCCCCGCATTGGTCAGTGAGATCATCGTGGCTCGCGGCGAATCGGTCGAGTACCGACGGGTGCGCTGAACATCGCACGCTCGTTGACCAACCCGGCCAGCGTTGCGAGGACGCGTCCGAGTCTCGACCTGCGCGGTGGACGTCGTACGCACGACGCCGCGTCGTGGATCGACGCCCCGGCCGGCTCAGCGACCGAGCCAGCACAGGGCAGCGACCAGCATGGCCTCGACCCCGGTCTTGATCGTCGGGTCCTGCACCGGCGCGTAGCGCGGGGAGTGATTGGACGGCACGTCCTGTTGGATTCTGCCAGCGGCCGCGGCACGGGAGTAGAGCTGGGGATCGGCACCACCGACGAACCAGAACACCGATGGGAAACCGCCCCTGGCGCCGTAGAGTCCGAAGTCCTCGCTGGCGGTGACGACCGGACCTGGGACCGCCCGGTGCGCGCCGAACTGGGACACGAACGCCTCGCCGACGACGGCGGTGGCCTCCGCGTCGTTGGTAAGGGCCCGCGAATAAATAAAGTAGGTGACCGTTAGGGCGTGTCGGGTGGCGTCAGGCTGTAATTCCAGTTGCCGTGGAAGTCGTGGCGGGTCAGTGGCAGCGCGTCGATGTCGCCGTTCGTGTACTTGACGCCGATGGGGTACTCGGCGGTGTCCAGGACGCATTGGACGGTCAGGCCTGTGTTGGTGGTGGTCGCGGCGATGAGGTCGACGATGACCTGGTGGCTGATCAGGGGCCGTCCGCGCCAGTTCATGGTGATTTGCGAGAACAGCCTGTGCTCGATTTTGTTCCATTTGCTGGTGCCGGGTGGTAGGTGGCAGACGGTGACCTGCAGGCCCGTGTCGGCCGCGAATTTCGCCAACTCGATTTTCCAGGCCCGGACCCGCGACCCGTTGGAACCACCGCCGTCCGCGCAGATCAACAACCGGTCGGCGTCGGGATACCGGCCCTTGCCGATGGTGTCCCACCAGCGGCGGAGC
>Ga0208588_1000216_pt1 | contig 18748 bp, 21 predicted proteins | sample NGESurshal092012_8_FD_184483 | JGI IMG/M metagenome (GOLD analysis project Ga0208588, IMG submission 184483) | Arctic peat soil microbial communities from Barrow, Alaska - NGEE Surface sample 415-3 shallow-092012 (SPAdes) | ecosystem: Environmental > Terrestrial > Soil > Wetlands > Peat ...
CGCCGACACTGTCACGGACCATGAGCATCACTGGGTGGTCGTCGAGCGGACACCGCACGAGACCCTCTACGAGTGCGTGTCGTGCGTCACCTGGTACCTCGGGGCGCCCTGAGCACCCCCGGGCGCGTCCCGCGTCATCATCCGCCGACTCGCGCGCCGCTCCCGCAGGCCCAGACGAAGGCGTGACGTGCTGCCTGCCCTCAGTCCAGCTGCGTCGTGGGCACACGCTGAGGCCGTTCGCAGGCGAGCAGCGCGTCGACGAGCTGCCCGACGGTCGGTGCATCGACGAGGTCCGCGCCATCGCGGTACAGACGGCACGACAGCCCGACGACCAGCCCGGGCTCGGCGAAGGGGTCGATCCCGTCGAAGCGGATCATCGGCGAGCCGGTGAAGCCGACCTGCGCCGACTGCTCCGGACTGGTGATGACCTCGACCTCGACCTGGACGTCGGCACGGCCGGTGACCTGCAACGCGACGGAGAGCCGAACCGCGGTCGCCACCCAGCTCGGGCAGTCCGCCGTGTGCAGGAGCTCGATCAGCGCCGGGGCGACGGGGGCGGCCGAGTACACGGTGTGCACCTCGGTCGCCGATCCAGCCGGTCGGTCGTCGTCAGGGTGGTCGCGTTCATGCTGGCGGTCGCCGACGAACCGGACGGCGACCTCGCTCAGGTGCCAGACCGGCCCCTCCCGGGAGGGGGTGAGTTCGGTTACGGGCAGATCGGCGGCGGCTCGTTGCACGTCCCGCGCGAGTTCAGCCGGGAGGGCCTCACGTCCGAACGCGATGAGTTCGGTGCGCTGCAGGCGGGTCAGCCGCCCCTCCCACCACTCCCACAGCTCGTAGCTCACTCCGCCGACGGTACCTACCGCGACGGGTGGAGGCTCAGCCGCCGCTGATCTCGCCGAGCAGTCGCTGCTCGAACTCGTCCAACCGGCCCGGCCGCTGTGGCCGCGGTTCGCGTCGGCGGGACAGGGTGCAGCTTCGTGGCCGGCAAAGAGCGGCGTCCCGGCGGCCTCGCCAGTACCGTTCCCCGCTTCTCCGGCGTTCACGGTCGGGCGACCACTGCGACGACCACAAGAGAGCCTGTCTACCCCGGCGTCGAAGGACCTGCTGGAGCACAGACGAGTGGACCCGTTCAGACCAATGTCGGGGTGAGGCTGAGCCGCTCGCGCCGTTGAGGTAGCTGGACTTGTTCGACGTGGAACTGGTCGAGCAGGTGTAGTCGCGCCATCGTCGATGTCACGGGACCGATCGCGTCGATCAGCACGAGTCCGCGCGTCATGGCCTGCGCTCGGTGCTGAGCTCCGATGAGAAGCGCGATCCCGCAGCGGTCGATGATGCTGACCTCGCGTACGTCCAGCCACAGTGCGCCGCTGACGCCTGCCTCCAGCTGGTCGAGCAGGTCCTCCCGGAGACCGGCTGTCTCTCGCCAGGTGACCGCTCCGGTCCAGCGACACGCCTGGTGTACCCCAGTGATCTCGGTCGCGGCGGTCACATCGATCTCACGTGGGCCGGTCGATGAGACGCAGGGCGGGCTCGCCGCCGATCGTGCGGATACGGGCTGCGTACTGGCCGCAGTCGCAGATCAGCCAGCGCGGGTCCTCGTGCGAGCTGAACCAGTGCTCGTGATCGATCTCGACACTCATGCTGGAGATCCCGTCAACGTGCGCCCCCGGCAGGAGCGCGATGTCATCGACCGTACTTTCGCGACTGCGGCATGTCGAGCCTAAGTTGCCATAGTCGACAACAAAGTCCCGATGACTGCCGTGAGCGCTCCCACGACTGGGGTCGGTCCGAAACCGCTTGCAGGACAAAGGAGAACTCCGCGACTCGAGTGATCTGATCCGGTTCGCTGACCCGAACGGTTCAACGGTGAGGCGAGTGGACAACAAATTCGAGCGCCACGGTCTCGGCGCCATCGCGGGCCAGTAGGCGGCCACCTTCACTGGGTGTCGCGTCACCGGCCATCGGCGGTCGGCTCAGCCAGACCCCGGTAGACCGACGCGCGAGAGACGCCCAAGATGCGGGCGATGGTGGCGACATCGTGTTCTCCCGACTCGCGCATCGCCTGAGCCGTTCGCAGCTTCTCGGGCGTCCACACCGTCGGACGGCCACCAACCCTGCCCCGTGCCCGTGCAGCAGCGAGCCCAGCCTGCGTCCGCTCACGGATCAAGTCCCGCTCGAACTCCGCCAGCGCACCGAAGACGTGGAAGATCAGCTTCCCGCCTGGCGTCGAGGTGTCGATGCTCTCGGTGAGGCTCCGCAGCCCGACACCTCGCAGCTCGAGCTCGGCGACCAGGTCGATGAGGTGGCGGAGCGATCTGCCCAGGCGGTCGAGCCGCCAGATGACGACTGTGTCGCCGGGCCGCAGCTGGCCGAGCATCTCGCCGGGTGGCGGTCAACCCCTCCCTCGCCGAGTCTTCACTTTGTCGGGTCGACGACCGGCAACGACGATGATGGCGAGGACGTAGGCTTCCCGTGGGGGGTCGTAGACCTCGCCATCGCCGCCACGACCGCACACAAGACAACCTCGACCGCGGCGGCTGAGCGCCCCAGGACGGCAACTTCGCGAGACCCGGTTGACGCCGTCAAGCGACCGCTCCGGTGCCTGACCTCCACCACGGGGCGTACCTTGCGGCCATGACCAGCCCCGCTGCTCCGGTCGTCTTCATCCACGGCATGTACATGAACGGCTCGAGCTGGCAGCCGTGGGTCGAGCGGGCCTCTGACCGTGGGCTGACCTGTCACGCCCCGTCCTGGCCGTTCCACCAGGGAGAGCCGCCGGAGCTGCGCGCCCACGTCGATCCACAACTGGGCCACCTGACCTTCGGCGCGGTGACCCGCCACTACAAGACCTTCATCGACACCATGCCCAAACGTCCGATGCTCATCGGCCACTCGATCGGGGGTCTCGTCGTGCAGAAGCTGATCAACGACGGGTACGGGCGCGCCGGGGTCGCGATCAGTTCCGCACCCCCACGCGGCATCGTGTCCTTCGACCCGCACTTCTTCCGCGCCAACTTCCCCCACGCCAACCCGCTGGCCGGGAACAAGCCCGTGATCATGACACCCGACCGGTTCCACTACACCTTCTGCAACACCATGACCCCCGAGGCCAGCGCCGAGGCCTTCGAGCGCTACGTCGTGCCCGAGAGCCGTAACGTGCCCCGCAGCACCCTGACGAAGCAGGGACGCATCGACTTCCACGTGGCTCACGCCCCGCTGCTGTTCATCGCCGGCGACCAGGACCACCTGACCCCGCGGGCGATGATCACGAAGAACGTCCGGGCGTACAAGGACCCGACCAGCACCATCGTCTACCAGCAGTTCGTCGGCCGGTCCCACTTCATCTGCAACCAGACCGGCTGGCAGGAAGTCGCCGACCACGCCCTCGACTGGCTCGAGCAGTGCTAAGTCGACGCACGATCATCTAGTCCGCAGGTTGTTCACCAGACGTTCCCCAACGGTCGCGTGCTGCCGACCAGCCACTGTCTGGTCGCAGGTTGGCCGGCATCTCGCCGATCGCCGAGCACGATGGAGTCACAAAGGGCTGCTGGGACTCCGCGAAGTGGGACGTGGGAAGTCGGTTGTTTCAACCAGTCTCGAGTGGTGAGCGTGCCGTACGGGGGGCCGCTTGGACGACCATGTCACGACCGGCCGCCTTGGCGGAGTAGAGGGCGGCGTCGGCGTTGGCGACCGCATCCAGGATGCGAGCCGGGTAGAGGTGTTCGGCGCACCCGATGGACACCGTGAGCGGAGCCGGGGTCGCGCGGCGCACCCTGTCGAGGAGGTCGCGTGCCTGCGGACCCTCCACTGCGGGCAGCAGAGCGGCAAACTCCTCGCCGCCGGGCTCGCGCTCCACGTCCGTTCGACCCTCGCCTCGGCAGCCGCGGAGGGCGCGCGGGTGGCGGCTGTCTCCGGCGGCGACACCGCCGCGGGGGAGGTGCGGGTCCGGGCCGCGCTGGTGGGCTCGCTCGCAGATGGCGTGGTCGACGACGTCGTCGTGACGCGCAGCGCGGCCGGCGGTGTCGCCACCCTCAACGTCCTCGTGCGCGCGCGGCTGCCGCTGGTGGGATTCTCGGGCCGTCCGCCCTGGAGGTGCACGGCCATGCGGTCGCGGAGAAGTGAGGTGCGCCGGACCGGGTCGGCGGGGTCCCGCACCGCCGACTCCGGCACCGCCGACTCCGGCACCGCGGACTCCGGCACCGCCGTCCTCGAGGTCCTCGTCCTCGGCGTCGGTCTGCTGGTGCCGCTGCTCTACGCCGTCGTCTCGGTGATGTCGGTGCAGTCGGCGTCCTACGCCGCCACCTCGGCGGCCCGAGAGGCGGCCCGTGCCTACGTCACCGCGGACACGCCGTCGCAGGCGCCGCGCGGGCGCGAGCTGCGACACGGCTCGTACTGGGGCGACTCCGGTGTCGCCGCGGTCACGCCTGCGGTCCGCCGTGCCGGCACCTGTCTGGCGCCGGGCTCCCGGGTCGACGTCACGGTCGTTGTCGCCGTGGCGCTGCCACTGCTGCCGGGCGGGTTGTCGATCACCGTCACCGGTGCGGAGTCGATGCCGGTCGACCGCTTCCGGGCCGCACCATGAGCGCCGCGCGCCGTGCGACGGTCGCTGACGACGACCGCTCCGTCCTCCCGCTCGTGATCGGCGTGGTGGTGCTGGTGATCGCGCTTCTGACCGTCGTCACCGACGTGAGCGTGCCGTGGCTGCAGCGCCGTTCGTTGCAGGCGACCGTGGACGGCGCGGCCCTCGCCGGGGCCCAGGCCGTCGACCTCCCGTCGGTGTACGCCGGAGGTGCGCACGTCGACCTTCGCCTCGACCCGCGCGCCGCGCGTGCCGCCGTCCGCGGCTACGTTGCCGCGGTGCCTTCCTCGCGCCAGCTCGCGTCGCTCGCACTGACCTCGGTGCGGGTCGAGACGATGACCGTCACCGTGCGCGCGAGCGCCGTCGCCCACCCGCCCTTCCTCTCGTGGGTCACCGGCACCGGCGTCACCGTCGTGGCCGAGGCCAGCGCCCGCTCCACGGCCGGCTGAGGATCGAGCGCACTCGGCTGCCCGGCGCCCGTGTGGCGCGGGGACTCGCGCAGGCCGACTACCCTCTACCCGTGGCGATCCAGGACCCGAGCGAGGCGCTCAAGGAGCTCGACGCGACGCTGACCAGCGTCGAGAAGGTGCTCGACATCCCCTCGATGCGCCAGGAGGTGACGCTCCTCGAGGCCGAGGCGAGCGCTCCGGACCTCTGGGACGACCAGGCCAAGGCGCAGAGCGTCACCAGCCGGCTGTCGTTCGTGCAGGGCGAGATCTCCAAGGTCACGACCCTGCGCTCGCGGGTCGACGACCTCGCGGTCATGTTCGAGCTCGCCGCCGAGATGGACGACGAGGACGCCCTCGCCGAGGCCGAGGCCGAGCTCGCGAAGCTGCACAAGGCGATCGGCGAGCTCGAGGTACGCACGCTGCTCTCCGGCGAGTACGACCAGCGCGAGGCGATCGTCACGATCCGCTCCGAGGCGGGCGGCGTCGACGCCGCCGACTTCGCGGAGATGCTGCTGCGGATGTACACCCGCTACTGCGAGCGCCACAACTATCCCTACGAGGTCCTCGACACCTCCTACGCCGAGGAGGCGGGCATCAAGTCCGCGACGTTCTCGGTGAAGGTGCCCTACGCCTACGGCACGCTCTCGGTCGAGCAGGGCACGCACCGGCTCGTGCGCATCTCCCCGTTCGACAACCAGGGTCGCCGTCAGACTTCGTTCGCGGGCGTCGAGGTGCTGCCGATCGTCGAGCAGACCGACCACATCGACATCCCCGACGACGAGCTGCGGGTCGACGTCTACCGGTCGAGCGGTCCCGGTGGTCAGGGCGTGAACACCACCGACTCCGCCGTACGCCTCACCCACCTGCCCACGGGCATCGTGGTGTCGTGCCAGAACGAGCGCTCCCAGATCCAGAACCGCGCGAGCGCGATGATCGTGCTGCAGTCCAAGCTGCTCGAGCGCACGCGTCAGGAGGAACAGGCGAGGATGAACGCCCTCAAGGGCGACTCGTCGGGTTCCTGGGGCAACCAGATGCGCTCCTACGTGCTGCACCCCTACCAGATGGTCAAGGACCTGCGCACCGAGGTGGAGACGGGCAACACCGCCGCCGTCCTCGACGGCGAGATCGACGAGTTCATCGAGGCCGGCATCCGCTGGCGACGAACCTCGGCCTAGCCCCACGTCGTACGGCCGGGACGGCGCCAGCTGCGTCTCGGCCGGTCGTCACGCAGTGTCACTTGTTCGTCGGGGGAGGTCCGACCCGGTGACGACGACTCCCCAGAGTGACATCTGCCCGCTACTCTCGTCCTGAGCATTCACGCACGGGGCCCGTGTGACTGATGTGACGAGAGGACGCAGGCGTCGTGAGCAGAGCCGCGAGCAGCCGCGTCGGTGCCCGTCTCGTACTCTCTGCCGGCGCGCTCGTCCTCGGTCCCGTCCTGCTAGCCGGCCCGGCACACGCCGACTCCGCGACCCCCACGCCCATCGCCTCCGAGCCGGCGGGCGGGGCCACCTGCCTGCCGGGCACCTCGGCCACCTGCGGCCAGGACGTCGCCCCGACCCCGACCCCCACGACCACGACGCCCGCGGCCAGGCCGTCGGCGACTCCCGCGCCGACCGCCACCAAGACGCAGGTCTCGTCGCTCGCGGTCGATGGCGGGTCGAGCCGGCACCTGGCGAGGACCGGCGCCGCAGCGGCCGGCGGCTGGGGCTACGCCGGAACCGGCCTGCTCCTCGGCGGCTCAGTCCTCGTCCTCGCCGCACGGCGCCCGCGCCGCGCCGCGCGCTGACCGGGGCCGTTCATCGCTCTCTGTGCCGTGACCTAGCACGTTGAGTGATCACCGTCGGCGCGCGGGACACGCCGCGGGGAACCGACAGGTGGACCGGGACGCCCAGGACGGAACGTAGACTCGGTCCCTGTTCGTCCTCCTGGGTGCACCCGCACCCGCGCCTTCCTCGAGGAGACATCCCCCGTGATCCGGTTCGACAACGTCACCAAGCTCTACGCCAACCAGGCGCGGCCGGCCTTGGACGACGTCTCGGTCGAGATCGAGAAGGGCGAGTTCGTCTTCCTCGTCGGCGCCTCGGGCTCGGGCAAGTCGACCTTCCTCAAGCTCTGCCTCAAGGAGGAGCGCCCCACGAGCGGCGCCATCCACGTGGCCGGCAAGGACCTCAACCACCTCTCCCGCTGGAAGGTCCCCGCGCTGCGCCGCCAGGTCGGCACGGTGTTCCAGGACTTCCGCCTGCTGCCGAACAAGACGGTCTTCCAGAACGTCGCCTTCGCCCTCGAGGTGATCGGTCGCCCGACCAGCCAGGTCCGCAAGGTCGTGCCCGAGGTCCTCGACCTCGTCGGCCTCGAGGGCAAGTACGAGCGGATGCCCGACGAGCTCTCCGGCGGCGAGCAGCAGCGTGTCGCGGTCGCCCGCGCGTTCGTGAACCGGCCGATGATCCTCATCGCCGACGAGCCCACCGGGAACCTCGACCCCTCGACGAGCGTCGGAATCATGAAGCTCCTCGACCGGATCAACCGCACGGGGACCACGGTGGTGATGGCGACGCACGACGCCGCGATCGTCGACCAGATGCGCAAGCGGGTCATCGAGCTCGAGGGCGGACACCTCGTGCGCGACCAGAGCCGCGGCGTGTACGGCTACGCCCGCTGACGCACCGCCCGCTCCCGACCTGCTCCGGCTCGACGACGTAAGGACCCGGCACCGACCATGCGCGCCCGTCTCATCCTCAACGAGGTCGGCATCGGCCTGCGCCGCAACCTCACGATGACGATCGCCCTGGTCATCACGTTCGCGGTGTCGCTCGGCCTGCTCGGCGGCGCCCTGCTCGTGCGCGACCAGGTCGACGTGATGAAGGACTACTGGTACGACAAGGTGCAGGTCTCGATCTTCCTGTGCACCAAGAACTCCGACGCCGCAAGTTGCTCGGCCGGCGCCGTGACGGTGGCGCAGAAGGACCAGATCAAGGCCGACCTCGACTCCCTCAAGCCGCTGGTGCAGGAGGTCTACTACGAGTCGAGCGCCGAGGCCTACGCGCGGTTCAAGGAGCAGTTCAAGAACTCCCCGATCGCGCAGAACGCCAGCCCCGACGCCCTGCCGGAGTCGTTCCGCGTGAAGCTGTCGGACCCGACGAAGTACGACGTCATCGCGAGCGCGTTCGCGGGCCGCCCGGGCATCGACAACGTCGTCGACCAGCGCAGCCTGCTCGACAAGTTCTTCCAGGTGCTCGGCGGGCTGCAGAAGCTCGCCCTGCTCATCGCGGCCTCGATGATCCTCGTCACGATCCTGCTCATCGCCAACGCGATGCGCGTCGCGGCGTTCAACCGACGGCGTGAGACCGGGATCATGCGGCTCGTCGGGGCGAGCGACTTCTACATCCAGATGCCGTTCCTGCTCGAGGCTGCCATCGGCGCGGCCGCCGGAGCCGCCGTCGCCACCCTCGCGCTCGTCGGCGTCAAGGTGATCCTCGTCGACCGGGTGCTCACGCCGCAGTTCACGATCACGCCGTTCTTCGGCTGGGACGCCGTGCTCCAGGCCTCGGTCACCCTGTTCGTCATCGGCATCGTGCTGGCCTGCATCACCGCCTTCTTCACCCTGCGGCGCTACCTGCGCGTCTGAGGAAGCCTCGACCTCAGGTGGAGGTCGGGGTGCGCCGCGGCCCTCGGGTCGGACCTCCGGGGCGCGGCGCGGAAACCAGTGCGACGCACGACCTAGACTCTTCTCTCGTGTCCACCCCCACGCCCCCGATGCACCGGGCCCGACGAGTCGTGCTCGTCGTCGGCCTCGTGGCTGCGGCGTACGGCGGGGGCGTCCTGACCGGCGTCGTGGGGTCGCGTACCCCGCCGCCGGCCACGGTGTCGTCCTCCGGCGTCCTGGACGAGGCGGCGTCGCGGATCATGGCCGACGCGGCGCGACCCGTCTCGCGCCAGCAGCTCGACCAGGCTGCGGTGGAGGGGATGCTCAAGGCGCTCGGCGACAGGTGGAGCGCCTACTACAGGCAGTCGGACTACACCTCGTTCCAGGCCGGCCTCGACGGCCGCTACTCCGGCATCGGCGTCTGGCTGCGCGCCGCGCAGGACGCCACCGTCTACGTCGCCAGCGTGCAGCCGGGATCGCCGGCGGCGTCCGCGCACATCCTCGCGGGTGACCGGGTCGTGTCCGTCGACGGCGAGCAGGTCGCGGGCGAGACTCTCGCCCAGGTGGCCGGCGCGCTGCGCGGCAAGCCGGGGTCGTCGGTGCCGCTCGAGCTGACGCGCGACGGCGAGGCGATCCGCGTGGTGGTGCAGCGCGGTGCGCTCGCCAGCGACGACGTCGTCGTCACTCGGCTCAAGGGCGGGGTCGAGGTCGTGCGCATCTCCGCCTTCACGCGCGGGGTCGGAAGCGCTGTGCGCAAGGCGATCGCCACCAGCGACCAGGGTGCGACGACCGGCGTCGTCCTCGACCTGAGGACGAACCCCGGCGGACTGCTCACCGAGGCGGTCGAGGTCGCGAGCGCGTTCCTCGACGGCGGGGCGGTCGTGTCCTACGAGAAGCGCGGCGAGCCCGTGCAGCACCTCGACGCCCTCGCTGGCGGCAACACCACCGTGCCGCTCGTGGTGCTCGTCGATGACGGCACGGCGAGTGCGGCCGAGGTCGTGGCCGGTGCGTTGCAGGACCGCAACCGCGCTGTGATCGTGGGCTCGAGGACCTATGGCAAGGGCAGCATCCAGGAGCCGGCGCAGCTCTCCGACGGGTCGGCCATCGAGCTCACCGTCGGCCGCTACCTCACGCCGTCGGGTCGCGCGCTCGACGGCGTCGGCATCGACCCGGACGTCCTCGTCACCGCCAAGGCCGGGTCGGCCACGGCGGAGCAGCGCGCGCTCGAGGTGCTGCGCGGGCTCGTGGCGGCCAGCGACGGCTCGGCACGGGGCTGACGGCCGTGGCTCGCGAGCAGGGGACCAAGTACGTCGCGCAGAACAAGAAGGCGCGGCACGACTACCACATCGAGAACACCTACGAGGCGGGCATCGTCCTCACGGGCACCGAGGTCAAGGCGCTGCGCGCCGGCCGCGCGTCGCTCGTCGACGGCTTCGCGCAGGTGACCGACGGCGAGGTGTGGCTGCACAACGTCCACATCCCGGAGTACTCCCAGGGCACCTGGACCAACCACGCCCCGCGCCGGATCCGCAAGCTGCTGCTCAACAAGGACGAGATAGCGAAGCTGACCGCCAAGGTGAAGGAGGGCGGTCGGACCATCGTGCCCTTGTCGCTCTACTTCAAGAACGGCTACGCCAAGGTCGAGATCGCGCTCGCCACCGGCAAGAAGAACTACGACAAGCGCCAGACCATCGCCGAGCGGGACTCCAAGCGCGACATCGCCCGCGAGATGGGCCGCCGCCTCAAGGGCCGACCGGACTGACCGGTCGACCCGTGAGCCGGGGTCAGGAGATCACGAACACCTCGGACTCGGTGTAGGTCTTCGGGTTGCGCCCTCCGGTCGTGAACGTCCACGTGAGCGTCACGACGCTCCCCGACGGTGCGGTGCTGAGCGTGCTCAGGGTCAGCGCGTCGGACGCACCTCGGCTGCCGTTCGAGTAGTCGCAGGAGACGCCGGTCGTCGCCGGTGACACCGAGCAGGAGCTGTACCGGTACCCGCTGGTCGGGCTGTAGTTCGACGTCCAGCCCACCGTCGCCGTGCACTTGGACCCGCCCTTCTTGACCGGCACAGCAGGCACAGCGCTGACCGTGGCCGCGCCCGAGGTTCCGCCTGCGCCGGTGGCGGTGACGGACACGTTGTAGGTCGTGCCGTTGGTCAGGCCGCTGCAGGTGGCGCCGGAAGTGGCTGTCGTGAAGGTCGAGCCGCAGCCGGTGACCGTGTACGACGTCGCGTTCGTCACGTCGGCCCAGTTGAGCGTGATCGTCCCGTCGCTCGGCGTGGCGGCGAGGCCGGTGGGCGCGGGCGGCGGGCCGCGGGGCCGACCGGAGCGTCCCAAGGGGCGCTCACCTTGCAGTGTCGGCCGTGGTGGAGCGAGATTCCATTACGGCGCCAAGGACTCTCACGGGGCGCAGGTGAAGCTCACGACGACCTCTCGGGAGGCTCATCTCGAGTCCGCAGGAGCCTTGGTGGGGGCCGGGCCTATGGTGTCCGCAGCACCGAGCAGAGGGAGAACGACGATGAGCGACGACGCCGGTTTCGAGGAGATCCTCGACGGGTTCTGGCCCTACCGGAAGACCACGACGTCCTACCGCGCGGTGCCGCCGGAGCCGGTCGACCGGGGCGAGATCCTCACCGAGATCGCCGAGATGGCGCACGCGGAGGACGCCCAGGGCGACAAGGGCACGGTGAGCGGCAGCCTCTACTGCGGCGACCACGGCCACTACGCCTTCCTCGGCGAGGTGTTCAGCCTCTTCTCGCACGCCAACGTCCTGCAGCGAGACATGTACCCCAGCGCCACGAAGTTCGAGGGCGAGATCATCGCGATGACCTCGGACCTGCTGCACGGCACCGGCGTCGGAGTCGTCACGAGCGGTGGCTCCGAGAGCCTCATCACGGCGCTGTACTCCTACCGCGAGGACGCGCGAGAGAAGCGCGGCGTCACGCGGCCCAACGTCGTCATGGCCACGACCGCTCACGTGGCCCTCGACAAGGGCGCCCACTGGATGGGCATCGAGGTGCGCCACGCACCGCTCACCGACGGCTACCTCGCCGACGTCGCGGCGATGGCCGACCTCGTCGACGACCAGACCATCTGCGTGGTCGGCAGCGCGGCGAACTACGCGCACGGCCTCATCGACCCGATCGAGGAGATCGCCGCGCTCGCGCAGAGCCGCGGCATCGGCATGCACGTCGACGGCTGCCTCGGCGGCTGGCTCCTCCCGTGGGTGGAGCGGCTCGGCTACGACGTACCCCTCTGGGACTTCCGCGTGCCCGGCGTCACGAGCATCAGCGCCGACACCCACAAGTACGGCTACGCGCTCAAGGGCTCCAGCGTCCTGCTCTACCGCGACAAGGACCTGCGCACGAACCAGTACTTCACCTACCCGGACTGGCCGGGGGGCCTTTATCTCTCGCCCGGCCTCGCGGGGTCGCGCAGCGGCGGCATCATCGCCTCCACCTACGCCGCGATCCTGGCGACGGGCGCGTCGGGCTACCTCGCGGCCGCGGACGCCATCATGCGCACCGCCACCGCCATCAAGGACGGCATCAATGGCTCGATCCCCGAGCTCGAGGTGATCGGCGACCCGACGTTCCTCGTGGCGTTCAAGGCCGTCGACGAGCTGGCGATCGACATCTACTTGGTCAACGACTCGCTCAAGGACCAGGGCTGGCGGATGAACTCCCTCCAGAGGCCTCCGGCTCTGCACTTCTGCATCACGCGTCCCAACACGCAGGACGGCACGCCCGAGGCGTTCCTCGCCGCGCTGCGCAACGCCGTGCAGTACGCCAAGGAGCAGCAGGGTCAGCCCGCGAAGTCCGGTGCGATGTACGGCTTCGGCGGCACTCCGCAGGGAAATGCGACGCTCGAGACCGTGATGGCCGGGGTGCTGGACGCGATGCACGACGTCGCGCCCGGGACCTGACGGCGGCGCGGCATGGGTGAGCGCTGGATCCTCGCGATCGACTTCGGCAACGGCGGCCCCAAGGTCGCGGCCGTGTCGCTCGCGGGCGAGCTGATCCGCACCGCGCTGCGGCCGGTGTCGGTGCACGTGGGTCTCGACGGTGCCGCGACGCAGGACGCCATGGAGTGGTGGGAGCAGCTGCTGGAGGCGGTGCGCGAGGTCATCGACGCCTCGGGCGTCGACCGCGATGCGCTCCACGCCGTCGCCATCACCGGCCAGTGGGCCTCGACCGTCACGGTCGACAAGGACGGCTCCCCGACCGGCCCGGTGCTGCTCTGGGCCGACACGCGTGCGCGCCCGCTGGTGAAGGAGATCCTCGGCGGACCGGTCAGCGTGTCGGGCTACGCGCCGCTCAAGGTGCTGCCCTTCATCCGCGCCACCGCCGGCGCTCCGACCCCGAGCGGCGCGGATCCCACCGGCCACTCGATGCTGCTGCAGCGCAGGATGCGCGAGGTCTACGACCGCACGGCCACGCTGCTCGAGCCGGTCGACTACATCGGCATGAAGCTCACCGGACGTGCCGCGGCCACCCCGGCGTCGATGACCGCGAGCTGGCTCACCGACAACCGCCCCGGTGCGCCGCTCGGCTACGTCGACGACCTCGTGCGCCGCACGCGTCGAGACAGCTCCAAGCTGCCCGAGTTGATCCCCACGGGGTCGGTGCTCGGGTCGCTCACGGCCGAGGTTGCCGCGGAGATCGGCGTGTCGCCGGCCGCCCCGGTGGTCTGCGGCGTCCCCGACGTGCACGCGGCGATCGTGGGTTCGGGCGCGGTGCGGCCCTACGAGACGCACGTGGCCATCTCGACCACGTCGTGGATCAGCTCGCGCGTCCCTTTCAAGCGCACCGACATCCTGCACTCGATCGCGACGATCCCCGGGCTCGACCCGGGCAACCCGCTCGTGGCCAACAACCAGGAGACCGGGGGAGCGGCGCTGCAGTGGCTGCGCGAGCAGATCATCGGGCCGCACGACGGGCTGCACGGCGGCGGCAGCGGCATCGGGCGCGAGGGCATGGCGCAGGAGGGCGTCTCACCGTCGTTCGAGGACCTGCTACGCCTCGCCGCGACCGCGCCGGCGGGCAGCGAAGGGCTCATCTTCATGCCGTGGCTCAACGGTGAGCGCAGCCCGCTGGAGGACAAGCACCTGCGCGGCGGCTGGCTCAACATGTCGCTGCGCACGGATCGCGCGATGCTCGTGCGCTCGGTCCTCGAGGGCGTGGCGTACAACGTTCGCTGGCTGTTCGACTCCTACGAGAAGTTCCTCAAGCAGCCCGTGCCGTCGGTGCGCATCCTGGGCGGTGGCGCGCAGAGCGACCTGTGGTGCCAGATCCACGCCGACGTACTCGGGCGTCCGGTCGAGCAGGTCGCCGACCCGCGCAACGCCCAGCTGCGCGGCGTCGCGCTGTGGGCGCGGATCTGCCTCGGCGAGCTGCGGCTCGAGGACGTCCCCGCGCTCGTGCCGGTGGCGCGGCGCTTCGAGCCGTCCGCGTCGTCGGCGTACGCCGAGGGCTACGCCGAGTACCGCAAGCTCGCCGGCACGCTCAAGGGTCTCTACAAGCGACTCAACGGCTGAGCCTCGCCTCGACGCTCCTCCCGCGCGGGATCGGCCTAGCCTGGAGGGGCGGGGGACCCGTGGAGAGGTGGCCGTCATGTCCACCGGGACAACACCCATCCCTGACACCGGGTCGCCGACCGGCTCCGACCGTCGCACCGCGTGGCTCATCGTCCTGACCGTCGTCGCGACCCTGTCCGTTGCCTTCGCCCTCCTGCTGTCCTTCGCCGTCACCCAGCAGAACGGCGCGGACCTGACCTCGGCCGAGGGCTGGACCCTGGTCACGCTCGTGTCCCTCGTGCCGGGGTTCCTCGTCGCCGCGACCGTGTGGTTCATCTGGTGGCCACCGGCGAGCCGGGCGCCGTGGCCGCTGCTGCTCGCCCCGCTCTGCGTCGCGGTCGTGATTGTTGGCGTCGCCGGCGCCGCGGCGCTCGGCGGCCGGGCTTACGACGAGGACCGGGCGACGATCGCCGCGGCCTGCTCGGCGCACGACGTCGACGTCCTTGCGGGCTTCGGGATCTACGGCGGCGAGTTCAGCGGAGCGCAGGGATCCACTGACGGCACCTGCGGGGCCTGGTTGATCTTCCCCGGCGAGGACGGCCGGGGCGTCATGGCGGCCGTGACAGCGGCAATGGAGGCTGACGGCTGGACGACCAGCGACACGGCGTGGAATTCGAAGACCCTCACCCGAGGGTCCGAGGTCGTCCTCGTGACGCACCAGCGCAGCAGCGAGGGCAGCACCGCCATCCTCGTGACCGCAGTCGACCCCAGGTGAGGTCGCCGGCGCGGCTACGGTGGGGATCCGCGCGGAGGGAGCCGTCATGATCGACCCGCGGCAGCCGTCGGCGTACGACGAACGGCGCAGCCACCGGCGGCTGCTGCTGATCGCCGCGCTCGTGGTCGTGGCGGCGTTCGCCGCCGTCGCGGTCCTGGCGACCCGTCAGCACCGGGCCGATGCCGAGCGGGCCGCCACCGCGTGCTCGGACCTCGACCGTGCGCTCTACGAGGGGCTGAGCATCAACCGCCCGCCGGCGGCCCCGGTGGGCCAGGACGACGGGTCCTGCACCCTGACGGTCACGGTGCCGGGCGACGCCGCCACGGCGCTGGCGGCACTCGATGCGTCGATGTCCCGCGACGGGTGGATGCCGAGCGGCACGGGCGCCGGTCCGAGGCTCTACACGCGTGGTCCGGACCTCGTGACGGCCGTACCCGGCGCGAGCGGCGGCGGCTCGACGCAGGAGACCCTCAGCCTGGCGCCGTAACGGCGCTCGCCGGTTGTCCGGGGGACCCCTACACTGGAGGTACAACTGCACAGGGGGTGATCGGTTTCGACTTCGTCTGTCGTGATGGGAGAAGCGGGCCGAGGATGCTGGTTATCTCGCAAACGATCCAGCAACTAAATACAAGTGCCGATACTCACAGCACTGACCGTTCCGCTTTCGCTCTCGCAGCCTAAGCGAACATAAGGTCCGTCAGCCCGGGGGTGTTCCCGCTCCGGTTCCTGGCGTCAACTAGGGGACTCACTGCAATCCCGGTCACGGGGTGACGCAGGACAAGAAACAGTGACTAGGCCCGTCGGCAGCTTGTCCGCGTGACTGCCGGGGCCGAGAAAAGCACAGCGGACTGCGCCCGGAGAAGCCCCTGATCGCCAACGAAGGACGCGGGTTCGATTCCCGCCACCTCCACCCCTGTTAGGCCTCTGACCTGCGGAAACGCTCCAAGAGGAGGCGGGAGTCAGTACCGACTCCTCTTCCCCTGCAGGACACGGGTTTTCGCGGCCGGCCGGTCACTCGACGTGACCGCGCCGGCCGCGAACTTGCGTGTCGGCGCAGGTCACGAGCCACCGTCATCGTGTTGACGGCGTCAACACGACTCCACACCGTCACCTGGAGCGCGATAGTCGGACGCTCGTTGTGTCAACAAGCGTGCGATAGTCGGACGATTTTGTGTCCCCAGCCTGTTCGCGTCGGCATCAGCTTGAGCTTCCTGCGGTGTGTCGTCGCAGAGCCTGGCGGCGCGCGACACCTAGCCATTTCTGCTCGGTCGGCGGCCCAGTTGCCGGGCTCCGATCCCGATTGCTCCGACCTCGCAGGCGCCGAGACGGTGCGCGCACGATCGAGTGCGCTAGGCCACCGCTGTGAACTGCGACGATGCGAGTGGGTTGGCGCATTTCCGGTCATCTCAGGTTGCCGGGACGGCGAGAATCACACGCCTTCGGAAGTCCCCGGACGCGGAGGACCTTTGCCGGCTGGGCTGGTGACGGGACCGGTGGTGAAGGTCGTCCGATGCTCGGACGGTGGACCCTTCGATTCGCCGTCGACGATGGGGACGTCGAGCAGCTGCAGCAGCGAACTTTCGTTGCAGGCCGTCGGCTGCACATGGGCGGCAGGGAGGTGTTTCGCGGAGAGCTGTTCGCCATCGACCAGATGTCGACCGCGGACGGGGTGAATCCGCCGTCCTCATCGACCGAGATCGGTGCTGGCGGATGCCGAAGGGGCGCGGCTCCGCCGCGACGTCAAGGACGGCGCACTACGCACTTGGTCAGACGTCCTGGCGAACTCGAACCCCGGGTCGAGAGCGCTCACGTGCGGCGGAATAGGTCTAGTGGACCACTTGAGCCGCTGTCGCTGCTCGCGTCACCGCGGTGACGGACACCAGCCCCGGGAACGTCACGTTCATCCACGCTTGAGCGGCGATGGCGTTGCCGTCGAGGCTCACTTTCAGGGTGGAGCCGTCGATGGGCACCGAGACGCCCACGATGTCCTCGGAGCCCGGAAGTTCCCACACCCGATCGCGCACGGCTTCCAGCTCGGTCCTTGCATGTGCCGCGTCCTGGAAGTTCACTCTCACGCTCGGCCCGACGAGGTCGCGGACCCGCTGGTCGAAGCCGCCGTCTGGGATACGGAAGATGGTCAACGAAGCATGACGATGGTCAACGTGAATACCGGCAAAGCACGCCCGCCCGTCGCCGAACCCGAATCCGCGCACCGAGTCGACGGCGCTCTGGAGAGCGACGTCGGCATCAGCGAGCAGCGAGGTCATGCGCCCATGGTGACGGTGCCGGAGCTCGAACCCAAGTGGCCGATGCACAATCACAGGGATCCTTCAGGTTGGACCATCTCGCAGACCCAGAACTGACCCGCTACTGCCTAATCGACACCGGCCGGCACCTGAAGCGGCACCACGCGTGGAGCAGCCGGCCGACCCGGATCCACGGCCGAGTGGGCACAGGCAGCTCGGTGGTCTCACCACCAGAGCCTCGCATGACGGCTTGAGCTGAAGGCGCTGGCGACCCTTGTGAGGGGTTGGCCGTCAGGGGTCTGCCAGGTGACCTCCAGCGATCCTTCAGGTGTGTGGTCGAGACTCCTCGCGTCTCGTGGAGGAGGGTTGACGTGGGTCGCGAGGGTGATGAGGTGCGCCGGCAGCGTCTTCTGGTGGTGGATGATGAGGTGTACATCGCAGAGGCGCTCACGACGAGCCTGCGACACGCGGGCTTCGATGTCCGACCGGTGTTCGACGGCGTCAGCGCTCTCGCGGCTGTCGAGGAGTGGGCCCCGGACCTGCTGCTCCTAGACGTCATGCTGCCCGACATGAGCGGGTACGACGTATGCCGCCAGTTGATCATGACGGGTCATGACGCGGCCGTCATCTTCCTGTCCGCCCGTGATGAGGTCGGCGACCGGATCCGCGGATTCGGGGTGGGAGCCGATGACTACGTCACCAAGCCGTTCAGCCTGGAAGAGGTCGTCGCGCGGGTCCGGGCGGTGCTGCTTCGCCGGTCCCGCGGACAGGCGGATCGTCCTCTGGGGTCGGTGCTGGTGTTCGAGGATCTCGCGCTCGACGACGACAAGCACCTGGTGACTCGTGGCGGCAGGGTGATCGACTTGTCGCCGACGGAATACACCCTGTTGCGATTCCTGCTGCAGAACCCTGAGCGGGTGCTGTCGAAGGCGCAGATCGTCGATCACGTGTGGCACTACGACTTCCAGGGCGACACCAACATCGTGGAGTCCTTCGTCAGTCTCCTGCGCAAGAAGCTCAACGCGACCGGCCCGCCGCTGATTCAGACGGTGCGCGGCTTCGGCTACGTCCTGCGGTCCTCGTCATCGTGAAGATCCTTCCCCGATCCCTGCGTGGGCGACTCCTGACGGCGGCAGTCCTGCTGGCGGTCGCCGGGATGATCGTGGTCAACGTCGTGGCCGTGGTCACGCTGCAGAGCAACCTGCTCAACCGGGTGGACGAGGACCTGTCTGTGGTCCCGGCGGCCGGGCCGGCGGCCACGAGCCCGCCGTCGCGTCTGCCCGGCTCGCCTTCGGCGTTGTCGCCGGAGTTCCTGGGCGATCGCGTCATCACTCGCTTGTCGCTCGTGACGGGACAGGTGACGGAGCAGGTCTCGGGCCCGGTCGCGGCGCCGCTGTCGGCGCCGGACTTGTCTGGGCTGTCGGCCGCGATCGTCGCGAAGGCTTCCCTCCCGGGCGGGGTCTTCACCCTGCCGTCGGTCGACGGCACCCAGGAGGCGTATCGCGCGAGGGCGTTGCCGGCGCAGGCGGGCGCGGG
>Ga0208588_1000217_pt1 | contig 18712 bp, 19 predicted proteins | sample NGESurshal092012_8_FD_184483 | JGI IMG/M metagenome (GOLD analysis project Ga0208588, IMG submission 184483) | Arctic peat soil microbial communities from Barrow, Alaska - NGEE Surface sample 415-3 shallow-092012 (SPAdes) | ecosystem: Environmental > Terrestrial > Soil > Wetlands > Peat ...
TGCACCGGGCCGCTCTGCACCGGGCCGCTCTGCACCGGGCCGCTCTGCACCGGGCCGCTCTGCACCGGGCCGTTCTGCACCGGGCCGCTCTGCACCGGGCCGCTCTGCACCGGGCCGCTCTGCACCGGGCCGCTCTGCACCGGGCCGTTCTGAAATGGGGGGAGACTGCTGGGATCCGGTCCCGTCGGTGGCCGGCTCGTCGGCGGCCGGCTCGTCGGCAGCCGGCTCGTCGGCGGACGAGCCGGGTTCGCCCGCGGGCGCCACCCGATGCGGGACGGCGTCCTCCGCCTTCGAGGGTTGGCCGGCCGGCTCGACCTCGAGCGGTGCGCCCACCTTGGGCGGCCGGTCGATCTTGGGCGCCCTGTCGGCCCTGAGCAGCTTGTCGGTCTTGGGCGGCTTGTCGACCTTGGGCGGCTTGTCGCTCATGTCGAGCCTGTCCGCCCGGTCGGATCGTTCCGGCTTCGCGGCGCGGTCGGCCTTCTCGGCCCGCTCCGGCCTCTCGGCCCGGTCGGAACCGTTCTGCCCAGGCACCGCGGCCGGGACGTCCTCGCCCAGCTCGTGCGGGGTCTGCCGGCGGACCAGCAGGGTCTGCACCCGCGGTCGGCCGCGCCGGTCCACCCCGGTCTCGCCGAACAGGTGCAGCGTGTTCACGGTCGCCTCCGACCCGGGCAGCGGCACCCGGCCGAGCAGCTGGGCCAGCAACCCGCCGACGGTGTCGACGTCGTCGTCGGGCAGCTCGACGTCGAAGATCTCGCCGAGGTCCTCGACGGGCAGCCGGGCCGAGACCCGGTAGGAGCCGTCGGCCAGCGACTCGATGGGGGCCGGCGTCTCCGCGTCGTACTCGTCGGTGATCTCGCCGACGATCTCCTCCAGCAGGTCCTCGATGGTGACGATCCCGGCGGTGCCGCCGTACTCGTCGACCACGATCGCGAAGTGGGTACGGTCGCGCTGCATTTCGCGGAGCAACGCGTCGACGTTCTTGGACTCGGGCACGAACACCGGGGCGCGCATCACCTCGCCGAGCATCGGGCCGCGCTCACCGGATTCCAGCGCCAGCGCGCGGGCGATCATGTCCTTGATGTAGGCGATGCCCAGCACGTCGTCGACGTCCTCGCCGACCACCGGGATTCGGGAGAACCCCGACCTGGTGGCCAGATGCAGCGCCTGCCGCAGTGACTTGTCCTCCTCGATCCAGACCACCTCGGTCCGCGGCACCATCACCTCCCGGACGATGGTGTCGCCGAGATCGAAGACGCTCTGCAGCATCTCGCGCTCCGTTTCCTCCACGACGCCGCGGCTGCCGGCGATGTCCACCAGCTCGCGCAGTTCGATGTCGGAGGAGAACGGGCCCTCCCGGAAGCCGCGGCCGGGGGTGATGGCGTTGCCGATCAGGATCAGCACCGACGCCACCGGGGCCAGCACTGTGGCCAGCGCCCTGGTCGGGCCGGCGAGAGCCAGGCCCACGCTGTACGGATGTTGCCGGCCGAGCGTCCTGGGCAGTACGCCGATCGCCACATAGGTGATGAGCACCATCACCACGACCAGCAGCGCGCCCACCCAGAACTGGAAACCCCAGGTGCTCAGCGCGACCTTGGAGACCATCACTGTCGCGGTGATCTCCGACCCGGTCCGCATCAGCAGCAACAGGTTCGTGTACCGGGGCCGGTCCTCGGTGATCCGGTGCAGGGCGGCGGCGCCGTGGCGCCCCTCCCGTTCCAGTTCCTCGACCCGGGCCGGGGAGACCATGGTGATTGCCGCGTCGGCCGCGGCGAGCACCCCCGCGATCGGGACCAGTGCTGCGGCGACGACGAGCAACAGCACATCAATGCTGCTCACGTCTTCGTCAGCCCCGTCCGCTCGACTCTGCGTCGGGCTGGTGGCCGTGCGCGCGTTCGGCGAGACCGACCGCGTCCAGCACGGCGGCGTCGACAGCGGCCAGCCGGGCCCGGCGGGCCAGCGCCGCGCGGTGATCGCGCCAGGTGTCCAGCAGTTCGTTCTGCAGCCGGAACATCTCGCGTTCCTCGGCCGGTTCGGAGTGGTCGTAGCCCAGCAGGTGCAGCACGCCGTGCACGGTGAGCAGGTGCAGCTCGTCGTCCAGGGAGTGCCCGGCCTGGGCGGCTTGCTGCGCCGCGACGGCCGGGCAGAGCACCACATCACCGAGCAGTGCCGGTCCGGGGCCGGCCTCGTCCGGGCGCCGGGCGGTGTCCAACTCGTCCATCGGGAAGCTGAGTACGTCGGTCGGGCCGGGTTCGTCCATCCATTTCACGTGCAACTCGGTCATCGCGTCGACGTCGACGAGCAGGATGGACAGCTCGGCAAGCGCGTTGATCCGCATCCGGTCCAGCACGTAGCGCGCCACGGAGACCAACTCGATCTCGTCGACACCGACCCCCGATTCGTTGGCGACCTCGATCGTCATCGACCGGACTCCCGGTGATGGCCACCGGTCGGCCGGCTCGCCGGGCTGCCCCGGCCGAGCCTGCGCTGCTGTCCGTCGGGCGCCGTCCGGGTCTGGTTGTCGGCCGCGTTCTCGGCGGCGTCCCACCGCTCGTAGGCGTCGACGATCCGCCCGACCAACCGGTGCCGGACCACGTCCGAGGAGGTCAGCAGCGTGAAGGACACGTCGTCGACGTCCTGCAGGATCTCCCTGACCACCTGCAGGCCGGACCGCTGGCCGCCGGGCAGGTCGACCTGCGTGACGTCACCGGTGACGACGATCTTCGACCCGAACCCGAGCCGGGTGAGGAACATCTTCATCTGCTCGGGTGTGGTGTTCTGCGCCTCGTCCAGGATGATGAACGCGTCGTTGAGGGTACGGCCGCGCATGTAGGCCAGCGGGGCGACCTCGATGGTGCCGGCGGCCATCAACCGCGGGATCGATTCCGGGTCGAGCATGTCGTGCAGCGCGTCGTAGAGCGGCCGAAGGTAGGGGTCGATCTTGTCCGACAGGGTGCCGGGCAGGAAGCCCAACCGCTCGCCGGCCTCGACGGCGGGCCGGGTGAGGATGATCCGGCTGACCTGCTTGGCCTGCAGCGACTGCACGGCCTTGGCCATCGCCAGGTAGGTCTTTCCGGTGCCTGCCGGCCCGATGCCGAACACGATCGTGTGTTGGTCGATCGCGTCGACATAGCGCTTCTGGTTGAGCGTCTTGGGCCGGATGGTCCGCCCCCGCCGGGAAATGATGTTGAGCCCCAGCACCTGGGACGGCGAGTCGGTTTCACCGGCCGGGTCGGCCAGCATGCCGATCGTCCGGCGGACCGCGTCCGGGGTGATCACCGAGCCCGACTCCTGCAGGGCGAGCAGTTCGCGCAGCGTGCGCTCGGCGAACGCGACGTCCTCCGCAGTGCCGCGCAGCGTCACCCGGTTTCCGCGAACGTGGATATCCGCGGCGAGGTTCTCCTCCAGCAGCCGGAGCAGCGAATCGCGTGAGCCCAGCAGGCCCATCATCTGCCGTTCGTCGGCGACCACCAGGGTCGACTCACGGATCGAGCGTTCTGAGCCGCGGGCCGACAGCGCCGCAGCGGTCGGTACCGGGTTCGTGATGCTCGAGGGAGTGGTGCCGAGGGAGCCCGGGGCGTCGACGGTGGGGTCATCACCGCGGGGAAGGTCGGTCCGCGCTGCGACCGACGGGGAATCCGGCACCTGGTGCACTGCCTACTTTCACTGGTCACGATCGACGGGACTTCGAACTCGTCCGGTCACCCATCCGATGGGGCCGGTGACTACCTGACGATTCTACCGTCGGGCCCCGTCACCGGGACCAACTCATTGATCCACTGACCCGACCGGACCACCCCCGCCCGGGCACTTCTTTCTACCCCGAGTTTCTACCCCGAGACTTTCCGGCCTGGCGCCATCCTGGTCTACCCAGGGCCATTCCCAGCCACGGTGGTCGACAGCCCGGCGGTCAGCTCATCGACCGACCCCCCAGCAGGTGCAGGTGCGCGTGGAAGACGGTCTGCCCGGCGCCCGCACCGGTGTTGGTCAACAACCGGTAGCCGGACCGGTCGATACCCTCCTGCTCGGCCAGCGCACGAGCGGTGACCACCAGGGCGGCCAGGCCGTGCGGGTCGTCCGCGGCCAACTCGGCGACGTTCGGGTAGTGGGTGGTCGGCACCAGCAAGATGTGCGTCGGAGCCTTCGGTGTGATGTCCCGGAAGGCCACCACATGATCATCGCGGTGCACCTCGTCGGCCGGGATCGTGCCGGACACGATCTTGCAGAACAGGCAGTCGTCGAGGGTGTACGGCATGGCGCCAACCTATCGACCACCGGCGCGGGACGCAGGCCGACCCGGGTCGCCGGGTCGGGGTGATCCCCGAGGAAGATCAGGGTCATCCCGAATAGATAGCGCCGCTATCCGATAGTGTTACTATCCACTTGTGCGGATGAAGGAACTCGGTGCAGCCAGCGGCGTACCGGTCGCCACGATCAAGTTCTATCTGCGTGAACGCCTGCTGCCCGCCGGCGAGCGGAGCCGGCCCAACCAGTCCGACTACTCGCAGGCGCACCTGCGCCGGCTGCGGCTGATCCGGGCGCTGATCGACGTCGGCGGGCTGAGCGTGGCTGCCGCCCGCGGCGTCACCTCCGTGCTCGACCTGCCAGGACAGAGCGTCCACAGCGTGCTGGGGCTCGCCCAGCAGGCGATGGCCCCACCCACCGCCATGCCGGACACCGCGGAATTCCAGGCCGCGCGGACCCGGGTCGACGACCTGCTCGACACCCTCGGCTGGCACGTCTCGCCGGAGAGTTCCGGCCGGGACGGCGCTGCGGCCGTGCTGGCCTCACTGGCCGATCTTGACCAGCCCGGTCTGGCCGACGTCCTGGAGCCCTACGCTCACGCCTGCGAGTTGGCGGCCCGCGCCGACCTGGCAGCTGTCGGCGCGGCCGCCGACCGGGACTCGAAGGTCGAGACCGCGGTCATCGGCATGGTCGTCGGTGAAACCCTGATGCTCCACCTGCGCCGGATGGCTCAGGAACACGTTTCCGCGCAACGCCTTTCGCAACATCCTCAGCAACGTAGCCAGCGTCGTCGCAGCGTGCCGGGCAGCGCGACGCATGCAGAACCCGTCCCGCCCGGCCGCGCTATCGCACCGGAGGACCCCCGTGCTCACTGACGCCGCACCTGTCACATCCCGCGATCTCGCAGTCGGCGTCCGCGCCCACCGCCCGCTGTTCCTGTTGGCCGCCGCGATGGCGGCGACGGCCGTCGTCGCGCTGGTCGGCATGGTCGTCGACGACCGGGTGATCACCGGCCTGCCGCTGTGGGACAAGCCGCTGAAGTTCGCCATCTCGGTGGGGATCTACGCGCTGACCTTCGGCTGGCTGATCGGCCAACTCCGCCGCGGCCGGCGGCTCGCCTGGTGGGCCGGCACCGTCGCCGCGGTGTTCCTGGCCGTCGAGATGATCGTCATCGTCGGACAGGCGTTGCGCAACACCACCAGTCACTTCAATGTGAGCACCCCGCTCGACGCCGCTGTGTGGGAGGTGATGGCCGGCTCGATCGCCGCGGTCTGGGTCGCCACCCTGGTGATCAGTATCGTGCTGTTCGCGAACCCCGGCCCGGACCCGGCCCGCAACCTCGCCATCCGTGCCGGGGCGGTGATCTCGCTGATCGGCATGGGGCTGGGCTTCCTGATGACGATCCCGTCCGCGGCCCAGATCCAGGCCGGCAACGGCATTCTCGGCGCGCACACCGTCGGTCTCGCGGACGGCGGCCCCGGCCTGCCGCTGCTCGGCTGGAGCACAGTTGGCGGTGACCTGCGCATCCCGCACTTCGTCGGAATGCATGCGCTGCAACTGCTTCCGCTGATCCTGATCGTCCTGGAGGCACTGTCCCGCCGGTTTGCGGTGCTGCGTGACGGCGGCGTCCGGACCAGGTTGATGATGCTGGCGGCGGCCGGCTACGCCGCCCTGGTGGCGCTTTTGACATGGCAGGCGCTGCGCGGGCAGTCGGTCGTGCACCCGGACGCGTTCACCCTGCTCGCGCTGGCCGTGATCGTGGTGGGGGTGGGGGTGGCACTGCCGGCGGCGCTGGTGCTGCGTCGTCACCGTTCGCCTGCCGCCACTGTGGCCCCGCCGGCGGGCACCCGATGATCGCGACGCTGTTCCAACTGACCTTCGCGGTTGCTGCACCGTTCTGGGCGCTGATGATCCTGCTGCCGACCTGGTCGTGGACGCGGCGGATCATCGGGTCACCACTGATCGTCGTGCCGCCGTTGGTGATCTACCTGCTGATCATGATCCCGATCTTCCCGGACTTCTGGCGAGCGGTGAGCGCGCCCGATCTCGCCGTGCTGCAAACACTTCTGGGCACACCGGCCGGGGCGGCGACGGTCTGGGCGCACCTCATCGCGTTCGACCTGTTCATCGGACGGTGGATGTACCTGGACGCACAGACCCGGGGCGTCAGCGCATTTCTGGTGTCGCCGATCCTGTTGCTGACGATCTTCCTGTCGCCGGTCGGACTGCTGTGCTATCTGCTGCTGCGGTCTGTCGCCGGGCGGGGGGCGCGGGCCGGGCCGGCCGGGCACGACACTCCCGCCACCCAGCACCCGGTCACGCATTGAATCGCACGCATTGAATCTCCTCGGGCAGGGCGGGACCCGGCGTCAGACCATCCGCAGGATCTGGTCCCGGCAGACGTCCCAGGCCGGGTGCCGCACGTCGATGAGTTCGAAATGACCGGTCCGGGGCAGCACGATCAGCTTGGCCGGGTCCCCCGCTCGCAGCGCGGCCTGAACGTACCGCTCGGACTGCGACAGCGGAACCGTGTCGTCCTGGTCGCCGTGCACGCAGACCACCCGGGCGCCGTCGCCGACCTGCGCCAACGGAGAAGCATGGTGATAGCGCTGCGGCAGCGACCTGGCCTCGCCCTCCATCAACGCGAAGACTGCGCCGTCGCCGAGCCGTTCGTCGGCGGCGCCCACCAGGTCGAGCAGCCCGGCCTGGGTGACCGCGCCGACGATGGGCACGGATGACTCCCCCGGTCCCACCGAGCCGGCGGTTCCGGCGCGCAGCGACCCGCGGTGGGCGAGCCAGGCCGCGAGCTGCCCACCGGCAGAATGACCAACGGCGGCGACCCGATCGAGCTGCAGCCGACCCTCAGCGGCCTGCTGCCCCGGCCCGGCGAGCGAATCGACAGCCCTGGCCGCGTCGGCCAGCGTGGTCGGCCAGCCGCCGCCATCGGGGACCCTGCGGTATTCGATGACCGCCGCGGCCACCCCGTATCGGGTCAGGTCGAGGCCCAGGGGTTCAGCGAGCTCCCGGCCGTAACTCGCGCGCCAGTACCCGCCGTGGATGACGACGGCGACCGAGAGATGCGCCCCCGTCGGCAGATACAGCCGGACAGTCTGGCTGGGATGCGGGCCGTAGGCGTACTCGGCGGTGCTGACCTTCACGTCCACCGTCCGGTCAGCACGCCGAGTGCACCGAGCGCGACCGCGCCTGCCGTGGATGTCCGCAGCACCTGCGGGCCCAACCGCACCGGGACCGCGCCGGCCGCCTGGAACACCGTCAGTTCCTCCTCCGTCAGACCACCTTCGGGCCCGACAATCAGTACCACGTCACCGGTGTCCGGCAGCTCGGCGGCCCGCAACGGGGCCGTCGCCGACTCGTGCAGCACGAGCGCGGCGGCCGACCGGCCGATCAGGCCGGTGACGGCCGGGGTGTCGGCCAGGTCGGCGACGTCGGGAACGAACGGCCGTCGGGACTGCTTGGCCGCCTCCCGGGCCGCCGCGCGCCACCGCAGCACACTGTGCGGCGCGCGATCGGCGCCCCACCGCGCGATGCAGCGCTGCGCGGCCCACGGCACCAGCGCATCCACTCCCGCCTCGGTGGCCAGTTCGACCGCCAGTTCGCCGCGGTCGCCCTTGGGCACGGCCTGCACCAGGGTGACCCGGACGGCCGGTGCTGCGATCTGCTCGCTCGCGTCGACCTGTACGGTCAGCTCGCCCCGACCGACGTGCAGCACCGTCGCCGGCGCGACGCCGCCGCGGCCATCGGTCAGCATCAGGTGCTCGCCGACTCGCAGCCGGCGCACCGTGGCGGCGTGCCGGCCCTCGGGTCCGGTCAGCTGGAACGGGCCGGCACCGGGGACATCATCGACCAGAAAGTACGGCGCGCCGGACAGTCCGCTGTGCCGCCGGCCTTGCGACGGTCCTTGATCCGGTGAGCTGCGTTGCCGCGCAGCGTTCACTTCCCGGCGAAGGAATCGCGGATCCGGGAGAAGAACCCGCCGTTGTGCGCCCTGGCGGCCAACTCCGGCTGCTCCTCGCCGCGCAGCGCGGCCAGTTCTCGCAGCAACTCGGACTGCCGGCCGTCGACCTTGGCGGGCGTGACGACCTCGATGTGCACATGCAGGTTGCCGATGCCGGTCCCGCGCAGCCGGGGCATGCCCTGACCGCGAAGGGTGATCACCGTCGAGGACTGGGTGCCGGGCTGGATGTCCAGGTCCTCCACGCCGTGCAGCGTGTGCAGGCCCATCGAGGTGCCGAGCGCGGCGGCCGTCATCGGCACATGCACGGTGCAGTGCAGGTCGATGCCGTCCCGGGTGAAGCGTTCGTGCTGCAACTCCTGGACCTCGACGTACAGGTCACCGGGTGCGCCGCCGCCGGGGCCGACCTCGCCCTGACCGGCCAGCCTGACCCGGATGCCGTCGCCGACGCCGGCCGGGATGTTGGCCCGCACGGTGCGCCGCGCCCTGACCCGGCCCTCGCCGTTGCACTGCCGGCACGGCTCGGGGATGACCTCGCCGAACCCGCGGCAGACCGGGCAGGGCCGCGACGTCACGACCTGGCCGAGCAGCGACCGCTGGATCTGCTGCACCTCGCCGGAGCCCTTGCACATGTCGCAGGTGGCCGGGCTGGTGCCCTCGGCGCACCCCGATCCGTGGCACACGGAGCACAGGGTCGCGGTGTCCACCGCGAGATCCTTGGCCACGCCGGCCGCGCACTCCTCCAGGGTCAGCTCGATCGGGATCAGCGCGTCGTCGCCCTGCCGAACTCTCGAGCGGGGCCCGCGGGACCGTCCACCGCCGCCGCCGCCGAAGAAGGCGTCCATGATGTCGCCCAGGCCCATGCCGCCGAACGGGTCGCCCATACCGCCAGGTGCACCGCCGCCGCCGCCCTGCCCGCCGCCGAGCGGGTCGCCGCCGAGGTCGACCACCTGCCGCTTGGCGGGATCGGAGAGCACCTCATACGCCGCGGTGACTTCCTTGAACTTCTGTTGGGCAGCAGGATCCGGGTTGACATCGGGATGCAGCTCTCGCGCCAACTTGCGGTAGGCCCGCTTGATCTCGTCCGCCGACGCGCCTTTGGCCACGCCGAGCAGGCCGTAATAGTCCCGTGCCACGCTCTGCACCAGTTGCCTTCCTGCGGACCAATGCCCGCACCCTGCTCATGCATCCGCCGCGCGGATGCCGTCAAACGTCACGCCGTCAAACGTCACGCCGTCAAACGTCACTGTGTTCGCGATGTCGATCTCCCGGCGAACCCGGGTCAGCGCCCCGCGACGATCTCTCCGACATACCGGGCGACCGCCCGCACGGCGGCCATCGTGCCCGGGTAGTCCATTCGGGTCGGCCCGACGACCGCCAGCCCGCCCATCAGGGTGTCCCCACTGCCATAACCGGCGGACACCAGGGCGGAGGTGGACAGATTGATGTCCGCGTTCTCTCGGCCGATGGACACCATGACGGCGTGCGGGCTCTCCAGCGCGGCCAGCAACTTGAGCAGGGTCACCTGCTCGTCGAGGGCCTCCAGCACGCCGTGCAAGCTCGCCGGCTGGTCGGCCCAGGCACCGGTCGCGTGGGACGTCCCGGACAGCACGAGCCGCTCCTCGGGGTGCTCCACCAGGGCGTCGAGCAGCACTCTGACCGACGGGACCACGACATGCCGGGTCGCCGGGTCGGCCAGCGACGCCAAGCTGGTGACCGCGGAGGCCGCGTCGGCCAACCGCCGGCCGGACACCTGGTTGGCCAACAGCGAGCGCAGGGTGGTCAGCGCCTCGTCGGTGATGTCGTCGTCGAGTTCCACCAGCCGCTGCTCGACCCGGCCGGTGTCGGTGATCACCACCAGCAGCAGCCGGCGCCGGTCCAGGGCGACTGCCTCGACGTGCCGGACCAGCGAGCGGGCCAGGGTCGGGTACTGGACGACGGCCACCTGCCGGGTGAGTTGCGCCAGCAGCCGAACGGACCGACGCAGCACGTCATCCAGGTCGACTGCCTCGGACAGAAAGGCCTGGATGGCCTTGCGCTCGCCCGAGGACAGCGGTTTGACCTGCGACAACCGGTCGACAAAGAGCCGGTAGCCCTTGTCGGTGGGAATCCGGCCGGCCGAGGTGTGCGGCTGGGCGATGTAGCCCTCGTCCTCAAGTGCGGCCATGTCGTTGCGGATGGTCGCCGGCGACACCCCGAGGTGATGCCGGTCCACCAGGGATTTCGAGCCGACGGGTTCGCGGGTGGCGACATAGTCGGAGACGATGGCGCGGAGAACCTCGAACCGCCTGTCGTCCGCGGTCATGGTCACCTCCCACCTTTCGCCACCGAAAACCGAGTTGAGCAGAACACTGCAGGCGCCGCTGGCACATCGGTCACTACGGAAACGGCTGGCACTCCGACCGCCGGCTTGCCAGTGTAATCGCCGCAGCGCCCACCTCGGTGGCGCCTGCGCCGGCGGACCGCCGGCCTCCGCCGACCGTCACGAAAGTCGGCCGGCCAGCTACCCTGATGGGACGAATGCACAGGAAGGCCGCAAATGATCTTCAAGGACGTGCGTGAGGGGCGGCCTTACCCCGACCACGGCCTGTCGATGCGCGATTGGGCCCGGATTCCGCCACGGCAGATCCGGATGGACGAGCTGATCACCACCAAGCGCGAACTGCGGCTCGACGCCCTGCTCGACGAGGATTCCACCTTCTACGGTGACCTGTTCGGCCACGCGGTGCTCTGGCAGGGGCAGATCTACCTGGAGGACGGTCTGCACCGGGCGCTGCGCGCCGCCCTGCAGCAACGCACCGTCATCCATTGCCGGATCCTCGATCTCGACGCACTGCGCGCCGGGGCCGTCGCCATCGACGTCCACCAGCCGATCCCCGGGCACCCGGTCCGGGACGACACAGATCCCGGGTCCCAGCGACCCGCGGGCCGCCGGGCGGCCGCGCGCCACTGATCCAGCGGTCGCCCGCCGGCCCTCGCATCGTCCGCAGCAGGTCGCGCGAGTGGCTCGGTCACTCGGTCAGCCGCAGCGCGATGCCGTCGGCCAGCAGCCGCCCCCGCAGGGTCAGCACCGCCCGCCCGTCCCGCAGCCGGTCCTGATCGAGCAGCCCGTCGGCGGCGGATGACGCGGCCGTCGCCAGACCCTGCGGCGTGAGCAGCGCCACCTCCAGCCCGTCGGCGAGCCGGAGCCGGAGCAGGATCTCCTCCAGCCGGCGCGCGTCGTCATCGAGGGTCTCCCTGGCGTGACCGGGGCTGCGACCCGCGGCGAGCGCGGCGGCATAGGCGGACGGATGCTTGACGTTCCACCAGCGGACCCCACCCACGTGCGAGTGCGCGCCCGGGCCGATGCCCCACCAGTCACCGCCGGTCCAGTAGGCCAGGTTGTGCCGGCACCGGGCGGCGGCGTCGCGCGCCCAATTCGACACCTCGTACCAGCTCAGCCCGGCCCCGGTCAGGGCGGCGTCGGCGAGCAGGTAGCGGTCGGCGAGGACGTCCTCGTCGGGCATCGGCAGCAGCCCGCTGCGGACCTGTCGTGCCAGCCGGGTGCCCGGCTCCACGATCAGCGAGTACGCGGAGACGTGGTCCACCCCGCTGTGCACGGCGGCGGCCAGCGAGTCGGCGAACTCGTCGTCGGACTCTCCTGGCGTGCCGTAGATCAGGTCCAGGTTGACGTGCTCGAAGCCCGCGGCCCGGGCCCAGCCGACCACCTGCAGCGCGCGGCCTGCGGTGTGCGTGCGGTCCAGGACCTGCAGCACCCGGGCCGAGACGGATTGCAGACCGAGGGACAGCCGCGTGTAACCGGCCTCACGAAGGGCGGCCAGCAGCGCGGGGTCGGTGGATTCGGGGTTCGCCTCGGTGCTGACCTCGGCGCCCTGGATGAGGCCGAACCGGTCGCGGACCGCGCCGAGCAACCGGGTCAGGGCGTCCGCGCCGACCAGCGACGGGGTACCGCCGCCGACGAACACCGTGGACACCGGCCGGTGCTCGCCGGTCGCGGCCAGCACCTTCGCGGCCAGGTCGACCTCGTCCAGCGCGGCGTCCAACCAGGACTGCGCAGACGCCGCGGAGCCCAACTCACCAGCGGTGTAGGTGTTGAAATCGCAGTAGCCGCAACGGGTCGCGCAGAACGGCACGTGCAGATAGAAGGACAGGCTGCGGTCGGACAGGCCGGCAGAGGCCTGGGCGGGCAGCGACCCGTCCGCCGGGACCGGATCGCCCTCGGGCAGGGTGGATGGCACCTACCCAGTCTGACCCAGTTCGGAGGGCCCGATGGCCGATCCAGCTCCCGACCCGACGCTCGTCCGCCTCGAGGTGGCCGCGGGGGTCGCCACGATCACCCTGGACTCGCCGACCAACCGGAACGCGCTGTCCACACTGGTGCGCAGCCAATTGCTGATCGCGCTGGACGCCGCAGCCGCCGACCCGGCGGCCCGGATGGTGGTGCTGACCCACCGCGGTCCGGTGTTCTGCTCCGGCATGGACCTCAAGGAGGAGGCTGTCGCCGGCCCGGACCGGCAGGGCGTCAGGGAGCTGCCGGCGATCCTGCGACGGATCTCCCGGTGCCCGAAGCCGGTGCTGGCCAGGGTGGCCGGCCCGGCCCGCGCGGGTGGCATCGGGATCATGGCCGCCGCGGACATCGTGGTGACGGTGCCCACGGCCACCTTCGCGTTCTCCGAGGTGCGCATCGGGTTGATCCCGGCCGTCATCACCGTCCCGGTGCTGAACCGGGTGGCACCCGCGGCGGCCCGCGAGTTGCTGTTGACCGGTGAGGTTTTCGACGCCCGGCGGGCGCTGGCGATCGGGCTGGTGAACGCGGTGGACGAGGACCTGGACGCGGTGGTGCGGCGGTACGTCGGCGCTCTGCTGGCCGGCGGTCCGACCGCGCTGGCCGGCACGAAGTCGTTGCTGCAGGCGGATGTGGACGACTCGCCGGAGCGGTACGCCGCGCTGTTGGCCATCTCCGCCGCCCAATTCGCCTCGGACGAGGCCAACGAGGGTGGGCGGTCGTTCGCCGAGAAGCGGCCGGCGGCCTGGGTGACCGGATGACGCGGGTGACCCCGGGCGAACCGCGCCGCGCCGGGCAGTCAGCGGCTGACGGCCACCACCACCGCAACGATCATCATCGCCACCAGGGCGATCGTCATCCAGCGCCGGGTGAGCACCGGCAGCGGCCGGCGGCTCACCGCTCGTCCGATCCGGCGAGCGACGCCGGCGGGTTCTGATCGCGGCGGCTGTGCCAGGCGAGCACGGCCTCGACCAGCCGGTCGATCAGACCTGCCAGCAGGTAACAGAGCGGGCCGAGCACGGCCAGCAGCAGCACCACCTGGACCCAGTACGACTGGCCGGCGATCCACGACTCGATCGCGTCGACCACGTCCAGAACGGTCTGCCAGATCACCCGGCCAGGCTATCGGCAGTTGAGCCGGCTCCACGCGTCCTTCCGGCGGGCGCTGCCGGCAGGGGCACGATGCCGGTCGACCGCGGGTCCCTGCCCGCGCGGTGTGGGCTGCCGTTACCGTGACCCGCATGCTCGCCGTCTACGCCTCCGCCCCTCATCCCGACCTGCCGCTGAACGGACTGGACGTCGGCGAGCGACCCGAACCAGAGGTGCCCGATGGGTGGTCCCGGGTCGGCGTCCGGGCCGCCTCACTGAATCGGCACGACCTGTGGGCGCTGCGTGGCGTCGGGATCAAGCCGGAGCAGTTCCCGATGATCCTCGGTTGTGACGGCGCCGGCGTCACCGATGACGGCCGGGACGTGGTCATCTACCCGATCATCGGCAGTCCCGGTTTCTCCGGCGACGAGACCACCGACCCGGGCCGGACCCTGCTCACCGAGAAGCACCAGGGCACGTTCGCCGAGTTTGTCGCCGTGCCGACCCGGAACCTGCTGCCGTTGCCGGCGTCGATGACGCACGAGGCAGCGGCGACGTTGGGCACCACCTACCTGACCGCGTACCGGATGCTGGTCACCCGCAGCGGCCTGCCCGCCGGGTCCACCATCCTGGTGCAGGGAGCCACCGGCGGCGTCTCGACGGCGCTGATCCAGTTGGGTCGGGCGCTGGGGATGCGGGTGTGGGTGACGTCCCGGTCCGAGGAGGGTCGGGCCAGGGCCGCCGATCTCGGCGCCCATCAGATCTTCGAGCAGGGCGCCAGGCTGCCGGAACGGGTGGACGGGGTTTTCGAGTCGGTCGGCCGCAGCACCTGGGCGCATTCGATGCGCGCGGTACGGCCGGGCGGCGTCATCGTGTGTTGCGGCGCCACCAGCGGCGCCGATCCGTCCGCGGATCTTCAGCGGTTGTTCTTCCTGCAGATCTCCGTCATCGGCTCCACCATGGGCACCCTGGACGAGATGCGCCGACTGATCGCGTTCTGCGACCTGGCCGGGGTGAAACCCGTTGTGGACCGGACGTTCCCGCTGGCCGACGGTCGGGATGCACTGGAACTGCTGGAGAACGGCACCCCGGGCAAACTGGTGCTCACGGTCTGACCCCGGAGCGCCGACCGGCCATCGCGCATCGCAGGCGTTGTCGTTGGGGCCGGGCCCGCTCCGCGTCGGTGCGCGGCCGGGTCGTTTCGGCGCGGCGCGGCGAATCGTTCCGTCCGGGCGGTTGAAGACGGATAGTTCGGCCATGACCGCTGATCCGCCGGGCGCCGCCGAACCACCGGCCGACCCGGCTGGTGCGGCCGGTCCGGCGGCGGCCGCAGGACCCCCGCTCCGCCGATCGGTGCTCCCGCTGGCCGGCGTGCTGGTCGCCACCGCCCTGTCTGTGACGGCCAACAGCATCGTGGCGATCGCCGTGCCGTGGCTGGTCCTCGAGCGGACCGGCAGCGCCGCGCTGGCAGGCCTGGCCGGGGCCGCGGCGATCGCCCCGATCGTCTTCTCGGCGGTCTTTGGCGGCGCGCTGATCGACCGGATCGGCCGGCGGAACTGCAGCATGATCGCCGATCTGCTCAGCGCGCTGGCGGTGGCCGCCATCCCAGTCGCCGACATCACCGTGGGCCTGGGCATCCCGCTGCTGCTGGTGCTGGTGGCGCTGGGCGCAGTCTTCGACAGTCCGGGTGCCGCGTCCAGGGAGGCGTTGCGACCCGACGTCGCCCGGCGGGCCGGCGTGCGGCTGGCCAGGGTCAACGCCTGGGGTGAGGCCGCGGAGGGTGTCGGCTATCTCGCCGGCCCGGCGCTGGCCGGGCTGCTGCTGCTGGTGGTCGGTGGCTTCGGCACGCTGTGGACCTCGGCGGTGCTGTTCGGTCTCGCCCTGTTGGTGACCGCCGTGACCGTCCCTTCCCACCTGTCGCCCAGCCCGCGTCCGGAACCATATCTGCGGTCGGTGCGGGAGGGTCTGGTCTACGTACTGAGGGACCGCACATTGCGTGCCGTCACGCTGACCGCCGCCGTGATCTGGGTGTTCATCCTGCCGTTCGAGACGGTCGTGCTGAACGCCTACCTGCAGCAGACCGGTCAGGTCGCGGCCTTCGGTGCCATCCTGGCGGCCTACGCCGGCGGCGGCATCGCCGGCGCCCTCGGCTACGGCGCGATCGCCCACCGGCTGCCGACCAGGGCGACCCTGGTCGGCGCGCTGGCACTTGCCGGGCTCTCGCTCGGCGCCTTCGCGCTGCTGCCACCCACCGGCGCGATGATCGCGCTGGCCTTTGCGGCCGGTGTCGCCACCGGCCCGATCAACCCGGTGTGCGCCGTCATCATCCAGTCCCGAACCCCGGAACGCTTGCGCGGCAGGGTGATCGGCAGCTACACCGCGCTGGCGCTGGCTGCCGGACCGTTGGGCCTGTTGGCGTTCGGCCCGATGGTCGACGCGTTCGGTCCGGCCGTGGGCTTCCTGGTGATCGGCGGCGGGTGCCTGCTGGCCGCCGTGGTGGCGGCGCTGTCCCGCGGGTTGCGGGGCCTTGGGCGACCGGCCCGGGGCACCGAATTGCCGCCGGAGTCGGTGATCCGGGAATCGATCGAGGGATGACCGCTCTGACCGGGTCGAGTCGGGCCGGCCCGATCAGAGGTCGGTCAGCTGAAGATCTCGTCGAAGAAAGCGCGCATGGCAGCCCAGGACCTGCGGTCGGCGGTCGCCTGGTAGGCGGCTCCGTACTCGGGCGCGTTGACCTCCGGCTGGCTGAACGAGTGCAGTGCGCCGCTGTAACTGACCAGTTGCCAGTCCACCTGGGGTGCGGCGCGAAGGGCGGTCTTGAGCTCGACGATCTGCTCGTCGGGAACCACCGGGTCCGACCCGCCGGCCAGCACCAGAATCTTGGCCCGGATGTCGGCCGCGTCCTGCGGGGTGGCGGTGCTCAGCGCACCGTGGAAGGTGACGGCGCCGGCCAGTTCGGCGCCGGTGCGGGCCAGTTCCAGCGCGACGAATCCACCGAAGCAATACCCGATGACGGCGATCCGGTCGGGGTCGACCAGCGGATGCGCCCGCAGTTGGGCCAGGCCGGCCGTGGCCCGCGCACGGGTCAGCGCGGGGTTGCCGTAGAAGCCGCCGGCCACGGCCGGGGCGTTCTGCGGGCCGGGCCGCACGGTGGCACCGAAGATGTCCGCGGCCAGTGCCACGTAACCGAGCCGGGCCAGCATCTGCGCGCGCACCTTGACGTAGTCGCCGACGCCCAACCAGTCGTGCATCACCAGCACGCCCGGCCGGCGCCGGTCGGTCGAGGCGTCGACGGCGAGGTAACCCTCCAGCGCCACGCCACGGTCGGCGTACTCGACGGTGGCGGTCTGGATGACGGCGCCGTCCGGGATCGGCGTGCTGGCCAGCAGCGCGCTGAGCGCCGGGGACAGGGTGGCGTCGGGCTGGCTCATCGCGTTCCTTCGGGCGGGTCCGGCGTCGCGGCCGACTGGCCGCGGCTGGCACCATGCTGCCTCTCCTGCGGCAGCACCCGGGCCTCGGGGGCGCCGCCGATCACCCGTTGACGCGGATCCCCAGCGGTGCGGCGAGCAGCGCCGGCGACCCGATGGCCCCGACCGGCGCCGTCACGGTGTCGAGGCGTCCGCCGACAGCAGGCTGACGATCAGGATCCGGTCGATCGTGGTGAGAAAGGCAACGACCCGCGGCGCGCACCAGAGCACGCCCAGACCGATCAGCGCCAGCAGCGCCATCGACGCCCAGCTGTCGACGAAGAAGCCCGGCCACCACTGGGCGCCGCGGTGCAGCGATCCGTCGGACGCCGCCTGCTCGGCCAGGAAGGGCCGCCACAGCGAGTAGCTCAGCGCACCGAGGCCGCCCGCGTAGAGCCCGACGGCAACCGCAAACGTCACCGGTGCCAGGACGATCTTGATCACGAAATAAGCCACGGCCCGCCAGTTTCCGGGGTCCCGAAGGATCGCCGCAAGCGCACTGATCGGGCCGCTGCGTCGGGGCCCGGCCCAGCCCGGTGACGCCGTGGGCAGGTCCAGCAGCGCTAGGCCGAGCGAGCGCTGAACGAGTCCGCCGAGGCGCGCGACCAGCAACCCCATGGCCAGGATCGGCACGCCGACGTAGATGATCGCCAGGCTGGTCCCGACGGCGAGCAGCGTGACGATCGCGACGAAGAACGCGATTGCCGGCGCCAGATCGATCACCGCATAGAGGGCCTCCGCCCAGGAGCGGGGCGAGCGCAACCCTGGCCGAGGCCCCTGCAACCGGTGCGGCAGGTGTGGTGTCGTGGGGCGGACGAGTTCTGTGCTCATACCTGCAATGCTTCCGTGCGGTCGGTGGCGAACCCACCTGTCCAGGCCGTCGAACGGGGTGGGTCTACGCCAGGTCTACGCCCACCCCGGACCGCCGGCGACCCGCTCCGGTCAGCCCACCGGAGCGCCGGCGTCCAGGCTCGCCGGCCGCCGCCCGGGAATCAACAGCACAGCCAGCGCAATCATCACCGTTCCGCCCTCGGTGATCATGTTCAACCACTGATCGAGCGGTTCGTACACCCCGAGATGCCTGACGTGGTAGGCGAAATGCAGCGAACTGAAAACCAGCCAGGAGGCACCGGCCAGTCGGGCGGCACGAAGTTGGCCGCCAATCGCGGCGAGTGCGGCGAGCACTCCGAGCGCCAGGAACATGGCCCCGGTGTCCCGGATCAGGTGCTCGTTGTAGGGACCATCGGCGACCCAGCCCGGATGCCAGGGAAGTCCCGATGGAACGATTCCGGCAGGAATGCCGCCCAGACACCGGGAAACACGCCGACCAGGGTCAGCACGACCAGCAAGGCGCGGGTCGCCGGTCGGGCGCGGATCATCCGCTCCGCTCGGCGGTGACAGCGCGCGCAGTCCGACCGGCGGGCGCAGTCCGACCGGCGAGCGCAGTCCGACCGGCGGGCGGGGACCAGTCCTGGATGGCCGACAGTCGCCGTTCGGCGACGCGGTCCGGCAACACGTGCAGGCCGGCATCCCGTATCCAGGCGCCGATCCTGCTGTGTGCTTGGGCGATCCTGCCGACCGATCGAGCTCGCCGCGGCTGCCCAGCTTCCGCCGCGGGCGGTGCGTGCTGCTCGGTGACGCCGCGCATGCCATGAG
>Ga0208588_1000219_pt1 | contig 18694 bp, 18 predicted proteins | sample NGESurshal092012_8_FD_184483 | JGI IMG/M metagenome (GOLD analysis project Ga0208588, IMG submission 184483) | Arctic peat soil microbial communities from Barrow, Alaska - NGEE Surface sample 415-3 shallow-092012 (SPAdes) | ecosystem: Environmental > Terrestrial > Soil > Wetlands > Peat ...
CGCAGGTAACCGGAGAGTGGAGTGTCAGCACTATGCGGCCGTATGGTGTGTGGGTGGTAATCTCCCCTTTCAATTTCCCGCTCGTTCTCGCGGCAGGCATGATTTCAGCGGCACTCCTCACCGGGAATACGGTCGTGTTTAAGCCGACGAGCAAAGCGCCACTGACTGGTTTGAAGCTGTTCGCCGCGTGGGAGCAAGCTGGGGTTCCAGGAGGCGCGCTGAACGTCATAACCGGTCCAGGAGAACCATTTGGAGTGGTCGCAGTCGCCCACCCTGACGTCGCCGGCATCGCATTTACAGGGTCACGTGACGCAGGAATATGGTTGCAGCGCAACTTCGCCGTACGACAACCTTACCCTAAGCCATTTGTCGCAGAAATGGGCAGCAAGAATCCTGCTATCGTCACAGCTTCCGCTGACCTCGACAAGGCGGTCGAAGGCGTGCTCAGGGGGTCCTTCGGCTACAGCGGGCAGAAATGCAGCGCAACGTCGCGCGTGTACGTTGAATCGTCAGTAGCCTCTGACTTCATCGAAAAGCTCCGTGTTAAGACCGAGCAGCTTATTGTGGGCGACCCGCGCAAGACCGACGTTTTTGTTGGCCCCCTCATTGACGAGACGGCACGCACGAAGTTCGCCGATGCGGTCAAAGTCGGCCTTACAGATGGAGCGATCCTCATAGCGGGTGGAACAGTGCTGCGCGACGGTGTTTTGAGCAAGGGCTGCTACGTACGGCCGACCATCATGATGGGACTGGCGCGAGGACATCGCCTTTTCAACGAGGAGCTATTCGTACCGTTTCTGCTCATCGATACCATAACGTCACTCGAAGAGGGCTTACGAGAGGCTAACGCAACTGAATACGGACTGACGGCAGGCATTTTTTCTGAAGATAGAGGCGAGGTTGAGCGTTTCTTCGCGTCGATGCAGTTCGGCGTGTGTTACGCGAATCGACGTGGCGGCGCAACGACCGGCGCTTGGCCGGGCGTTCAGGCATTTGGTGGGTGGAAGGCCAGCGGGTTAACCGGAAAAGGAGTTGGAGGGCCATACTATCTGCTCTCTTACGTCCGTGAGCAAACACAAACGAGGGCGTGATTTCGTACGATGGGCTGCGACATTTACTGGTTTATCTAGAGGGGCCAACGAGCGATTGCTGCGCCGAAGCTCAGAGGTGCGTTCGCACAACCTGAAGAGTGAGTGTGCAAAGGGCGGGACGATGATATGAGGGGAGTGGCGAAAAACAGGGTACCACCATATACGGTTCAATGGAACTATCTCGCTAACGACGGGCGCAAAGCGGAACGGTACGGACCATACATGCTGCAAGCGAGTATTGTGCGGTCGTTTGTTAATTCACACAGTCTAGCACAAAGAGACATAGTCCCGCTGGGTGTCATAAGCGTCGAATTAATTAATGAAGTGTCACATCGACACGCATTTTGGGTCATCACCGAAGCGGCACTCGATTCGCTTGAGCTCGAAAAAGAAATGCGCGAACGAATCTGTGCAGAGTTATCAAAAGTCGTGCCTTTGCCAAGAGAGAGCGAGATTTCAAATCACAAGAACAAGTTCGACACGCCTTCTCGGACACTACGAAGGACGTAGAAATTACGCGCTAGAACTTGTGCAAAAGAAGTCACAGCACGTAAAAAAACCTACTCGCTTTTTGTTGCTGTACTCACCCTGTACCACGCAACGTCTGGTCGCTCACGTGCAAAATGCGGCTTGATTTGCGCGAGCCCCATATACAGAAAGTTTTACGCGTTCTTATTTCTATTAGGACATATATGGAGGTACCATCACGATGACGCTAGAAAGGAAAATAATCTATTTCGACACTCCTGGGGAGGAGAACACAACTGCCGTGCTGACCAGCGCTAAAGAGCGCGCAGACGAACTCGGCATTAAGCACGTCTTAATCCCTTCCGTGCGAGGTGATTCTGCAGAAAAAGCGTTGGAGTTCTTTGCGAATACAAACATAACGCTCTTCTTCGTAGGCACCGATCCTGCGCGATTTTCGCCAGAGACTAAGAAGCGCATTGAGGATTCGGGATTCAAACTCGTGTTTTATAAACAGGTTGATTATTCGTATCCCGATGAGGTAAAAAACGCCTTGCGAAGGTTCGGGCAAGGAACCAAAGTCGCCGTTGAGTTGACGTTGATTGCGGCACAGGAAGAGATCGTCGAATCAGGTGCTGAAGTCGTGGCTCTTGGCGGAAGTTCGAAAGGGTTCGATACCGCACTCGTCATTAAGGCAGCGACGAGTGACGAGTTCTATGAGCTTGAAATCCGAGAAATCTTATGTAAGCCGCGTAAGACCAAAACCTGACTTATTGTAACGTTACACATTGCAGCGTCTGCTCGCGACTAAGTCGCTAACCTAGTCTTAACTCTTTTCAAAGCAAGATGGCGTTGACGAATAGGCGATCTGAGGACTATTAATCACCGCGGGATGAACCTCTTGCACAATGCGCAAGAGCAGAGGTAGTGTATCCGAATTGAATGTTTCGATTCTATACTTCCCAGAAGGCCACTACTTTTCCAACGTTGATAAAATCCCGACGTTGGTCGTGCTCGAGCACAATAACGCCGTCAGCGCTTCCGACTACCTCACCCGTGATGGTGTCATTCGGTCTGCCGCCGAAGTACACTTCTATTGTTTTGTTGATAAAATGCTCAGAAATCGTCTTGTCTAGCATAGAAGCCCTCCTTTAGTTTATGTGGTTTAGTCTGAGGCATTATATTACTATGGGATCTGTGACTTCGTTAAACGTCGACGTGTGAACATAATTGAAAACCAAAGCTGCCTAAAAAAAACTGCTGCATATACTAAAATCGGCTCACTTTCCCTTTCGACAAGCCACAGATCGAGAGGTGCCAGTATCTGCTTTGCACTTAACGGTTCCAAATTACTAGGGCCCACAGGATCGATAACCTTAAACCCGCGCACAGCGAGAGGACCGCAACAGAAAAGAAAATGCGCGAGAGAGGGCTCAATGGTTAACCGTGCAGCAGAGTATTTGCCCTACGGTTTGTTCGGCGTCGCGATTCTTGCCGCAATCATTGACATCGCGCTTTTTGGTGGGGCGGTTGTTGAGTCGTGTCTCCTTTGGTTGCTTGTCATCGTGGTCGGCGTGGGTTCGCTCTATGCTTTTATGGGGCACACATTCGCTGCCGATGACGTAGCACGGAGCATAGGATGGTCCCCTGGAAGCCCATTTCAATTTGAGGTAGCGCTGCACGACCTGGCCATAGGGGTCTTAGGGGTACTCAGCTTTTGGCTACGCGGCGACTTCTGGATCGCCACCGTCATCGCCTTTGCGGTGTTTGGACTCGGAGCGGCGTACGGCCACATTCGCGATATACGGCTGCGCCGCAACTTTGCGCCCGGTAATGCAGGACCGGTGCTTTACATAAACGACGTCCTCCTCCCGCTGCTGCTTGTCGTTTTGCTGATCGTCTATCGCACATAGCCAGACTAACGCCAAACATCAGCGTTTTCTTTCATTGGACTGAACTTCGGCGCCGAATAGCCAAAAAAACGAGCAATTAGAAAGCTCTTTATCTTATGCTAATTAAGTAAAATGTTACTGAATTACCGGAGGTGAAACACATGGTGGGCAAAGCTGAATATCTGAAAGTGATGGCGACCCTTGTCACGACCGCTTTCGCGTTAATCGCTGCTCTTGCTTGGCAGGCTGCCATTACGGCTATTTTTACAGAAGTGTTAGGAACTGCTACAAGCATACCAGCGACCCTCTCATACGCAATTATTGTCACTATTATTGCAGTATTAGCAACCGTATGGATCGCTCGTGCCGCCGCGAAAGCGGCAGGGGTAGAGGCTCAGGCAGGGAAAGAAGAGGCGCAAACAGTAGAGATGAAATAGGTGCATATAATTGCACCTCCACTTTCTTTTTTATATCAGCCGTTAGAGCGAACGAGCGAGTTTTGGCACTTCGCGCGGCTGAAGATCCCCGCAATCATATGAACAAGGGGCTCTTAGTAGTCTACAGCGCGAGCTGCGCGCGAGAGGATTCATGTCTCAGAAGAAGTATGATATAATGATTCACCTCTGGTGGGAGAAGCAGATACGCAAGATAACGATCGTATCGGAAGACACGCGCATAGAGATGTGGTTTCGCAATTTTGGACATATCACGTTAGAGGAAAGAAGAACGCGTGACGTCTTTAGCGGAATTATCCAGGGCCTCACAGGAAGCTCAGAGGGGGACCTGCCCGAGATTTTTGCAAATGTCATCAAGAGTGGGAAGACTAAGACGCGCGAGCGCGTGCGAACACGAGAAGAGTTACTTACGTTAGTCAAAAAGGCCGTAAGTTGATTGAAGGGGGTTAAACTATCAAGATACGCGTGATAAAACTTACCTCACGGCAGTTTAAGCTGTTGCAGCGGCAAACCTTTTCGAAGTGGCAAGCACGTGACGAGGGGGAGGCTTCTACGATAAAAGAGCTGCTTGCTAAGTATTCCACGTTTATAATCCGGAGCGACGGAGCTCTGCTCGGTGTCGCGACTGATTCAATGGGTCGATCCAAGCGGCATATGCTTGACGAGCGATTTGTTGATGAGAATGGATTCAAGGCGTTGCAGTTCCAGTTTCCGAGCTTTGAAGAAGAGGTTTAGGGACAGACGCACATAGCTTCCTCAAGTCGTTTCTGACTGCAATCGTAGTTGAAAACCGCAATTCACTATACAAAACTGCGCGAAAGGATAACAGCTGCCTTTTGTCAGTGCCTGCCGGCACTGCAATATTCGACCTATCCGATCCAGCATCCGGAGCCGTTCTGCGATTCCTCGATGCTCAAGCCAAGTTTTTGAGCGCGAGCGAGTATTTCACCCGTCCACAGTCCAAAGCTCTGATCGAGTATGACGCTGTATCCGCCTTCGTAGCCTTGCAACGAGCCGTCCTCATACCACGCTAGATAATCAAACAGGTCTAACGTCGGGATGACTCGTTCGTTCACCCAGCCATTATAGTCCTTTCCAGTTTCCTCTTTCCATTCAAGAAACGTCGTGCCGTACAGTTGCCAATCTACTACGTTGGCTTTCGTAAGCTCCATAAAGGACTTTGCACCAATAATTCTAATGTACCGCACGGTTACTCTGGTTTCATCCGAGGATTGAACTTAAGTGACTAGCGAAACCGGAAGATGTACGCGTTCATGCAGCAACTTCGCGTCGGGTCATTCGAACTCGCGTAGTGTCAACCCTTAACTGAGGGTTAAACCCCGATGAAGAAACATACACCTGCTAAAGCAATCGTTCATCACACGCTTTTCAACAGAACTCGCGCTGCATAAACTTAAAACTGATGCCCGCTACTTAACTGCTGTGTCTTTTTACCGAAGCTTTGTGACCCTCTTGACACCTGCGCGCACTGACAGGGCAGGCCTTGCAATCGCGGCATTGTTGGCGACGCTCCTATTGGATTCATTTCCTAAGGTGTGTCAGAATCGAGCTAGAATCGCTTCAGACGTCCTGCGTTTTGAGACACATGTCATAAGCTGAGGACTACAAAAATGGGAGGCGCGACAGCAGGAAAAATCGTTTTTGCATGTTTGCTTGTTGCAGTAATACTGTTTTCCACGGTGCCCGGAAACGCGCAGGGGGTAGAGGACAACGGGCAAACGAGGAAGTACGTCATTTTTAGGGAAGATGACGTCGCGCCCAGGGCCGACTTTGCTGAACAGCAGGCCGTCAACCAAGTGCACATCGATAAGAACGTGCCGGTAACGCTGGGCATCACTCCACATCAAAACGCATCGAAAGGCAACCAGCTCCTTCAAGATAAACAATTCCTCAACTACATGCGATCAATCACTTCAAACCACCTTTTTGAGTTCGCACAGCACGGATATACGCATCAGAGTGTGAGTTTGGCAAGCCCCAGCGAATTCTATGGGCGTCCTTATGCCGTACAGTACGACGCGATAAAGAAGGGGCGGGACGACATCACGCAGGCGTTTGGGGTCGTTCCTACAACGTTTATGCCGCCGTTTGACAAAAGCGACAACAACACGCTTAAAGCGGCAAAAGCGTTAGGATTCACGGAATACAGCACAGCATTCCGCGATTTCAATATACTTCAAGGACAGAGTGAGGGTATAAAAATCGAGTCAGTCTCGCTTGTATTCGCTAACCAGAGCCTTGCATCCCTGAAGAACGAAACTGAGCAGTTCCTCAACAATCCGCAAAGCGTCGACACCTTAGTTGTACTATACCACCCTTACGATTTCAGCGGGCCAAATGGTGTAGTCAATTTACAGAGAGTAAAGCTGCTAGCTGATTATATCGATTATTTGAAGGGCACAGGACGCGTGCAATTCACTACGTTTAATCGCTCGACAACGACTGACGGCGCCGTGAGCTCGAGCGGGGTGGCCTCTCCGTCAGAAACGAACGCTTCGGCTAACGCAGCGGGCAACATTTTGGCAGGAAATAGGCTCAATAGCGGGTTTAGCGCATTATTAGTGTTTGCGTGCTTCGCATTGATTCTCGTCGGTTTCTTCTGGCTCATTGGCCGATCAAGCTCTAAGCGCTGACCGCCGCAAAAAATAGTGTAAGACTGCTTGCTAGTTGCGTACTTGTAGATCGAGTTGCTCGAGTAGAAGTGTAATCGATGAAATCTCTTTAAAAAGATTATTATTACTGCCTTCAGCGCCCGCGCCGCCAGAATCTCAACGGATATTCTTCGCCAGCCCCTCGGTGAGCCGTTGCAACGCTGGCGAGCTGTCGCTCGGATCGAGCTGAACGTCAATAATCGTAAACCCTTCCGTATATGTCTGGGCTGCCTCGAGCGCGTTTTCCAGCTCATCCTCCGTCGTGACCACTACGCCCCGCCCCCCACCGACGACCTCCGGAATGAGGCTGTATTGCCACACTTGCAGATCGTTAAACGGCCCATCCTGCAGCGGCCGTTCGGTTGCATACCCAAAGTTGTTGAGCACCACTATGATGGGGTTCAAGCCGAGTCGCGCCATAGTTGAGGTCTCGATTCCGGTCATCTGGAATGCACCATCACCGACCAACACTAACGGACGCAGATTAGGATCTGCGAGTTGCGCTCCAATGCTCGCCGGCACCGCAAACCCGAGCGACAGGTAATACGCAGGCGAGAGGAATTCAGTTCTGCAGTGCGTAATGAGGTCAAGCCCCCCAAACAGCGCATCGCCAACGTCTGCAATGACGACCGTGTTGTCCTCGAGCGCCCAGTTGAGCCGTTCAAACAACCGTTTAACGGTAATTCGTTGCCCCTGCTGCGTTTCGAACGGCTTTCTTTTCCGTGGACGGGGTAAATCGTGGAGGGTTCGCCGGGCGATGGGGGCACCGATCAACCCGTCGAGGAAGTCATGTAAACGGACGCACGCGTAGTTGTGGTGCCTGATCAAGCACTGTTCACTTGTGACATAGATTGCCTTTTCCTGATCGATGTGAGCTGTGTATTGCCCCAAGTTGATGTCCGTCATGAACGCGCCAAGTAAAATCAGACAATCGCTTGATTCGACGTAATCCCGGACCGATGCAAATCCCATAGCCCCTTCATAGATGCCGATATACAGAGGGTGGTATTCACCGACGACCGATTTCGCGAGAATAGTCGCAGCGACCGGGATGTGCGCTTTATCGACAAATGCAACGAGTTTATCCTGCAGTCCAAAGCGGTGCAGCTCAATACCCGCAATTACCACAGGCTGGTCCGCCGCATTGATCATCCTCACTGCCTCGTCGACGGCGCTTGACAAAGTGTCTGGATCGCTCGCGACTTCTACGTGCGTTAAACGAGGTATGTTGGGCAGCTCAACAGGCGCGAACGTGATATCACGGGGAAGTTCAATGTATACGGGTCGACTGACACGGTGCGCTTCTGACAACACGCGATCAATCTCGCCACAGGCTGTGCGTGGGTTGTCAAGGACCGTCGACGCAACGGTCACCTCCGCAAAGACCTTCCTCTGCGTGTCAAAGGTCTTTACTTTATGGTGAAGGAGCGGGTTGCCTACACGTTCTTTACGCCCTGGCGCCCCGGCGATGACCACCAGCGGGGATTTCTCCGCATATGCCTGTGCCGTGGCATTGACGACCTTGAGACTGCCAACGGAGTAGGTGACACATACGACGCCTATTCCGCGGATGCGCGCGTAAGCGTCGGCGGCGTAGCCTGCGTTCAATTCATCACACGTCGTAATAAGGTTGAGTTGACTGTCGCTCAACAGCTTGAAAAAGCCCAGCACGTAATCGCCTGGCACTCCGAAGACGTGCGAAACGCCTAATGATTGAAGTCGCTCGATAAGATACGCTCCAACGTTGTCCGGATGATTTGACATCGTGGATGCAGAAGCATAGCCATCTTCCATATCGCTCCTCCTGGTTCGTCGTGAGAGTATAACAATTGCTCGATATATGCTTTGCTTAGTCGACGAAACGCCCTGAAGGTTCAACGATAATCAATGGTCCTTTCGCGATGTTGAGCGATATACAGCGCGCTGTGGCGTCCTCCCATAGGCGAAAGTGGGTTCGCAGGTCATGGTTTAGCCACAGTTGCCGAAAATGGATGACTGGATCGGAATCGGTCACCACTGATGCGCTAACGCCTCGCGAACGCGGATTACGGCGCATTCGAACAAACGCTTGCCACGCAGCGGAGCGGCGCGCAAGATATTTAAACGAATACGTTTCCATACGGCATCAATGCTAAAAAGTGACCTGTTTTCAGCATTTAAAACGACTGTGATCTTTTTAGTATTATGCGGAGTAGTTTTCCCTCTCGTACTCGTGGGCATAGGGCAAATCGCCGATAGGCCGGCTGCAGAAGGAAGCATACTGACACAAAATGGCACAGTCGTGGGTTCGAGCCTAGTCGGCCAGTCGTTTGCCGATCCTATGCACTTTCAATCGAGGCCCTCGGGCGTGTCCAATTGGGGACCGAACAATCCTTCCCTCATCACAAATGTCAGTCAACAGGTAGCCTATCAAAAGCAGCTCAATCCGTCCATCAGTCTAGTACCGATCGACCTGGTGACGCAATCTGGCTCAGGCGTTGATCCGAATATTGCATCTGACAGCGCCCTCCTGCAAGTTCCGCGCATTTCGAACTTGACAGGCATCTCTCAAAATGTGCTCACGCAGCTCGTGAATCAATACACCGAGAATCCTGTTGCCGGCGTCTTTGGAGCGCCACGGGTCAATGTACTCCAACTAAATCTTGCATTGGACAATTTATTGAGCCCTTCAGCGCTGAAATCCGCAGAGGCGAACGCTACGGCCTTTAACGCAGCAGCGCTGAATGCAACGGTCATGAACACAACCGCGGGGTGAGCTTCGTCTACGCCCTCACGACAAAGACGTTACTTTGCGCACTTTCAATAACTTTGTCAGCTACAGTTCCAAACACGACGCTGGCGCTGCGCGGGCGTTCCGAAGCCCCCATAACCAGCGCATCGTAGTCTTTTGCAATCGCTATAATCTGCTCAGCGACAGGACCTGAACGGACTTCGACGCTTACACGCTCATTGGCGGACGCTAATCGCTTGAGGTCGTCTAGGACTTCACTTTCATTTGCTTCAGCTATATGCAGTAACGTTATCTGGCCCTGCGTAGGTTCTGCTAGCGTTGCTGCTATCTTGAGCGCGGCGATAGAATGCTTGTATCCTGCGGAAGGAACCAGTATCCGCTCAAATGCGCTGTCATATTTAAGATTCGACAGTATGACATCACACTTCGCATTTTTCATGATGGGATAGATGATGTCACCGTGACGAATCTTGTGAAGAGTTGATCGTAGACTGTAGCCCAGCACCGTCAGATCGGCGTCGTGTTTCGCTATCTGCTGAACAATGGCATCATAAACAGAGGAGGCTTCTGTAATTTCTGGGACGGCCTCGACGTTGAACCGCTGCGCTAATTGCATCAGGCGCATGATGAGATTGACTTTGTCAAGATAGTTCTTGTTCCGGTCAGGATAACGTTCACGCGCGAGAAGCACGCCTAAGAGTATGAGCGTTCCTTCACTATCGAGCAGTCTCAGCGCCGCTTTTAAGGTGTACTCAGCATTTTTTGGGTTCGAAATCGGAAGGAGGATGTGCTTATACATAAATGAGCTCGCGCTTGGTTGGCGTTACAGTGAACCAGAACTTGCACGCGCATTGACGCTGTTTGTGGCCTTATACCTACGTCTTACGCTTCAAGTAGCTTGTTTAGGCCCTCAAGGGTGAAGCTTTTATAGGCCCATGCATATCATGCGATGGATGGATATATACTACGTCGTCTTCGTAGTCATTTCGCTATTGTTGCTCATATACCTTACCTACGTTATACTATATCCCGATCGGTTTTAGTGGTGTGAATGGATGTCCTGGGCGTTGTTCAGATTATCGTGGAGCTTACTGCTGTGCTGCTCCTTGTCCGCCCTGTAGGCGGCTACGTAGTTGGCGTTTTTTTCAAGGAGCGAAGTCGACTCGACGCGCTGTTTGGTCCGATTGAGCGAGGCTTATACTGGGCAATCGGTGTTGACCCGAGTGAAGAAATGGGCGTAGGACGCTACGTCCTAAGCCTTCTTTTGGTCAACGGGCTCATGATCGTCATTGTCATGCTGATTCTCACTACTCAAGGGTACCTCCCCCTGAACCCGACGGCCGCGGCAAACATGCCGATCGACCTAGCGTTTAACACCGCCGCAAGTTTCATGACGAACACGAACTGGCAAAGCTATGCCGGCGAGACGCAAGTGTCTTATCTCAGCCAGATGATCTGCATCACGTTTCTCATGTTCACTTCAGCCGCCACCGGAATGGCAGTTGGGGCGGCGTTCATTAGAGGGTTTGCGAGCAGGGACCAACGGCCAGGTTTTCGCGAGATAAACGGCATTGGCAACTTCTACTTTGATTTTGTGCGCGTGCTGACGCGGGTGCTTATACCGTTCGCGATCATCGTGTCGATTTTGTTGCTAGTGCAGGGGGTTCCGCAAACGCTGGGAGGGCCACTAAGCTACCACACTGTTGAAGGGAGTATCAGCACGCTGTACCGAGGACCGGTTGCTTCGCTCGAGTCGATAAAGCATCTCGGGACGAACGGTGGCGGGTTTTTCGCGCAAAATTCCGCGCACCCCTTTGAAAATCCCACGCCGCTTACCAACGTAATCGAAATCGTCGCAATGCTAATTATCCCTATTTCCCTGCTTTACACATTCGGGGTTATGACAGGTAACACCAAAGAGGGGCGGATTCTCATCGGAACTCTGGCGACCATATTCATCGTTTTGCTCAGCATCGGGCTCCTTGCAGAATCGTCAAACCCTGCTCTCTCGAACCTTGCAGTGAACCAGTCGAGCGGAAATCTGGAAGGCAAAGAGGTTCGATTCGGCACCGAGAACTCCATGATGTTCATTGTGACGACGACCGGAACGGGGACGGGATCGGTGAACAGCATGATCGACAGCTACACGGCGCTCGGAGGAGCCGTCCCGCTCTTCCTCCTTATGATCGGCTCCCTTTTTGCCGGCGACGGGTCAGGCCTTCTCACTGTCCTTATGTACGTGATACTGGCCGTATTCATAGCAGGCCTGATGGTCGGACGTAGCCCGCAATACCTTGGCCGGAAGATCGAATCCAAAGAGGTCAAGCTCACATTCCTCGCATTTCTCGTTCACCCTATCCTTATACTCGGGTTTACCGCAGCAGGGATCATCTTCGCGACGAGCTCTTTACTCAACCCAGGGTCTCACGGCTTTACTGAGATGCTCTACGCGTTTTCGTCAGCCGCAGCCAACAATGGATCAGCATTCGCCGGTCTGAGTGCGAATACCCCGTTTTTGAACTATACGCTTGGGATCACGATGCTACTCGGTAGGTACATAATGTTCCCGCTCATGCTCCTGGTTTCAGATTCATTCCTACGTAAGAAGACGACGCCCTACGATGCCGGAACGTTTCGAACCGACAAATGGATTTTTGGCCTCATACTGATCGGTGTCATCATCATTCTCGGCGCACTGACGTTTTTCCCGGTGCTGGTTTTAGGACCTCTGGGGGAGGCACTCCTCTGAGGGGGGCAGGCCATGGACAACCAAAAGTGGTTTAGCGGGGCATTGCTCGCAGAGGCGTTTAAGGAATCGATACGGAAACTCGATCCGCGGTCGCTCATCGCAAACCCCGTGATGTTTGTCGTCGAGGTGGGCTTCTTATATACGCTCATACTCACGATCTCTGCCGCGATAGCCGGAAACGGACAGCCCGTGTTCATCGGCGAGATTTCAGGGATCTTACTAATAACCGTGCTCTTTTCCACCTTTTCTGAAGCGATTGCCGAGGGACGTGGCAAGGCCCAAGCAGAGAGCCTGAAAAAAACGAAAAAAGAGGTCATAGCGAACAAGGTCGTCGGGGATCAGATCGTTGAAGTAAACGGGCACGATCTCGTGAAAGGCGATGTGGTTATAGTCAGTGCTGGCGAGGTCATCCCGAATGACGGCGAGGTTATCAAGGGCAGGGGTGCCGTGGACGAATCCGCGATAACGGGAGAGTCCGCACCGGTAATCCGCGAAAGCGGTGGAGATTTTAGCTCGGTAACGGGCGGTACGACGCTCTTGAGTGATGCACTTACAATACGCATTACGGCAAACCCGGGAGAGTCGTTCCTCGACAAAATGATCGCACTCGTCGAGGGGGCGTCGCGACAAAAAACGCCCAACGAAATAGCACTCACCATCGTTCTTGCCGGCCTCACGTGGATATTCCTTCTAGTCATCGTTACGCTTAACGCGCTCGCCGGTTATTCCGGTGTACTGGTAAGCACCACCATCTTAATCGCTCTTCTCGTCTGCCTCATCCCAACGACCATCGGTGGGCTGCTTTCCGCAATCGGAATCGCCGGTATGGACAGAGTGACGCAATTCAACGTTATTGCCAAATCAGGAAAAGCCGTTGAGGCGGCAGGTGATATCAACACGCTTATCCTCGACAAAACAGGCACGATAACGATCGGCAACAGACTCGCAGAGGAATTCATCCCGCTTGGCGACAAGACAAGCGGAGAGGTCACGAAGGCAGCGTTTCTCGCCTCAGCGCGTGATGAGACCCCCGAAGGCCGGTCAATTGTGGACCTGGCAAAGAAGCTGATGCCCGATTTGGTTGCGCCGGAGATTAGCGAAGTAATCGACTTCTCTGCAGAGACAAAGATGAGTGGAGTTAATCTAGCCGATGGCTCAGAAATTCGCAAGGGAGCATTTGACGTGATGTCAGCTTACGTCACGTACGTTCCCGGCGGATTCAAAGAAGTTGTTGATGGCATTTCACGCAAGGGGGCGACGCCGCTCGTGGTATCAATAGATCACGACCCCATCGGCGTGATACACCTCAAAGATACCGTAAAGCCTGGCATGCGAGACCGGTTGCACGAGTTGAAGAGCATGGGAATTAGGACTGTCATGGTCACCGGAGACAACAGGCTCACCGCGGCGACGATCGCGGCAGAGGCAGGAGTCGATGATTATGTTCCCGAGAGCAAGCCGGAGGACAAGATAAAAATCGTGCAAGCGGAGCAGGCAGCAGGCAAGCTCGTTGCGATGACCGGAGACGGCACCAATGATGCTCCTGCATTGGCACAAGCCGATGTGGGACTCGCTATGAACAGCGGCACGCAAGCCGCAAAAGAGGCCGCGAACATGGTCGACCTTGACAGCGATCCGTCAAAGCTGATAGCGGTCGTGTCGATTGGAAAACAGCTCCTGATGACGCGCGGTGCCATTACGACGTTTAGCATCGTCAACGACGTCGCCAAGTACTTTGCAATCATCCCTGCGATTTTCGCCGCTGCAATTCCTGAGGCAAATAAGCTCAACATCATGGCACTATCTTCACCGAACAGCGCCATACTATCTGCAGTTATCTTCAACGCCCTAATAATCCCGGCGCTTATACCACTTGCCATGAGGGGTGTGAAATACAAGCCGAGTGACGCGTCGACAATCCTCTTGAGAAATATTGCGATATACGGCGTTGGGGGCTTAATAGTCCCATTCATCGCGATTAAAGCAATCGATGTTATTATTACGGGCCTTCATCTCGTTTAGCGGATCCAGCCCATGATTACCGCCGAACGATTGATTAAGCTCCTGAACCTGCAGCCCCATCCCGAAGGTGGATACTACGCGGAGACCTGTAGGTCAAATGAGCTCATCCCAAAGGAGGCGTTGCTTGAGCGGTACGCAGGGCCCAGAAGTTACGGAACTGCGATTTACTACCTACTGACTCCTCAGACGTTTTCCGCTATTCACCGATTGGCGCGACGAGATATACCACTTCTACCTCGGCGACCCGGGTGTGCTAATATTGTTGCAGCAAGACGGTTCTGGACGTTTGGTTACACTCGGCAGCGATGTTGCAAGCGGGATGCAGTTGCAGACCGTTGTGTCTCGAGGGACTTGGCAAGGGGCCAAACTCGTTGATTCGGGAAAATACGCCCTCCTCGGCACGACCGTCGCTCCTGGTTTCGATTTTGCAGATTTTGAAGTAGGGCGCAGAAGCGATTTAATTCCTTATATCCAGCGTTTCGAGATGCGATCATGGCGATGACGAGAGGGCAATAGAAGCACGAAAACGCTTATAAGATAGGTGGGCGATTGGCCCTCGGATCAAAACACGCTGCGATTCAGTAGAAGATTAGAGTCAGTCAACAAGTTTCATAGTGTTGTACACGTCATACTGAATCGCTCTCAGGAGGAGTGAAAAAGATGAAAATCGAGCTCGGAGCACAGAATTGTCTTTACCCCATGCCAACGACACTTGTCGGAGCAACGGTGGAAGGACGGCCCAACTTCCTCACCATCGCGCACGTCGGCATTATGGATCTGGGCAGCGTCTCGTTGGGGATGGCGAAAGCTCATTACACGAACGCCGGAATCAAAGAGAGCGGCACGTTCAGCATTAACCTGCCCTCTACTGAGATGGTTCAGGAGACTGATTACTGCGGCCTCGTATCGGGGAGGCGCGTTGATAAAGCAGAGCTGTTTAGCGTGTTTTACGGCAACCTCAAGACGGCCCCGATGATTAACGAATGTCCCGTCAACATGGAGTGCAAGCTCAAAAAGGTGGTTGATTTCCCTAAGCACGACGTCTTCATCGGCGAAATCGTGACTACGTATGCTGAGGAAGACGTGCTTACCGATGGTGTAGTAGACTATGGCAAAGTGCAGCCGTTTTTTTTCACCATGACCGACAAAGGTTACTGGAAACTAGGCGAGCGATTTGCACAAGCGTGGAGCGTTGGAAAAGTAGTAGAAAAGTGAAAAAAACCTGACCAGTGCGCAGTAATACGATTATTATGAACATGCGCACAACGGTTCCTCTCAACAACTGAACAACCTGCTCACGGCAGATTATCCTGCCGATACTGGTAAAACCGATAAGCGCTAAGCTTGTGAAATAACAATGAAAACTAAATACGCAATTCTGCCAATTGTCGCACTGATTGTCCTAACCACGTTTGTATCGGGCTGCTCATCTATTAACCCCTTAAGTGGAGGAAATAACAATACGAGTGGTGTGCCCGTATATGAGCCCTCGGTGAAAACGGCAACGGTCAACACAAGTCAAGGCAGGGTGACGACGTACCAAACAACAAGCTCTCCATCACAGGTAGCTGATTTTTACAGGACAGAGATGGCAAACAGAGGGTACCAAGCATCGACTTCCTACCAACCACGCGTCAGCAGTGTGGGATCTGACGTCGTACTCAGTTTTGTTAAGGGAACGAGCACAGTGCACGTTGCTATTGCTACGATCAGCGCTCAAATTGGCCCTCTCAACTTATCTCAAGCTGGAGGGACGACGTTCGTAATAACAGAACAGAGCGCGTAAGCTCCCGAAGATTCGTCAACGTTTCAGATAATCACGTTCGTACGCAAACGTATTGTGTTCGCCTGCCACTGAGACATAGCTAAGGTCGAGGCAAAAATAATGGTTAAGAAGCTCGCCGTTCTTCTTCTAGTGCTTCTATGTGGATCCTCTGCCGTTTGTCTTCCCGTGGCGTCCGCGACTACACCGACGATCACAACAACTGCTCCAGCTATATCCGACGTGACGCCAACCCCGCGCCTCGACTACCGCGTGTCTCTTGCGCCTGACCAAATCTCCAACGATACGATAGGGTATTTTAAAGCCCGTGGCTTTACCACGGTCGTGCTTGTGGCCGCTGAAGCGCTCCCGTACGACAAAGAGCTGCAGAAAATTAAGCAACTGGGGATGTACCCCATTTTAGATATCGAGGTCGTCATTTGGGATGGCGGAAAGAAAAAGTCGACCCCAATTACAGAGTTCGATGCGGCGTTTGCCACTTGGAAAGAGGTTGGTTGGTGGAACGTTGCAACGGAGGGGGGGCGAAGCGGCGATTTTGAAAAACTTAAGGACTATTTCCCTGAGATTACTTTTTTTAACTGCGATAAATGTGGTCTCTGGAAAGATGGTCTCTGGAAAGAAGGCCACAGAAACCCGTATGTGACAGAAATGTCGTGGGAAACGTACTACCCTTCTGAGATCACAAGCATACAGCGCGGAGCCTTGATCTCGTACAACCTCGGAAAGCCTCAGGGCATAACAGCCGGCGTTTGGACTCCCAACAACGAAAACCGCAATTATGAAACCTACAAAGCGCTTCTCGACTGGAGTTATGCCAACGGCGTGGGGTTTACGCACTTCAACGTATTCTTTGGATTGGGAGCGACGCTTGCCGACTATCAGCGACTTGGGTTTGAGACCATCATTTCAAAACTGCAAGCGGATTATCCGCCGCTACCGATGGGAAAGTGGCCTGTCACTGTAAGATCTGTTCGTCAGGTGCCGACTCCTCAAAACTCTCTCGCGTGGGATATTGCCAACCTTGGGAACGAAGCGGTGTGGGTAGCACCTTATGCAGTGCTGCGTAACAGCACTGCCACGCTGCCGGGCAACCTCACTGGCGAAGCGATTCTGAGTCAAGGAACGAACAATAATTCGTCGAATGATGTTATACGGGACGAGGACGGATATGGCTGGATTCTCCTTAGAGCAGGCGAATGGACAAGCATCCGATCTCCACCGACGATTCCGCCCGACGCCGAAGGGGCGACATATAATGCGTACGTATATTACAATAATTCCTCTCATGGATGGCTTTTTGCCCAGCCACTGTATACGACCATCGGAGCCAAGCCCGTCCCGGCGAGCTTCTTCGGACTGTTTGACTATACCTACGCGGATGTGGTAGGGGGCTTACTGCTCGTATTGATTGTGATACTCGTCGCTGCATTTCTGCTTCGACAGAGAGGGACGCGAGAAAAACAATGAAGAGCTTGCTGAGCCCTTACTCCTCAATGAGGGGTTTTAGGTGCGCTCTTATTTCACTCATCTCTTCTTCGGACGCGTTGTTAGCCTCGAAGATGGCGCTTAATGTATCAAGTGCGTCCCTTTGAACCACCCAATTATCTACCGTCCTATATCGTGTCGTCATCAGCGTCGTCCTGATCCCCTCAAATGCTCTGGCTAAGTAGTTCTCTCGAAAGAAGGCAATATCAAGATCACTTGTCCCACTTCCAGCTATGATAACCATTGTTTTATCACCGTAACAGTGACTTATATCACGCAGAAGGACGCATCCAGAAGGAGTCGGCAGCAGCAACACGTTGCCTAAACGCTTTTGATAGTAATCCTGGAGTTGGATGAGATGTCTTTCAAGCGCAAGCAACTCCGTTTTTTCGTCCGATTCAGCGATAATGACAAAATCTGCGGGAAAACCGATCTTCTTCCAATCGATTTGTACGGTGTATCGCGTGAGCACCCCCCTCTTCGCAAGAAGTTTAACGTGATACGCAGCTGCATTGCCGTCATTGAGGCCGAGACGTTCGGCAAGTTCCACGTTCGACGTCTTGCCGTTCCCAAGAAGCGAAAGCAAGATTATAAGTTCCTTTTTGTCAAGGGCGATTTTCTTTTCGAATGCCTCAGCAAGTTTCAGGTTTTGTTCGTCTTGCAGTCTCCGATCGTTTTTATCGAACGCCCCGTTTTCCTTATTACGCATATTTCTCTTCCATGAGCCCATATAGACGGCGTGCCGGTACTCCGCATAACGAGCGATCTTTATACATAGCTTTCGTTGTTTACAGTCTTATAATTAGATACACGACAGTTAAGATGGCATAGGGGCTTCAAAAAAAGACGTGCCTTTGGACGTCAATGCGCCAACGTGTTTTAAGAAGCTATAACGCAATATTTACGCGATGCTCACAAAGCGTATTATCCCATGTCTTGACGTAAAATATGGCGATGGCAACAGGGCGCTAGTCGTCAAAGGAGTTGAATTCGTTTCGCTTAGAGAAGCTGGGGATCCGGTAGAACTCGCTAAGCGATATGATGAGGAAGGAGCAGACGAATTAGTTTTCCTCGACATCACCGCTTCACATGAGCAGCGGAAGACGATGCTCGACATCGTCGAGAATACGGCGGATCAAGTATTCATCCCATTTTGTGTCGGTGGCGGCGTGCGGACCCTAAACGATGTCATCCAGACGTTGCGGTTTGGCGCGGATAAGATAGCGGTAAACACTGCCGCTGTCGAGAACCCACAGTTCATAAAGAGTACAGCTGAAGCGGTTGGTTCGCAGTGCATTGTTTTAGCCATAGATTGTAAACGCAACGCAGATGTCGAAAAAGGAGAGCAC
>Ga0208588_1000220_pt1 | contig 18659 bp, 11 predicted proteins | sample NGESurshal092012_8_FD_184483 | JGI IMG/M metagenome (GOLD analysis project Ga0208588, IMG submission 184483) | Arctic peat soil microbial communities from Barrow, Alaska - NGEE Surface sample 415-3 shallow-092012 (SPAdes) | ecosystem: Environmental > Terrestrial > Soil > Wetlands > Peat ...
GGTGGGTGGGTGCGGGCGGGTGGGTGCGGAAACGCCGAGCGAAGGCGGAGTGACGGCGTGAGCGGCGGAACCTATGCCGGGGTGCTGGAATGCGACGTGCTGCTGGGCGACGTCGGCTCGCTCAAGCACAAACGGGCGGTGATCCGACCGGTGCTCGCCCGGTTGCGGCGGCTCGACGTCGCGGCGACCGAGGCGGGTGACCCGGACCTGCACCGGCGCGCGCTGATCGCGGTCGCCACCGTGTCGTCCGACCCGGCACAGGTGCATCGGGTGCTCGACAGCTGTGAACGGCAGGTCGCCGACGAAGTGGAGATCGAACTGCTGTCCACCCGGCGTCGGGTGGTCGGCCCGCACGACGAGTAGGTCGCCCGGCCGCCGCTGAGTCGTATCACGACCGCCGGACGATCAAGACAGAAGGAGACAAGGACCCCATGGCAGACTCTGCCCGCGCCCGCCGGTTGGCCAAGCGCATCGTGACCATCGTTGCCACCGAACTCCAGCACCAGGTCAAGGACCCGAGGCTGGCCATGGTGACGGTCACCGCCGCCACCGTCACCCCGGACCTGCGGGAAGCCACCGTGTTCTACACGGTCTACGGCGACGAGGGCGAGATCACCGGCACTGCAGCTGCTTTGGCCAGCGCCACCGGCGTTCTGCGCTCGGCGGTCGGTCAGCAAACCGGCATCAAATTCACCCCGACGCTGGCCTTCAGGTTGGACACCGTGCCCGAAAACGCCTACCGGATCAACGAATTGCTCGCCGCAGCGCGCTCGGCCGATGCCGAGGTGGCCGAGCGGGCGGCCGGTGCCAGCTACGCCGGCGAGCCGGATCCGTACCGGGTGCCCCGGGTGGAGAGCGACAGCGACACAGTTGACGACAGCAACACAGTTGACGATAGGGAGACAGACGACGACAGCGACCCGGACGACAGCGACCCGGACGACAGCGACCGGGACGACAGCGACCCGGACGACAGCGACCCGGACGACAGCGATGGCCGCACCGCTGACGATGATCTCGACCACGGCCCGGATGACGATTCTGGTGACGCATCCGGCACGGGCCGATACGGAGCGTCAGACGAGTTCGACGACCCCAGGGGGGCGGCGACCCACCAGGTGCGGTGATCATGCGTCGGCATCTACCGCGGCGCGGTTCCGGTGAGTGGGCCAGCCTCGACGCCGTGATCGAATCGTGACACCATCTGCACAGATCCGCCCGGACCCGCCGGGGAGCGACCGGGAGGCGATGTGACAGATACTCGCGCTGTGCGCAGTCGCACCCGGAGCGCGCGCGGCCGCCGGCCCGCCACGGTCGTCGTCGACCCGGCCGTTCATGACCATCCGGCGGCGGACATCTCGCTCGCTCCCGGCGAGCTGGACACGGCCGTCGAACTGCTGAGTAGCGCCGGCACGGTGGTGCTGCTCGCGCACATTCACCCGGACGCCGACGCTCTGGGCAGCGCCATGGCGCTGGGCATGGGTCTGGAACGACGGGGAAGGAAGGTCGCGGTGTCCTTCGGTGAGCCGGACCGCATTCCGGAGTCGCTGCGTAACCTGCCGGGTGGTCATCTCGTCGTCGCGCCGGACGACCTACCCGAGCGTCCCGATCTACTGGTGAGTTTGGACGTGGGCTCCTTCGAGCGGCTCGGCTCGCTGGGCCGGCTGCTCGAAACCAGCAAGCAGAGCCTGGTCATCGACCACCACGCGTCGAACACCCGGTTCGGTCAGTTCCACCTGGTCGATGCCGACGCCGGGGCCACCGTCATCCTCGTCGCCCGCATCCTGGACCGGCTCGGCATCGCCATCGACCGGCCGATCGCGGAGAACCTGTACGCCGGGCTGGCCACCGACACCGGTCACTTCCGGCACGCGGACTCCGACGCGCACCTGCTCGCCGCCCGGCTGATCGACGCCGGCGTTCGACCGATCGAGGTCATGCACCCGATCACCGAGTCCCACCCGTTCGGCTGGTTCGGCATGCTGTCCCGAGTGCTGGGCAGGGCGGTGCTCGACGTCGACGCCGCCCACGGCCGGGGCCTGGTCTACGCGGTGATCGACGACGCGACCAGGGCCGGAATGCGCCAGGAAGAGCTCGACTCGGTGATCGACATCATGCGGACAGCGCGGGAAGCCAATGTCGCCGCCGTGCTCAAACAGACCGATGCGGACAGCTGGCAGGTGTCGTTGCGGTCACGCGCCACGGTCAACGTCGCGGCCGCGGCCGCCGCCCTCGGTGGCGGCGGGCACGTCGGGTCCGCGGGGTTCACCCACCACGGGGACCCGCAGCTGGCCGTCGACGCGCTGCGGGCTGTTCTCGCCCGTTGACGCCGGCCCTCGACGGTGCCCAGCGCCGGTTCGTCGACGCGGCGGTGGCCGGCGCCCGCGACAACGCGGTGACATTGCCTACGCCTCCGGGCGGTGGGGGTTGGCCCCACCGGCCCCGTCGGTCATCATAGATACAACATGGATGCAACCACCCCCCCTTCGGCCGCCGACCGGGTCTTCGAGCATGTCCGGGAGGGCATTCTGAGCCGCCGGTACGCCGACAACGATGTGCTCGCCGAGGGCGACATCGCCACCGAGACCGGTGTCTCGCGCACCCCCGTCCGGGAGGCCCTGCTCCGCCTCGAGTCGCAGGGCATGATTCGGCTGCTTCCCAAGCGGGGCGCCCTGGTGCTGCCGGTCACGGCGCAGGAATGGCGCGACCTGCTGGCCGCCAGGCTGCTGGTCGAGACGCACTGCACCCGCTCGGCGATCACCTCCGGACACGGCCCCGCCGTCGGCCGGCTGCTGTCCGCGCCGCTCGCCGACCTGCGGGCCGCCGCGGCGGCCGGATCCCTGGCCGGCTATGTCGCCGCGGACCGGAACTTCCATGCCACGATCGTCGCGTCCGACGGCAACATGATCCTGATCCGGCTGTACGCGACGCTGCGCGACCGGCAACTGCGGATGGGCGCGGCCAACCTGCTGGCCGCCGACGGCCGGGTCGACACGGTACGGATGACCACCACGGTGGCCGACCACGAGGCCATCGCGGCCGCCATCGGCGCCGCTGACCTCGAGCTGGCCGACGAGTTGACCAGGGAACACCTGGCCACTGCGGATCGGGTGCTGCGGGGGGTCGGCGCATGACGGCCGCAAACACCGGCGCGGCGCGGGACAAGCGCGCTGCGCCGGACAAGCGCGCTGCGCAGGAGGAGCGCGCTGCGCAGGAGGAGCGCGCTGCGCAGGACCAGACCGCCGCGGTCGACCCGGGCACTGGGACGGGCGGCCGGCCGAGCCTGCGGCAACGCGCCCGGCAGACGGCCTGGCTGGTCTGGGCAATCGGCGCCGGCGTCTACGTGCTCGCCGTCTTCCACCGCAGCACGCTCGGCGTGGCGGGGCCGCAAGCGGTGCAACGGCTCGATCTCTCGGCGGCCCAGCTCAGCTCGTTCGTCATGCTGCAACTCGGTGTCTACGCGGCCATGCAGGTGCCCACCGGCATCCTGGTCGACCGGTTCGGGCCACGCCGGATGTTGCTCACCGCGACCCTCATCATGGGTTCCGCGCAGTTGTTGTTCTCCCGGGTGGAGAGCTACCCGCTGGCGTTGCTGGCGCGCGGTCTGCTCGGCTGCGGCGACGCGATGACCTACGTGTCGGTGCTGCGGTTGGTGGCCGGCTGGTTTCCGGCCCGGCGCTACCCGGTGATGGTCACCTTCACCGGGTTGGCCGGGATGACCGGCAACGTCGTCGCGACGATCCCGTTGACGCTGATGCTGGCCGACGTCGGCTGGGGACCGACCTTCGCGATCGCCGGTGGGCTGTCGTTGGCGTACGCCCTGCTGCTGCTCCGGCCGGGCGCGCCGGCCCCGTACCGGGAGGCCGAGCGCAGCGCCGGTCCCGTCGGCGGCCGCCGGGTGCTCGCCGAGGTCCGCAGCGCCTGGCGACTGCCGGCCGGCCGGCTGGCGTTCTGGGTGCACCTGTCGACCATGGCCGGCCCGACGGCGTTCGCGGTGCTCTGGGGTTTCCCGTACCTGACGCAGGGGCTGGGCTATCCGCCCGCGCAGGCGTCGTCGCTGTTGCTGCTGCTCGTGGTCGGTGGTCTGGTGGCCAACCTGATCATCGGCCCGCTGCTGAGCCGGCGGCCAGCGATCCGCGGCCCGCTCGCGGTGTCCGTTGCGGTGGCCTGCCTGACCGGTTGGTTGACGCTGATCCTGTGGCCGGGCGGCGAACCACCGATCGGGGCCGTGGTCGTCATCGTCGCGGTGTTCTCCGTCGGCGGGCCGGCGTCGGCGGTCGGTTTCATGCTGGCCCGCGACTACAACCCGCGGCACCGGATCTCCACCGCGACCGGCCTGGTCAACGTCGGCGGTTTCTGTGGCGCCGTCGCCATGGTCTTCGCGGTCGGTCAGATCCTGGACTGGGCGGAGCCGGGTGCGCTGGTGCACTCGCTGGCGGCGTACCGGCTGGCTTTCATTGCGATCGCGGTGCTGACGGCCGTCGGGATCTTCCGGATGGTCACCTGGCTGCTGCGGACCAGGGTCGGGGTGCTGCGGGCCGCGGCCCGGGGTGAGGACGTCCCGGTCACCCTCGTCGCGCACCGGTGGGATCGGGTCGGTTCGCCCGCGGAGCGACCGGCCGAGTGGTCGCTGCATCCACACGACCGGGTCATCGCGTCCGGGCCCACCGGCCCACCCGTCGACGGCCCGGAGAAGTCGTGAAACGCCCCACCGGCCCGGCACAGCGGGTCGACGACCGGCCCGCCCCGCCGTTGCCGCCCGGCGGGGGATTGTTGTTGGTGGACAAGCCATCCGGCTGCACGTCGCACGACGTCGTCGGCCGGCTCCGGCACGTGCTGCGCACCCGGCGGATCGGACACGCCGGAACCCTGGACCCGATGGCCACCGGCCTGCTGGTGCTCGCGGTCGACCGGTCCACCAAGCTGCTCGGCCACCTGGCCCTGACGGACAAGACCTACCTGGCCACCATCCGGCTGGGCCAGCAGACCGACACCGATGACGCGGACGGGTCGGTGGTCGCCGCCCGCCCGGTCGGGTCGGTCGCCGATGACGACATTCGGGCCGGCGTCGCCGCACTGACCGGTCCACTGCTGCAGGTGCCCAGTTCGGTGTCGGCGATCAAGATCGACGGCCGGCGTGCGTACGACCTGGTCAGAGCGGGTCAGCCGGTGGAGTTGGCCGCTCGTCCGATCATCGTCACCCGGTTCGAGATCCTCGGGCCACCCCGGCGAGCGAGGGTGGACGGCGCGTCGGGGCCGGACGTCATCGACCTGGATGTTGCCGTTGATTGCACGACCGGCACCTATATCCGCTCGCTCGCCCGTGATCTCGGGGCGTCGCTGGGGATCGGCGGACACCTGACGAAGCTGCGGCGGACTCGGGTCGGGCCATTCGGCCTGGGCGGGGCGGTCGATGTGTTCGGCCCGGCCGACCCGCCGACGGCGGGAACCGCCCCACCCACTGACCCGGTCGATGCCGGCCCGCCGGCGCGCGCGGGGGTGCCGAGGTCCACGGTGACGGTCGAGTTTGCCGACACCATTGCCGGCTCGGTCATACCGGCGGCGCAGGCGGCACGCCTGGCCTTTCCGGTCCGCACCCTCGACGAAGCGCAGGTCCTGGCGCTGCGGCACGGCCGCACCATTGACGTCGCCGGGATCACCGGGACCTACGGAACCTTCGACATGTCGGGCGGGCTGGTCGCGTTGGTTCTCGAACGGGACGGCGCGACTCGTGCTGTGTTGGGTTGGCAGAGCGCCGGATGATCGGTCCGCACCGCTGGCGGCCACTGCACCGCGGTCGTGGCAGTCTGACCAGTGGCAATCGCTGAACCGGGCATCACTGTGGAGGAGGTCTGCGTGGAGCGCTGGCGGGGCATCGATGAGATCCCGGCGAGTTGGGGACGCTGCGTGCTGACCATCGGCGTGTTCGACGGCGTCCATCGCGGGCACCAGGCGCTGATCCGGGAGGCGGTGGCCACAGCGCGCTCGCTGGGGCTGCCCACGGTGCTGATGACGTTCGACCCGCACCCTGCCGAGGTGGTCCGCCCCGGGAGTCACCCCGCGCTGCTGACCACGTTGCGCCGCCGTGCCGAACTCGTTGCCGACCTGGGCGTCGACGCGTTCCTGGTGCTGCCCTTCACCCTCGCGGTCTCGCTGATCACCGCCGATGAATTCATGCACGATGTGATCGTCGATCGGCTGCACGCATCGAATGTGGTGGTGGGCGGGAACTTTCGGTTCGGGCACCGCGGGGCCGGGTCGGTGGACCTGCTGCGCGAACTCGGCCCCCGGTTCGGCTTCACCGTCAACGGCATCGACCTGGTCACCGAACCGGACGCGGTGACCGTCAGCTCGACCTACGTCCGGTCCTGCGTTGCCGCCGGCGATGTTCGGGCGGCCACCGAGGCCCTGGGCCGGCCGCACCGGGTCGAGGGCTTCGTCGTGCACGGCGAGGGCCGCGGCGGGAGCCAGTTGGGTTACCCCACAGCGAATCTCGACGCCGTGACGTATTCGGCGATCCCCGCCGACGGTATCTACGCGGGATGGTTCGAACTGGGCACCCGGCACTCACCGGCAGCCATCTCGATCGGCAGCAACCCGACCTTCTCCGGCCGGGTTCGCACCGTCGAGGCGTTCGTCATCGATGAGGGCGGCAATTTCTACGGCCGCCGGGTGGGCTTCGACTTCATCGAACGGCTCCGGGACACCGAGCGGTTCGACTCGATCGAGGCACTCGTCGCGCAGATCGACGCGGACGTGGCGCGGACGAGGAGCGTTCTCGGCCTTGCCTGAGCCGCTGGGTGCGCTTGCCTGGGCCGCTGGGTGTCATGGTGTGGTGCGGCCTGGCCGGCCCGGCCCGATCGGGTGCCGATGCGAAATCCTCCGTGGCTCGCGATCGCTGGCGGGCTAAGATCAGCACATGCGATTGCACATAGAACTGGACGACGATCTCGTTGCCCGGGTCGATGCACTGAGCGGTCCGCGGGGGCGCAGTGCCTTCGTCCGGTCGGCCGTGGAACGTGCTGTGCGCCAGGAACGCCGCTGGTCGGACATCGAGGCGGCGGCGGGTGCCATCGCCGACGAGGGTCACGACTGGGATCTCGACCCTGCGGCCTGGGTGCGCGAGCAGCGTCACGCAGACCCGCGACGCGCCGGGTGACGGGTGATACGGATTCTGGACTCGACCGTTCTGATCGACTTCCTGCGCGGTCGGCCCGTCGTTGCCCGAGTCGCGAGTTTGCGGGATTCTGACGACATCCCCGCGACCACCGCGATCAATGTCGAAGAGATCGTCCGGGGTCTGCGCGATGCGGAGGTTCCCGCGGCCCGCCGACTCTAGCGAGGATCGTCGGTCGCGGCGAAACTCTGTCGTCACAGGACCGACAACGGTTCCCTACCTTGTCCACTCCGCGCGCCAATGTCCGGATCTGATCTTGCCGACCTTCTATCCAGGCATTCTGGGCGGCTGTTCCAGGATCCTGAATGCTCCGGCTTCGTCGACCATGCGCTGGGACAAGGTCCGCACGGCGAGGTCGTGCGGGAGGGCTTCATTGAACTTCAAGCCGCGCAGTGCCGCGAGGTCGACGGCAGGTAGCGGTCGTTGCCCTTCGATGGTGCGCGCGACGGCGAGCCGTTCAGCGATGCCCGACGCGGTCAGGTCCGGGTACAGCCGCAGCCACGCCTCGTTCAGCCGCTGCGTGGGGTCGGCCAGATCCGGCAGCCATGCCTGCAGCGTGCGGTTCACCTTCATCCCGCCCCAGGTCCACCAGCGCCAGTCGCCCCGAGAGGTGCGCTGCAGGACCAATCCTGCGTAGGACGCGAAGGGCGCCAGGTCGGCTCGCGCCTTGATGAGAGCGTCGATTGCGCGCTTGGTCAGAGTCACTCCCATCGGCACCTCACCGAGGACGACCTCTCGCATTCCGCCGGCGATCTCGAAGGACAGCCCAGCCGGGATCGACGCCCATCTGGCCTTGCCGCCCTCGGCCACCGGCTCGACGAAGCACTGCCTTCGGCGCCAATCGATGTGGGTGACCTTCCAGGAACGACCGCCGAGCAACAACAGCCTGGTGCCGACGGTGTCGTCCAGCAGTACCTCGACACCGACCGAACCAACCTCTCGCCGTCCGGCCAACACCGTGAACTGCGGTGGGGCGGCGAATACCGCCAACAGTTCCATGAAATGGCGCCGCCCGAAGTGCTTTTCCGCCGCCGGACCGATGAACGCGATGCCACCGTCCACGTCGAGAAATCCCTCGTCGCGGAGGTACTGCAGGATCCGGTCACTGGATGGACCCATCAGCGGGAGTGACCCCCACCGGGCCCGCCACTCCGACAGCCCGAACCCGTGCTCGGCGAGCGCCGCGGCCAGGATCTGCTGGGCGGCGATGTGATGCGGGCTCGGCGGTGGCCGCACCGGCTCGACCCAGCCCTGCGACCACCGTTGCAGCAGACCGAGTGTCACCATGAGGGTGTCCGGTTGCAGGCAGAGGAACAGGCAGTTGCGGGTGCTGCCGGCCCGGCGCCCGGTCCGCCCCAGCCGCTGCAGGAACGAGGACACCGTACGCGGCGCGTCGATCTGGATGACCCGGTCCAGGTCGCCGACGTCGATGCCGAGCTCGAGGGTCGACGTGGCCACGATCACGCAGTCGCGCGCCCGGGCGAACGCGTGCTCGGATTCGCGGCGCTCGGCGACCGACAGGGATGAGTGCGACAGGAATGTCGTGACCCCGCGGGCCCGCAGTGCCGCTCCCAGTTCCTCCGCCTGGCGCCGGGAATCGACAAACACCAGCCGCTTCTCGCCGAGGTGCAGCGCGGCCAACACCGTAGCGGCGTTGTCGACTGTGCCGACAACGTCGACGGTCACCTCGGGGGTGGCGACTGCGACAGACGGCCCGGTGGTGTTTGGAGCAATGATCAGCCCGGCCGGACGTGAGGGCACCGCTCCCGGCGAACCCTGCACCCAGTGCATCAGCTCGGTGGGATTTCCCACCGTTGCCGACATGCCGATCCGCTGCAGTTGCCGATCCAGCAGATGCTCCAGGCGAGCGAGCACGGCCTGCAGGTGCCAGCCTCGATCGTCTCCGGCGAAGGCGTGGACCTCGTCGATGACGACTGCCCGCACCCCACTGAGAAACGCCCTGGCGTCGACCTTTTCGGACACCATCATCGATTCCAGAGATTCCGGGGTGGTGAGCAGGATGTCGGGCCGGGCCACCTGGATCTGCCGTCTCCCCGTCGAGTCCACATCCCCGTGCCACACGGCGGCGGTCCGTCCCATCCACTCGGCGTAGTCGCCGAGCCGTGGTTCCAGGTTGTTCAGCAGCGCCTTCAACGGGCACAGGTACAGCACCGACACGTCGGTCCAGTGATGGTCGGCCATCCGCGTGAGCAGCGGGAAGATCGCGGCCTCGGTCTTGCCGGTGGCCGTCGGCGCGATCAGCAGCGCGTCCCGCCCGGCGGTCAACGGTTCCACGGCATCGCGCTGCAGCGGACGCAAGTCGTTCCAGCCCAACGTGTTCGCAACGTGGTGTTGGATCGCCGGATGCAGTTGCCCGAACCCGGCGCTCATCGAAGGCCCGGCGTCACAGCTGGATGTCGTCAGGGGTGAGTGGACTTGCCGCACCCGCCGCCGACCGCTCTGCCTCCGTCATTTCCTCGACGCGAACGGACACGGCGTGGTCGCGGGGCCGGAAGTCCGGGTACAGCTCGATCAGGTCCAACACCTCGGTGATCAGCTTGCGAAGGTAGAGGCGAGGAACAATGCCGACCTGTCCGCCGAGCTTCCCGGCCACTGCGACCGCGAGATCGGAGAGGAAGGCGTCGTCGGCCAGCTCGCGGACCCGCTCCTCCGCCGCCGAGCCCTCGGCAAAGATGTCCCGCACCCGGACCCCGACCTCCACCAACCGGGCGAGATCAAACGCGGGCAGTCGGATCTGCGGGGCCCGGGGATTGTCGAAACGGGGGTCGGAGAAACTGGTGGACAGCCGGGCCGCCAAAGGTGGAAGACCCTGCACGCCTTGCCGTCCGTCGAAAAACGCAGGTGTCCCGGTGATCATCAAATAGAGCCCCGGATAACGCCCGGAATCCAGTTCGTCCAACCATTGGCGGAGCGCGTTCAGCGCCTTGGCGCGCGCATCTGATCGCATGCGCTGCAACGTTTCCACTTCATCGAGCACGATCAGCAGCCCGGGATGTCGGGCCCCTTTCAGTATTGCCAGCAGGCCTTGCAGGAATCCCATCGCCAGGAAGTGATCGATGTCGCCGCGGACGCCGGCGACTCGCTTGGCCGCGGCCCCGACGTGCGGCTGACCGGACATCCAGGCAATGACGGCTTCGGCCGTGCGCTCGTCCCCGGCGTTCTGGGCCTCCAGGTAGCCGCGCAGCGCCAATGGGAAAACCGGTGTGGCGCTCGCGACCTCGCCGAGACGCTGGTCGAGTAGGGCGGCTACTTGCTCAGCCGTGGCCTCGTCGACTCCTCCTGCCGTGGCCGCGTCCTCCTCCACCCCGAACAGCCAGGCATCGACAACAGGCCGGAACGCTGACGGCGGAAACGCCGAGGTGCGCAACGATTCGCAGATCCGCCGGTAGACGGTCTCCAGCTTGTGCAGTGGGGTTTCCAGTTCCGAGATCTGCACCTCCGCGACCGCGAAGCCCTTGTGCAGTGCTCGTTGTTCGATCCACCTGGCGTAGAACGTCTTGCCGGATCCGTACTCGCCGCGAACAGCCTTGAAGGCGGCGCCGCCGGCCGCGGTGGCGTCGAGTTCCGCATCAACGGTGGGAACGAATCGATCGAGTCCGACGGCGAGGACATCGAGCCCACCGGCGGGCACGGTTCCTCGCCGGAGTGCGTCGAGTATCTCCCGTCGCCGGACCGGTGAGACCGTCATGGCCTGATGCCAAATTGCTCGTACAACGATGCCTCGGACAGGCGGACCTCGCTGCCGCTCTGGCCGATGACGACGACTCCATCGATGTTCAGCACCTGACCGATGACGGCCAGCACACCTGACAGTCTCCGCTCTGCCACTCCGAGGGAGGCCGCAGCACGGGGGCGGTTGACCGATCCTCCGGCCACGATGAGGGTGCGCAGCAGTGCGCCGATCTGGTCCGCCGCGAGTTGGCCGGCGAATCGTTGATGGTTACCCCGGAAGGCGTCGGTCTCGAGCAAGCGCTGCACCGGGTCGGCACGTCCAGGCCGGGTCGGCCGGCCGGGACGGGCCGGGGGGTTCGATGGCTCGGGGCCTGTTACGGCCTCAGCGGCAAAAAGACCTGGCTCAGCAGGAGTCTCGATCACTGCCGGTCGTCGGGTGCGCGGCGCCGGCCATTCCTCCGGTGCCTGCTCGGTTGTCGGCCGCGGATCCGTGCCGACCCACCACGGCGGTACCCGCGGCCCACTCGCCGTCAGCGGAAGTTCCGTGGGGATCTCGCCGGGGACGAGAATGGCGATCGGGACGACAACCTCGGCCAGCGCAGCCCCACCGTGATAGCCGGCCTTGAGCCCCCGGGAGTAGCGGATCTGTTCGGAGACGGCCAGGATCGCACGGCCACCATCGGTGGCGACGCGGTTGCCCTCCAGCAGGATCTCGTCGCCCTCGACCGTCACCTGCGCCGACGACGCACCGGGGGCGGGCCGCCAGCGGGCCGAGAGTCCCTGTCCCCGTTGCCGACTGGGTTGCTCTCGGCGTTCGACGACGTGGCCGTGGTCGCTGGTCAACACCACGATCCGACCAACCCGGGCGGCCGCATGGAGCAGCGCGTCCAACGGATGCAGCGCGGCCGTCGTCCACCTGGTTCCGACGGGATCCGAGCGGTCGAGCGCATCGTCGATCGCGTTCAGCACGCAGGCCACCACCGGCCGGTGGATCGTGTCGTCGATGGCCTGCCGAACCGCTTGCGGCAGTGCGTGTCCGGACGACACAGCCTCGATATCGGCCTTGTGGAAAAGTGTCTGGTCACGGGAGCCGAGTGAATGAGCGGATAGCCAGTCACCGAAGTTCCGGCTTTCCACCCGCTGGTCGCCGGCCGAGATCCGACCCGAGAGCAGTGAGCAGCGGGAGAACCTGGTCACCGAGGGAAAGGCCACCAACGCGGCCCTGGCCTGCCCGTGCACATCGAGGTCCGCCTGCAGCCACGTCGCGGCGTGCCTGCGGTCGATGTCGAGCAGGACGTCGTTGGCGGCGGCCGCGCTCATTCCGTCGGCGACGATCAGCAACACGGGCGACCGGGTCGGCGCCGCCGAGGCCACGCCGGGAAAGGACTCCGACGCGGTCGCGGTGCTCAGTGGTAACAGGACGTGGTCCAGCACATCCTCGATCATCAGCAACGGCGGTGCGGATACCGAGACCGCCGACCGGTAGGTTCCGCCGGCGGCGATCAACCGAGCCGCCGCGAGATCCTGTTCCGTCCGCTGCCGCCGGATCCGGTGGACGACCCGGTGCGCGACCTCGGCCAACGCCGGCCGATCCGATCCGACGAAAGCGTCGTTGACCGCGGCATCGACCCAGGAGCCGCTCTCCCGGTGGCCGGCGATCGTCGCGGCGAGGTCGGTCGGCTCGGGTACCGGTAGAGCGACGAACCGCAGCAGCCGGAGCACCGCCTGGGCCAGCCCCACATCGCGGGGCCATTCGCTGTCGGGTGTGAGGTTGACCGTCGAGTGTTCCTGGACGCGATTCCAGGCGGATTCCAGGTCGTCGATCGCTGACGCGACGAGTACGCCATGAACCGGCCACGCGCGCTCTGCGTCGGCCGCTGCGCCGGCGACTCGGTCCAGCCGCTGATCGAGCGCCGCCGGGAGGTAGTCGGAGCGTTCGGCGAGGCGGCCGACTCGCAGCTCGGTGGCGAGCGCATCGGCCCGCCGCTGGGTGCCGGCGAACAACGCGCGCTCGGCGTCTCGGGCCGAGGCAAGTCGGTCCGCGGCCAGTGTCGCGGTGCGGCCCCATCCGTCCACTGCAGTGTCGGACAGCCGCGCCCCGGTTCCGATGAATTGTTCGAATCGGCCGCGTAGCTCGATCATCGACTCCCGGTCGGCATCCCGGTCACCACCGAGAGTGCCTCCTGCAGGGAGGGTTTCGACAAGAACCTGACCCACCAGGCCCAGCGGCAGGAGGTCGGCCGGACCCCGGAGCCGCCAGCAGTCGACGATCGCCGCCGCAGCGGGACCCAGCGTGCCGGCGAACCATCCGAAGACATCGGCGGCCAGATGAGGGTGGCTGTCGGCAACCCACGTGTGGAACCTGCGGGTGTTGGCCGGATCGGCGGACCAGACCAGCACATCGACGGCTGACGCGCCGTTCTCGCCCAATCCGAATTGGCTGACCGTCAGCGTGCGGATCAGATGATCACGGGTCAGCACGCCCCCGGGTGCGGGTGGTGGCGTGCGGTCGCCCACGAGGCGCAATGCCGCGCGGGCTGATTCTCTGGTGCTGAGCAGGGCGGACTCTTGACGCGCGGCACCGAACCGTTCGCGGAGCGATTGCCACGGATCGGGTTGCAGCGGACGCCCACCGACGAGGTGGTCGCAGATTCCGTCACCGAGCTGGTCGGTGGTCAGGTCGGTGAGGATCACGAGTCGGCGGTCGGGGTCGTGACGCCGGCTCAGGGCGTCACGCACGGCCAAGGCCGTCTCGCACGCCGCGACCGCAACCTCGGTTCCGTCGAGGCGGACGGTGACGGCGTCGTCCCACCGAGGGAGCGCACGGATGGCCAGCACCCCCCGCTTCCCGGCTACTCGCCGGAGCTCGGACAGGATCACCGACCGGTCCGCGGGTTGGACGAAGTCGGTGCCCGCCGAGCCCGGGGGCGCAGGCTGGGACGAGGCAATGGTCGTCATGAGAATGTGGTGGTCATCGAGTCGCATCGTCCTCGAAACCGTCGACATCCCGAACCTCGATCAGCACCTCGAAGGTGTGTGCGGAGTATCCGCCCAGTAGTGCGCGCATCTGATCGCCGACTGCGGACCAGTCGCCGGGACCGGTGATCTCCACGCGGGCGTTGGGGACCGCCGGCGGTGCCGGCAGGGGGCCGGGCACTCCTGGACCGGGCGGTGTGCGCGGCACGGGCACCTGAGGCGGCGTCGGTTGCGGCGAACGTTGCTGCCAGTTCTCCAGCCACCGTTGCCGGGCGTCGTCGGCATCCTTGATCGAGGTGACCAGGTTCTTGTTGTATTCCTGGTCCGTGGCGGCGGCGGCCAGTCCTTCGACGATGTCCCTGGCCTGCGCACCCCTGGTGTCATCGTCGTTGGCAGCGTCCTTGACACTGGCGAATCGCTTCCAGGTGGTCGCGGCGATGCTGGTGGCGACCGCGCCGGCCGTCGTGATCGACCTGCCGGCCTCCGTGTCGGTGCCCGGAAGTGATTCCCGGGCGAGGGTTTCCGCGAATCCGACCCGGTCGGACTCCGTCCGGGACAACCGGGTCAGCAGGTCGCGGACGCCAATGGCCAGCAGGAGTCGCGGCTGATCGGTCTCCAGTCCCAGTACCCGGTAGAGCTCCTGAAGCCGGCTGGCGAGCCTGACCTGCTCGGGCAGGTCGGCGGCGATGCGGGCCGTCGCGTCCCGGACGAAGGTGGCCAGGTTACTGGCCGTCAGGTGATCGTTCCCGGCAGCGCCGAACAGCCGGGCGTACCGGTCGAGTGCCAGCCCCCAGGTCACCGAGTCCGGTAGCGGTTCGGGCCGTAGGGAGTAGCTGGCCTGGATCTGGCTCACCGAGGTGGGTTCGTCGACGGCCGTGCTGTGCAGGTACCACGCGCGCCGGTGCCGGGAGGCCCAGGCGGCGACGACGAGATCCCTGATGGAGGTGCTCAACCCGCGGCGCGCGTCGGTGGGGTCGACCGCTTGCCGTAATTCCTCGACGTCGACGGGTTGTTGCGGGTCGACCCCGCGGCGGGCGAGGGCCTGGCTGATCCGGTTGTCCCAGACGGTGAACTCGGTGGCAGTGAAGATCAGGTGGGTTTCGTTGACCTTGGCCAGTTGCAGCGGCTCGACGATCCGCCGGACCAATTCACGGTCGGCGCGCTCCAGCGCGATCCGGCCGTCGGCGTGCGCGTCGGCGGCACGCAGCAGCCGCATGGTCTGGTTGATCTCACGGTCCGGGATCAGCCGTCCGGGCGGGGTGAATCCGGGGTGGTTGGGGTACTTGGCGGTGAACGCCTCGTCGATGATCCGGGCGGCGGCGTCACCGAGGCTGGTGCCGACGGGGCGTTGCAGCTGGAAGGACGGAGTCAGTGGCCGCAGCGGTTGCTCACCCTCCGGGAAGGTGCGTCCGGCCGCCACCCCGTAGACCTGCTGCAGGACGCTGCCCAGTTGGCCGCGGATACCGCGTTGCTGCGCCTCCAGGATGGCCTTGGCCTGCGGGCGATCGATGTCCGGCAGTTCGCTGGAATGCGCCGCCCACTTCTCGCCGTGCAGCACCGTGTTGAGGATGACCAGCTGACCCAGCAGCCGGGTCTCGTCCTCGGTGAGAAAGGTCGGCAGCCAGGCGATAGTGCTCTCGTCCCAACGGTTGTCGACGAACCGGTCGATCCGGGTGTGGTCCAGCGTGGCGTCATACCCCGGTTCGTCGAACGGATAGTCCAGCACCAGGCGAATGGTTCCGGTGCGGGCGCGGAACGCGTCATCGGGCAGGAAGGACGGGTCCCGGACGTTGCCGAAGACGACGTCGACATCCCGCGACGTGCCCCGCCAGATCACCTGCCGGGTGCGGACCCCGCCCAGCGCACTGTCCACCCCGGCGATGCCCAGCTCGGCGAACAGCATGTCGCGGATCAGGTCTCGACGCCGGCCCTCGGTGTCCTCACCGCGTGCCCGGGAGATGACCGACTCGTAGTCCACCTCGGCCAGGGTCACCGTGATGATCGGATTGCGCCCGTCGTCGGAGGTGCGGACCTCCGGGATGACGGCCTGCCACTGCTTGACCTTGCGCAGCGCCTGGGCAGCGGCATCTCCGGGCAGGACCTCACGGATGGAGCCGTGGTTCAGGGCGGCCAGCCGGGCGGGGGTGATCTGCAGCAGGGCGGGCACCGTCGGGGCGATGGCGGCCAGGATGAGGGTCTTCGCCAGCCGCACCTCGCCCTGCGCGGCCCGCGTCAGATCGCTGTCCGCGGTGTCCAGCGGCACCCCGTGTTGGGTCAGGATGAACGGCCGGAGTTTGTTGAACCACAGGTCGCGGGCCAGCTTGAACCGCAGGGTCACCTGCGGATCCGACGACGTGGTGGTGCCGGTGACGATGTCGTCGAAGGCCTCACCGACCGGGATGACGCTGTCGATGGTCAGCCGATCGGCGTTGTCCACCAACATCTTCTGCATCACCTTGAGCGCGGTGCGCTCGCGCTGCATCAACCCGGCCAGGCTTTTCAAGGTATCGATCAGGGCGGGCGAGAACGGATAGGTGAGCTGGAAGGCCCGGGTATCGGCCCCGCGGTGGTCTTCGCTGGCATTGACGCCGTCCCGCAACACATCCCAGACGGCGGGGCTGCGGTCCAGCCGGGTGAACGCCTGCCGCAACGCCTCCTCGGCCTGCTCGTCCTTCGGCAGCAACAGTCGCTGGTGGGCGATCGCCGGCAGGTTCTCATCGCCCAGCACGATGGTGGCGAACCGGCCCGATTGGTGGGCCAGCGCCCGTTCGAAGGCCTCCTGGTCGGCGCCGGCGTCGGTGGACGTCCCGAGCCAGCGGCGCAGGTCGTGCTGACGGGCCACGAAGGAGGTGATCGGCACCGCCAACCGGCCGCGGCTGCCCTCGACCAGCTTGGTGATCTTCTGCACCTCGCGGTTCAATCGCTGCCGTTCGGTGATGATGAACGTCAGCCACAGCACCAGCTCGTCCAGCAGCAGCACCACCCCGTCGTAGCCGAGCGACCGTGCGTGACCGGCGATCACGGCCAGGCCGTCGTCGAGCGGCAACCAGTCGGTGTTCCGGGAAAAGCTGGAGAAGTGCGACGCGATCAGCGCCTGCTGCACCTGACGCCGCTCGTCCTCGGTGGCCACCGGTCCGGTGGCGGCGTCGTACCGCTCCGCGGTCCAGGCCGCGGGTGCGACCCCGAGCCGCGCCCACGGGGAATCCCCGGCCGGTCCGGTGCCGTTCAGCCCGCCGAAGAACGCCTCGTCGCCGACGGTGCGGCGCATCCCTGCGGCATCGGTGAACAAACCCTGCGCGGAATGCAGCACCGGCGGCAAGGATTCCGGATGCAGGTCCGCCATTTGAGACAGGAACTGGGCAAACAACGCCGATTCGACCGATTCGCTGTCCAGGAAGTGAAAGGTCAAGCGGAGCAGCCGTTGTGACTCCAGCGAGGCGTGCCGGGCGAGGACGGGCTGCAGCTTCTCGATCGCCCGCGCCCTGGGGTCCTGGCCGAGCAAGGCATGGAGCACCGCCATGAAATGGCTCTTACCGGACCCGAACGACCCCTCCAGGAACGCGGCCCGGTTCTCGCCGGTGCGCTGCGCCTCCTCGACCACCGCCAGCGCTTGGTCGAACGCGTGCGCCAGCTCCGACGTCACCACATAACTGCGCAGGGTGGCGGCGACCTGATCGGCCTGCACCGATGACGACAGCCGCAGCACGTAGTCGTCGGTGCCGGTGCTCTCCGGGATGGTGAACACATCCCGCAGGGTGGGGGCGGTCGTGCCCGCGCGCACGTTGCTGATCGTCACGTCCCTCGCCTCCCCTGGCGGGCAGCGTCGCCAAGCCCCGGGGGAAAGCGTGCCATGACACGCCGACCACCGTGCACCCGCCCGCACTGCCCGGCGTTGGCTCCAGCAGACGGGGGACCTGTCCCGATGCGCCGAGTGCTGGTCATTGTCGACGTCGCATCCTGGTGGCGCGGTAGGCGTCCACCGCCTGGCGGGAGGATCGCCAGATTCCGTCCGGACCTTGCATGGCGTCGAGTCGCCCACGTTGCGCTGCCTGTCGGAGCGCGGCGACGCTGAACTCGTTGTCCGTCAGGGCTGCGAGCGGGACAAGCCGCGTGGGGCCCGCCACGGTGGGCACGATGAACCGGTTCAGAGTGTCGTACATGGCTCGGGCGAGGATCTCGCCGAGCGGACCACCGTCCCCGGTGTCCGCGCGCTGCAATCCGCGCACGTAGGCATCGCGCTGACGCTTGAGGATCACAACAGGTGGGTTGCCCAGGCGCACCAGCATCAGGTTCAGCACCAGCCGGCCGGTTCTCCCGTTGCCATCGAGAAACGGGTGGATCTGCTCGAAGCCGGTATGCCAGCGCGCCAACGTTTCCGGTAGCGGCTCCGCTGACCCGAGGCCCTCCGCGGACGCCCGGACATCATCGACCCAACCCGTCAGCATCGACGGCACCAACGGCCACGTCGGCGGGGTCATCCGTGCGGAAAACGGCCGGATGTCGTGCGACCGGAACTGTCCGGGACCCTCGTGCTCGGCGGCGTCCCGGTGTGGCTCGACCGCCCAGACCGCAGACATTGTCATGTGATGGACATGCCGAACCTCCTGAACGGAGATCAACCCGCCGTCGCGCATTCCCCGGGATTCAGGGCCTGCCCGTACACCCACCGGGCCGCGTCTGCATACCCCTTGACCTCCATGTACTCCCGCAACGGCTTGGCACCTACGGCTCGACCCCGATCGAGAAGCTGCTCAACCTCCCGCAGGACGAGGGTGTTTCCTTCCAGCGCAGTGGAATGGTGCGCCTCCTGATG